>Ga0233375_1001309_pt1 | contig 11343 bp, 6 predicted proteins | sample ElkDunMinimDraft_10_FD_191539 | JGI IMG/M metagenome (GOLD analysis project Ga0233375, IMG submission 191539) | Fecal eukaryotic communites from dung pellets of Tule Elk in California, USA - Elk Dung E16 | ecosystem: Host-associated > Mammals > Digestive system > Large intestine > Fecal | place... | reverse complement strand
CGCACGGATCTGCTCGCGCGTGGGCCGGGGGAGGTGCGTCAGCACCTCGTACACCTGCCCCTGCGTCGTGGCGGACTCGCTGACGACCGTGCGGTTGTACGGCATCGCCTCCCACCCGGCCTCGAGCCCGGTGACCCCGACGGCGGGATAGGCGACCGGCAGCCACGCGGAGGAGAGGTTCGTGACCTCGACCGTCGTGCGGTACGCGGTCACCCGCAGCGACTCGTCCACCTCCACCGCCCCGAAGCCGCCGCCCTGCGGTTCGTCCTCGCCCACCGCCTCGAGGGGCTGGGTGCGCAGGCGGTCCGGCCGCCACTGGGCGCCGTCGAAGCTCGAGAGCGTCGCCACGCGCAGATACGGCGGGGTCGGGGTGTTGGAGCGCACGTTCAGCACCGGCACGCTGATCGGCTGACGAAGATCATGTCCGAGGCTCAGCGACGGGTCGATCGTCGTGGTGGGTCCGATCCCGCCGGCTGCGGGACGCGCCGTGGGGGTCGGCAGCAGCGGCGTCACGGTGATCGCCACGACGACGGCGATCGCGCCGATGCCGACCGCGGTCGCCCCCACTCCCGCCCGCCGTGCCGGCGATCCGGGGCGCAGAGCCGCAGGTGCGGCGCCGGCCGTCTCGCGCGCCTGCGTCTCGGTGCGCAGCAGGAACAGCACGGCCACGGCCAGCAACGCGAACGAGAGCACATCCATGTCCGACGGCACGGCGAGCGCCGGGACCAGCCACACCGTGACGACGCCGACGGCCGCGAGCAGCGGCATCCGCGCCGTCACCACGACGTGGTCGAGGACGATCGCGAACAGTCCGACCGCCGCGACCAGCAGGAAGCTGAGGGGCGTCCCGGCGTCGAGGGGCGCCGAGCCCACGAAGATCTCGGTCATGCCGTCGGCGAAGAGGGGCGGCACGGCGCGCACGCTCTCGGGCGTCGGGATGATCCACAGCAGCGCGGTGTCGGACAGGAACAGGGCGGTGAGGAACAGCGCCCACAGTGCGAGCTGGATGCCGCTGGCCGCGAGGGCGGGCAGGCGCCGGGCGTGAGCGAGATGGCCGGCGGTGAGGAGCGCCGCGGTCAGCGCCACCGAGGCGATGAGCCACCCGCCGGGAGAGATGACATCCAGCAGCGGCAGAGCGGATGCCGCGATGACGGCCGCCACCGACAGGGTGAGCCGCAGGTGGGCGCGGCTGCGGCGAGGAGACGCGGCATCAAGCGACGACATGGCCCACCTCCCGCTCGACCGCCTGCTGCCACGCCGGGACGAGGTCGCCACCCGGCGGGATCGGCGCGACCCGCCACCCGTGGGCCGCCGCACGCGGCAGAGCGTCGTCGACCGGTGACACCGCGAACAGCAGGGGCAGGGAGGAGTGGTGGGCGACGGGTGCGAGGGTCGCGGCATCCGCCCCGTCGAACCGGCCCACGATGACGACGAGGGGTCCGCTCAGCGCACCCGTGAACAGCGGCGCGAGTTCGGCCAGGTGGTCGTCGCGGCGCGTGACCAGGGTGGCGAACGACGTGCCGAGCGCCTCCACCTCGGCGAGGTCGCCGCCTTCGATGGGGTCGGCGAGCGCGCGCCCGTCGGAGTCGATGACGGCGACGGTGTAGCCCTCTCGCACGAGGCGGGCGACGATCGAGACGCAGGCGCTGAGCGCCGACTCGAAGCCGTCGTCGAGACCCGCCCCGCGCATCGCGTGCGGGCTGAACCTGCCGGTGGCCAGATCCAGCACGACCGTCGCAGCGGGGGTCGACTCCTGCTCCTCCTGGCGCACCATGAGCTCGTCGCGGTGCGCGCTCGCGCGCCAGTGGATGCGGCGCATCGAGTCGCCCGGCGCGTACGCGCGGGGGATGAGGTTGTCGCTGCCCTGCCCCAGCTCGTTGGACGAGGTGTGGCGGCTGCCGCCCGCTTCTCCGGGGAGGTCGGTGAGCGGCGGCAGATCGACGACCTCCGGCGCCACGACCACCCGGGTGCGCTCGCTCAGCACGTGGGTGCGCCGGACGAGCCCGAACGGGTCGATCGACGACACCGCGAGCGGGCCGAGGGTGTGCATGCCGCGGCGCGTGCCGACGATGCGGTAGTCGACGTCGACGGTGTGCGCCTCGCCCCGCAGGCCGGAATCCAGCGCGGGGAAGACGCCGTGCGCCGCGGACGTCCCGGGCGCTGCCCGGCGCGCGCTGCGCCGCAAGCGTGCGATCGTCCCGGTGCCGGCGCCGCGACCGATCGATCCCCCCTGGCCGGTGACCGCCTCGCCGTCGCCCGCTGTGTCGGAGCGCCAGGCGAGGCCGGGCGAGAGCGCGTCCCGCCACGTACCGGGACCCGACGCGACCGCGGCGCGCACCGACACGCGCACCGTCACCCGCCCCTCCTGGCCGACCGTCAGCACGTCGGGCTCGACGGTCCGGGCCAGGCCGTCGGCCCGCCGCACGACGTAGAGGCTCCCGACCGCTGCCGCCACCACGGCGAAGAGCAGCATCGCGACATACAGCAGCTCCACCACCCCGCGGTCCGCGGCGACGACCAGGCACACCAGCCCCAGGAGCACGGCACCCGTGCCCCGGATCGTCAGCGGCCACAGGCGTCCCATGCTCACCTCACGCGCGTGCGGTGAGCGGAACGCGCACCGAGGCCGCGATCTGCGTCAACACCGACGCGACGGCATCGGTGGTCGAGCGCGCCCGGGCGGTCCCGGCGCTGCGGGTGGGGATGAGGCGGTGCGCGAACACCGGCACGAGGAGCGCGGCGATGTCATCGGGGATGACGAACGGCCGACCGTCGAGGGCGGCGCGCACCTTCGCGGCGCGCACGAGCTGCAGGGTCGCCCGGGGGCTCGCGCCCAGCCGCAGATCGGCGTGGGTGCGCGTGGCCTGTGCGAGCGCCACGGCGTACTCCTCGACGGCGGGGGACAGGTGCACTCCGCGGGCCCACCCGATCAGATCGCGCACGATCTGCGAGTCGACGACGGGCGCGATCGCGTCGAGGGGGTTCACCGTGTCGCGCTGGCGCAGCATGAGCCCCTCGCTCGCGGCATCCGGATAGCCCATCGAGATGCGCATCATGAAACGGTCGCGCTGCGCCTCGGGGAGGGCGTACGTGCCCTCCATCTCGAGCGGATTCTGCGTGGCGACGACGAGGAAGGGCTCGGGCAGCGCGTGGGACTCGCCGTCGACGGTGACCTGATGCTCCTCCATCGCCTCGAGGAGCGCGGACTGGGTCTTGGGGGAGGAGCGGTTGATCTCGTCGGCGATGACGATGTGGGCGAAGATCGCGCCGCGCTTGAACTCGAATTCGCGGTCGACGGGGTTGAACACCGACACGCCCGTGACGTCGCCGGGAAGCAGATCGGGCGTGAACTGGATGCGCCGCACGGTGGCGTCGACCGATGCCGCGAGCGCGCGGGCCAGCATGGTCTTGCCCACGCCGGGGACGTCCTCGATGAGCAGGTGCCCCTCGGCGAGCAGGCAGGTGAGCGCCGAGCGCACGGCATCGGGCTTGCCGTCGATCACGCGGGAGACCGATGAGGCGATGGCCTCGGTCAGGCGTGCGAAGGATTCCGCGGTGATCTGGTCCCCAGGCTGCTCACTCATACGTTCCCCTCGACGGGTGGGCGGTACGTCGCTCCGGCGCGTCGCTGCCCCGATCGTAACCCCCGTGTGCAGGCGGTGGGCCGAGTCGGGCTAGACTGGTGTCAGCTCTCCGCGAGGCGGCATCCAGGCCAACTCCCCCAGGACGGAAACGTAGCAAGGGTAACCAGGCTCTGCCGGGTTCGCGGAGAGTCTTACTTTTCCCGCCCGGCACGGTCGCCCCCGCGGATCACCACCGGTTATTCACGGAGCACCCGCCTGACGGGCGCGGACCGTGCGGCCTAGGCTGTGCAGGTGGCTCAGAGCATCTACATCACCTCGGCCGAAGGTCATTCGGGCAAGTCCACGATCGCGCTGGGCGTGCTGGACGCGCTCAGTCGGGCGACCCCACGAGTGGGGGTGTTCCGCCCCATCGCCCGATCCACGGCCGAGCGCGATTACGTGCTCGAGATGCTGCTCGACCATGACGGCGTGGACCTCGATTACGACGAGTGCGTCGGCGTCACCTACGACGACGTGCGCGCCGACCCCGAGGGGTCGCTGGCGCGCATCGTCGAGCGATACAAGGCCGTCGAGCGTCAGTGCGACGCCGTCGTGGTGGTCGGCAGCGACTACACCGACGTCGGAAGCCCGGCCGAGCTCCGCTACAACGCGCGCATCGCCGCCAACCTCGGCACCCCCGTGCTGCTGGTGATCGGCGGCCGCGCGCGACAGGGCCAGAGCGAGCAGCTGGGCACCACGACCGCGCGAACCCCTTCGGAGATGTGGCAGATCGCCGCGCTCGCCGTGGCCGAGCTCGAGCACGATCGCGCCGACATCTTCGCGGTCGTGGCGAACCGGGCCGACCCCGACCGGCTCGACGAGATCATCGCCGCCGTGTCCGAGGCGACCGCGGCCACCCAGCCCGGCCGGGAGATCCCCGTGCGTGCCATCCCCGAGGACCGCTACCTCGTCGCCCCCTCGGTGCGCGGCATCCTGCGCGCCGTCGAGGGGACCCTGGTCAAGGGCGACCCCGACCTGCTGACGCGTGAGGTGCTCAGCATCGTCATCGCGGGCATGTCGATGGTGAACGTCCTGCCCCGGCTCACCGAGTCGGCTGTGGTGGTCATTCCCGCGGACCGCACCGAGGTGCTGCTCGCGACGCTGCTCGCCCACACCTCCGGCACGTTCCCGTCGGTGGCCGCGGTCGTGCTGAACGGACCGTTCCCGCTTCCCGAGTCGATCGACAAGCTCATCGACGGTCTCGGCTCCGCCGTGCCGATCATCACGACCGACCTCGGCACGTACGACACCGCCGTGCGGGTGATGAACGCCCGCGGCCGGCTGGCGGCCGATTCGCAGCGCCGCTACGACACGGCGCTGGCCCTGTTCGAGAAGCACGTCGACACCGAGGCGCTGACCGCCGCGCTCGGCGTGGCCGGCACCACGGTGGTCACTCCGCTGATGTTCCAGTACGCCCTCATGGAGCGCGCACGCAGCGACCGGCGACGCATCGTCCTCCCTGAGGGCGGCGACGACCGGGTGCTGCGCGCGGCGGCCACCGTGCTCTCGCGCGGCATCGCCGACCTCACGATCCTCGGCGAGGAGGTCGAGGTGAGAAACCGTGCGCGGGAACTCGGCATCGACCTGTCCGGCGCCCAGATCACGAGCCCCTTCGACGAGGTGCTCGTGGACCGCTTCGCCCAGGAGTACACGCGCCTGCGCGCCCACAAGGGCATGACATACGAGCGGGCGTCGGACACCGTCACGGACGTGTCGTACTTCGGCACGCTCATGGTTCACATGGGTCTCGCCGACGGCATGGTCTCGGGCGCTGCGCACACCACGGCCCACACCATCCGCCCGGCGTTCGAGATCATCAAGACCCGCCCCGGCGTCTCCGTCGTCTCGAGCGTCTTCCTCATGGCGCTCGCCGACCGCGTGCTCGTCTACGGCGACTGCGCCGTCATCCCCGATCCCACGAGCGAGCAGCTCGCCGACATCGCCATCTCTTCGGCGGCGACGGCGGCCCAGTTCGGCATCGACCCCCGCGTGGCGATGCTGTCGTACTCGACGGGGGAGTCCGGCAGCGGCGCCGACGTCGAGAAGGTGCGCACCGCGACCGCGCTGGTGCGCGACCGCGCACCGCAGCTGCCCGTCGAGGGTCCGATCCAGTACGACGCGGCGGCGGATGCCGCGGTGGCATCCCAGAAGATGCCCGGGTCCGACGTCGCGGGGCGGGCGACCGTGTTCGTCTTCCCCGACCTCAACACCGGCAACAACACCTACAAGGCCGTGCAGCGCTCGGCCGGCGCCATCGCCATCGGGCCGGTGCTGCAGGGGCTCAACAAGCCCATCAACGATCTGTCGCGCGGCGCCCTCGTCGACGACATCGTCAACACGATCGCGATCACGGCGATCCAGGCTCAGGGAGAGGCAAGCGCATGAGCGTGGTGCTGGTGGTCAACAGTGGGTCGTCGTCGTTCAAGTACCAGCTGGTCGAGCCGGAGGACGGCCGCGTGCTCGCCTCGGGGATCGTCGAGCGCATCGGCGAACGGATGGGCGCGGCCAAGCACAAGGTCATCTTCACCGCGCAGGACGGTGTCGAGGGCGTGACGGCGACGGATGCCACGTACACCCGTGAGCTCCCGATCCCCGACCACACCACCGGCTTCCGGGTCATGCTCGACGCATTCGCCGAGTGGGGCCCGTCGCTGGCGGAGAACCCGCCGGTCGCCGTCGGCCACCGCGTCGTGCACGGCGGCGCGCGCTTCTTCGAGCCCACCCTCGTCACCAACCTCGTCGAGATCAACATCGACGAGCTGTCGGTGCTCGCGCCCCTGCACAACCCCGGCGCGCTGCAGGGGATCCGCGCGGCGAAGGCCGCCTTCCCCGATCTCGCGCACGTGGCGGTCTTCGATACCGCGTTCCACCAGACGCTGCCCGCCGCCGCCTACACCTACGCGATCGACAGGGACCTCGCCGCGGCGCACCGCATCCGCCGGTACGGGTTCCACGGCACGTCTCACAAGTACGTCAGCCGTTCCGCCGCGGAGTTCCTCGGCCGTCCGCTGGACGAGCTCAAGCAGATCGTGTTCCACCTCGGCAACGGCGCGTCGGTCGCCGCCGTCGACCGCGGCCGGTCGGTGGAGACCTCGATGGGGCTCACCCCGCTGGAGGGCCTCGTCATGGGCACGCGCTCGGGCGACGTCGACCCCGCGGTGCTGTTCCACCTCGCCCGACGCGCACGGATGTCGATCGACGACCTCGACGACCTGCTCAACAAGGGCAGCGGCGTGCTGGGACTCGCCGGGGTCAACGACATGCGCGACCTCGAGGAGCGCGTGGCGGCAGGCGACGAAGACGCCCAGCTCGCGATGGACGTGTACATCCATCGCCTGCGGGCGTATGCCGGGGCGTACATCGCGCAGCTCGGCGGAGTCGACGTGATCGTCTTCACCGCCGGCGTGGGCGAGAACTCGGCCATCGTGCGCGCGGGGGCGCTGGAGACCCTCGGTTTCGCCGGCGTGCGGATCGACCCGGAGCGCAACGAGGCACGCGCCCGCGGCATCCGCGTCATCTCCACCGACGACTCGCCCGTCACGGTGCTCGTCGTGCCCACCAACGAGGAGCTGGAGATCGCGCGGCAGGCCCTCGAAGTCGCCGCGGCGCTGTGATGCGCGGGCGGATCCGACGGGATGCCGTCGCCCCTGGGTGCCGTGGTGACCGGGCACAGTCTGCGCGACTACGCTGGCGACGTGAACACCCGAACCCTGCCTGACCTGACGTCCTACGAGGGCGTGCTCTTCGACCTGGACGGCGTTCTCACCCCCACCGCCGAAGTGCACATGCACGCCTGGCAGACCATGTTCACCGAGCTGTTCACGGCATGGGGGATCACACCGCCGTACAGCGAGCAGGACTACTTCCTGCACCTCGACGGGAAGAAGCGCTACGACGGCGTGGCGAGCCTGCTGCGCAGCCGTGACGTCGAGGTGCCATGGGGCGACCCGAGCGACGACCCCTCCCTCGACACCGTCTGCGGCATCGGCAACCGCAAGAACCTCGTGTTCGAGCAGGTGCTGCGCGCCGAGGGCATCGCCCCGTACCCCGGGTCGCTGCGCCTGCTCGAGAAACTGCAGGCCGCAGGTACGCCCGTCGCCGTCGTGTCCAGCTCCAAGAACGCCCGCGAGGTGCTCACCGTCGCCGGCCTGATCGACCGGTTCCCCGTGATCATGGACGGCGTCGTCGCCGAGCGCGATCACCTGCCGAGCAAGCCCGCCCCCGACGTCTTCCTCGCCGGGGCGCGCATGCTGGGTGTCGACCCCGCCCGCTCCGTCGCCGTCGAGGACGCCCACAGCGGTGTGCAGTCCGCCGCCGCCGCCGGATTCGGCCTCGTCGTCGGCGTCGACCGCGGCGTCGGCGCGCAGGTGCTGCGCGATGCCGGCGCCGACCTGGTCGTCGACGATCTCGACGAATTCCTCGACTGACCGGCCACCCGACCGGCACCCCCCAACACCCCTGGAAGGCCCCCGCATGATCGACCGTGATCGCTTCCCCATCGACCCCTGGCGGCTCGTGGAGAAGAACTTCCTGCTGGAGGACGCCGGCGTGACCGAGACGCTCTTCGCGCTGGGCAACGGCTACCTCGGCATGCGGGGCAATCAGCCCGAAGGGCTGCACGGGCATGAGCACGGCACGTTCATCAACGGGTTCCACGAGACGTTCCCGATCCGTCACGCCGAGCAGGCGTATGGCTTCGCCGAGGTCGGGCAGACCATCATCAACGCCCCCGACGCCAAGGTCATGCGCGTGTACGTCGAGGACGAGCCGCTGTCGCTGGACATCGCCGAGGTGCGGGACTACGAGCGCGTGCTCGACATGCGCGACGGCGTGCTGCGCCGCCACCTGCTGTGGGTGACACCCAGCGGCAAGGAGGTGCAGATCGACTACGAGCGCATGGTGTCGTTCGAGGAGAAGCACCTCTCGGTCATGCGCCTCACCGTCACGGTGCTCAATTCCGACGCGCCCGTGACGGTCAACTGCCAGCTGGTGAACAGGCAGGATGGCGAAGACGTCTACGGCGGCACCGCCGTCGCCTCGCGTCGCTCGCGCGCCACGTTCGACCCGCGCAAGGCGGAGCGCATGCACGAGCGCGTGCTGCAGCCGCAGGACTACTGGCAGGACGGCTCGCGCACGGCGCTGTCGTACCGCGTCACCGAGTCGGGCATGACGCTCGCCGTCGCTGCCGACCATTTCATCGAGACCGACAACGAGTACGACATGCGCGGGCTCATCGAGCCCGACATCGCCAAGAACCTCTACCGCGTGCACGCCAAGGCCGGCGTGCCGATCACCGTCACGAAGGTGGCCGCCTATCACACGTCGCGCGGCGTCCCCGCGCGGGAGCTGGTCGACCGCTGCCGCCGCACGCTGGATCGCGTGCAGGGCGAGGGCGTCGACGCGCTGTTCGCGCGCCAGCGCGCCTGGCTCGATGCCTTCTGGGATCGTTCGGACGTGCGGATCGGCGGCCACGACGATCTGCAGCAGGCCACGCGCTGGTGTCTGTTCCAGCTGGCGCAGGCGGCGGCGCGCGCCGATGGACTCGGCGTTCCGGCCAAGGGCGTGACCGGCTCGGGCTACAGCGGTCACTACTTCTGGGACACCGAGATCTACGTGCTGCCGTTCCTGGCGTACACGACGCCGCTCTGGGCGCGCAACGCCCTGCGCATGCGGTACCTCATGCTCCCCGCGGCACGCAAGCGCGCCGGTCAGCTCAACGAGGCCGGCGCCCTCTTCCCCTGGCGCACCATCAACGGCGAAGAGGCCTCGGCCTATTACGCCGCGGGCACCGCGCAGTACCACATCAACGCCGACGTCTGCTTCGCGCTGGCGAAGTACGTCCGCGCGACCGGCGACGTGGACTTCCTGTACTCCGAGGGCATCGACATCGCCGTGGAGACCGCGCGCCTGTGGGCGACGCTCGGATTCTGGCGCACGAGCGACGGCATCCACGACGACGACGATGACGGCGACGGCGACTCGTTCCACATCCACGGCGTCACCGGGCCCGACGAGTACACGACGGTCGTCAACGACAACCTCTTCACCAACGTGATGGCGCGGTTCAACCTGCGCTTCGCCGCGCGCACCGTGCGCGAGATGGAGCAGGACGCGCCGGAGGAGTACCGCCGCGCGATGGACCGGCTGGGCATCGAGCCCGGCGAGGCGGAGTCGTGGGACCGTGCGGCCGACGCCATGCACATCCCGTTCAGCGAGGCCCTCGGCATCCACCCGCAGGACCATGTCTTCCTCGAGAAGGAGGTGTGGGACCTCGAGAACACCCCGCCCGAGCGGCGGCCGCTGCTGCTGCACTTCCACCCGCTGGTGATCTACCGGTACCAGGTGCTGAAGCAGGCCGACGTGGTGCTGGCGCTGTTCCTGCAGGGCAACCACTTCACCGACGACGAGAAGCTCGCCGACTTCAACTACTACGACCCGCTCACCACGGGGGACTCCACGCTGTCGGCGGTCGTGCAGGCGATCCTCGCGGCAGAGGTCGGCTATCAGGACCTCGCGCTGGAGTACTTCCACGAGTCGATCTACGTGGACCTCGGCGACCTGCACCACAACGCCGCGGACGGGGTGCACGTCGCCTCCGCGGGCGGGGTGTGGACGGCTCTGGTCTGCGGCTTCGGCGGCATGCGGGACCACTTCGGCGACCTGTCCTTCGACCCGCGCCTGCCGGCCGACTGGCCGTCGCTGTCGTACTCCCTGCTGTGGCACGGGACACGCCTCGACGTCACGGTGACCGCCGATTCGATCACCTTCACCACCGGCCCCGGTGGTCCCGTCGTGCTCTCGGTACGGGGGGCGGGCTACGTCATCGCCGGTGAGGAGACGCTCGTCGTTCCGCTGCACGGTCAGGGACCGCGGCGCCCCGGCCGCCCGTCGCTCAGCGAGATCGAGGACGCGCGGCGAGACGACGGCACCTATCTGTCCGCCTCGATCCCGACCCTCACGAGCTCGATCCCCGTCATCTCGGACGAGGACCTCCTGCAGGGCGACGACGCACAGGTGGGCGTCGACAGCTGAGCGCGACGGTCGGTCAGCCGAGCCCGGCGAAGGTGACGACGCCCACGGCGACGACCACCTGGCCGGGCTCGGCGCCGACGCGGCGCGCCGTCGCAACGGCGCCCCAGGTCTGCACCACCGCCTGATCGAGCAGCTCGGATCCCGCACCGCGCAGCAGATGGGTCAGGGCGTCGCTCCCGCCGCGGCGGTCGAAGACGGCGTAGCCGGCGGCGATCAGCCTGTCGAGGGCGGCCTGGGCGTGCGCGGCGGCCGTCACGGCGTCGGTGAAGACCCACACCCGGACGTCGGAGGTGGCCTCGACCTCCTCGATGTCGGTGAACGAGCGGTTCTTTCCGGCGAACGCGCAGCCGGGTTCGCTGAGCGCGGCGAAGTCGACGGCGGGATCGCTGGGCGCGGGCTCGGCGGTGCGGTCGTCGGCGATGAGCTGCGACTCGTCGACGATCCACGTGGTGAGGGCGTCGGGGCACGCCTCGCTCGGGGCGGAGCCGGCCGGAGTGGCGCGCGGGCCGACCTCGGGAGCGCCGTCACCCGCGCCGTCGTCGGGCGCGGCGTCTTCGGGGCTCTCCGGAATGGTCGCGTCGGGAGCCGGTGCGGGACCGGGGGGAGTCGGCGACGGCGTGGGAACGGGGGAGTCGGACGGGCTCGGCGTCGGGCTCGGAACCGGTGGGGACGTCGATGAGGGTGACGG
>Ga0233375_1001308_pt1 | contig 11343 bp, 9 predicted proteins | sample ElkDunMinimDraft_10_FD_191539 | JGI IMG/M metagenome (GOLD analysis project Ga0233375, IMG submission 191539) | Fecal eukaryotic communites from dung pellets of Tule Elk in California, USA - Elk Dung E16 | ecosystem: Host-associated > Mammals > Digestive system > Large intestine > Fecal | place... | reverse complement strand
CTGGTGATCGCCTCGACCCGCGCGGCGGTGAGTGCCACCGCGGCGGCGACCGGATCGGGCGCGGGCGCCGCCGTCAGGACAGGGCTGGCGGCTGCCGGGGCCTGCGCGAGCGCGTCCGCCTCCCGCCCGAGCCCGGACAGGGCGACGGCGCCGCTGCCGGCGAGGCCCACGGCGACCACGACGACCGCGAGGCGGGCCGCCGGACTGCGCCAGCGCCGCGGCGCGCGGTGCCGGGACGCCCCGCGCCCTCGCACGACGGCTCCGGGGCGCGTGGTCGACCGGGCGCCTGGTCGGGCGGCGAGGCGCGCGAGCTCGGTCCGGGCCAGGACGGACGGGTCGGGCAGGCCGATGGGCTCGGCCTCGTCGACCCGGAAGCAGGCGTCGCCGAACGCGCGGGCCCCAGGGCGGGCCTCCTGCTCGGGCGTGCTCGCCTCGGCCAGGACGGCCCGCAGCTCGGTGAGCTCTGCGCTCGGCGTCCCGGGCGGCCGGTCGGGTGGGAGCTGGGCCAGGATCGTCTGGGCGAGCGCGTGCACGTCCGACGCGGCGGTCGGCTCGACGCCCTTCTCGAGCTCCGGCGCGGCGAACCCCGCGGTGCCGCCGCTGTCCACGACGGCGCCCTGCAGGTCGACGAGCACGGGACGGCCGTCCGGCCGCACGATGACGTTGGCCGGTGAGACGTCGCCATGCACCAGGCCGGCGGAGTGCAGCGCGTCGAGGGCGTCGGCCAGGGGCACGGCGACCGTCACCGCCTCCCCGGAGGTGAGCGGCCCCCGCGCCTCGCGCAGGGCCTCGAGGGTCGGCCCGGGGACGTGCTCGACGAGCAGCGCGCAGCGGCTCGGTGGGACGGGCACGGCCGCCACCAGTCGTGCGAGGTGCGGGTGGCTGACGCCGACCAGCCGGTGCAGGCGCGCCTCACGGCGAGGGTCGGGCGCCAGGTCGACGACCCGCACGACCACCCGGAGTCCTGGCTCGTCGAGTGACGTCGCCGACCAGGCTGGGCCGCCGCTGCCACGCCCCACCGGCCCCAGCGCCCGGTACCCGGCCATGAGCAACGCCGCGGCGACAGCGGGATCGAGCCTGTCGTCGAGCTGCTCCGCCGCACGTGGCTCGGAGGGACGAGAGGTCGGCGAGGGCCCGTGGAAGCGCATGCGGCCCATCGAACCGCGCTCAGGGGGCGCCGGGACGGCTGTCCACAGGGCCCTCGTGCGGGGTCAGCCGGTGGTGGCCGGCCCCAGGGTGACCACCCTCGACTCCCGCGCCGAGACCCGCGCGGCGTCCAGCACGGTGGCGGTCCGGACCGCGTCCCACGGGTCCACCGGCGGCGGGGCGCCCTCGTCGAGCCAGCGCACCACCTCCCGGTAGAAGTCGTGGTGGCCGCCCGACGCCCTCGGCACCGCCACCCGGTCGGAGCCGTGGACCAGCCAGCCCTCGTGGTCCTTGTCCCGGCCCCGGACGGCCCACGTCTCGTCCAGCACGGAGAACGGTGTCGCCTCACCCTCGTAGCTGGTCACGAGGTAGGCGCCCTTGTCCCCGAGCACGCGGGTGCGCGGGCCGGGGGCTCCCGTGATCCCGCTCGCCTGGAGGTGGCTGATGACCCCCGGCCCGCCGTCCGCGGATCGGTGCGTCAGTGCCAGGAACACGTCGTCCTCGGCTGGCGTCGTGATCGACCGGAGCTCGGCGTAGACGCTGACCACGGCCCCGAAGAGCTGGATCGCGGAGTCCACCAGGTGCGCCCCGAGGTCGAGCAGCAGGCCGCCGCCCACCAGGTCCTGCTCCTTCCAGCGGCGCTGCGGCTCGGGCCGCCACCGCTCCCACCGGCGCTCGAACCGGTGCACCACGCCCAGCTCGCCGGAGGCGATCACCGACTGCAGCGTGAGCTGCTCCGGGTCCCACCGCCGGTTCTGGAAGACCGTGAGCCGCGCCCCCGCCCCCTCGGCTGCCCGCGCCAGGGCGCGCGCGGCCTCGGTGGTGGTGGCGAGCGGCTTGTCGACGACCACCGGCAGCCCGGCCTCGAGGACGGCGTGCGCCTGCGCCGCGTGCTCGGCCGTGGGGCTCGCGATGACGACCAGGTCGAGCAGGGCTGCGCTCTCCAGGAGGGCGCCCACGCTGCGCACGACGGTCACGCCGGGCCAGTCCTCCCGGGCGGCGGCGGATCGCTCCGGGCTGCGGGTCACCACGTGGGTCACGCGGAGGCCTGCCTCCCGCAGCAGCCGGGAGTGGATGCTCCGACCGGCAGACCCGTACCCGACCAGCCCGACACGCCTCGTCACGCTCATGGGCTCACCCTAGGTCGCGGGCGGGCGGGTCCGCTGGACGAGAGGGCCGGAGGGGCCTGCCTGCGTGGCAGGCCCCTCCGTGTCCCGTCAGCGGGCCTCGGCCGCGTGGGCGCCACCGGGCGTCTGGGCGTGCGCTGCGATGGCCTGGGCCTCGACGTCCTCGCGGGCCAGGCGGCTGGGCCACCAGGCGACGCGGCCCAGGTCGTGCACCAGGGCCGGGACGAGCAGGCTGCGCACGATCAGCGTGTCGATCAGCACCCCGAGGGCCACGATGAACGCCAGCTGCGCGAGGAACAGCAACGGGAGGATGCCCAGCGCCCCGAAGGTCGCTGCGAGCACCACGCCGGCGGACGTGATCACCCCGCCGGTCACCGCCAGGCCGCGCAGCACGCCGGCACGCGTGCCGAAGTGCACCGTCTCCTCGCGGACCCGTGTCATCAAGAAGATCGAGTAGTCGACCCCGAGCGCGACCAGGAACACGAACGAGTACAGCGGGACGGTGGGATCGGCGCCCGGGAAGTCGAGCACGTGGTTGAACACGACCGCGGAGATGCCCAGGGCTGCGCCGAAGGACAGCACGTTGGCCACCATGAGGAGCAGCGGGGCCACGAACGCCCGCAGCAGGATCACGAGGATCACCAGGATCACGGCCAGCACGGTCGGGACGATGACCTTGAGGTCGCGCGCCCCGGCCAGCTGCGTGTCGAGGGTCTGCGCCGCGGCGCCGCCCACCAGCGCGTCAGGCGAGACGTCGTGGACCGCGGTGCGGAGCTCCTCGACGGTCTCGACGGCGCCCTGGGTGTCCGATCCGGCCGTGGTGACGACGGTGACCTTGACCGTGCCGTCCACCACGCGCGGCTCGCCCTGGTCCCCCTGCGGCGCGCCGCCCACGGGAGCCCCGGCGTCCCGGTCGGTGACGGGCGTCGCCGACTCGACCCCGTCGACGGCCTGCGCGGCCTCCAGCACCGCGTCGAGGTCGCCCTCGGGGGCGATGACGACGGCGGGCTGCACGACGCCGGCCGGGAAGTGCTCGGCGAGCACCTCCTCGCCAGCCACGGAGTCGACCGGGGTGAGGAACACGTCGGACTGGCTGGTGCCGCTGGCCTGCAGGGTCGGCAGGAACGCGGCGCCGGCGACGAGCAGCAGGGTGGTCAGGGCCCACACGGGTCGCGCGTGCGCCCCGACGAACCGGGCCAGGCGGCCCCACAGGCCGGTGAGGACCTCCGCGGTGGGGCGCTGCGCGGGCTCCACGCCGTGCGCGCCAACCTCGGTCGGCCGGGGCTTGCGCGGCCAGAACAGCCCACGGGAGCGCGATCCGAGGATCAGCAGCAGCGCCGGCAGCAGGGTCAGCGTGGCGAGCAGCGCGGACGCGATGCCGATGGCGCCCACCGGGCCCAGGCTGCGGTTGGACCCGAGGTCGGAGAGCAGCAGGCACAGCAGGCCGGCGATGACGGTGCCGGCGCTCGCGGCGATCGGCTCGATGGAGCCGCGCACCGCCCGCGCCATCGCGGTGTACGGGCTCTGCACGCGGCGGAGCTCTTCGCGGTAGCGGCTCACGAGCAGCAGCGAGTAGTCGACCGCGGCTCCGACCACCAGGATCGAGAGGATGCCTTGAGCCTGGCCGTTGAGCACCAGCACGCCGTCCGCGGCCAGGTTGTAGACCACGAGTGCCGCGAGGCACAGCGCGAAGACGGCGGAGAAGATGACGATCACCGGCAGGAACGGCGAGCGGTAGACGAGGACGAGGATCACGAAGACCGCGCCGAGCGCGACGAGCAGCAGGACGCCGTCGATGCCGCCGAAGGCCTCGACCAGGTCCGCCACGTAGCCGCCGGGCCCGGTGACCCAGGCCTGCAGGCCGAGCTCGCCGGCGCTGTCCGCGGTGGCTCCGAGCTCGTCGGCCAGGGAGGCGCGCAGCTCGTCGACGATCACGCCGGTGGCGCCTTCGCCGTCGGCGAGGGGGTCTTCCGTCTGGGCGGCGTCGAGCGACAAGGGCAGCAGGAGCGCCTTGCCGTCCTCCGAGGGCACCGCGACGGCGGGCCCGACCAGGATGTCCGCGAACGTCACGGGATCACCCTCGGCGGCGTCGGCGCCGGGGATGGCGATCTGGGGCACCGTCTGCAGGTACTCCTGGACGCCCGCGAGCTGAGCGGGAGTGACGTCGCCCCCGTCGGAGGGCGTCATCACGACGAGCACCGGTAGGGTCTCCTCGTCGATGAACCCCTGTCCCGCTTCGGCGGCCCGGGTCGACTCCGCAGAGGACGGCAGGAACGCCGCGTTGTCATTGGTCTGGACCTGCGAGAGCCGGCCTTGAGCCATCCCCCCCACACCACCGATGGCGAGCCATGCGGCCAGGACAGCGACGATCACGAGAGCACGGACTACTGCCCCTGCGCTTTTACTCAGCATGCTGAGTACTATCGCTGCTAGGTCGCCCGGGCGCAATTCGGAAGGGACGGCGCGGCGATGGTCACTGAGCACCAGCCTCAGCACGACGACACCCTTGCCGAGGGCTCTATGCCCTGGGACCAGATGGGCTCGTCCGACATGCGGGACTGGCCGCTCGGACGCTTGCTCTCCGCCGCCGCGCGCCGCGTCGAGCGCGAGTGGAACAGCCACCTGTCGAACTGGGAGCTCAACCACGCCAGCCTGCCCGTCCTGGTGCACCTGATGGTCCGCCCGCGCTCCCAGCGCGAGCTCGCCAACGCCTGCGGCGTGACCGAGCAGACGATGAGCCGGATCCTCGCGAGGATGCAACGCAACGGGCACATCACGCGAACCGCCCACGCGAGCGACAAGCGCAGGCACGTGATCGCCATCACCGACGCAGGCCGAGCCGCCGCCGCGGTGGCCGCCGACCCTGCCCCCGCCGAGGAGATGACCACCCGCGGGCTCTCCCCGGAGCAGATCGCCCAGCTGCGGGAGCTCCTCGCCATCGTCGCCACCGCGACGGCGGAGGACGCCCTCGGGACGAGCGACGGTCGGGCGGGGGCGGGCCCGAACGGCTCGAGCACGACGATCTCGGCCCGCGGGCGCGCCCAGGACTAGCCTGGGCGCCATGCAGTTCGTCGAGCTCGACCTGGGAGAGCGCCTCCTCCCCTACCAGCCGACCTGGGACCTCCAGCGCTCCGTGCACGCCGATGTCGTCGCGGGCGAGCGCGAGGACACTGTGCTGCTGTGCGAGCACGAGGGGGTCTACACCGCCGGGCGCCGTACGGCCTCGTGGGACCGGCCCGTCGACGGCTCGCTGGTCGTCGACGTGGACCGCGGCGGCCGCATCACCTGGCACGGCCCCGGCCAGCTGGTGGGCTACCCGATCGTGCGCCTGCCGCAGCCGGTCGACGTGGTCCGCTACGTCCGGGCGCTCGAGGAGGCGTTGATCCGCGCCTGCGCCGACCTGGGCCTGGCAGCCGTGCGCGTCGAGGGTCGCAGCGGCGTCTGGTTCCCCGCCGACGAGCCCGCCGACGACGGCGTGCCGGGACGCCGCGCGCGCAAGGTGGCCGCCATCGGGGTCCGAGTCGCGCGAGGCGTGACGATGCACGGGTTCGCGTTGAACTGCGACGCCGACCTCGGGGCCTTCGAGCGCATCGTGCCCTGCGGGATCCCGGATGCCGACGTCACCTCGCTGACCCTCGAGGCGGGCCGGCCGGTGACGATCGCCGAGGCCTTGCCCCTGGTGCGCCAGCGGCTCGCCGAGGTGCTGGAGCCGATCCTCGCGGCCGGGCAGGAGACGCCTGCCGCGACCGCCTGACGGTCAGCCCCCAGGGCCTCGCGGGCGCACGAGCTGCTCGGCGATCGACCCCGCCCAGGCGCGGACGTCGTCCAGGTCCCGGAAGTCGCCCGGCTCCGGGTCGATCCGGGCCACGACCGCCCGCTCGTCGATGCCGAGGTCGGTGGGCTTCAGCCGCCCGGGGAAGCAGCGCGGCGTGAAGGCGCCGGTGCGGCGCGCGATGGTGGTGACGTCGTCAGGCTCGGGGGGGGCCGCCTCGTCGCCCACGGGACCCGACCAGAACAGCCACACGGGCCTGGCCTGGAGGGCGCCCTCCTGGCGGTCGACCAGCTCGCGCAGCGCCGCGCCGACCCGCCCGTCGTACACCGCCGAGCCGAGCACCACCGCGGCGTAGGGCGCCAGCGTGCCGACGTCGTCCGGATCGATCTCGTCGACCTCGTGCCCGGCCCCGGCCAGCGCCTCGGCGACGACGCCTCCGATCTCCTGCGTCGCCCCGTGGCGGGACGCGACGCTCACCAAGATGCGCACTGAAACCTCCGGGCTGGTCGGGGGGCCTCGTCGCCCTGGACCAGCCTGCACAGGTCACCGGCCGCGGCGCTAGGCCAGAGGTCCTCGACTTTCCGCCCTGCCCACCCTGCGGCTCTCCCGCCCCGCCCCGGTACCATCGACTCATACAGGGTCACGTGCGCGCCGGGAACGGGTGGGTCGGCGCGCCCCTCACCCATAGCCGAGGCCATGAACCACAGCACCACCGCATCCGGCCCGTTCACCGCGTACCGCGCGCTCCCCGCGCTCAGCGGCCGCGCCTACCTGCCGATCGCCTTCCTGGCGCGGCTCCCGTTCTCCATGAACACCCTCGGGGTGCTCGTCCTCGTGACGGCCAGCACCGGCTCCATCGGCGCCGCCGGCCTCGCCACCGCCGCCGCCTCGCTGGGGACCGCCAGCTTCGGCGCGGTGCAGGGCAAGCTCGCCGACCGCCTGGGCCAACGCCCCGTCCTGGTCGTCGCCAGCCTGCTCAACGCTGTCGCCGCGGTCCTCGTCGTCCTCGCGGCCACCGGCGACGTGGCCCGGGCGGTCCTGGCCGCGACCTGCTTCCTGCTCGGCGCGAGCGCCCCACAGGTCGGCGCCCTCGCCCGGGTGCGCTGGATCGCGCTGGCCCCCGGCGCCCCGCGCACCGTCAACGCGGCGATGGGCTACGAGAGCACGGCGGACGAGATCACGTTCGTGCTGGGCCCAGCCCTGGTCGGCGTCATCGCCACGACCGGCAGCCCTGCCGCCGCCCTGCTCGTGGCCGCCGCGCTGGTCAGCGTCTTCGGCCTCGCGTTCGCCATGCACCCGACCGCCACCGCGCCCGCCCGCCACCCGCGGCGCGCCGCCGGAGCGGCCCGCCCGGCCTCGACGCGCGTCCTGCGCCGGCTCGTCCTCCCCCTGGTCGGGATGCTCGCCATCGGGACGTTCTTCGGGGGCACCCAGGCCGGTGTCACCGCCGTCGCCGAGGCGGCCGGGAAGCCGGGGATCGCCGGCCTGCTCTACGCCGTGCTCGGGATCGGGTCCGCGGCCACCGCGCTCGCGCTGGTCGCCGTGCCGGACTCCGTGGGCTCCCGGAGCCGGTGGGTCATCGGCGCCGTGGGGCTGACCGTGACGACCGCGGCCATGCTGCTCACCCACGGCCCGGGCCAGCTCGTCGCGGTGCTCGCCGTGGTCGGGCTCTTCGTGGGGCCCACGCTCGTGACCCTGTTCTCGGTGGGCGGCGCGCTGGTCCCGGTCGCCCAGGCCGGATCCGCGATGACGATGCTGGTGAGCGCCAACGTCGTCGGCGTCGCGCTCGGGGCGGCCGTCGCGGGGGCCATCGCGGACCGGGCGGGCGCGCCCACCGTGTTCCTGGTCCCGCTCGCTGCCGCCGCCCTCGTCGCCGCGGCGGGCCTGCTCTCGCCGCGGGCCCGTCCTGGCGCGACCTCGATCACGGACGTGACCAGCGAGTCTGTGTGACGCAGGCGGCACTGGTCGCCTCCTGACCCGGCGTGGGTCGCTGACGTAGGGTGAGGAACGTGACGATCGCTCCCGAAGGCCGCAGGATGCTGCGCGTCGAGGCTCGCAACGCCGAGACCCCCATCGAGAAGAAGCCCGAGTGGATCCGCACCAGGGCCACGATGGGACCCGAGTACACCGAGCTGAAAGGCCTGGTGAAGAGCGGCGGCCTGCACACGGTGTGCGAGGAGGCCGGCTGTCCCAACATCTTCGAGTGCTGGGAGGACCGCGAGGCGACGTTCCTCATCGGCGGCGACCAGTGCACCCGGCGGTGCGACTTCTGCCAGATCGACACCGGCAAGCCCGCCGACTTCGACGCGGACGAGCCGCGACGCGTCGCTGAGTCCGTCCAGGCGATGGGCCTGAAGTACGCCACCATCACCGGGGTCGCCCGCGACGACCTGCCCGACGGCGGCGCGTGGCTCTACGCCGAGACGGTCCGCCAGATCCACGCGGGGAACCCCGGCACCGGCGTCGAGCTGCTCATTCCCGACTTCAACGCGACGCCCGAGCTCCTCGCCGAGGTCTTCTCCTCGCGTCCCGAGGTGCTCGCGCACAACGTGGAGACCGTCCCGCGCATCTTCAAGACGATCCGGCCGGGCTTCCGGTACGACCGCTCGCTGTCGGTGATCACGATGGCGCGGGACGCCGGGCTCGTCACCAAGTCGAACCTCATCCTCGGGATGGGCGAGACGATCGACGAGGCGAAGGAGGCGCTGGCCGACCTGCACGCCGCCGGCTGCGACCTCATCACCATCACCCAGTACCTGCGCCCCTCGGTGCGGCACCACCCGGTGAGCCGGTGGGTGCGCCCCGAGGAGTTCGTGGAGCTGTCGGAGACCGCCGAGCAGATCGGTTTCCTCGGGGTGATGTCCGGGCCGCTGGTGCGCTCGTCGTACCGCGCCGGGCGCCTCTGGGGCCAGGCGATGCGCCGCAAGGGGCACGCGATCCCCGACGCCCTCGCGCACCTCGGCGAGGAGCGGACGTCCCGCCAGGAGGCGTCGAGCCTGCTGGCTCGCTGACCTCGCAGGGAATACCGGTCCCGAGCTCCCTCGGACGGTCGGTAGACTCCAACGTCATGGCCCGTGACACCAACCCCGCCCCTGCCAAGGTGAAGAAGACCCGGTGGTACCACCAGGTCTGGCAGGCGTACCAGATGACCCGGCGCAACGACCCGGCGGTGACCTGGTACGTGCTGGGGGTGTTCTTCGGGGTGGTCGCGCTCGGCGCGCTCATCGGCCTCCTGATCAACCACCCGGTCTACGTGCTGGTGGTCAGCATCCCGTTCGCCGTGCTGGGCGCGATGTTCGTGCTCGCCCGCCGGGCGGAGGCTGCCGCGTACTCGCAGATCGAGGGGCAGCCGGGCGCCGCGCGCGCCGCCCTCGGGACGATCCGCCGCGGGTGGACGTTCCCCGAGGAGCCCGTCGCCGTGGACCCGCGCACGCAGGACCTGGTGTTCCGTGGGGTCGGCCGGGCCGGAGTCGTGCTGATCGGCGAGGGCCCGTCGCCGCGGATCGAGAAGCTGCTCGAGTCGGAGCGCAAGCGCACGGCCCGCGTCATCTCCGGTGTGCCGATCACGCTGATCCAGGCCGGCAACGGCGAGGGCCAGGTGCCGCTGCGCAAGCTGCCCCGCGCCGTCCAGAAGCTCAAGCCGACGCTCACCAAGCAGGAGACGGCCGAGGTCATCAAGCGCCTCACCGCGCTCGGCGCCGTCCGGCTGCCGGTGCCCAAGGGCGTCGACCCGATGCGCGCACGGCCCGACCGCAAGGGCATGCGCGGGCGCTGACCAGCGGCCCGTCGAGGTGCTGTCCGAGGGTGGGCGCGCCTAGTCTCGGCGGATGCCTGGCCCCGATGTGACCTCCCCCGTCAGCCCCGTCAGCCGTGCCGCCTTCGCGGGCGCCGTGGACGACCTGCTGGACCGTGCGACCGCCGACCACGAGTTCTCCGGCGCGGTGCACCTGGCGCAGGGCAGCGAGACGCTGCTCTCCGCGGGCTACGGGGTGGCGTCGCGGCGCTGGCACGCGCCCGTGACCCCGGCGACACGATTCGACGTCGCGTCCGTGACCAAGCTGTTCACGGCCGTCGCGGTGCTGCAGCAGGTCGAGGCCGGTCGGCTGGAGCTCGACTCCCCCGTCGCCGACGTGGTCGACCTGACGGCGACGACCATCTCGCCAGCCGTGACGCTGCGCCACCTGCTGACGCACACGTCCGGGATCGGCGACGACGCCGACGAGGAGGCCGGCGAGTCCTACGAGGACCTCTGGCTCGAGCGCCCCTGCCACACGGTGACCAGCACCGCGGACTTCCTACCGCAGTTCGCCCACAAGCCCGCCAACTTCGCCCCCGGAGCGGGCTGCCGCTACTGCAACGTGGGCTACGTGCTCGCCGGGCTCGTGCTCGAGGCAGCCACCGGGACGCCCTACCGCGAGCACGTCCGCGAGCACGTCTTCGCCCGTGCGGGCATGCACGCCTCGGGGTTCTTCGACATGCGCGACGCCGTGCCTGACGTCGCCGAAGGCTGGGACCCGGTGCGCGACGACGCCGGGACGCTCACCGGCTGGCGCTCGAACATCTACTGCTACCCGCCCATCGGCTCCCCCGACGGCGGCGCCCACGCCACCCCGCGCGACCTCGTGCGGTTCCTCGACGCGGTGCGGGGCGGCGAGCTGCTCGGCCCCGACCTGACTGCGGCGTTCCTCACCCCGCAGGTGACGCACCACGAGGCGGAAGGGCGCACGGTCCGCTACGGCTTCGGGCTCGAGTTCATCGTGCTGCCCGACGGCACGGTGCGGTCCTGCTCGAAGGACGGGATCAACGCGGGGGCCAGCGCGATGCTGCAGCACCACGCGGCGACCGACGTGACCGTCGCGCTCGTGTCGTCCTCGGAGGACGGCGTGTGGGGGCCGTTCCGCGAGATCGACCGGCTCCTCGACGACATGTGACCTGCGGCGGGGCGGCGCGGCGGTTCGCTACGCGACGTCGGGCCTGGTCATCAGCGGCGATCGCAGGTGCAGCTCGAGCCTCGGCCCGGTCAGCGGCACCGTGCTCCACGTGGCCACGGCCGTGCCCGCGCCGGCGTCGACCTCGAGCCGGACCCGGTGCGGGGTGGTGATGACGTACAGGTCCGCGACGAAGACGTCACCCTGCCATGCGCCCGCGGCGACCACGGGGCGGCCGAGCGGCGCGCTCTCCCGCCAGGCGCCGTGCCCCACCAGCAGGTCGAGGGACGGCCCGATCCGCACCGCCCACCCCCCGTCCACCGGGTCGACGACTACCGACGTCCCCTCGCCCAGCTGGTGGGGCACGGCG
>Ga0233375_1001307_pt1 | contig 11344 bp, 12 predicted proteins | sample ElkDunMinimDraft_10_FD_191539 | JGI IMG/M metagenome (GOLD analysis project Ga0233375, IMG submission 191539) | Fecal eukaryotic communites from dung pellets of Tule Elk in California, USA - Elk Dung E16 | ecosystem: Host-associated > Mammals > Digestive system > Large intestine > Fecal | place... | reverse complement strand
GCGGGTCGCGCGTCAGTCGCGGGCGGCGTCGCCCAGCGTCGACTGCCGGGCGACGACCGAGAAGTCCGCGACGACCTGGCGGAACGGCTGGTCGTCCTGCCCACCCTCGATGCGGGCGAGCAGCAGGTCGACCGCGGTCGCGGCGATCTGCTCGCGCCCGGGGTGCACGGTCGAGAGCGTGGGCGAGGAGTACGCGGTCTCCTCGATGTCGTCGAACCCGATGACCGCGATCTGCCCCGGGACGTCGATCCGCCGCAGGTGCAGCGTGTGCAGGGCGCCCAGCGCGAGGGCGTCGTTGAGGCCGAAGACGGCGTCGATGCCGAGGTCCGCGTCCAGCAGCCGCGCCATCGTCTCAGCACCGGTCGCGCGGTGCCACAGGCCCGCCTCGCCGACGAGCGCCGGGTCGTACGGCACACCGTGCTCCTCGAGCGCCGCGACGTACCCCTGGACGCGGAGGGCGGCCGACCCGACGGCCTCCCCCGCGTGCGCGCCGACGACGGCGATGCGTCGCCGGCCGAGCGCGAGCAGGTGCGCCGTCGCGGCCTTCGCGGCCTCGACGTTGCTCATGGTCACGTGGTCGGCAGGACCGCCGAAGATGCGCTCCCCGAGCAGCACCATCGGGTGGCCGGTGCCGTCGAGCTCGTGCACGTCGTCGGGGCCGAGCGCGAGGGGCGAGTAGATCAGCCCGTCGGTGAACTGGCGACGCGCGCCGCGCAGCACCTCGAGCTCACGCTCCCGCACGGCGCCGGTCTGCTCGATGAGCACCGTCAGGCCGCGTGCCTCGGCCGCGCGGATCACGGAGTCCGCGAGCTCGGCGAAGTAGGGCAGCGACAGCTCGGGGACCGCCAGCCCGATGAGTCCCGTCCGGCCGCGTCGCAGGTTCCGCGCCGTGACGTTCACCTGGTAGCCGAGCTCGGCGATCGCCTCCTCGACCTTCTGCCGGGTCGCGTCGCGGATGTAGGGGTACCCGTTGAGGACGTTGGAGACCGTCTTGAAGGACACACCGGCGCGTGCGGCCACGTGGTGCATCGTCACCGCACGTCGTCCGCCCACGGCACCATCCTCGTCGTCGTGCGCCCCCTCCCGGCGGCTTCCCCGGGACATCTCTCACGGTACAACGTTGTAGATTGCCTGACCAGGGCCTCGCCCACTCACAGTCGCGGTGTCGAGCCCCGCTCGACCACCGAGAGGCCCGCCAGGTGCAGGGTCGGCGCCCGGTCGTCCTGCGGCGCGCGCACCCGCGCGTGGAGCAGCTCGAAGGCCACGCGCGCGATCTCGCGACGGCCCGCGTCCACCGACGTCAGCGGCGGGTCCGTGAACTGGGCCTCGTCGGTGTCGTCGAAGCCGATGACCGCCACGTCGCCGGGCACCGCCAGCCCGCGCACGCGCAGCTCTGCCATCGCCCCGATCGCGAGCGAGTCGTTGAGCGCCACCACCGCGTCGACCTGTGCACCGCTGTCGAGGACCGCGGCCATCGCCGCAGCACCGTCCGCCGCGTGCCAGCTCGCGGTCGTCCAGCCGACGCGCGCCGCGTCGAACGCGATGCCGTGCTCCGCCAGCGCCTGGAGGTAGCCCGCGTAGCGCAGGCCCGCCGTCCCGACGCCCACGGCCACGTCGCGGCGCGCGCCGATGACGGCGACCCGGCGCCGTCCGCGCTCTACCAGGAACCTCACGGCCGCACGCACGGCCTCCTCGTTGCGCATCGTCACGTGGTCGTACGCCGGGCTGAAGATCTGCTCGCCGAGCAGCACCAGGGGGTACGTCGGGGCCGCCGCCGCGAGGTCCTCGGCGTCGAGCACCACCGGGCTGAACAGCAGGCCGTCGGTCATCCGCCGGCGGAACCCCCGGAGCACCTCGAGCTCCTCGGCGCGCGAGTACCCCGTCGACTCGATGAGCACGGTCACCCCGTGCTCCCGCGCCACGCGCAGCACGTCGTCGGCGAGCTCACCGAAGTACGCGAGCCGTAGCTCCGGGACCGCCAGGCCGATCATGCCCGTGCGCCCCGAGCGCAGCGAGCGGGCCGACAGGTTGACCTCGTAACCGAGCTCGGCGACCGCCGCCAGGACACGATCGCGCGTCGTCTGGCGCACGTAGGGGTACTCGTTGACGACGTTGGACACGGTCTTCACCGAGACGCCCGCCAGCTTCGCCACGTCCGCCATCGTCGCCGACATCCGTGAGCCCCTCCCCGAGTCGTCCCGGGCCACGGGGCCCCCGTCGTCCGTGTCCGCCCGGCGGGCGCTGCGCGACCACCCGACGCCCGGAGCCTACCGGTCCGCCCGCGCCGCGGGCGGGAGCTCCGGCGGCGCCGCGACCGACCCCCGGACACACGTCGGGCCCGGTCGTCAGACCGGGCCCGGGGTGCACGTCGCGCCGCGGAGCGGCGCTCAGCTCACTTCTTGTTACGACGCTGGTGGCGCGTCTTGCGCAGCAGCTTGCGGTGCTTCTTCTTCGCCATGCGCTTACGACGCTTCTTGATGACGGAGCCCATGCGGTCCTCACTCGTGTCCGGTCACGACCCGCCAGGGCCGCGAATGGTGGTCGATCGACGCGCGGTGCGCATCGGGCCGACCCGAATCACCCACGCACGCAGAAGTCCGAGCACCCACCTTACGCGATCGGCCGCCGCGACCGCGAACGCCGACGACGGCGCACCCGTGCGGGACGCGGACGCTCAGGAGGTGCGGCGCTCCTCGCCCGGGAGCTCGCGCTCGACGGTCGCCGACGACCGCAGGTAGGCGTCGAGGGCGTCCTGCGGCACCCGGAACGACCGGCCGACACGCACCGCCGGAAGCTCGCCCGCGTGCACCAGCCGGTACACGGTCATCCGCGAGACCCGCATGAGGTCCGCGACCTCGACGACCGTGAGGAACCGCACGCGACCCTGCGGCCCGCCCTGCTCCTCAGCCATGGTCCGGCCTCTCCCGATGGCCGGGGCGCGCCGGCGTCGCACACCCGACGTGCCGGGTGCTCGACCCACAGTAGTGGCGCGTGTGACAGGTGGGAAAGGGGAGACACCCGCCCGGCCCACCCCGGCGCCCATTTCTCCCGAACGCGGTGGTTTTCTCCCGAACGCGGTGGCGCCGGCCCGAGCGCGGGGGGACGACCACCGCGCCCGACGTCGTTCCCCCGCGCTCGCGGGTCAGTCGAGGTCGGGGTCCAGGCCGAGAGCCGGGAAGACCGCCGCGCGTGTCGCGCGGATCGCACGGTCCACGTCGTCCGCCGGGTCGTACCCCGCCGACCAGGGCCGGAACGTCGCCGGGGCGTGGTCCGTCATCTCCGCGACCGCGTCGCGGTTGTACCGCTGACGGACGACGTCGAGCCAGAGCTGCGGGACCGGGGTCTGCGGGTCCACCGGACGGTGCGACGCGACACCGATCAGGTGCGACCACGCGCGCGGCACGACGTCCAGCACCGCGTAGCCACCGCCCCCGAGGGCGACCCAGCGCCCCTGGCACACCTCGTGCGCGAGGTCGTGCAGCAGCATCGCCGCGACCCGCTGCGCGTCGACCGACACCCGCAGCGTCGCGAGGGGGTCCATGCGGTGCGTGTCGCAGCCGTGCTGCGTGATGAGCACGTCGGGCGCGAACTCGCGGACCACCGCCGGCACCACGGCGTCGATCGCGCGCAGCCAGCCCGCGTCGCCCGTGCGCGAGGGCAGCGCGACGTTCACGGCCGTGCCTTCCGCACCGGGGCCCCCCGTCTCCGTCGGGTACCCCGTACCCGGGAACAGCGCGTGCCCCGTCTCGTGCACGGACACGGTCAGCACCCGCGGGTCGTCCCAGAACACGGCCTGCACGCCGTCGCCGTGGTGCGCGTCGACGTCGACGTACGCCACGCGCTGCGCGCCCTCGTCGAGCAGCGCACGGATCGCGACCGCCGCGTCGTTGTAGACGCAGAATCCCGACGCCGCACCGGGCCGCGCATGGTGCATGCCGCCGCCCACGTTCACGGCGTGCTCCGCCTCGCCGCGCCACACCGTGCGTGCCGCGTCCAGCGTGCCCGCCACGATGCGCGCGGCCGCCTCGTGCATCTGCGGGAACAGCGGGTCGTCGCGGGTACCCAGACCGCGCACGAGGTCGACGACGCCACGCTCGGCGGCCGCGTGGACGGCGGCGACGTAGTCGGTGTCGTGCACCGTGGCCAGGCAGGAGTCGGAGACGGGATCCGCCCCGACCACCTCGATGCCCGCGACGTCCAGCAGCCCGAGCTGCGCCGCCAGGGCGATGGTCAGGTCGATCCGGTCGGACGTCATGGGGTGACCGATCCCGAAGTCGTACCCGAGCAGCTCGGTGAACCACACCACCCGCAGCATCGTGCGACCGTCGCCGCGCACCGCGGGGTGCGCACCGGTGGCCGTCATGGGATCACCGTCCCACCGGGGCGGCGCGCGTGTCGAGGCGCGGGCCGTCCGGGCCGGAGAAAGCGTGCGCACGTCAGGTGCGTGCGGGTGGGCGGCACGTGTCAGAGTGTGCCTGTCGGCATCGGTTGCAGGGTGCCGGTCGGCATCAGGTGGCCTGGGAGGTGGGATGGCAGCGGGGCCCGGCCTGCTGTGGCGCGCGCGCGAGTACGTGGACCGGTCCGCCCGGCAGTCCCCCGCGCGCCTTGCGCTGGGCGTGTTCGCCCTCGTCATCGCGGTCATCACGGCGCTGCTGTCCGCGCCCTGGGCGACCGCGGACGGCACCCGCGCGCCGTTGGTCGACGCGTTGTTCACGGCGACGTCCGCGACGACGGTCACCGGTCTGGTGGTCGTCCCCACCGGGGAGCACTGGTCCACGTGGGGCCTGGTCGTCATCCTCGTCGCGATCAAGATCGGCGGACTGGGCGTCATGACGCTCGCGTCGCTGCTCGGGATGGCGGTCTCGCGCCGCATCGGACTGACGCAACGTCTGCTCGTCTCGTCCGAGACGAAGATGACGCGGCTGGGCGAGGTCGGCTCGCTGGTCCGCACCGTCATCGTGACGTCGACGCTGCTCGAGGTGGCGATCGCGCTCGTGCTGTTCCCCCGGCTGATCGTGCACGGCGAGTCGACGGGCCAGGCGGCGTGGCACGCGCTGTTCTACGCGGTCTCGGCCTTCAACAACGCGGGTTTCGTCCCGACCGCGGAGGGCCTGGACCCCTTCATCTCCGACTGGTGGATGCTGCTGCCGATCATCATCGGCGTGTTCATCGGGTCGCTCGGGTTCCCGGTCATCCTCAACGTCGCGCACCACCTGCGCGAGCCGCGTCGCTGGAACCTGCACTCGAAGCTGACCATCACCACGAGCGTGGCCCTGGTCGTGTTCGGGTCCGTCGTCGTCGCGGCCTTCGAGTGGACCAACCCGGGCACGTTCCACCCGCTCGACGCGCCCGGGACGGTCCTGGCCTCGCTGTTCGCGGGCGTCATGCCACGCTCGGGCGGGTTCTCGACGGTGGACGTCGGGCAGATGCACGAGGGCACCTGGCTGCTGCTCGACGCCCTGATGTTCGTCGGCGGCGGCTCGGCGTCGACCGCCGGCGGCATCAAGGTCACGACCCTGGCCGTCATGCTGCTCGCGATCGTCGCCGAGGGCCGTGGCGACCGCGACGTCGAGGCGTACGGCCGGCGCATCCCCCGTGAGACGCTCCAGGTCGCGATCGCCGTGGGCTTCATCTCCGCGAGCATCGTGCTCGTGGCGTCGCTGCTGCTGCTCGCGATGACCGGGCTCACCCTGGACCGCATCCTGTTCGAGGTCATCTCGGCGTTCGCGACGTGCGGGCTGTCCACCGGCATCACCCCCGACCTTCCGACACCCGCGAAGTACGTGCTGATCGTGCTCATGTTCATCGGCAGGACCGGCACCATGACGCTTGCGGCGGCGCTCGCGCTGCGCAACCGTCGTCGTGTCATCCGCTACCCGGAGGAGAGGCCCATCATTGGCTGACAGCCTGCGCGCAGGCGGCGGCGAGCCGCGCGACGCGCCCCGCACGCCGAAGAAGGACACGGGCGTCCTGGTCATCGGGCTCGGACGCTTCGGCTCCGCGATCGCGGCGACCCTCGACCGCCTCGGCCAGGACGTCCTCGCCGTGGAGCGCAACCCCGAGCTCGTGGCCCAGTGGTCCGGCCGCATCCCCCTCGTCGAGGCCGACGCGGTCAACCCGGACGCCCTCGACCAGCTCGGCGCCCGGGAGTTCCCCGTCGCGGTCGTGGGGGTCGGGTCGTACCTCGAGGCGTCGGTGCTCATCACCGGCAACCTGGTCGACATCGGGGTCCCCCAGATCTGGGCCAAGGCCATCAGCTCCGAGCACGCCCGCATCCTGCAGCGCATCGGCGCCCACCACGTCGTGCTCCCCGAGGCGGACGCCGGGTCGCGCGTCGCGCACCTGGTCAGCGGCAAGATGCTCGACTACATCGAGGTCGAGGACGGGTTCACGGTCGTCAAGATGCGACCCCCGAAGGAGACCCAGGGGTTCACGATCGCGCAGTCCAAGGTGCGCGAGCGGTACGGCGTCACGATCATCGGCGTGAAGTCCCCGGGCATCGACTTCCAGTACGCGACCAACGACACGCGGATCTCGGCGAACGACCTCATCATCGTCGGCGGCCACGCGGACCTGCTCGAACGGTTCGCCGCCCGACCTTGAGCGGCGCGCTGACGACCCACCAACGGCTCGACGAGGAGACCGCCATGGCGAAGAGCAGCACCACGAGCGACGCGCGGCACGACACGACGTCGGACACCGGGGACGCGACGACGACCCCGAAGGGCGCGAAGCCCGAGAAGGGGAAGAAGGGGAAGAAGGGCAAGCACGGCAAGAAGGCCGAGAAGGCCCGCGCGAAGGCCGCCGACGAGCGGGCCGCCGCGCAGGCCAAGGCCACCGCGAAGGCCGAGAAGGCCCAGCGCAAGGCCGAGAAGAAGGCCGCCGACGCACGGACGGCCGCTGCGGCCGACCTCATCGCGCGACGCGACGCGGCGATCGAGCTGCTGCGTGCCCGCCCGGGCGACCTGCTGACCGCGGTCGACACGGCCGCGACCCCCGGGTTCGACGGCTCGCGCGCCGACGGCGAGCGCGCACTCGCCGCGATCGGTGAGCAGCTGTCCGGCCTGCAGGAACGGCTCTTCGCGCACGGCCGCACCGGCGGCGACCGGTCGGTCCTGCTCGTGCTCCAGGGCCTCGACACGGCCGGCAAGGGCGGCATCGTGCGGCACGTGCTGGGGCTGGTCGACCCGCAGGGCGTCGCCCTGCGCTCGTTCGGCGTCCCGACCGCCGAGGAGCGGCGGCACCACTACCTGTGGCGCGTGCGACGTGCGCTCCCGCGGGGCGGCAGCATCGGCGTCTTCGACCGCTCGCACTACGAGGACCTGCTCGTCGCCCGGGTGGACGAGCTGGTCGCACCCGAGGTCTGGCAGGCGCGGTTCGACGAGGTGAACACGTTCGAGGCGCGGGTCGCGGCCGCGGGGACCGTCATCGTCAAGGTCGCGCTGTGGGTCTCGCCCGACGAGCAGTACCGGCGGCTGCGCGACCGCCTCGAGCGCCCGGACAAGCACTGGAAGTACGACCCGTCGGACGTCGACGCGCGGATGAAGCGCCCGGCGTACGAGGTCGCGTACCAGGACGTGGTCGACCGGACGAACACCGAGACGGCGCCCTGGTACGTCGTGCCGGCGGACAACAAGTGGTACGCGCGCCTGGCCGTCAGCGCCCTGCTGCACCGAGCCCTGTCCGACCTGGACCTCGGCTGGCCCGCACCCGCCTACGACGTCGCAGCCGAGCTCGCGCGGCTGGACGCCACGCGCTGAGCCCGCGGGCGGGCGCGCGACCCGCCCGCGAGCTCAGGACCCGTCCGAGGCGCGCCGCTGGTGCGGCAGGCCGCCGTGCGGGAGCACCCGGGGGCGGAGCCCCGTGGGCTGCCGACCGTCCGGGGGCCACGCGTCGCGCGCCCACGCGGGGGGCTCGTGCGGCCCGGTCACCGGCGGGCTCGGGACCGCCGCGAGGTGGGGTGCCCGGTCGACGGGGGGCGACGCGCCGCGCTGGCTCGGCACGGTGGGCTCGCTTCCCTGCGGGACCGCTCGCAGCCCCACGGACGGCGGCACGTCGCGCTGGTGCCGGCTCAGGTCCTGGTAGAGCCGGCCCACAGCACCGGCGACGACCAGCAGCAGCGAGCCGGGCAGCACGTGCCGACCTGCGGTCAGCGCGACGTCGACGACCGCGAGAGTGAAGCCGCCGGCCACCAGGACGGCGGGGAGAGCGTGGTAGAGGTGCGTGTGCATGATCGAGCTCCTTGCCAGTGGGACCGGGCGCCCGAGGGGGCGCAGGACGTCACGCGCGGCGCGCGTCCGTCCGGTCAGGCAAGGCCCTGCAGGACGTCGCGCGCGGTGGCCGTCGGGCGTGCGTCGTGCGACGCGGTGAACGTCACGACGTGCACGGGGACCACTGGCCACCGACAGTGCGCCGGAATGACGACCGGGCCCGCGCGGGGGGTCACCGACCCGGTCCCGGGCGCGCCCAGCCCGGTGTCGTGCGTCCTGGTCACCGGGACGGCCGGGCGCTGCCCGGCAACCGTCGGGGAGGTCGCGGGGGTGGTGTCGGCGACGTGGCCCGTCGCGACCTGCGACGCGACCGTGACGACCGCGGGCGCCTCGGGCTGCGGCCCGGCCGGCCCCGGCGTCGGCGCCCACGGTCGAGGTGCAGCGGGCGCCCGTGCGGTCACGGGCACGGAACCGGCAGCGCCCGCCTCGGCGAAGGGCGGTGCCGTCACCACGCTCGCCGCGGCCCTGGGGGCAGTGGCCGCCGCGCGGGGCGGAAGCGGGGGCCCGAGCTCGCGCGGCTCCTGGCGCGGGTCGCGCACGGTGGCGACGGTTGCATCGACCGCTGACACCCCAACGAGCTCCCCGAGCGCGTCCGCCGTGGGAACCAGGGTCTCGGAGACGTCGGACGCGCTCTCGAAGGAGGGCGTGGACTCGCCGACGACGGAGGTGTCGTCGCCGGCCGCCTCGTCCGCCGACTCCGCCTGCGTACCGTCCGGCGTCGTGGTGGACCCCGTCGACTCCGGGGCGACCGGGTCGACCGGCGCAGGGTCGACCGGCGCAGGGTCGACCGGCGCAGGGTCGACCGGCGCAGGGTCGACCGGCGCAGGGTCGACCGGCACCGGGTCGACGGGTACCGGGTCGACGGGTACCGGGTCGACGGGTACCGGGTCGACCGGCGCCGGGTCGACGGGCGCAGGGTCGACGGGCGCAGGGTCGACGGGCGCAGGGTCGACGGGCGCAGGGTCGACGGGCGCAGGGTCGACCGGCTCCGTGGGCTCCGTGGGCTCCGTGGACCCGACCGGCGCGGACGGCTCGTCCACGCTGCTGGTCGACTCCTCCACCACGGGCGCCGGGGCGTCGACGGCCGCCACGGGCATCACGTCTGCGACCGGCTCGTCGCGTTCGTCGGGCCAGTAGCCCTCGCGGCCCTCGCCGGACCAGCCGTCATCGCCGTAGGCCGCACCTGCCTGCACCGGTGCCGCTGCCGCCTCGGCCGGGGCGCCGAGAGCGGCCTCGAGCACGAGGAGCAGCACGCCGCCGAGCACGACCGCGAGCGCGCGCAGGATCCACGCCTCCGCTCGACCCAGCCGGTGCTCGGGCATGCCCGACCCCTCCCCGGTGCGCGCCGACTCTGGCGCACATGTCTGGACAGTATGCGGCCTGATCCACACAAAGGCCCATGATTCGACCGCGCGGGGGGGCATCGGGCCCGGGACGGCGCGGGATCGCGCGCGCCCGGGCCGCTCGGAGGAGGACCTCGCGCGCAGGTCCGGCAGGGCCGCGGGGCGTCCGGGAGGCGCCACCGGGGTCGGTTCGACGCCCTCGCCCGGGCGCGCAATCCGTCAGCGGGTCGCGCGGTGACGCGACGACCCGCGAGTCAGGGGCTGCTCAGCACCGCGTCGACGATCACGATGAGCAACGCGCCCGTCGTGGCCAGGAAGGCCCGCAGCGCCCAGACCAGCGAACGTGAGTGCGGACGCACGACGCCGCTCCCTCCCGCACGTCACCGTTGACGCGCTGACCTGACGGTACGTCCGGTGCGGGCTGCGTGCAGCCAGTCGCGGGGTGAACTGGCGCGTGGCGCCGGTGCCGGGCGGGTCAGGGGGTCTGTCGCCGCAACGTCGCGACCCCGAGCACCAGCGCACCGACGACGAACAGGACCATCGCGCCGACCGCGCCGCGGACGTCCGCCCAACCGCCGCCCGCGGTGAGCTGCTGCATCGCGTCGACCGCATAGGTCAGCGGCAGGGCGCGGGACAGCCACTCCAGGACCTGCGGCATCTCGTCGCGGGGCATGAGCAGCCCGCAGGTGACGAGCTGGGGCAGGATCACGGCGGGCATGAGCTGCACGGCCTGGAACTCGGTGCGCGCGAGGGCCGACCCGGCGAGCCCGAGCGCCGACCCGAGCACGGCGTTGATCACGGCGACCGCGATCACGAGCCCTACGGGCCCGGCGACGTCCATGCCGCACACCCACGTCGCGAACCCCACGACCACGAGCGCCTGCAGGGTCGCGAGCACGGTGAACGCCAGCGCGTAGCCCAGGACGACGTCGGCCTTGCCCACGGGCATGGTCATGAGGCGCTCGAGCGTGCCCGTCGTGCGCTCGCGCAGCATCGCCACGCTGGTGACCAGGAACATCACGAGCAGGGGGAAGAAGCCGACGAGGACGGGACCGAACTGGTCGAGCACACCGGTGCCGTCGAACATCCACGCGACGAGGCCGAGCAGCAGGCACGGCAGCAGGAGCACCAGCGCGACGGTGCGGTGGTCGTGGCGCAGCTGGGCGAGCACGCGTCGCGTGGTCGCGAGCGTCCGGACGCCGCTCATGCGGCACCCGCCGCGTCAGCCTCGTCGACGAGGGCGAGGAACGCGCCGTCGGCGTCGGCGGCGCCGGTCCGGGCGAGCAGCTCGGCGACCGTGCCCTGCGCGAGCACCGCCCCGGAGCGCAGGAGGACGAGCCGGTCGCAGCGCGACGCCTCGTCCATGACGTGGCTGGAGACCAGCAGGCTGCGCCCGGCGTCCCGCAGCCGGGCGAACAGCTCCCACAGCGAGCGGCGCAGCACGGGGTCGAGCCCGACGGTCGGCTCGTCGAGGACGAGCAGGTCGGGTGTGCCGAGCAGCGCGATCGCGAGCGACACGCGCGAGCGCTCGCCGCCCGACAGCGTCCCGACGACCTGCGCGGCGTGGGACGCCAGGTCCACCTCGTCGAGGACGCGCGCGACGTCCGTGCCGCCCACCCCCTGGATCGACGCGGCGTACCGCAGGTTCTCGGTGACGGTCAGGTCGGTGTAGACGCTGGCCGACTGCGTCATGTACCCGATGCGACGGCGCAGGTCGGGGCTGCCGGCGGG
>Ga0233375_1001305_pt1 | contig 11353 bp, 11 predicted proteins | sample ElkDunMinimDraft_10_FD_191539 | JGI IMG/M metagenome (GOLD analysis project Ga0233375, IMG submission 191539) | Fecal eukaryotic communites from dung pellets of Tule Elk in California, USA - Elk Dung E16 | ecosystem: Host-associated > Mammals > Digestive system > Large intestine > Fecal | place... | reverse complement strand
CTGGCCATCGCGAACCGGTGCCGGGGCGTCATCGGCAGCCCGTGGCGACGGTCGGCACGCCCCCACGCGGCGTCGAGCAGCACCTCGGCGGGTGTCGTGGCGGGCAGCGCGCCCGGTTCACCACGCGTGACGCGTGCGACGACACCGGTCTGCTCGGCGCCGTCACCGCCCTCCGCGCCCAGCGCGGCGACCGCGTCGTCGGCGATCCGGCGGAGCCCTGCGTCCTCACCCATCCGACGAGGCTAGCGAGGAGGTGAGCGCCGGAGCACGCGCTTTCCACCGCCCGCTGCGGGTGAACGTGCGCGGCAGGTGACCACCGTCCGAGGGGTCGGGAGGAGAGATTGTGTAACAATCGGATGTGCGCCCGGTTCTGCTCGTCCTGCTCGCGGCGGTGTGCTTCGGCACCACCGGGACCGCCCAGGCCCTCGGCCCGTCGACGGACCCGGTCGCGCTCGGGGCCGCGCGGATCGCCGTCGGAGGGCTCACGCTCGCTCTGGTGGCGGCGCTCGTCGCACGGCGGCAGCGCCCGCCGGCGCCCGCCGTGCCGCCGACCCCCGACACCCCGCCGGCGTCGGTCGTGCCCCTGTCGCCGGACCGCGAAGGGTCGTGCCCGGCGGCCTCGGCACACCTCCAACGCAGCCGTCCCCGCGTCGGCCGGATCCTCCGAGTGCCGCCGGGGGCCCTCGGTGTGCTCGCGCTCGGTGTGCTCGGCGTCCTCGCCTACCAGCCCGCGTTCTTCCTGGGCACGTCGCGCAACGGCGTCGCGGTCGGGACGGTGATCGCGCTCGGTTCGGCGCCGGTGCTCACGGGCCTGCTGACCTGGGCGACCCGTCGCGAGCGACCGCGCGCAGCGTGGCTCGTGGCGACCGCGCTGGCGACCGCCGGGGTGAGCGTGCTCGGCCTCGCGCCCGGTGAGGCGTCCACCGGCCCCGGCGCCCTCGACCCCGTCGGTGTCGCGGCGTCGCTCGGTGCCGGTGCCGCGTACGCGCTGTACACCCTCGCGGGGGCCGCGCTGATCGACCGGGGCTGGACCTCCACGACGAGCATGGGGGCGGTGTTCGGGGTGGCCGGCGCGCTGAGCGTCGGCATCCTGCTCGTCACCGGCGCCCCTGCCCTGACGACGCCCTCGGGTGTCGCGACCGTGCTGTGGCTGGGCCTGGTGACGACGACCCTGGCGTACCTGCTCTTCGGCTCCGGGCTCGCACGGCTCGGTGCGCCGACCGTGGCGACGCTCACCCTCGCGGAGCCGCTGACGGCGACCGTCCTCGGCCTCGCCGTGCTGGGCGAGCGTCTGGCCGCGAGCGCCGTGGTGGGGCTGGTCGTGCTCGGTGCCGGGCTGGTCGTGCTCGCGGCCGGCGCGCGCGCTCGGCGTCCGGCCGTGGTGGTGCCCGCGTGAGCGTCCCGCGGTCGACCGCGACCGGCCCGACCACGGCCCGGACCCTGACGGTGCGCCTGCGCGAGGAGATCCTCGCCGGGCGGCTCGCCCCGGGCGCGCACCTGCGGGAGCAGGCGCTCGCGGAGGGCTACGGCGTCTCGCGGCACACCGTCCGCACCGCGCTGGCGGCGCTGGCGGCCGAGCGGCTCGTCACCGCCGAGGAGTACCGCGGCGTCCGCGTCGCCCGCCTCACCGACGCCGAGGTCCGCTCGTTGCAGGACCTGCGCGCCGCGCTGGAGTGCGAGGCGGTCCGGCTCGTGCGCACGCGGCACCCGGGTGCGTGGCCGGACGACGTCACCGCGCCCGTGCGCGCCGCGCTCGCGGAGCTCGCGGCGGCCGACCCCGACGACTGGCCCACGGTCGAGCGAGCCCACGCCGGGGTGCACCTCGCGCTCGTGGCCGCCGCCGGTTCACAGCGCCTCACCGACGCGTACGCCGCGCTCGGCGCCGAGGTCGCCCTGCTGCTGCTGCACGCGCGCGCCCGGTACGACGTGCCGGCGCTCGTCGTCGAGCACACCGACTACCTGGCCGACGTGCAGGCGCGTGGGCCGGTCGCCGTCCGCGCGCACCTCACGCACCTGGTCGACCTGCTGCACCCGCCGGCCTGAGCCGCGCACGACGCGCTCACGGCCCGAGCGCGGTGCGTGCGGCCAGCGCGAGCACGACGACGGCGCCGACGACGGCCGTCCACCTGCGCCCGCGCGGCCCCGTCAGCCGCGTGCCCGCCCAGGCCCCCGCGCTGCCGAGCAGCAGCTGCCACGACGCCGACGCCGCGAACGCCGCGACCACGAACGTCACGCGCTGCGCGGGGTTCGTCAGTGTCGTCGCGGCCGATCCGGACGTGAGGGCGACGAAGTACACGATCGTGGCCGGGTTCACCGCGGTCGCCGCGAGCACGAGCAGGAAGGCGCGCGCGGGCGTCATCGCGCCGGGCACCACGCCCGCGTCCGCCACGCCCGCGTCCGCCACGCCCGCGTCCTCCGGGTCCCCGTCCGTCCCGCCGGCCCCGCCCGCTCGCCCCACCGGGCGCAGCAGCAGCAGGGCGACGACGACGAGGACCCCCGCGGACGCCCATCGCACGGGGTCCGCCGCGCGGACCAGCAGGGGTGCGAGCGCCGCCCCGAGCACGACGGCGACGGTCGCGTAGACACCGTCGACGACGGCAGCGCCGAGCCCGCCCGCCCAGCCGACGCGCCGCCCGTGCCGTGCGCCGAGCAGCACGAGCAGGACCCCCACGGCGCCGACGGGCACGGCGATGCCCCACCCGGCGAGCAACCCGGAGAGCGTCGCCGGACCGAGTCCGTCGGTCATGCGGGCGTCCTCGCGGGGGTGGGTGTCGCCGGGTGCACCCGCCGATGATCTCGGGTGCGCGCGCGCCGGACCAGCGCATTCGTCCCGGCGCGTCGTCGGGTGGTCCCGCTCAGGACATGGGCGGCGTCGTGCCACCTGCGCCGAGCGCACGCTGCACGCGGGTGACGTCGTGCCACCTGCCGTGCTTGAACCCGACGGCGCGCAGCGTCCCCACGACCTCGAAGCCGAGCGCCGCGTGCAGCCCCGCGCTCGCCTCGTTGGGCTCCGTGTACCCGCCGACCGCCTGGCGGTACCCGAGCCCTGCCAGCCGGTCGAGCAGCTCGGTGTACAGCGCACGTCCCGCACCCGTGCGGCGCAGGCCGGGCTCGAGGTACACGCTCGTCTCGCACGTCCAGCGGTACGCGGCCCGTGCGGCGTACGGCCCGGCGTACGCGTACCCGACGACGCGGCCCGTGTCCCGTGCGTCCGGCGGCGCCTGCGCGACGAGCCACGTGTGGGCCCCGAGCGCCGCGGCGATGCGGTCGGCCATCTGGGCCGTCGTCGGCGGCTCGGCCTCGAAGCTCACGGCCGTGGTGAGCACGTACGGCGCGTAGACCGCGGCGCACGCCGCCGCGTCGGCGACCGTCGCGACGCGGACGCGGACCGGTGACGCGACGTGGACGGGGTCGGACGCGGGCGTGTCCGCTGGCATGTCAGGACCCTAGCGGCGCACGGCGCACCTAGGGTGTGACCGATCATCCCGACGCCCCCCACCGCGGAGGACCAGCCCGTGACCACCGACGACACCAACGCCCCCGGCGCGGCCCCCACGGCGACGGACCCCGCGAGCCCGTACGGGACGCAGCCGGTGTTCGGCGCCCCGTCGGCCCCCGGCGACGAGGGGACCGTGCCGTTGCAGCACGACGCGCGCCGCCCTCCGCGCTGGTGGGGCAAGGCCCTGGCGATGGCCGTCGTCGCGGTGTTCGTCGGCATCTTCGCGTGGAACGCGATCGGCGCGCTGCAGAGCCTGCTGGTCAACGTCCTCATCGCGTTCTTCGTGGCGCTGGCCCTGGAGCCGATCGTCGTGTGGCTCGTGCGGCACGGGTGGAAGCGCGGTGGCGCGGCGGCGGCCTCGCTGCTGGGCAGCCTGCTGCTGGTCATCGTGGTGTTCGCGCTGTTCGGCAACCTCTTCGTGCAGCAGCTCGTGCAGCTCGTCGGCAACATCCCGGACCTGTACGCCTCGGCGCAGACCATGCTCCAGGAGCGGCTCGACGTCGAGGTGCCGGACGTCGAGCAGCTGCTGCGCCAGGCGGCCGAGGAGTGGGGCACGGAGGTCGCGTCGGGTGCGCTCCTGGTGGGCACGACGATCATCGGCGGGCTGTTCGCCACCCTGACGATCCTGCTGGTCACGTACTACCTGCTCGCGGCGGGGCCGAAGTTCCGGGCGTCGATCTGCCGCTGGCTGACCCCCAACCGCCAGCAGGAGGTGCTGCGGCTGTGGGAGGTCACGCAGGTCAAGGTCTCGGACTTCATCAACACGCGCATCGTGCTCGCGGCGATCGCGACGGCGGCCACGTTCGCGTTCCTCGCGATCCTGCAGACGCCGTACTCGCTGCCGCTCGCGCTGTTCACGGGTGTGGTCTCGCAGTTCGTCCCGACGATCGGCACGTACATCGGCGGCGCGCTGCCGGTGGCGGTGGCGCTCACGTCGCAGGGCATGCCGCAGGCGCTCGGTGTGCTCGCGTTCATCCTGGGCTACCAGCAGATCGAGAACCTCTGGTTGTCGCCGAAGATCTCGGCGCGCGCGCTGGAGATGAACGCGGCCGTGTCGTTCGTCGTCGTGCTGGCCTTCGGTGCGGTGTTCGGTGCACTGGGGGCCTTCCTCGCGCTGCCGATCGCCGCGACCATCCAGGCGGTCGCGACGACGTACGTGCAGCGGCACGAGCTGGTGCAGTCGCACATGCTGCACGACCCCGGTCAGCAGCCGGGTCACAGCGCCCCTGGCGTGCGCGCCGACGAAGGCGGCGTCGAGGCCTGATCACCTCGCCGTCCGTGACGGCTCCGCGTGTGCCCCGGGCCAGGCGTGCCCGGGGCGTGCGCGGTCACGGCTCGTGCAGCAGCCCCAGCACGTCCCGCAGCCGGACGGCGTCCACCTGGCCCGGTGCGCTCGGCGCACCGACGCTCCCGAAGGTCATCGCCGAGCCGAACACCCCGCCCGCGAGCCGTGTCACCAGGCCCAGGGCGCCCATCGCGACGGTGACGACCGGCCGGTCCGCGTCCCGCGCGAACGTCCGGGTCGCGGCGAGCAGCGCGAGCACGTCGTCCGGGTCGCGCGGCATGACCGCGACCTTGCACACGTCGGCGCCGACGTCGCGCTGACGGCGCAGCAGCGCGACGATCTCGTCGGCGGGCGGGGTCGCCGCGAAGTCGTGGTGCGACACGACCACCGCGAGCCCGACGGCGTGGGCCTGCGTGACCAGGGCCGCGACGCCCGGGGTCGCGAGCTCGACGTCCACGGCGTCGGGTGCGGCTGCGACGGCGGCGCGGACGGTCGCCGCGTACGCCTCGTCGTCGGCGGGCTGCGCGCCGCCCTCACGTGCCGAGCGGAACGTCGCGAGCAGCGGCACGTCGGCGGGCAGCGCGGCGCGCACGGCCGCGACCGCAGCGCGCACGAGCCCGCCGTCGCGGGCCGAGCCGGGCAGGTGGTCGAGGCGCAGCTCGACGACGTCGGCGACCCCTGCCGGCAGCGCACCCGCGGCCGCCGCCGCTGCCTCGGGCGTCGCCGCCACGAGGGGCACGCACACCTGCGGCACCCCGCCGCCCACCAGGGCACCACGCAGCCGGAGCACACCGTCGCTCGTCGTCATGCGCTGATTCTCGCCGCATCCGGGACCTGCCGTGACCCGGACCGCGCGGCGCGGTGGGGTGTCAGGCCGCGGCGTCGGCCTCGAACGCCGCCCATACGTGCTTGCCCGACGTGTCGGTCCACCACCCCACCGCATCGGACAGCCGGCGCGCGATCTGCAGTCCGAACCCGCCCTCGCCCGGTGCGCGGTCCTCCGCGAGGAACGGCGCGTGCGTCGCGTCGCGGTCGGACACCACGATGAGCACGGCGTGCCCGTCGAACATCAGGTGGACCTCGGCCGGCGGCCGCCCGTGCGCGAGCGCGTTGGTCGCCAGCTCGGACGTCACGAGCACGACGTTGTCCGGCACGCCGCTGTCCCCGTTGCCCGGCGAGGGCACGGACGCCGCGAGCTGCTGACGCAGGTCGGCGCGCATCGCCCGCAGCTGGGCGGCGCTGTCGAGCACCCAGCGGCGCAGCGGGACGTACGCCTCCGCCGGGTGGGACGCGGGCAGGGCGCGCCCGTGCGCGAGGGGCCCGACGGCGTCGTCGGGGGGAAGGGCCGGTGGTGGGACGGGCAGGTCGCCCGCGGGTGGGTGGGCGTCGGTGGACGTGGGGTCGCGCGCGGTCAGCTGGGGCTCGTCGGTCATCTCGCACACCCCCGTTCCGTCTGCGCGTGCGTGTGCCTCACGTCTCGGATGCTCACGGCGTGCGGTCCCGCGCCCGCGGGCACCCGGCCACGGTAGGCGCCCGGACCCGATCTCACCACCGAGGGCGCGCCGGGAAGCGGGCACAGGTGGACTCCCGTCCAGCCTGGACGGGTGGTGTGGCGGCGTCCGGGCCCCTGATCGGGTGCGCGACCGGATGTCGGTGGTCGTGGGTAGCGTCGCGCGGGTCCGGTGGAGACCAGCGGGGGAGCGACGACATGCGGTTCGGGTTCGTGGGGAGCTTCGGGACGGTCCATGAGGTCGTCGACCTGGCGGCCGCGGTCGAGGAGCACGGGTGGGACGGGTTCTTCACGTGGGACGGTGTCGACCTCGACGGCATGCAGGCGTGGGACCCGTGGGCGGTGCTCGCCGCCGCGGCCGTCCGTACGGAGCGGGTCACGCTCGGCGCATTGGTGTTCGCGCTGCCGCGTCGACGACCCTGGGTGTTCGCCAAGCAGGCCGTGACCGTGGACCACCTGTCGGGCGGTCGGCTCGTGCTGCCCGTGGGGCTGGGGGTGCCGATGGACCGCGCTGTCGAGGGGGTCAGCGGCGAGGCGGTGACCTTGCGGGAGCGCGCCGAGCGGTTCGACGACGCGCTCGAGGTCCTCGACAGGTCGTTCAGCGGGGAGCCGTTCGACGTCGAGGGCACCCACCTGCGGGTCGAGGGCCTGCGGTTGAGTCCCCCGCCGGTGGCACGTCCGGACGGGCGCGCGCGCATCCCGCTGTGGGTCGTCGGGTCGTTCCCCTCCGAGCGGTCGATGGGCCGCGCGGTGCGGTACGACGGTGTCGTGCCCCAGCACCGCGGCGAGCGTGCCATGGAGCAGCTCACGCCGCAGGAGGTCGCCGACGTCGTCGCGTGGGTGCGCGAGCACCGCCCCGCCGACGCGGGGCCGTTCGACGTCGTGCTGCACGGCGCGCTGCCCGCCGACCGGGGCGAGGCGCGTGATCACGTCGCCGCGCTCGCGGAGGCGGGTGCGACGTGGTTCGTCGACGCACTCTGGGACCCGACGACGGCGACCCCTGACGCGCTGCTCGCGCGTGTGCGTCAGGGACCACCCGTGCTGTGAGACGCGCCTGTGCGTCGAGAGGAACATCGGCCGGCGGCGGCCGGCAGCGGACGTCAGCTGGAAGGTACGGCGGGCCGCGTCATGGGGTAGATGTTCGGCCCGCCGGGCGCGAGGGGCACCGTCGGGTGGGCGTCGGTGTAGCCGCGGGCCGTGTAGTAGCCGACGTTCTCCTCGTTCGTCGTCTCGAGGTACGACGGGGCGCCCAGCGTGTCGAGCTCCTCGAAGAACCTGCGCAGGAGCAGGCTGCCACGCCCCGCCCGCTGCAGGTCCGGCCGGACGCCGAACGCCTCGACGTACCAGCAGTCGGCCGGGACCCCTTGCGACGTCAGCTCACCGAAGCGGACGATCCCCCCGCTGTGCTCGCGCGTGTACGCGGCGATGCGCGCCAACCGGCCGGCCTGGCGCGCCCACCGCAGCAGCGGCATCGGGTACGTGCCGGGCGGGTAGAGCGCGAGGACGCCCGTGACCTCGTCGCCGAGCGTCGTGGCCAGCACGCGCCCGTAGCGCAGACCGTCCGCGAGCGTCATCCGGTAGACCTCGCGCAGCTCGCGCTCGCGGCGGGCCGCCACGGGGAACAGGTGCATGTAGCCCGGGTCGTGGGCGAGGGCGGCGGCCAGGACGGCCGCGGCCTTCAGGCGGTCACGCGGGTCGAGCGGGCCGACCGCGTCGGGGGGCGCGACGCGTCCAGCTGGTGGCCGACCCCCTGCGTCCATGAGGGCATCGTGTCCCGGACGTGCGTCCAGATGCAACCCGGATGGGCGACACGCCCGGAATCGTCCCCCGACTGCCCGTCGGCACGGCGCGACCCCGAGTGGGGAGGAGGAGTGAAGATCTCGACCATTCCCGCGCGCGCGGCCCGGTGGCAGTGCCAGGCTCGCCTCGTCCCCCGCGTGCCCGTGTCACGAGGTGGCGCGCACCTGTCCCGGCGGTGAGCGACGGGGGTCACGACGAGGAGGACGACGGTGCGAACGGCACGGACCACGGCACAGGCACGCACGCGACGGTGGGCGGGCGCGGGTGTGCTGCTCACCCTGACGGTCACCACGGTGGTGGCGTGCGCACCCGGGACCCCCGACGCACGGCCCGCGGCAGAGGCGCTCGCAGCGGCACTCGCGTCGGGAGACTTCACGGACGTGCCGCTCGCCGTCGACGCCCCGACGGCCGAGGAGCTCGCCGCGACGCGCACGGCTGCCGTCGAGGGCCTGGGCGAGTCGACCGCGACCGCCGTCGTCGGCGACGTCACGCTCGCCGACGACGAGCAGACGGCGACCGCCGCGCTCGAGGTCGCCTGGGACGTGCCGTGGACGGACCAGGACTGGACGTACACCGCGTCCGCGCAGCTCGTGCGCGACGAGGACGACGAGGAGGCGCCCTGGCGGGTGACCTGGGCGCTGCCGCTGCTCGCGCCCGACCTGCTGCCGGGGGAGCGGCTGACCGTGTCGCGGACCGCGGCCGAGCGCGGGGACGTGCTCGGCCAGGGCGACGCGGTCCTCGTCGAGGAGCGGCCGGTGTCGCGCATCGGCATCGACAAGACGCGCGTCTCGCAGGGTGAGCTCGACGGGGCCGCACGCGGGCTCGCGGCCGCGCTCGACATGAATGGCGACGAGTACGCGGCCCGCGTCCTGGCCGCAGGTCCCAAGGCGTTCGTCGAGGCCATCGTGGTGCGCGCCGGCGACTCGACGTACGACGTGGGCGCGCTGGGGAGCCTGCCCGCCGTCGGCGTGGTCCCCGACGAGCTGCCGCTCGCACCGACCCGCACGTTCGCGCGCGCGGTCCTCGGCACCGTCGGCGCCGCGACCGCGGAGATCATCGACGCGTCTCAGGGCGCGGTCGCCGCCGGCGACCAGGCGGGCCTGTCGGGGCTGCAGCGGCAGTACGACGCCCAGCTGCGCGGCACACCGGGCGTCGTCGTCAAGGCCGTCGCGGCCGAGGGCGGCGCCGAGCGTGTGCTGCTCGACGTCGCGCCCGTCGCGGGGGAGCCGCTGCGCACGACGCTCGACCCGGCGCTCCAGCAGCGCGCCGAGGGTGTGATCGGCGGGCTCGCGCCGGCGGCGGCGATCGTCGCGCTGCGCCCGTCGACGGGTGAGGTGCTGGCCGCCGCCAACGGCCCCGGCAGCGAGGGGCTCTCGACCGCGACGGTCGGGCAGTACGCGCCGGGGTCGACGTTCAAGGTGGTCAGCGCGCTGGCGTACCTGCGGGGCGGGCTGACGCCGGACTCCACGGTCACCTGCCCGTCGACCGTCACGGTCGACGGACGCACGTTCCAGAACTTCCCCGGCTACCCGTCGGCCGCCATGGGTGACGTGCCGCTGCGCACGGCCTTCGCCCACTCCTGCAACACGGCCTTCATCGGTGCGCGGGACCTGGCGGACCAGGGTGCGCTGGCCGCGGCGGCCCGCTCGCTCGGCCTCGAGCCGGAGGCGGACCTCGGGTTCCCCGCGTTCCTCGGCACCGTCCCGGACGAGGCGTCGGCCACGGCGCACGCCGCCGCCGTGATCGGCCAGGGGCAGGTCCTGGCGTCGCCGCTGGGCATGGCGACCGTCGCGGCCTCCGTCGCGGCCGGGCACACGGTCGTCCCCACGCTCGTCACGCGTCCGGCCGACGCGACGGGCGACGAGGAGCCCGCCGACGAGGGCTCCGACGCCGCAGACCTGCCGGACGCCGAGCCGCTCACGGCCGAGGAGGCCGCCGCGCTGCAGCAGATGATGCGCGCGGTCGTCACCGAGGGGGGCGCGAACCTGCTGGCGGACGTGCCGGGTGAGCCCGTGCTCGCGAAGACGGGGACCGCGCAGTTCGGTCAGGACGACGACCTGCGCAACCACGCGTGGATGATCGCCGTGCACGGCGACCTGGCCGTAGCGGTGTTCGTCGGCGAGGGGGACTACGGTTCGACGACGGCCGGACCGCTGATGCGCGCGTTCCTGGCCGGCTGAGTCGACCGGGGGCCGCCCCCGGGGACGCCGACGTCGGGAGGGACGATGACCGCACGCCACGTGCCGGGCGAGCCGGGCTGGCTGCGCCCGCTGCCGGGGACGAACCTGACCGTCAGCGCGCTCGCGCTCGGCGGCGGGCCCCTGGGGAGCATGCCGAACCTGTTCGGCCAGGACGTGTCCCCCGAGCGCGGCATCGACACCGTGCGCGCGGCGCTGCACAGCGAGGTGCGTCTCATCGACACGTCGAACGGGTACTCCGGGGGTGAGAGCGAGCGGCGCATCGGCGCGGCGCTGACGGCCGCGGGGGGTCTGCCCGACGGCTACGTCGTCGCGACGAAGGTCGACCCGGACGGCTCCGACTACTCCGGGGAGCGCGTGCGGCGCTCGGTCGACGAGTCGCGGGCGCGCCTGGGCGTGGACCACCTGCCGCTCGTGCACCTGCACGACCCCGAGTTCCACGAGTTCGACGACCTGACGGGCCCCGACGGCGCGGTCGAGGCTCTCGTCGAGCTGCGCGAGTCCGGCGTCGTCGGGGCGATCGGGCTCGCGGGCGGGCGCGTGCAGGAGATCGCGCGCTACCTGGCGCTCGGGGTGTTCGACGTGCTGCTCGTGCACAACCGCTGGACGCTCGTGGACCGGTCCGCCGGTGCGCTCATCGCCGAGGCGCGCGCCCAGGGCATGGGCGTGCTGAACGCCGCGGTGTACGGCGGCGGGATCCTCGCGCACCAGCAGGGCGGGCCCACGACGTACGGCTACCGCGAGGCGCCGCCGCAGGTGCTCACGGCGGTCGAGGGCATGCGCCGCGTGTGCGCGCAGCACGGCACCGACCTGGGGACGGCCGCGCTGCAGGCCTCGCTGCGCGACGAGCTGGTCACCGCGACGATCGTCGGCATGTCCCGCCCCGAGCGCATCGCGCAGACCCTCGCCGCGGCGGCGACCCCGCTGCCGGACGAGCTGTTCGACGAGCTCGAGACCCTCGTCCCGACCCCCGCGGTCTGGCTCGACGCACCGTTCGACGCCTGAGGCGTCGGTACGCGCGCGTACCGATCACGCGGGCATCGATTAGCGTCAGGACGGGG
>Ga0233375_1001304_pt1 | contig 11354 bp, 9 predicted proteins | sample ElkDunMinimDraft_10_FD_191539 | JGI IMG/M metagenome (GOLD analysis project Ga0233375, IMG submission 191539) | Fecal eukaryotic communites from dung pellets of Tule Elk in California, USA - Elk Dung E16 | ecosystem: Host-associated > Mammals > Digestive system > Large intestine > Fecal | place... | reverse complement strand
CCGTGGCGGTTCCGGGGTCAGTCCTCGCTGCGCTGGTGGAGCATGCGGGCGACCTCGCCGATCGTGCCCGACATCGACGGGTAGACCGTCGACGCCTCGGCGACCTCGTCGGCCGTGAGCCGGTGCGTGACGGCCAGGGTGAGCGGGAAGATCGACTCGCTGGCCCGCGGCCCGACGACCACCGCACCCAGCACGGTCCCCGTGCCGGAGTGCGCGAAGATCTTGATGAACCCGTCCCGGACGCCGAGCATCTTGGCGCGCGGGTTCCTCGACAGCGGCAGCATGCTCGTGCGGTAGTGCGCGTCCATCTGCTGCAGCCGCGCCTCGGAGAGCCCGACGGTCGCGATCTCGGGTGCCGTGAAGATGTTCGCCGAGATGCCCCGCAGCGACAGCGGGCGCACGGCGTCGCCCAGCGCGTGGGACATCGCGATCCGGCCCTGCGTCGCGGCGACCGACGCCAGCGGCAGGACCCCGGTGCAGTCGCCCGCGGCGTACACGCCGCGCACGTTGGTGCGCGAGACCTTGTCGACCTCGACGTGCCCGGAGGCCGCCACCCGCACGCCCGCGTCCTCCAGGCCCAGGTCACGCGTCGTCGGCACCGACCCCACGGCGAACAGCACGTGCGACCCCTCGACCGTGCGACCGTCCTCGAGGGTCACGACGACCCCGTCGGCCGTCCGACGAGCCGACGACGCCCGCGAGCGCGACATGACCGTCATGCCGCGCTGCCGGAAGACCCGCTCGATGAGCTCGGCCGCGTCGGCGTCCTCGCCGGGCAGCACCCGGTCGCGGCTCGACACCAGCACGACGTCCGCGCCGAGCGACGTGTACGCGCCGGCGAACTCCGCACCCGTGACGCCGGACCCGACGACGATCAGCCGCTGCGGCAGCTCGGTGAGGTTGTACATCTGCGTCCAGGTGAGGATGCGCTCCCCGTCGGGACGGGCGTCGGGCAGCACGCGCGGCGTCGCGCCCGTCGCGAGCAGGACGACGTCGGCGTCCAGCACGTGCTCGCGTCCGTCGGCCTCGGTCACGGCCACGTGCTCGGCGTCGACGAGGCGTCCGGTGCCCGTGACGATGTCGACGCCCTCGCGGTCCAGGCGTCCGCGGATGTCCGCGGACTGCGCGGCCGCGAGCGCCTTGACGCGGGCGTTCACCGCGGGCACGTCGATGCGGTGCCGCAGCACCGCGGCCGCCGGGGCCGTCCCCGCGGCGACCTCGTCACCGTCCGCGAGCCCGTCGAGCCGGATGCCGAGCTCCGGCGCGCGGTCGGCGATGGTCATCCACTCGGCGGTCGCGATGAGCGTCTTGGACGGCACGACGTCCGTGAGCACGGCGGAACCGCCCAGCCCGGAGCGTTCGACCACGGTGACGCGCGCACCGAGGCGACGGGCGACCAGGGCGGCCTCGTAGCCACCGGGTCCGCCTCCGACGACCACGACCCTGGCGGCGGTGGGGTCGTGGGGCGCATCACGGACGGTGGAGGCGGCGGCGGTGGCCGCCACGTGGGACTGGTCGGCGGTCGCGGCGGTCTGCTGGCTGCTCACGGGGACATCCTGCCTGGCACCGGCGTGGTTAGCCTGTTCCCATGAGCGACATCTCCCCCGCCCGTGACCTGACCGGCGGCGCCGTCCCGAGCCTCGACCACCCCACGACCGACCCGTTCGACGTCGCGAGGATCGCCGCCGAGGTGATCGCGCGCCGCACCGGTGTCGACAAGCACGACATCGCGCTCGTGCTCGGGTCCGGGTGGGGCGGGGCGGCGGACCTGCTGGGCGAGACGGTCGCCGAGCTGCCGAGCCACGAGGTGCCGGGCTTCTCGCGTGCGGCCGTCGCGGGTCACGTCGGCACGCTGCGCTCCGTCCGGATCGCGGGCGACGGCGACCGGCCGGACCGGTACGCGCTGGTCCTGGGCTCCCGCACCCACCTGTACGAGGCGCGCGGTGTCCGGCGCGTCGTCCACGGCGTGCGCACCGCGGCGGCCACGGGCGCCTCCACCGTCGTGCTGACCAACGGCTGCGGTGGCCTGAACCTCGGCTGGGCCCCGGGCACGCCGGTCCTCATCCGCGACCACATCAACCTCACCGCGACGTCCCCCCTCGAGGGCGCGACGTTCGTCGACCTGACCGACCTCTACTCCGCGCGGCTGCGCGCCGTGGCGCGCGAGGTCGACCCCTCGCTCGACGAGGGCGTGTACGTGCAGTTCCCCGGGCCGCACTACGAGACGCCCGCGGAGGTCGCCATGGCGGGTCGCCTCGGCGGCGACCTGGTCGGCATGTCGACGACGCTCGAGGCGATCGCCGCGCGGCACGCGGGGCTGGAGGTGCTCGGCATCTCGCTCGTCACCAACATGGCGGCCGGCATCAGCCCCGAGCCGCTCGACCACGAGGAGGTCCTCGCGGCCGGCCGCGCCGCAGGGCCGCGCATCAGCGCCCTGCTCGCCGACGTCGTCCGACGGTTGTGAGGGGCACTCGTGGCCGTGCCGCGCGGGTGACCCGCCGCTAGGTTGGGGTCCGTGAGCACCAGCGACCACGACGACGTGCTCCGCGGGGACGCCCCGCCGGCACCCCTGACGAGCGAGCAGACGGGCACCGACGGCGACGGGTGGGCGCACCTGGTCGCGCAGGTCGAGGCCTGGGTCGCGGACGACCCGGACCCCGTCACCGCGGACGAGCTGACGACCCTGCTGCGGGTGGCGCACGAGACTCCCGAGCAGGGTGCGAGCGAGCCCGTCGCGGAGCTCGTGCACCGTGACGCCGCCGCGGCACGCGCCGAGCTGGAGGACCGGTTCTCCGGGCTGCTCCAGTTCGGCACGGCAGGCCTGCGCGGCGCTCTCGGCGGGGGTCCGCACCGCATGAACCGCGCGGTCGTCATCCGCGCCGCAGCGGGGCTCGCCGACTTCCTGCTCGGCGAGCTCGACGGCGCCACGCCGGCGCCGCGGGTCGTCGTCGGGTACGACGCCCGCCACAACTCGCACCCGTTCGCGCTCGACACCGCGGCGGTCATGACGGCCGTCGGCATCGACGTGCTGCTGCTGCCGCGTCCGCTGCCCACGCCCGTGCTGGCACGCGCCGTGCGGCGCTTCGACGCCGACGCGGGTGTCATGGTCACCGCGTCCCACAACCCGCCGCAGGACAACGGCTACAAGGTGTACCTCGGCGGACGGGTCGTGACGGACGCCGGGCAGGGAGCGCAGATCGTCCCGCCCGCGGACACGGCGATCGCCGCCGCGATCGCGCGCGTGCCGTCGGTCGCGTCGGTGCCCCGCGCCTCGCAGGGCTGGACGGTGCTCGGCGAGGAGGTCGTCGACGAGTACGCGCGCACCGCTGCGGCCGTGGCGCCGGACGGTGACGCCGACGCCCGCGCCCGCCTCAAGGTGGTCCTCACGCCGCTGCACGGTGTCGGAGGGGCGCTGACGAAGGACGTGCTGGCCCGGGCAGGCTTCGGGGACGTCACGCTCGTCGCCGAGCAGGCCGAGCCCGACCCGGACTTCCCCACCGTCGCGTTCCCCAACCCGGAGGAGCCGGGCGCGACGGACCTCGCGCTCGCGCTCGCGTCGGCGCTGCGCGCGGACCTGGTCGTGGCGGTCGACCCCGACGCGGACCGGTGCGCGGTCGCCGTCCTCGACCCCCGCGCGCACATCCCGGCCCGTGGGCCCGAGACGCCCCAGGCGGACGGCTGGCGCATGCTGACCGGCGACGAGGTCGGTGCCCTGCTGGGCGCGGACGCCGCGGAGCGGGTGCGCGCCGACGGGCTCCCGGAGGGGACGACGCCCACGCTCGCGTGCTCGATCGTGTCGTCCCGCCTGCTCGCGGCCGTCGCCGCCGACGCGGGCCTGCGCTTCGCGTCGACGCTGACCGGCTTCAAGTGGATCTCCCGCGTCGACGGCCTGGTGTTCGGCTACGAGGAGGCTCTCGGGTACTGCGTCGACCCCGCCCACGTGCGCGACAAGGACGGCATGACCGCGGCCGTGCGCGTGTGCGACCTCGCGTCGCGGCTCGCGGCACAGGGCCGCACGCTCGTCGACGCGCTCGACGACCTGGCGAGGGCGCACGGGCTGCACGCGACCGGCCAGGTCAGCGCCCGGTTCGCCGACCTGAGCCGGATCGGCGCCACCATGACCGCGCTGCGCGAGGCGCCGCCGGCGGCTCTCGCCGGGTCGCCGGTCGTCGAGGTCGTCGACCTGGCCGCGGGCACGGACGACGACCGCGGGGGCCTGCCGCCCACCGACGGGCTCCGGCTCCTGACGGCCGACGGCACACGCGTCGTCGTCCGGCCGTCGGGGACCGAGCCGAAGGTGAAGGCCTACCTCGAGGTCGTCGTGCCCGTCGCGGCGGACGCGCCCCGTGCGGAGCTCGACGCCGCCCACCGGACCGCGCGCCACCGTCTGGACGGACTCGCGCGCGACGTGCGCACGGCGCTGGGCCTCGACGGGTCCTGACGCGTCAGCCCCGGCGCTCGCAGCGCACCTGGGGGACGGCCAGCGCCGCGTCGCTCTCGGCCGTGGCGTTGAACCCGACCGCGACGCTGCCCCCGTCCGCGATCGACCCGTTCCACGACAGGTTCTCGGCCGTGACGCTGCTGCCGCTGCGCGCGAACTCGGCGCCCCACCAGTCCACCATCTCCAGGCCGGGAGGCTGGGTCCACGACAGCAACCAGCCGTGCACGTCCGGCGTCGTCGCCGTGACGGTCACCTGGATCTGCATCCCGCCCGGCCAGGAGTTCACGACCTGGTACGTCGCGGTGCAGGCTCCTGCCGGCACGGCCGCGGGCGGCGCGGCCACGCCCGGTGAGGGCGGCGGCGGCGGGGGCGCGGCGCCCGGCGTCGTCGGTGGCGAGCCGGGACTCGCGGGCGTCGTGGCGCTCGGCTCGGGGCCTGCGGTCTCGCTCGGCACCGGTTCGGTCGTCGACGAGGCGTCGCCCGCGCTGTCGCTCAGCAGCGTCTCCCCCGGGGCGAACGGTGTGACGACGGGATTGACGTCGGTGTCGACCGCCGAGGGGTCGCACGTGGCACCCGCGCGGTACGACGTGTAGGTCCCCGCGTCGCACGTGAACCCGACGACCGCGTCACCGCCGACGAGCACCGAGCCGGACAGGCGCGCCGAGCCGCGCACGAGCGCGACGTCCCGCACGACCACGTCGCCGGTCAGGCGCGCGCCGGGCTCCACCCACGCGCGCCCCTCGATGCGGACGCCCGGGCCGACCGTGGCGTCGCCGCGCACGACCGCTCCCGCTGCGACGTGGGCGGCCGGGTCGACGCTCGCCGTGTCGTCCACCCAGCCGCCGCCGTTCGGGTGCCGGCGACCCCCCTCGACGACCGTCTCGCCGCCGGCGTCGACGGACGCGCCGGCGACCCGGAACTCGTACGGGTAGCGCGTCACCTGGGCGAAGCGCCCCGACCCGGTCGCGACGATCTGGGTGGGCGTGGCGGTGACGACCAGCAGCACCTCCGTCTCGCCGGGACGCAGCGCGAGGCGCAGCTCACCGTCCACCCCCTCGGTCACGGGGCTGTACCGCGGCCCCGTCGGTCCGACGGCGACGAGACCGAAGCTCCAGCCCGGGTGGGCGCCCGCGAGCTCCTGCGCGTGACCGCGGACCCGCACCCGCACGTCGGTGCCCGAGCCGTCCGGAACCAGCCGCACCAGGGTGTAGCCGTAGGCCGCGGGGGCCAGCGCGCCCGTCACGCGGTAGTGCCCGGGGTCGTCCGGCGCGGGCTCGACCGGGGTGGTGCGGTGCGCGACGAGCACGGGGTCGAGCCGTGCGACCAGCGCACCGAGGCCGCCCGTGCCGGTGACGTCGCCGACGGCGGCCCGCATCGCGTACTGCGCGACGCGGCGGTTGAGCGCTGAGGCGTTCGACTGCGTGAGGCGTGCGTAGGCGCCCAGGACGTGCTCGGTGTCGAGGGACCCGGTCCACAGGTCGCGGACGAGCATCGGTGACGACCGGTCGGCCAGGTGCTGCAGCAGCAGCCACCCGGCGGCCCCGTGACGCGGGCTGCCCCACGCGAGCTGGGACGACAGCAGGTGGTCCGCGACGTCGGCGTGCTCGCCGGGGACGGCGAGCGTCGCGAGGTACGCCGACGCGGCCGGGCGCAGGGTGTCCGCCGCCTCGGCGGTCAGCCCGTGCCCGGGGTGGGTGGCCTCGGTCACCCGCTGGAGCGTCTCGGCGACCCCGCGCGCCAGCTCCCACGGGGTGCCGGCGGGCACGCGCGCGCGGGCGACCTGCGTGGGGTCGGGCGGGGCGGTCTCGGGCGGGCCCGTGACGGCCGGGGAGCTCGCGGGCGCCGGGGACGTGGTCGGGTCGTGCGCCGGCGGCGTCCCCGTGGGTCCGCCGGCGGGCGGCGCACCCGTCGTCACCGACGACGCGATGACCTCCGGCCGGACCTGCAGCAGCGCGACACCGTCGACGACGCCACCGCGGGTGGGCGGCGCCGCACCGTCCGCGGTCGACAGCCCGCCGTCCACCGCGGGGACGACCGCGGGGTCGCCCGACGCACCCGGGCCGCTCGACCACGTGCCGTCCACGACGACGACCACCTTGCGCGCGGCGAGCGGTCCGTCGGACGGCCCGAGGCCGAGCACGTCCGCGTCGAGGGCGTACAGGGCCTGCAGCTGTGCGACGACGACCGCGGGGTCGAACCGCAGACCCTGCGGTGCCGTCGTCGGGTCCGTGCCGGCGAGGTCACCCCACGCGAGCGCGACGTCGTCACCCTCGACCACGTGCGCGTCGTCCCACGTGCTGCGCCAGCCCTCGGGCACGACGAGGTCCTTGGGCCCCGCCTCGCTGCCCCCGAAGGCGGTCGCGAGCGCGGCGCCCAGGAGGAACGCGACGACGAGCGCCACGACGATCGTGCCGCGCCTGATCCGGCCCATACCGCGTGCGTCTCCTCCCCGCGGGTGCGCACGCCGTCAGGTCGTCGGACCGCTGGCACCAGCTCGTGGTCGTGGTCGTCGGCCACGAGCAAGTCGAACCCGGACGACCGTCCACCATCGTCCGCCCTCGGACGTCAAGTCAATGCCCGCTTCGTCCGAGTCGACGTGCATTCACCCGTCGGGAGGCCGAATTCTCACGCCGCTCTCATCGCCGAGGGGCGGATCGCGGCGCCGTGCGTCAGTAGTCGCCGTCCGCCGTGACGCCCGCGAGCACCGCTGCGGTCCCCGACAGACCGAGCCGGGTCGCACCCGCACGGACCATCGCGAGCGCGTCGGCGGCACTGCGGACGCCGCCCGACGCCTTGACACCGAGCCGCCCGCCCACGGTGCGTGCCATGAGCTCGACCGCGTGGACGCTCGCCCCGCCGGCGGGGTGGAACCCGGTCGACGTCTTGACGAAGTCCGCGCCGGCAGCCTCCGCGGCCTCGCACACGCGCACGATCTCCTCGTCGGTGAGCGCCGCCGACTCGATGATGACCTTCAGCACGGTCGGGGCCGGCGCAGCGGCACGGACGGTCGCGATGTCCTGCTGCACGTCCGCGAACCGCCCCTCCTTCGCGGCTCCGACGTCGATCACCATGTCGACCTCGTCGGCACCGTCCCGCACGGCGCGGGCGGCCTCGGCCGCCTTGACGTCGCTGTGGTGCTTGCCCGACGGGAACCCGCAGACCGTGGCGACGAGCAGGTCCGGAGCGCCGTCGAGCCCGACGGGGATCTCCAGCGGCAGGAACGACGGCGAGACGCACACGGAGTACACGCCGAGCCGCACCCCCTCGGCGACGAGCGCCTCGACGTCCGCGCGCGTCGCCTCGGGCTTGAGGAGCGTGTGGTCGACGAGCCGCGCGAGCCCGACCGCGTCGAGCGGACCGGCCGTGGTGGGTGTGTCGTCGGTGGTCATGCTCGGTGCCTCCCGGGGCGTTCGGTGCCCGGGGAGACCCCCGGGCGGACGATGCGGTCGACGAGCGCGCGGCGCTCGTCGTGGTGCAGGAACGTGTGGTGCGCCGCGGTGAGCGTCACCTCGACGACGTCGTCGAGGGTCCACCCGGCGTCGCGGACCAGCAGACCGAGCTCGCGCGACAGCGACGTCCCGGACTGCAGCCGGTTGTCCGTGCTGATGGTGACCGCGAACCCCGCCCGGCGCAGCAGCGAGACGGGGTGCTCGGCGACGGACGCCGCACCCCCGGTCTGCACGTTCGACGAGGGGCACACCTCGAGCGGGATCCGGCGGTCCCGGACCCAGTGCGCGAGGACGCCCAGGCGCCACGCACCGTCCGGTCCCTCGTGCACGTCGTCCGCGAGGCGCACGCCATGGCCCAGACGCACCGCACCGGCCACGTGCAGGGCCTCCGCGATCGAGTCCAGACCGTCCGCCTCGCCCGCGTGGACGGTCGCGGGGAAGCTCGCGTCCCGCAGGAGCTGGAAGGCGGCGGCGTGCCGCGACGGCGGGTAGCCCTCCTCGGGCCCGGCGATGTCGAACCCGACGACGCCGGCGTCCCGGTTCGCGAGCGCGAGCGTCGCGACCTCGGCCGACCGGCCCGCCTGACGCATCGCGGACAGCACCTGGACGACGCGGATCTCGTGCCCGTCGGCCGCCGCGAGCTCCGTGCCCTCGGTGAGCCCCTCGCGCACCGCGTCGACGACCTGCTGCAGCGTCAGCCCGGCCTCCTGGTGCTGCTCGGGCGCGTAGCGCTCCTCGGCGTACACGACGCCGTCGGCGGCCAGGTCGAGCACCGCCTCACGGGCGACCCGGCGCAGCCCGTCCGCCGTCTGCATGACGGCGAGCGTGTGCACGAACGTCTCGAGGTAGCGCGGCAGAGAACCCGAACCGGCGGCGTCGACGAACCACCGGCCCAGCTCCTGCGGGTCGGTCGTCGGCAGGTCGTGGCCGACCGCGGCAGCCAGCTCGACGACGGTCGCGGGACGCAGCCCGCCGTCGAGGTGGTCGTGCAGCAGGACCTTCGGCAGCGCACGCAGCGTCTCGTCCAGGTCCTCGGGAAGATCCGCGGGCGTCACGCGTCGGCGTCCCCGTCCTCGAGCGGGACCTCGACGGCCTGCTCGACGACGTCGGCCTCCGTGGCGTGGCCCTCGCGGTCGGCCCGCGGGAAGGGCGGCGTGTACTCCTCGGCCTCGCCGGAGTCCGGGACGTCGGTCTCGTCGACGTCCGTCAGGCGCAGCGGCACCTCGACGTCGGTGGGCGCCAGCCCGGCGTCACGCCAGGACTCGTGTCCGGGGACGGTGCTCATGGCTCCTCCTGGGGGTGGTCGGTCGTCGGCAGGACGTTCCTCATCGTGGCCCGGGCGCGCGGGCCCCGCGACCGCGCCCGTCCGGCGTCAGTGGGCGGCGACGCGGTCGAGCACCAGCGCGCGGTGCTCTCCCGGCGTGCCGTCGGCGTCGACGACGACACCGCCCGCGAGGGCCTCGCGGGCCCGCGCGAACCGCTCAGGGGTGTCGGTGTGGAGCGTCAGCACCGGCTGCCCGGCGCGCACCCGGTCGCCGGGACGCGCGTGGATCTCGACGCCCGCTCCCGCCTGCACGGGGTCCTCCTTGCGCGCGCGTCCCGCGCCCAGGCGCCAGGCCGCGACGCCGACGGCGTACGCGTCGAGGGTCGTCAGGACGCCGTCGCGCTCGGCGAGCACCTGCTCCTGCTCGCGCGCGACCGGGAGGTCCGCGTCCGGGTCGCCGCCCTGCGCGGAGATCATCCGGCGCCACACGTCCATCGCGCGGCCGTCGGCGAGCGCCGCGGCCGGGTCGGCGTCGGGGCGTCCCGCGGCGTCGAGCATCTCGCGCGCCAGCGCGACGGTCAGCTCGACGACGTCCTGCGGGCCACCGCCGGCGAGGACCTCGACCGACTCCCGGACCTCGAGCGCGTTGCCGGCGGTCAGGCCCAGGGGCGTCGACATGTCCGTGAGCAGCGCGACCGTCCGCACGCCCGCGTCGGTCCCGAGCTCGACCATCGTGCGGGCGAGCTCGCCCGCACGCTCGGCGTCCTTCATGAACGCACCCGACCCGACCTTGACGTCGAGCACGAGGGACCCCGTCCCCTCCGCGATCTTCTTGCTCATGATGGAGCTCGCGATCAGGGGGATCGCCTCGACGGTGCCCGTGACGTCACGCAGCGCGTACAGCTTGCGGTCGGCGGGCGCCAGGCCGGAGCCCGCCGCGCAGATGACGGCACCCACGTCCTCGAGCTGGCGCATCATCTCGTCGTTGCTCAGCGCCGCGCGCCAGCCGGGGATCGACTCGAGCTTGTCGAGCGTGCCGCCGGTGTGGCCGAGCCCCCGGCCGGACAGCTGCGGCACCGCGACACCGAAGACCGCGACCAGCGGTGCGAGCGGCAGCGTGATCTTGTCCCCCACGCCGCCCGTCGAGTGCTTGTCGGCCGTCGGGCGCGAGAGTCCCGAGAAGTCCAGGCGCTCGCCGCTGGCGATCATCGCGCCCGTCCAGCGCGCGATCTCGGCCCGGTCCATGCCGTTGAGCAGGATCGCCATCGCGAGCGCCGACATCTGCTCGTCGGCGACCACGCCGCGCGTGTAGGCGTCCAGCACCCAGTCGATCTGCGCGTCCGTCAGACGCCGACCGTCCCGCTTCGCGACGATGACGTCGACCGCGTCGAACTGCTCGCTCATGCCTGCTCCTCAGCCTGTGCGACCCCACGCTCCGTGAGGTCGTGCGGCCCGAACGCGTCGGGCAGCACCTGCGTCATGGGACGGATCCCGCTGACGGTCTCGACCAGCAGGTCCGGCCCGCCGTGCTCGTACAACAGCTGCCGGCAGCGCCCGCACGGCATCAGGACGTCGCCGTTCCCGTCGACGCAGGTGAACGCCACGAGCCGACCGCCGCCCGTCACGTGCAGCATCGAGACGAGCGCGCACTCGGCGCACAGGCCCACGCCGTAGGACGCGTTCTCGACGTTGCACCCGACGACGACGCGACCGTCGTCGACGAGCGCCGCCGCGCCCACGGGGAACGACGAGTACGGCGCGTACGCGCGTGCCATGACGGAACGCGCTGCCTCGCGCAGGGCGTCCCAGTCGATCGGCGGGATGGTGGTCGAGGTGCTCACGCGTGCCTCACTTGACGTAGGGGACGCCCTCGGCCGCGGGCGCGCGCACGCGACCGGCGAACCCGGCGACGGCGAGGATCGTGACGATGTACGGGGTCATGAGCAGGAGCTGCGGCGGGACCGAGCTGCCGATCGTGCCCAGCACGGTCCGCAGGTTGTCGGCGAACCCGAACAGCAGCGCGGCCGCGACCGCGCCCTTCGGGCTCCACCGGCCCAGGATCATCGCGGCCAGCGCGATGAAGCCTCGCCCACCGGTCATCTCCTTGCCGAACGCCAGGCCCGACGCCACGGTGAAGAACGCGCCACCGAGACCGGCGACCGCCGAGCCGAGGATCGCGTTGCGCACGCGCGTGCGGTTC
>Ga0233375_1001301_pt1 | contig 11365 bp, 11 predicted proteins | sample ElkDunMinimDraft_10_FD_191539 | JGI IMG/M metagenome (GOLD analysis project Ga0233375, IMG submission 191539) | Fecal eukaryotic communites from dung pellets of Tule Elk in California, USA - Elk Dung E16 | ecosystem: Host-associated > Mammals > Digestive system > Large intestine > Fecal | place... | reverse complement strand
GAACCGGGCGATCTGCACCCGGTCCATGCCGCGGCGGCCCGGCGCGGCTTGCTGCAGGGATTGCTCCTGCTGCCATCGCCATTCCGGCACGATCCCGAAGCCGGGCGGCTGCAGGAAGGCCAGTGTTTCGATGGCGCCCCAGAGGGGCGGGTAGTCGCGGGCGAGGGCGGCGTTGCACCAGCGGCGCCACACGCCGTCCGCATCCTCGTCACGCTCGAGGGCATTGAGCGGGCCGGCGAGCGCCGCGTTGTCCTGCGCCGTCGTGCCCAGGCACCAGCCTTCGAAGACCAGCAGGTCGAGCCCATGGACCCGTGGCCAGGCGCTTTCGGGCAGGCGGCGGTCGCCGAGCTTGTCGAAGCGCGGGAGCCGGGTCCGCGCATGCCCACGCACCGCATCGATGATCGAAAGGCCGAGCGCGACCTCGTGCGTGCCAGGCGGACCGCGGGTCGCGAGCAGGGGATGGACGTCGCGGGCCAGTGCAAGGCGCGCCCCGCGATCCAGATACAGATCGTCGAGCGACAGGACCGCGGCGCGGAGCCCGCGCGCGGTCGCGGCGCTCACGACCTGGCCGGCGAGCGTGGATTTGCCGGTGCCCTGCAGGCCGCTGATGCCGAGCACGCGCGGCGCATCGCCCGGGCGCGGCCGGGCGAGCAGCCGTCCGACGAGGGTCTCGGGCCATGGGCCGGAAGCGGGAGCGTGGGACATGACGGCACGATACCCACCATGGCCATCGCCGCCACCCTGGTGCTGATGCTGGGCTGGGCTGGCCGGCACGGCGCGTGGTAGGCCAGCGCCTGTTGCACTGGCTGGAGGGCGCCGGTGCAGCGCATCCCGCTGGCCAACATCATCTATTCCAGCGCAAAAGCTGCTCGACATCCTGCAGACCAGGCCCGACTGCACCCAGCGCGTGGCGCCGATCGACTTCCCGCTCAGCCGGATGAAGTCGGTGGGTTTCGTCACCCGGGTGATCCGCGAGCAGGGCACCGGCCGCGAACTGCCGCGGTCCACGTGCCGACCACGCCCAAGCCGACGTCCGGACCTGGAGATCGTGCCGGTGGCGAAGACGACCCTCACCGACCGGATCGTGGACCGGCGATGAGCTCAGCGGCGGCGCAGTCGCGCCCGACACCATTCCCTTCGACCCGCCCGCGCGGCCGGCCACGGACTGACCCGCCGCGCGCTCAGGCGCGCAGGCCCAGCACCTCGCGCAGCGCGTGGCGGTAGCTGCGGCCGCTGGCCAGGCAGGTGCCATCGCGCAGGCGCAGCCAGTACTGGCCGGCGCCATAGGGTTCCACCTGCTCGATCAGGTCCACCCGCACCGCGCGCGAACGGTGGACGCGGACGAAGCGCGCCGGGTCCAGCCGCGCCACCAGCGCCGAGAGGGTCTCGCGCAGCAGCAGCCTGCGCGCGGGCAGCACCAGCTCCACGTAGTTGCCCTGCGCCACCAGCATGCTGATCTGCTCCACCGGCACCATTCGCACGCGCTCGCCATCGGGCACGGCCAGGCGTTCGGGATAGCGCGCGCCGGCTTGCGCCACCGGCGCGGGCGGATCGAGCCGTGCGCGCCAGGCGCGCACGCGGGCGAGCGCGTCGCGCAGGCGCACTGGCGACAGCGGCTTGACCAGGTAGTCCACCGCCTCGACCGCGAACGCATCCAGCGCGCGCTCGCCGTAGGCACTGACGAACACCACCAGCGGGCGTTTCGCCGGCAGCAGCTCGATCAGCTGGAAGCCGTCCAGCTGCGGCATCCGGATGTCCAGGAACAACACGTCCGCCGGCCGTGCCGCCAGCCCCTCCAGCGCCTGGTGGCCGTCGCCGTAGCAGCCGACCACGTCGACCCCGCCCAGTTCGCCGAGCATGCGCAGCAGCCGCTGCCGCGCCAGCAACTCGTCGTCGACGATGGCCGCGCGCAGCGCCCGCGTGCTCACGTCGCCGCACTCATGGCCGCACGGCAGAGAGGCACGCGGATGCTGGCGGTGGTGCCGCCCTGCCGGTTGCGTTCCAGCTGCAGCCATTCGCCGTCACCATAGAGCTGGCGCAGGCGCGCGCGCAGGTTGGCCAGGCCGCTGCCATGGCGCGCGGTCGCCGCTTCATGGCCGCCGTCGTCGGCGATCTCCAGGTGCAGGCGCTCGCCTTCCAGCCGAGCCTCGACCCGCAGCGTCCCCGGCGACAGGCGCAGGGCCAGGGCATGCACGATCGCGTTCTCCGCCAGCGGCTGCAGCATCAGCGGCGGCACCGGCGCCTCGGCGGCCTCCTCAGCTACGTCCCATTCCACCCGCAGGCGCTCGCCCAGGCGCAGGCCCTCGATGTCCAGGTAGTGGCGCAGCAGCCCCAACTCCTCGCGCAGCGGCACCAGCGACGCGGACTGGCGCTCCAGGCTGCTGCGCAGCAGTTCGCCCAGCGCCACCAGCATGCGGTCGGCGACCGCGGGGTCCTGGTGCACCACCTCGGCGATGGAGTTGAGCGCGTTGAACATGAAGTGCGGATTGAGCTGCGAAACCAGCACCTGCAGCCGCGCCTCCACCAGCGCGGCCTGCAACTGCTCGGCATGGCGTTCGCGCTGGCGCGCCCGCGCCGCGTACAGCAGCGCATGCGCCGCGCCGACCATCAGCCACAGCAGCAGGAAGTTGTTGGCCAGGCTGGTGAGCACGACCTCCAGCGGCTGCGGCGGCGCGTGGTACCAGCCCACCCAGGGGTTGAGCACGATCACCGCCAACGCCCGCAGCAGCACCAGCAGCAGGACCATGGCCAGCAGCACCGGCAGCGAGCGCCCCAGCCGACCGCGCTCGAGCGGAAAGCGGCGCACGCTCCACAGCAGCAGCATGCTCAGCGGAATCCACAGCCAGGCCGAGGCCAGCGCCAGGCGCACGGCCTGCGCCGGCGCCATCACCTGGCCGTCGGCAGCCTCCATGCTCAGCCACTGGCTGGCGGTGACGAGCCCGTACAGCGTCCACCAGGCGGACACCGCGAGCAGGGTTGGCCAGGGACGCAGCTGCATAGGAGCGCATGCTGGAACCTCCGGCAGGCGCCTGCAACCGTGTGCGACACGCTCGTCCCGCGATCCGGACGGTTGGTCACAACAACTTTGCGTTGCACCCGGCAGGCACGTCCACTGGCCCGGTTCCCCTTCTCCTGGAGCCGCCCATGTCGTACCGCATCGCATTGCTGGCCGCCGCCCTTGCCCTCACCTTCGGCCTGCCCACGGGCACCGCGCACGCGCGCGGCACCCAGGCGCCGTCCGGTCAGTGTCCCGCCACCGAGGTCTTCGCCCCCGGAACCATTTCCCTGCCCGACAGCTGGCAGTGGCGGCTGAGCTTCGACCCAACCCGGACCCGGGCGTTCTGGTCGCACAGCCAGGGCTGGTGGCCGGGCACGCGCGAACGCGCCGAGATCCGCAGCGCCCACCGGCTGCCCGGCGGGCGCTGGTCGACGCCGACCGTCATGCCGTTCTCGGGCCAGCACGCCGACATGGACCCGTTTGTCGCGCCGCTGGGCACGGCGATGTTCTTCTCCTCGATGCGACCGGTGGCGGGCGAGGCGCGCGCCGACATGGACCTGTGGATGGTGCGGCGCACGCCCCGGGGCTGGGGCACGCCCGAACACCTGGGGCGTGAGGTCAATGCCGACGGCTACGACGAGCTGTATCCGAGCGTCGATCTGCTCGGCAACCTCTACTTCGCCCGGGTCAAGGCACCGGTTCCCACCGAGGACGTGCAGATCTGGCGCAGCCAGCGCCGACGCGACGGCAGCTATGGCGCACCGGAACTGCTCGGTCCCGGCGTCAATACGTCGGGCCGCTGGGAGTTCAATCCCGAGATCTCGCCCGACGGGCGGACCCTGCTGTTCGTGCGCCTGGACCGACCGGACGACGGCCTCGACGACCAGGGTCACGGCTGGGGCGATCTGTACGTGAGCCGGATGGTGCGCGGCCAGTTCGGCGAGGCGGTCAACCTCGGGCCTTGCGTCAACAGCGCGGCCGACGAGTTCCATCCCACCGTGCTGTGGGAGCGCGGCGAGCTGTACTTCGCGCGCGACGCCGGCGCGCCCAGCGATTTCCATCGCACCCGCCTGCAGTTGCCGCGCTGACTCCGGGCTGTCGAAGGCCGATGGACACGGCTGGTCCTTCTCGGGCCGGCCGTGCTGTTCCAGTCCGGCGCTAGCGCGGAACCCATGTGCATCCCGCCGCTGGCCGCCGCTCGCGGCGGCGCTCACGATCTGGCCGGCGAGCGTGGATCTGGCGATGTCCTGCAGGCCACGGATGCCGAGCACGCGCGGCGCACCGCCCGGGTGCAGCCGGGCGTGCAGTCGTCCGACGAGGGTCCCGGGCCATGGGCCGGACGCGGGCGCCGTGGACATGACGGCACGCGACCCGCCACGGCCCTGTACCGCGGCCACGCCGTGCTGCGCCGCGGTTCGACATCGCGGCGGGCTGGGGTGATCATCGGGGGCATGAGCACCGCGACCACGACCCAGCTGTCCGAAGCCCTCGGCACCTTCGCCGCCCTGTTCGACGAGGCGCTCGCCGCGGGCGAGCCCGATCGCACCGCGATGACCGTCGCGACCGCCGCCCTGGATGGGCGTCCTTCCGCGCGCACCGTGCTGCTCAAGGCCTGGGACGAACGCGGGTTCGTGTTCTACACCCATCTCGACGGTCGCAAGGGCCGCGAGCTGCAGGAGAATCCGTACGCCGCGCTGCTGTTCCACTGGCCACGCGTGCGTGAGGGCGTGCAGGTGCGGATCGAGGGGCCGGTGGTGATCGTCTCCGACGAAGAGGCCGATGCGTACTTCGCCTCGCGTCCGCGCGGAAGCCAGATCGGCGCGTGGGCGTCCAGGCAGTCGGAGGAGCTCGAGAGCCGCGAGGTTTTCAACCGGCGTCTGGAGGAAGTGGAGCGTGAGTTCGAAGGCCGCGACGTGCCCAGGCCGCCGCGCTGGTCCGGACTGCGCGTGCGGCCCGAGCGCATGGAGTTCTGGTACGGGGCGCAGTACCGCCTGCATGAGCGCTGGCTCTACGATTGCGATGTCGCGGGGGACTGCCGCAAGCGGATGCTGTATCCGTGACAGCTGGCCCGCGCCGCATCGTCTGCCTGACCGAAGAACCCACCGAAGTCCTCTACGCACTCGGCGAACAGCAGCGCATCGTCGGCATCAGCGGTTTCACCGTGCGTCCGCCGCAGGCACGCCGGGAAAAGCCCAAGGTCAGCGCGTTCACCAGCGCGAAGATCGACGAGATCCTCAAGCTCGAACCGGATTTCGTCGTCGGTTTCTCCGACATCCAGGCCGATATCGCCGCCGAGCTGGTCCGCCGTGGCGTGGAGGTGTGGATCAGCAACCATCGCAGCGTCGACGGCATCGTCGACTACGTGCGCCGGCTCGGTGCCCTGGTCGGCGTGGGCACGCGCGCCGACGCCTATGCCGACACCCTGCGCCGCGGTCTGGACGCGATCGAAGCGCAAGCCGCGACGCTGCCGCATCGGCCGCGTGTCTACTTCGAGGAATGGGACGAGCCGATCATCACCGGCATCCGCTGGGTCGCCCAGCTGATCCGTATCGCCGGCGGCGATGATGTGTTTCCCGAGCTTTCCGCCCAGTCATTGGCCAGGGCGCGGATCCTCGCCAGTGGGGATCCGGTGATCGAGCGCGCGCCCGACATCATCCTGGGCTCCTGGTGCGGCAAGAAATTCCGTCCCGAACGCGTCGCCGCGCGCCCGGGATGGGACTCGATTCCGGCTGTCCGCGACGGCGAACTGCATGAGATCAAGTCCCCGCTGATCCTGCAGCCCGGGCCTGCCGCGCTGACCGATGGCGTGGCCGCGATCGCGGCCATCATCCGCAACTGGGCGCAGAGCTCGCGCCGCGCCGCGTAGCGCCGGCCGCAACGGTGGGTTGCACCGGCGGCCATTCGCGGTCGCAGCTTGGCGCCTAGCATGGGCCTCCCCCACATCGCGGAGCTTCCCATGCAGCGTATTGCCCTGATCGGCATTACCGGACGCGCGGGCTCGCGTATCGCCAGCGAGCTGCTCGCACGCGGCCATCGCGTCACCGGCATCGCCCGCAACACCGCAGACACCCCCGCCGGTGCCGGCCTGAGCCTGCATTCGGCCGACGCTTCGCGCGCCGACGCCCTTGCGCCCTTGCTGCAGGGCCACGATGTCGTCGTGAGCGCCGCCCGGTTCGATGGCGGACCGACCGCCGAGGTGCTGATCGAAGCCGTGCGCCGCGCCGGCGTACCGCGCCTGCTGGTCGTCGGTGGCGCCGGCAGCCTGGAGGTCGCGCCTGGCGTCGCGCTGATCGATACGCCGGAGTTCCCGCAGGCGTACAAGGCCGAAGCCGCGGCAGGCCGTGTGTTTCTCGAGGCGCTGCGCCGCGCTGACGATATCGACTGGACCTTCGTTTCGCCGGCTGCCAGTTTCGAGCCCGGCGCGCGTACCGGCGCGTTCCGCCTCGGCGGGGATGCGCTGCTGGTCGACGCTGCAGGCAACAGCGCGATCTCGATGGAGGACTACGCGATCGCCTTCGCCGACGAGATCGAACGTCCCGCGCACCCGCGCCAGCGTTTCAGCGTCGCCTACTGACGGCAGCAGCAGGGCGCGGCGCAAGCCGTGGCGGGCGGTGCGGTGGACGTCGGCTTTCCGCGCCACGCCGGATCGGCGCCACTGCTGCGGCTGTTGTCCGTGGGGGTTGGTCGCCGCGCCGGCCGGGCTGGATCCGTGCGCCGAAGTGGGCGAGCGCGGCCGCCACCGGTTGAAACCGCTCGGGCGCAACCCGACCGGCCGCGCGCTTCAGCGTCCGATGTCGCGGCTGAAGCGCAGGTTGACCCGTTCGCCTTCGTCGGTGGCGACCCGCAGGTCCAGGCGCAGCGTGTCCGGACCTTCCACGCGTGCGGTCGCGACGTATTCGGTGGCGCCATCCACGTCCACCGCGTCGAACTCGAGAGCCTGACGCACGCCGCGCAGGTCGCGGGCTTCGCCGCTGACACGCGCGGGCCTTGCCGCATCGCCGCGTCGGACGCTGACCAGCACGAGCGCGCGATCCCGCGCCGGTTCGATCCGGTAGCGACTGGCGACCGCGGCGCTCAGGCCTCCAGTCGGCACCACGCTCCCCAGCACCTCCAGCTCGCCGGTCGTGGCCCGGGCCGGCATCGCTGCATTCGTCGCCGCGGCTGCGACGTCCGCCTGCGACGGCGCCTGCCCGCAGGCAGTGACCAGCAGCGCGAGCATCGCGACCGGAAGGCGTGCGCCCTCAGTCATTGGCCGCCGAGAGTTCGCCGCCGCGGCGCGCGGCCTTGTCGATCGCTTCGGCGACCAGGACGCGCAGGCCGCCCGTCTCGAAGGTTTCGACCGCCGCATGGGTGGTGCCGCCCGGCGAAGTGACCTGGCGACGCAGTTCGGCGGGCGCTTGCCCGGATTCGACCAGCATCCGCGCAGCGCCCAGTACGGTCTGCAGTACCAGCGTGCGCGCATCGGCAGGTGGCAGGCCCTGCGCAACCGCCGCGTCTTCCATCGCCTCGGCGAGGAGGAACACATAGGCCGGTCCGCTGCCGGACACGGCGGTCACCGCGTCCATGCGTGCTTCGTCGTCGATCCACACGGTGGTTCCGGCGCTTTCGAGCAGCGCCTGGGCGCGGGCGCGACCGGCCTCGTCGACGCGCGCATTCGCATACAAACCGGTCACGCCGGCGCCCAGCAGGGCCGGCGTGTTGGGCATCGTGCGCACGACGGCCGCATCGCCCCCCAGCCAACGGTCGAGCTGGTCGGAGGTGATGCCGGCCGCGACCGACATCACCAGCGGGCGGCTCGCACGCGCCTGACCGGCCAGGCTCTCGCAGACGCTGCGCATGACCTGGGGTTTGGTCGCCAGCACCCAGGTGCCGGCCCCGGCCACGGCCCCGGCCGCGTCGGCATAGGTCGCCACGCCGAAGTCGCGCGCCAACGCCTCGCGTGTGTCGGGATTCGGATCGACGACGCGCACCGAAGCAGCATCGCCGCCACGTGCGACCAGGCCACCGATCAGGCTGCGCGCCATGTTGCCGCCACCGATGAAGACGATGGCGGCGTCGGAAGGAGCAATGGTCTGGGTCATGGCGGTACCGGAGAAGAAGCTGCGTCGATGGTAGCCGACGCATCCGCGACGTTCAGCGCGATGGGCGCGCACCGAACAGCGCAGTCCCGACGCGGACCATCGTCGCGCCTTCGGCGATCGCCAGCTCCAGGTCGTCGCTCATGCCCATCGACAGCGTGTCGATCGCGGGATCCTGTCCGGCCACCGTGTCGAACAGGCGGCGCATGCGCGCGAACGCCTCGCGCCGGCGCGATGGTTCGGCGTGGGGCGCGGGAATCGCCATCAGGCCGCGCAGGCGCAGGCCGGGCGCGGCGCGGACCGCTTGCGCCAGCGTCGGCACCTCGGTCGGCGCGCATCCGTGTTTGCTCGACTCGTCATCGATGTTGACCTGCACCAGCACGTTCAGAGCGCCGCGCGCGGCCGGCCGGTGCGCGGACAGTGCGTCGACCAGTTTCATCCTGTCGACGGTCTGCACCCAGTCGAACAGCGCGGCCGCCTGTTTCGCCTTGTTCGACTGCAGGTGGCCGATCAGGTGCCATTCCAGATCCAGTCCGGCCAGGGCTTCGATCTTGCCGGCGGCCTCCTGGACATAGTTCTCGCCGAATGCGCGCTGGCCGGCGGCCGCGAGCGCGGCGATGGCTTCGGCCGGGTGGCGCTTGCCGACCGCGAGCAGGCGCGGGGGCTGCGGCCGCGACGCATCGGCCGCCGCTTTGCGCAGGCGCTCGAGCACCGCGTCGAGTGCGTTGCGGGCGGGGAGTGTCGACACGGGCGGGGCACCTCGATGGTGTCTTCGGGCGGGGTCTGCGCGCACTGGTTATGGCCGGCGCGTCCGGGTCTATACTGCCGCCGGGGACAGGGGCGGCGCCAGTCGGACGGCGGATCCGTATCCTGCGCGGATCATTATCAAGGGGTGTTGCATGGATATCGCCGAACTGTTGGCGTTTTCGGTCAAGAACAAGGCGTCGGACCTGCATCTGTCCGCAGGGTTGCCGCCGATGATCCGCGTCGATGGCGATGTGCGCCGTATCAACATCCCCGCGCTCGAGCACAAGCAGGTGCATGCGCTGATCTACGACATCATGTCGGACAAGCAGCGCCGCGACTTCGAAGAGTTCCTCGAGGTCGACTTCTCGTTCGAGATCCCCGGCCTGGCGCGCTTCCGCGTCAACGCCTTCAACCAGAACCGTGGCGCCGGCGCGGTATTCCGCACCATTCCCTCGGAAGTGCTGACGCTCGAGGACCTGAACTGTCCGCCGATCTTCCGCCAGCTGATCGACCAGCCGCAGGGCCTGATCCTGGTGACCGGCCCGACCGGCTCGGGCAAGTCGACCACGCTCGCGGCGATGATCGACCACATCAACAAGAACGAATACGCACACATCCTCTCGGTCGAGGATCCGATCGAGTTCGTGCACACCTCGCAGAAGTGCCTGATCAACCAGCGCGAAGTGCATCGCGATACGCACGGCTTCAACGAGGCGTTGCGCTCGGCGCTGCGCGAGGATCCGGACTACATCCTGGTCGGCGAGTTGCGAGATCTGGAAACCATCCGCCTGGCGCTCACGGCCGCGGAAACCGGCCACCTGGTCTTCGGCACGCTGCACACCTCGAGCGCGGCCAAGACCATCGACCGCATCATCGACGTCTTCCCCTCGGGCGAGAAGCCGATGGTGCGCTCGATGCTGTCCGAATCGCTGCGCGCGGTGATCTCGCAGTCGCTGCTCAAGAAGGTGGGCGGCGGACGTACCGCAGCCTGGGAGATCATGGTCGGCATGCCGGCGATCCGGAACCTGATCCGCGAGGACAAGGTCGCGCAGATGTATTCGGCCATCCAGACCGGCCAGCAGTACGGCATGCAGACGCTGGACCAGCATCTGCAGGACCTGGTGAAGCGCGGTCTGATCACGCGCCCGTCCGCCAGGGAATACGCAAAGGACAAGCGCCTGTTCGACTGAGCGGACGCGCATATTGATGCGCCGCCGACCGCTTGCGGTCGCGGCGCGAGACGGGATCCCGGAGGATCGTCATGAGCAGCATCGATTTCACCTCGTTCCTCAAGCTGATGGCCCATCAGAAGGCCTCGGACCTGTTCATCACGGCCGGCATGCCGCCGTCGATCAAGGTCCACGGCAAGATCTCGCCGATCACCCAGAACCCGCTCACCCCGCAGCAGGCGCGCGACCTGGTGCTCAACGTGATGACCCCGCCGCAGCGCGAGGAGTTCGAGAAGACCCACGAGTGCAACTTCGCGATCGGCGTCTCGGGCGTCGGCCGCTTCCGCATCTCGTGCTTCTACCAGCGCAACCAGGTCGGCATGGTGCTGCGCCGGATCGAGACGCACATCCCCAGCATCGAAGAACTCAACCTGCCGCCGATCATCAAGACGCTGGCGATGACCAAGCGCGGCATCGTGATCTTCGTCGGCGCCACCGGCACCGGCAAGTCGACGTCGCTGGCGGCGATGATCGGCTATCGCAACCAGAACTCGACCGGGCACATCATCACGATCGAGGACCCGATCGAGTTCGTGCACAAGCACGCCGGCTGCATCATCACCCAGCGCGAGGTGGGCATCGACACCGACAGCTGGGAGAACGCGCTCAAGAACACCCTGCGCCAGGCGCCTGACGTGATCATGATCGGCGAGGTGCGCACGCGCGAGGGCATGGATCACGCCATCGCCTTCGCCGAGACCGGCCACCTGGTGCTGTGCACGCTGCATGCGAACAACGCCAACCAGGCGATGGACCGCATCATCAACTTCTTCCCCGAAGACCGACGCAGCCAGCTGCTGATGGACCTGTCGCTCAACCTCAAGGGCGTGGTCGCACAGCAACTCATCCCCACGCCAGACGGCAAGGGGCGTCGCGTGGCGATGGAGGTCATGCTCGGCACGCCGCTGGTGCAGGACTACATCCGCGATGGCGAGATCCACAAGCTGAAAGAGGTGATGAAGGAGTCGACCAACCTCGGCATGAAGACCTTCGACCAGGCCCTGTTCGAGCTCTACCAGGCCGGCGAGATTTCCTACGAGGACGCGCTGCGCTACGCCGACTCGGCCAACGAGGTGCGTCTGCGCATCAAGCTCGCCCAGGGCGGAGATGCGCGCACGCTGTCGCAGGGACTCGACGGGGTGGAAGTGGCCGAAGTGCGCTGATCCTGCCTTCGAAGGAAGAACGGGCGCCCCGCCCAGTGCGGGGCGTTCGCGTTGTGGGCCGCGCGCAACGCAGTGTCGCCTGCGTCGTTCGCACTGCCCCGGTATCGTGGACGCGGTGTTGTCGCCAACTTGACCCCCGCCGGGGGACAA
>Ga0233375_1001300_pt1 | contig 11369 bp, 9 predicted proteins | sample ElkDunMinimDraft_10_FD_191539 | JGI IMG/M metagenome (GOLD analysis project Ga0233375, IMG submission 191539) | Fecal eukaryotic communites from dung pellets of Tule Elk in California, USA - Elk Dung E16 | ecosystem: Host-associated > Mammals > Digestive system > Large intestine > Fecal | place... | reverse complement strand
GAGGCCCCGCCGCGACGCGCCGATCACCGCTTTGAGGACCGGGACGGCTGACGCCCGCACGCCGCAGGCGGGCGCTCATCGCACGGGTCGGTCGGCCAGGAAGTACTCCCGCGCGAGCGGCGCGATCTCGAGGTCGGCGGCATCCGCCCGCGTCACCCAGCGCAGCTCCGCGATCTCGGCTGCCGGGTGCGGGTGCTGCGTGCCGATGTCGGCTGCGAAGACGTCGGCGACCACGACGAAGCCGGGTTCGTTGGCAGCGGCGGCGGTGTAGGCACCGAGCGGCCGCAGGTCGCGGGGCTCGACCCGCACGCCGATCTCCTCGGCGAGCTCGCGGCTGAGGGTCTCTCCGGGGGTCTCGCCGGGCTCGGGCTTTCCGCCCGGCTGCATGAACGCCGTCGTGCCGGTCTTGCGCACGACGAGCAGACGTCCGGCGGCGTCGGTGATCACGGCGGCCGACACATGGATGCGGCGCGGCGCGCGGGTGTCCTCGGGGCTCACCCCGGCACGGTAACAGGTTTCGCCCAGCGCTCCCGTCGTAGAATTCCGTGTGCCCCCTGCGATACCCGCCCCGTCCGACGCGACCTCGAGCGGGATCGATCCCGCCGATCTCGAGACCACCCTGAGGGTCCTGGCGGAGATGGACCGGGTGGACCAGAGCCATCCCGACTACATCGCCGTCCGGCAGGCCACGGCCGCCATGTTCAAGGCCGTCAAGAAGGTGCGCCGCCGCGAGATCCGCGACGCGATCGCCCAGGCCGACCGGGCCGTCGTCGCCGCGACCGCCACGGGTGCTCCCGACCGCATCGACGACGAGACCCGCGGCATCCCGATCTCGACGGCGACGACCGCGCCGACGGCGGGGACGCTGCTCAAGGCGCGCGGCTGCTACATCTGCAAGCAGCCCTACACGGTGGTCGACGCGTTCTACCACCAGCTGTGCCCCGCCTGCGCGGCGCTGAGCCACGCCAAGCGCGACGCGCGCACCGACCTGACCGGACGCCGGGCGCTGCTGACCGGCGGCCGCGCGAAGATCGGCATGTACATCGCGCTGCGACTGCTGCGCGACGGCGCGCACACGACCATCACGACGCGGTTCCCGCGCGATGCGGTGCGCCGCTTCAGCAGCCTGCCGGATGCCGCGGACTGGCTGCACCGGCTGAAGATCGTCGGCATCGACCTGCGCGACCCCGCCCAGGTGATCGGCCTCGCCGACGACGTCGCCGCCGCGGGGCCGCTGGACATCCTGATCAACAACGCCACGCAGACCGTGCGGCGTTCGCCCGGCGCCTACCAGCCCCTGGTGGATGCCGAGCTGGCACCGCTGCCGGACGGGCCGCTGCCCGAGCTCGTCACCTTCGGTCACACCAACGACCGGCATCCGCAGGCGCTCGAGCGCTCCGTCAGCGCGCACCCCATCCTCGCGGCGGCGGCGTCCCGTGCCGACGAGCTCACCGAGCAGGCCATGACGGCGGGATCCAGCTCGCTCGAGCGGCTCGCCGCCGGCACGGCGATCGACGCCGGCGGGCTCATCCCCGACCTCGAGAGCATCAACTCGTGGACGCAGCGGGTCGAGCAGGTCGATCCGCTGGAGATGCTCGAGGTGCAGCTGGCCAACACCACGGCCCCCTTCCTGCTGGTGTCGCGGCTGCGGCCGTCGCTCGCGGCGAGCCCGGCACGGCGCACGTACATCGTGAACGTCAGCGCGATGGAAGGCGTCTTCGGTCGCGGCTACAAGGGCCCGGGACACCCGCACACCAACATGGCCAAGGCCGCGGTGAACATGCTGACGCGCACGAGCGCCAGGGAGATGTTCGAGAGCGACGGCATCCTCATGACGAGCGTCGACACCGGGTGGATCACCGACGAGCGGCCGCACCCCACCAAGGTGCGCCTCGCCGAAGAGGGCTTCCACGCGCCGCTGGACCTCGTCGACGGCGCCGCGCGTGTCTACGACCCCATCGTGCGCGGTGAGGCCGGTGAGGACCTGTTCGGGGTGTTCCTGAAGGATTACGCTCCCGGCTCATGGTGACCCTCCCCGACCCCGGCCGGCGGGTCGTGGTGCGCTACCTGTTGCCCACGGGGCAGGCGACCGACGCTCTCGGCGAGCTGCTGAGCGCGGATGCCACGACGGTCGTCGTCGACGGCAAGCGGGGCGTCGAGCGCATCCCCCGAGGGGCGATCATCGCGGCGAAGGAGGTGCCGCCGCCGCCCGAGCCGCGGGTGCGGCGAGCGCCGGGGATCTGACGGGGCGGGGGGCCACGGCGGCGGCGCCGGGGCCCTTCTGGCCCTTCGGCATCCGTGCTAGACCGTACGCGTGAGCGCCTCGGCGGCATCGATCGATCGACAGGGTGTGGACCTTACCCGGCGGGAGGTCTACACCATCTTCGGCGCCCTGCTGGCGGCGATGCTGCTGTCTGCCCTCGATCAGTCGGTCGTGAGCACCGCCCTGCCGACGATCGTCGGCGACCTCGGGGCGGCGCAGGGCGAGGGCTGGATCGTCACGGCCTATCTCCTCGCCATCGCGATCGTCATGCCGATCTACGGCAAGGTCGGTGACCTCGTCGGTCGCCGCCTGCCCTTCCTCCTCGCCATCGCGCTGTTCGTGATCGGCTCGACGGGCTCGGCGCTGTCGGGATCGTTCGAGGGCCTCGTCACCTGGCGGTCGCTGCAAGGGCTGGGTGCAGGTGGGCTCGTGATCCTCTCGCAGGCGATCATCGCCGACATCGTCTCGCCCCGCGAGCGCGGCAAGTTCATGGGCCCGATGGGGGCGGTGTTCGGCATCGCCACCGTGGCCGGCCCGCTGCTGGGCGGGTGGCTCACCTCCGGTCCCGGCTGGCGCTGGTGCTTCTGGCTCAACGTGCCCGTCGGCATCGCGGCCCTGCTCATCGCGTGGTTCACCCTGAAGATCCCCGAGCACCGCAGCCGCCGTCGGTTCGACCTGGCCGGGGCGCTGCTGCTGGCGGCGACGACGGCCGGCATCGTCTTCCTCACCAGCTGGACCTCGCTCACCCGCACCACCTCGTACGACTGGACGAGCCCCGGGCTCCTCGCGCTGCTGGCAGGGACGACCGTGGCGTTCGTGCTGTTCCTCGTGGTGGAATCCCGCGCCTCGGACCCGCTCGTGCCGCTGGACATCTTCCGCAGCCGCACGTTCGCCGTCGCCGCCACTCTCTCGCTCATCCTCGGCGTGGCGATGTTCGCCGCGCTGACATTCCTTCCGACCTTCCTGCAGATGGCCGAGGGTGCCAGCGCCACCGACTCGGGTCTGCTGATGCTGCCCATGACGGTGGGTCTCATGATCACCGCGCTGACATCGGGCCTGCTCATCACGCGCACGGGCCGCTACAAGGTGTTCCCGATCGCGGGTTTCGGCATCGCGACGCTCGGCCTGCTGTGGCTCACCCAGCTCTCGGCCGACATGTCGATGGTGACCTTCGGCGCCATGATCTTCGTGCTGGGCTTCGGGCTCGGCTTCGTGATGCAGACGCTGGTGATCGCGGCTCAGAACGCGGTGGATCCCGAGCGCATCGGCGTGGCCACCTCGACGAACAACTTTCTGCGGGAGATCGGCGCGGCCGTAGGCACCAGCGTGTTCTCGACGGCGTTCACGACGTCGCTGCGCGGCGACCTCGACGAGACGATCAGCCGGATCCCCCGATCCCAGGTGCCCTCGGGGTTCGGTGCGGAATCGCTCACCCCCTCCGCGGTGCGGCAGCTTCCGGCCGATCTGCGCGACGGGGTCGTCGAGGCGTACGCCGATGCGCTGGCGACCTCGTTCTGGTATCTCGTGCCGCTCGGGATCGCCGGATTCCTCGTGGCGTTCTTCCTCAAGGAGATCCGGCTGTCGGACAAGTCGGGCCTCGCCGCCCGCAGCAGAAGCTGACACTATGTCGGCATCTTTCGTGCGAGTGACCATGGAATGCCCGACGCAGGAGTAATGTGACCCGACGTGAACCAGGACACCGAGCGTTACCACCGCCTTCGCTGGTGGGGTCTGGCGGCCATCTCCGTCGCCGTGGCACTGATCATCATGGACTCCACGATCGTCTCGGTCGCGGTGCCCAGCATCGTCGAGTCGCTCGATCTCACCACCACCCAGATCCAGTGGGTGCAGGAGGTGTACACGCTCGTCTTCGCCGCCCTGCTCATGGTGTGGGGCACGACGAGTGACCGCCTGGGCCGCCGCCGGCTGCTCGTCATCGGCGTCGTGGTGTTCGTCGCCTCGAGCATCCTCTGCGCCTTCGCCATCGACGGCACCTGGCTGATCGCGGCGCGCGCCCTGCAGGGCGTCGGCGGCTCGATGATCCTGCCGACCACCCTGGCCCTGCTCAACGCCACGTTCCGGGGCAAGGAGCGCGGCATCGCCTTCGCCGTCTGGGGCGCCACGATCGGATCGATGGCCGCGGTGGGGCCGGTGCTCGGCGGCTGGCTCACCAGCGCCTTCTCGTGGCACTGGGCGTTCTGGATCAACCTGCCCTTCGGCGTCCTCGTGATCGTCGGCATCATGATCTGCGTCCCCGAGTCGCGCCAGCGCGACGCCGACCGCTTCAGCGACTGGATCGCCGTGGGCACCTCGGTCGTCGGCTTCGGCCTGCTGGTGTTCGCGCTCATCGAGGGCCGCGCCTACGGATGGTGGGAGGCGACGGAGTCCGCCCCGGTGAGCCTCGGCGGCTTCAGCGTGATCCCGGTGCTGTTCGTCCTGTCGATCCTCGTGCTCGCAGCCCTCGTGTGGCGCGAGCGCCGCCGCGTGGCCGCGCGCAAGTCGGTGCTCATCGACGTGTCGCTCTTCCGCATCGGCACCTTCGCGAACGGCAACATCACCGCGCTGACCGTCTCGCTCGGAGAGTTCGGCCTCATCCTCTCGTTGCCGCTGTGGTTCCAGTACGCCCGCGACATGAACGCCCTGGAGGCGGGGCTCGCGCTGCTGCCGCTCGCGGTGGGATCGTTCCTGGCCAGCGGGGCGATCCAGTCGCTGTCCAAGCGGCTGACGCCGGTGCAGATGGTGCGCATGGGTGTGCTTCTGGAGATCCTCTCGCTCGCCGCGCTCGCTCTGCTGATCCGTCCCGACTCGACTCTCTGGGTCACCGGCGTTCCGCTGTTCTTCTACGGCATGGGGGTCGGCTTCGCCACAGCGCAGCTGACCCAGCTCATCCTCATCGACGTGCCGGTGGAGAAGTCCGGACAGGCCTCGTCGGTGCAGTCCACGTCGCGCCAGGTGGGATCCGCCCTCGGCATCGCGGTGCTCGGAACCGCGCTGTTCACGACGCTGCGCATCGGCACGGAGGCGCGCCTGAGCGACCAGATCGCCGCGGATCCGAAGGTGGGGGAGATCGTGGATGCCGTCTCGACCTCGGCCGGCGCCCTCATCGGCGAACTCGGCAAGAACCCGGCGACGGCCCCCATCGCCGACGCGGCGCGCGACGCGCTGACGCAGGGCGTCTCGGTCGCCGCCTGGGTCGCGGTCGCCGCGCTCTTCGTGGGTCTTCTCACGACGATCCCCCTCGGCCGTCGCGCCCGCCAGGAGGACGTCGCCGAGAAGGTCGGCGAAGCGCCGGCAGCAGCGGGCGCAGCCGCGACGCCCGGAGCAGCGCGCGCGCGGCGCAGGCAGTCCGACGCCTCGCCGTCCGCACCGGCGGAGCCCCCGACGAGGGACGGCCGCGCTCAGTAGATCCACGCGCTGAGCCGCTCGATCTCCCCGACCGTGACGTCGCGTGGCGGTCGCGGCGCGGGCTCAGGCGGGCTGCAGTGCGCCGACGGCGGCGCCGGCCTTCCACGTGAGGTACCCGCCGTCGAGGTTGCGTGCCTGGCGGCCGAGCTGTGCGAGGATCCGCGCCGCAGTGTGGCCGCGCTGACCGACCTGGCAGTGCACGATGAGGTCGCCCTCCGGGAGGGCGTCGAAGCTGTCGCGCAGCGCATCGACCGGGATGTTGATGCTCCCGGGAATGGCGCCGGCCTCGAACTCCTGCGGCGACCGCACGTCGATGAGGGTCGCGCCGCCGGCCACCGCCGCGTCGAGCTCATGCCACTGCACGGTGTCGGTGAGGCCGGTCGCGAGGTTTTCTGCGACGTACCCGACCATGTTCACCGGGTCCTTGGCCGAGGCGTACTGCGGCGCGTAGGCGAGCTCGAGGTGCGCGAGCTCTGCCGCGGGGAGCCCTGCGTGCATCGCCGTCGCGATGACGTCGATGCGCTTGTCCACGCCGTTGCCGCCGACGATCTGCGCTCCCAGGATGAGGCCCGACAGCGGATCGACCATCACCTTCATCGCCATGCGCTGGGCGCCCGGGTAGTAGCCGGCGTGGTCGGTGGGGTGGGTGTGGATCACCCGGTGCTGCCGGCCCGCCGCACGCAGCCGCTGCTCGCTCCAGCCCACCATCGCGACCGTGAGGTCGAACAGTCCGATGATGGCGGTGCCCAGTGCCGGCGCGGCCGCGCGGGGAGCGGTGTCGAGGCGGCCGTTGTCCCATGCGATGACATCCGCCGCGGCGCGGCCGTGGCGGTTCGCCAGTCCTGCCATCGTGATGAGGGTGGCCGCACCCGAGACGGCATCCGTCTTCTCCGCGGCGTCGCCGACGGCCAGGACGCGCGGGTCCTCGGTGCGCTGGTGCCCGTCGACGACGACGCCGCCGGCGGCTCCGATCGTGAGGCCCGCCGCGCGGGCGAGCTCTGTGGCGGGGGTGACCCCGCGCGCGTCCACCACGAGGTCCGCTCGGACGACCGTGCCGTCGGAGAGGTGGGCGCCGGCGGCATCCAGCGCCTCCATGGTGGTGCCGGTGCGCACGTCGACCCCGTGGGCGGCGAGCACGTCGACGACGGCGGCCGCCATCTCGGGGTCCAGCGGTGACATCGGCCGGGCACCCTGCTGCACGAGGGTGACCTGCAGGCCGCGGCGCACGAGGTTCTCCGTCGCCTCCAGGCCGATGAAGCCTGCGCCCATGACGACCGCGCACCCCGGCTCGTCGCCGCGCGCGGCGAGCACGGCGGTGATGCGGTCGACGTCGTCGACGGTGCGCAGTGTCACGACGGGCGCCGCGTCCGGCGCCGTCTCTGCGCGCAGGCGCGGGGTGGCACCGGTCGCCAGGACCAGGTGGTCGTAGGCTTCGACGACGGTCGCCCCGGTCGCGGTGTCGCGCGCCGTGACGGTGCGCGCGGCGCGGTCGATGGCGACGACCTCGTGCTCGACGCGCACATCCAGGTCGAAGCGGGCGCGCAGAGACGCGGGGGTCTGCAGGAGCAGCGCGTCGCGCTCGGCGATGACCCCGCCCACGTAGTACGGCAGTCCGCAGTTCGCGAAGCTGACGTAGCGGCCCTGCTCGAAGACGATGATCTCTGCGCTCTCGTCGAGACGTCGCAGCCGCGTGGCGGCGGACATGCCGGCGGCCACCCCGCCGACGATCACGACCCGGGGACCGGGCGCGTGCGGGGTGCGGTCGGTGGGTGCAGTCATCGGATGCTCGCTTCCTCGGGGAACGATACCCCCAGGGGTATTCTTCCGTCGGGTGCGCCGGATGGCAAATCGGGCGCCGCCCGGGTCTGGACGGCAGGGATGCCGCCGGGGAGACTCAGGGTCCACGGCGTCGCGCTTGCCCGCGGCGGTCAGGATCCCAGCACCGGGAGGGTACGCCATGAAGATCGAGCTTCGCGGAGTCAGCAAGGGGCGCGACGGCGAGGTCCTGCCGCACACCGACCTCACGTTCGGGACGGGTGAGGCGGTCTTCGCGCGCGCCGAGACCGAGCAGCGCCCCACGGTGCTGGGGCTGCTGGCATCGGGGCGGATGAAGCCCGACGAGGGCGCGATCGAGATCGACGGCATGGCCGATGCCGCCGACATGCGCCGCCGGGTGGCGCTCGTGGACGCCCCCGACGTCTCCGAGCCGGCACCGCGCGTCACGGTCGGTGCGGTGACGGCGGAGGAGCTGATGTTCGCGGGGATGGCGTCCGGCAGCCGGGCGGTGCACCGCTGGCTCAGCCACCAGCACCTCGACCACCTCGTGCGGCGGCCGATGGCCACCGTCCACCCCCGCGCGCGCATGCACCTTCTCACGGAGCTGGCGGTGCTGCGCGCCGACGTCGAAGGGCTCGTCGTCGTCGCCCCCGACCGTCACGGCGGCGACCCGCGTATCTGGTGGGATCAGGCGCTGGCGCTGGCCGATCGGGGGTTCGCGATGCTCATGATCGCCGGCTACTCGTCGGCGAAGGTGATCGGGGCGCTCACCGACGACACCGACCGCGAGGACGCGGACACCGACGTCGCAGGCGGCCGCTCATGAGGGCCGCGCCGATGCGGGTCCCCCGCATGAAGGTGCCGCAGATGATGCTGGCGGAGATGCGCCGGCTGGTGTCGACCAAGATGTCGGCGCTGGCGCTGTTCGCCCTCATCATCGTCCCGATCCTGTACGGCGGGCTGTACCTCTGGGCCAACCAGGACCCCTACGCGAAGTTCCCCGACGTCCCCGTCGCCCTCGTCGTCGAGGATGAGGGCGTCGCCGCCGACGGTGACACTCCGGCCCGCAACATCGGCGACGAGGTCGCCAAGGAGCTCGTCGAGGGTCGCGACTTCGACTGGAGTCGCGTCTCGGCGTCCGAGGCCAGGGAGGGACTGGAACGCGACCGGTTCGACTTCTCCATCACTCTGCCCAAGGACTTCACCGCCGCGCTCGAATCGGTCTCGGGAGATCAGCCGCAGCGGGCGAAGATCCTGCTGGAGACCTACGACGCGAACAGCTACCTCGCCAGCAACATCGCCACCCAGGCCGTCGACCGCATCCGTTCGACCGTCACCGAGCAGGTCAGCCGCGAGGCTGCGGCGACCCTGCTCGATTCGATCGCGACCATCCGCGGCAAGATCGTCGAGGCAGGGCAAGGCGCCGATCAGCTCGTCACCGGCGCCGCGGAGCTGGCCGACGGCACGGTGCGGATCGCGGAGGGGGCGGTGAGCGCCGTCGACGGCACCGCGCAGCTGCAGGCGGGCGCCGCCCAGCTGGCCGACGGGGCGGCGCAGGTGGCGAACGGCGATGGGCAGGTCGCGGCGGCCGCCGATCGCGTCGGATCCGTCGTCGCCCAGCTCACCGCCGATCTTCCGCAGGCCCGCGCCGACATCACCGCGGATCTTCTCGCGCTGGGCTTGGACCCCCCCACCGTCGACGCCATCCTGTCGAGGCTGGATACCGTCGCCGACGGCATCCGCGCCGGGGATCAGCGGGTGCAGGAGGTGGTGGGCGAGATCGACGAGCTCTCCCGCGGCAGCGCGGAGGTGGCCAACGGCGCGGTCTCGCTGCGCGATGGGCTGGGCACACTCGCCTCGGGGCTGCAGGAGCTGTCATCGGGGACGACGACGCTGCGCGACGGCGCGGGCACGCTCTCCTCGGGAACGGTGCAGCTGCGTGACGCCCTCGTCAGCGGTGCCGGCGAGATCCCCGACAGCAGCGCCGACGTGCGCGACGCGCAGGCACGCACGATCGCCGCGCCGATCACGATCGACACGACGGCGGCAGCGGAGGCCGAGAACTACGGCGCGGGGCTCGCGCCGTTCTTCGGCGCGCTCGCCGGCTGGATCGGCATCTACGCCCTGTTCCTCATCGTCCGCCCCATCTCGCGTCGCGCCGTCACGGCGCTGCACTCGCCCCTTCGCATCACTCTCGCCGGCTGGCTGACCCCGGGCGTCTTCGGGATGCTGCAGATGGGTCTGCTGTTCCTCGTGCTGGTCTACGCGCTCGGGTTCCCGATGGTCTATCCGCTGGGGACCCTCGGCATCATGCTGCTGGCGACCCTCACCTACACCACGATCATCCTCGCGCTGAACGTCTGGTGGGGGGAGGTGGGCCAGTTCCTGGGACTCGTGCTGATGGTGCTGCAGCTCGTCAGCGCCGGCGGCACCTTCCCCTGGCAGACGCTCCCCGGCCCCCTCGCGGCGCTGCACCAGGTGCTGCCCATGAGCTTCGTCGTCGACGGCATGCGGCAGTTCATGTACGGCGGCGACCTGAGCCGTACGATCCTGGATGCCGCGGTGCTCGTGACCTGGGGCGTCGCCGCGTTCGCGCTCGCCGCCATCGGCGTGGCGAAGCAGACGCACTTCCGGGCGCTGCGCGATCTGGAGCCCAGCATCCTCGGCTGAGCTAGCGTGGCAGGATGTGCGCCGGCGCGGCCGGCCCGCAGCCGGTGCGAGGGAGGACCGCAGATGCCTGATGCCGTCATCGTGGATGTGGTGCGCACGCCGTCGGGGCGTGGCAAGCCGGGTGGGGCCCTCAGCGGCGTGCACGCCGTCGACCTCGCCGCCGCGGTGCTGACGGCGCTGCGGGAGCGCAACGGCCTCGAGTCCCGCCAGATCGACGACGTGCTGCTGGGCTGCGTCAGCCAGGTCGGCGAGCAGTCGGGCAACATCGCGCGCCAAGCCGTGCTCGCCGCCGGCTTCGACGAGACCGTGCCGGCCGCCACCATCGACCGTCAGTGCGGCTCGAGCCAGCAGGCCGCCCACTTCGCGGCGCAGGGGGTCATCGCCGGCGCCTACGACATCGTCATCGCCGGCGGGGTGGAGTCGATGAGCCGCGTGCCGCTGGGGACCGCGGCCGCGGGCGGGTCGCCCTTCTCCCCGCGCCTGCGGGAGCGCTACCCCGACGGGCTCGTGAACCAGGGCGTGTCGGCGGAGCTCATCGCCGACAGATGGGGCTTCACCCGGGACGAGCTCGACCGGTTCGCGGTGGCATCCCATGCCCGCGCCGCGCGCGCCGCCGCCGAGGGTCGATTCGCCTCGCAGCTGCTCGCCGTCGCAGACGTCTCGGACGACGAGACCGTGCGCGAGGGCACCACCGTGGAGGCGCTCGCGGGGCTGTCGCCTGCCTTCCGCACCGACGCGGCCGCGGCGCGCTTCCCCGATCTGGACTGGAAGATCACCCCGGGCAATTCCTCGCCCCTCACCGACGGCGCCTCGGCAGCCCTCATCATGAGCGAGCAGAAGGCGATCGCCCTGGGTCTGACCCCGCGCGCCCGGTTCCACTCCTTCGCCGTCGTCGGCGACGATCCGCTCATGATGCTCACCGGCCCGATCCCGGCGACGGCCCGCATTCTCGAGCGCAGCGGTCTCGGCATCGACGACCTCGACGTGTACGAGGTCAACGAGGCCTTCGCGTCGGTGCCGCTGGCGTGGGCGGTCGAAACCGGCGCCGACCCGGCCAAGCTCAACCCGTGGGGCGGAGCCATCGCCCTCGGCCATGCGCTGGGCTCATCCGGCACGCGACTGCTCGGCACGATGCTCGCCCACCTCGAGGCGACCGGCGGCCGATACGGGCTGCAGACGATGTGCGAGGGCGGCGGCATGGCCAACGCCACGATCATCGAGCGCCTCTGATCTTTAGCGCGGGGGGGTCGGCGAT
>Ga0233375_1001299_pt1 | contig 11373 bp, 10 predicted proteins | sample ElkDunMinimDraft_10_FD_191539 | JGI IMG/M metagenome (GOLD analysis project Ga0233375, IMG submission 191539) | Fecal eukaryotic communites from dung pellets of Tule Elk in California, USA - Elk Dung E16 | ecosystem: Host-associated > Mammals > Digestive system > Large intestine > Fecal | place... | reverse complement strand
GTCGCGCCAGCCCTGCAGGAACGACCGGCAGCCCATGGGCATCTTGAAGCTGCCGGTGAGCTCGACGATCTTGTCGTAGCTCAGCACGTCGGGGTACATGCGCTTGGTCGCGCACTCGACCGCGAGCTCCTTGATGTCGTAGTTCTCGTCGCCCGGGTCCAGGTTGACCCCGCGGCGCAGCGTGTAGATGAGCTTGGGGAAGATCGCCGTGCGGCCCTCGGCCCCCAGGCCCTTGATGCGGATCTGCAGGATCGCCCGCTGGATCTCGCGCTCGAGCCACCCCGTGCCCAGCCCGAACCCGACCGAGGTGAACGGCGTCTGCCCGTTGGACGTGAACAGCGTGTTGATCTCGTACTCGAGGCTCTGCATCGCGTCGTCGATGTCCTTGGCGGTCTTGGCCCGCGCGTACGCGTCGTGGGTCGAGGCGTCGGGGAGCCAGCGCTCGGCCTCGACCAGGTGCTTGGCGTAGTTCAGCTCGGCGTACGGGGCCAAGAGCTCGTCGATGCGGTTGACCGAGCAGCCGCCGTACTGGCTCGAGGCGACGTTCGCGATGATCTGCGTGATCTGCGCGGCCGCGGTCTGGATCGAGCGGGGCGGCTCGACCTGCGCGTTGCCGATGCGGAACCCCTCGGACAGCATCGTCCGGAAGTCGATCAGGCAGCAGTTCGTCATGGGCGCGTACGGGTGGTAGTCGAGGTCGTGGTAGTGGATGTCGCCCTTCTGGTGCGCGTTCGCGACGTGCGGAGGCAGCATGCGCAGGCCGACCGCCTTGCCGACCGCGCCCGCCGTCAGGTCGCGCTGCGTGTTGAAGACGTCCGAGTCCTTGTTCGCGTTCTCGTTGACGACCGCGGAGTCCTTGCTGATCAGTCCGACGATCGAGTGGTTGAGGTCGGTCGAGCGGCTGCGCGCGAAGTCCCGCTGGACGCGGTAGTCGATGTAGGCGCGCGCCACGTCGTACTCGCGGGAGGCGAGCAGCTCGTGCTCGACCACCGCCTGGATCTCGTAGATCTGCACGACCCCCGTGAAGCGCACCGAGATCTCCGCGACCACCCGGTCGAGCACCGCGTCGAGCGCGCGCTCGTGGAACGGCGTCGGGTCGCCGTGGACCTCCTCGTAAGCCTTGCGGAGCGCGGCACGGACCCGCGAGTCGTCGAACGGGAGCCGGCGCCCGTCCCGCTTGAGCACGGTGAGGGCGGCGCTCGCCCGGCGCGCGACGTCCTCGCCCTGCTCGGCCTCGACCAGGCCCATACGACCACAACCTCTCGACAGGACGCCGTGGCGGCCCGGTACAGGGCACGCCGGGGCGCCGGAGACAACTAGATGTAGTAGCAATTACACCCGTGTCATCCCACATCTAGTGCCGATCTCGGGCGCGCCGGGACCTTCCTCCCGCAGGTCGGGACCTTGGTCACCGCCGGTGCGGACCTCGGACCCCGCACGGCGCGCGCACCTGCGTCGACGGTTCGCGCGTGCCCGGGTCCACACGCGCGCGCACGTGCGCACCGGACCGGGCCGGCCCGGGCTCTGGCACGCCGGGCCGGGCCGGGCGCCGGCACCTGCGCCGCCGGGCCCCACGGCACGTCCGCTGCTAGGTTCGCAGGCACACCGTCCCGAGCGCAGGAGGACCCATGGTCGACGACAGGCACGAGCCGCACCCCGTGGAGGTGCCCGCCGCGGGAGACGAGGTGAGCTCGCTGCTGGGCTCGCTCGAGAAGCAGCGAGCCACGTTCGCGTGGAAGGTCGGCGGCCTCGACGCCGAGCAGCTGGCCGTGACCGTCGGCGCCTCGGCGATCACCCTCGGCGGACTCCTCAAGCACCTGTCCTTCGTCGAGGAGCTGTGGTTCTCGACCAAGCTCCACGGCCGCCCTCCGGGCGAGCCGTGGGACACCGTCGACTGGGACGAGGATCCGCAGTGGCCGTGGACCTCGGCCGCGCACGACGAGCCGCAGTACCTGTACGACCTGTGGCGTGCCGCCGTCGTCCGGTCGCGGGCGTCCGTCGACGAGGCGCTCGCGGACGGCGGGCTGGAGCGCCGGATCGTCTGGAACGGTGGTGACGAGGGGGAGATGCCCAGCCTGCGGGCCGTCCTGCTCTACCTCGTCGAGGAGTACGCGCGGCACGACGGTCACGCAGACCTGGTGCGCGAGTCGGTCGACGGTCTCGTGGGGGAGGACCCGCCGGGCGTGCCCGACGTCTACCCGCTGCCCGGCACGGCGCGCTGACCCGCCCGGCTCGCGTGCCCCGGACGGCCGCGGGCGCCCGGCCCGCGTGCTGGGCACCGTGCGGGCGCGTCCCTCAGGAGCTGCGGGGATCGAGCCGGAACGTCGCCGCGGTCCCCTCGTCGCCCGTCACGGTACCCACGATCTGCGGCCCGTAGCGGTCGTACTTCGCGTGGTAGGCGGCGGTCACGGCGTCGTCGACCGTGTCGTCGGGCTCGACGAACGTCACGTCCCGCTCGAGACCACCGGCGCGGACCCGGCCGCGCGGGTCGGCCAGCGCGCGGCGGAACCACCCGTTCTGGCGGCCGTAGGCCGAGCGGACGTAGAGGTGGTCGCCGACGCGGACGACCCAGATGGTCACGAACGGTCGCAGGCTCCCGTCGGGGCGCACCGAGGACACGTCGAGCTCCTCGGCACCACCGATCCGCGCCAGCTCGTCGTCGGTCCAGGTGGTCGTCGGTCCGGTCATGACTGCTCCTCGGTCGCGCGTCGGTCGGTCGGCGCGCTCGGCAGCGGGCGGCCCGCCTCCACCGTACGACCGTCCGGGCCCGGACGGCCTGACGGGCGCCGGAGGCCCCGGACGGGGCCGCTCGGGGCCGCTCGGCGCCGCTCGGTCCGCTCAGAGGGGACCGGTACGTCGGGCCTCGGACCTGGTGCGGACGGCGGCCCAGGCGAGCACGCCGAGCCCCGCACCCAGGACCGGGTACGTCGCGGCGAGGCGGGCGAGCGAGATCACGGTCACGGCGTGGTCGGTCGCCACCAGGCGCCCGACCGCCCCGAGCATCCCGGCCGCCGCTCCCACGCACACCGCGAGCAGCGCGGAGCGCAGGTGCTGCGGACGGGCGACCGGTTCGGCGCGGCGCCACCAGCGCACCACGAGGACGGTGATCGCCACGACGCCGACGAGCGAGCTCCCGTGCTGGAGGTACTTGTAGGCCATGACGCCCGCGACGGGCGTGCGCAGCACGTCCCAGGTCTGGACGGCAGTGCCTCGCAGGTGCGTGAAGTCGTCCCAGAGGATGTGCGTGAGGGTGCCCGCCACGGCGAACCCGACGACGGCTCCCGCGATGGCGAGGGGGCGGGCAGCACGCGTCGACACGTCGGGCGCCGGTGCGACCCGACGGGGGAGTGCGGCCAGGAACGGACCCCGGACCACGAGCACCCACAGCGCGGTGAACGCGGCGGTGAGCGCGAGGTCAACGGTCACGGCGCCCAGCAGGCGGTGCGTGGCACGGGCCAGCTCGTCGGTGCCCGGGACCACGACGTCGAGGAAGAGGGGGGCGTCGGGCGCCATCGCACCGATCGCGAACGCGGGCAGGGCCCAGAGCAGCAGGTTCGGGGCGAGCGAGCGTCGCCCGCGGCGGCCTGCGAGGGGGAGGGACACCAGGGCGTGGACGGGGGTGTACGGCACGGCGCACATCATGGCAGCGACGCACTCGTAATGAGGCGGCGTCTCGGACCCGGAGGAGGACGGGCGGGTCGACGTCGGACATCTCACACTTTTCGGTCACAGGCATGAAGAGGGAGAAAAATAGTGTGCCAAGCGCGCACCCACACCCACCCACTCGAGCAACCAACTCACCACCAGCCTCGACGAACAGGGTCCGCCGGGGACACGGCAGTGTCGGGGAGGGGCCGACGGGGCTGGTCGAGAAGGCCACGGCCGCGTGCGGCCGACCGGGCACGGACGCACGCGACCTGCCGGGGTCGGTAACATCGAGGGGCGCCGCCGTCTGGCGGCGCCCTTTCCACCGCCTTGTCGAGCCGCTAGGAGCGCGCACCGTGTCAGACGTCCTCTCGTCACCCCTGTCCATCACTCTCGACGGGGAACGGACCACGGTGGAGACGGGCACGACCGGTGCGGACCTGTTCCAGGGCCGCCGTGACGTCGTCGTGGTGCGCGTGAACGGCCACCTCAAGGACCTCGACACCCCGGTCGCCGAGGGCGACGAGGTCGAGGGCGTGACCATCGACTCGCCCGACGGCCTCGACGTGCTGCGCCACTCCGCGGCCCACGTGCTGGCCCAGGCGGTCCAGCAGGTCAACCCCGACGCCAAGCTCGGCATCGGCCCGCCCATCCGTGACGGCTTCTACTACGACTTCGACGTCGAGACCCCGTTCACTCCCGAGGACCTCAAGGCCCTCGACAAGGCCATGGCCCGCATCGTCAAGGACGGGCAGACGTTCAAGCGCCGCGTCGTGACCGAGGACGAGGCACGTGCCGAGCTCGCGAACGAGCCCTACAAGCTCGAGCTGATCGGCCTCAAGGGCTCGGGCTCGGCCGACGACGCGGGGGAGGGCGTGTCGGTCGAGGTCGGTGCCGGCGAGCTCACGATCTACGACAACCTGCGTCGCGACGGCTCGGTGGCCTGGAAGGACCTGTGCCGCGGCCCCCACCTGCCCAGCACGCGCCTCATCGGCAACGGCTTCCAGCTCATGCGCAGCGCCGCCGCCTACTGGCGCGGCAGCGAGAAGAACCCCCAGCTCCAGCGCGTGTACGGCACGGCGTGGCCCACCAAGGACGAGCTGCGCGCCTACACCGAGCGCCTGGCCGAGGCCGAGCGCCGCGACCACCGCCGCCTGGGTGTCGAGCTCGACCTGTTCTCCTTCCCCGACGAGATCGGTTCGGGGCTCGCGGTCTTCCACCCCAAGGGCGGGATCATCCGCAACGAGATGGAGGAGTACTCGCGCAAGCGGCACATCGAGGCGGGCTACTCGTTCGTCAACTCCCCGCACATCACCAAGGAGAAGCTCTACCAGGTCTCCGGGCACCTCGACTGGTACGCCGAGGGCATGTACCCCCCCATGCACCTCGACGAGGAGCGGGACGCGGACGGCACGCTCCGCCGGGCCGGGCAGAACTACTACCTCAAGCCCATGAACTGCCCCATGCACAACCTGATCTTCGACGCGCGCGGCCGCTCCTACCGTGAGCTCCCGCTGCGTCTCTTCGAGTTCGGGACGGTCTACCGCTACGAGAAGTCGGGCGTCGTGCACGGCCTGACCCGTGCCCGCGGCTTCACGCAGGACGACGCGCACATCTACTGCACGCGCGACCAGATGAAGGCCGAGCTGACCGACGCGCTCACCTTCGTCCTCGACCTGCTCAAGGACTACGGGCTCGACGACTTCTACCTCGAGCTCTCGACGCGCGACCCCGAGAAGTCGGTGGGCACCGACGACGCCTGGGAGGAGGCGACCGAGACCCTGCGTCAGGTCGCCGAGGAGTCCGGCCTGGCGCTCGTGCCGGACCCGGGCGGCGCGGCGTTCTACGGCCCCAAGATCTCGGTGCAGGCCAAGGACGCGATCGGCCGCACGTGGCAGATGTCGACCATCCAGCTCGACTTCAACCTGCCGGAGAAGTTCGACCTCGAGTACCAGGCCTCGGACGGCACGCGCCAGCGCCCCGTCATGATCCACCGGGCGCTCTTCGGCTCGATCGAGCGCTTCTTCGCGGTGCTCACCGAGCACTACGCAGGCGCCTTCCCGGCCTGGCTCGCCCCCGTGCAGGTCGTCGCGGTCCCGGTCGCGGAGCCCTTCAACGACTACCTCGCCGACGTCGTCGCACAGCTCAAGGCGCAGGGCATCCGCGCCGAGGTCGACTACTCGGACGACCGCTTCGGCAAGAAGATCCGCACGGCCAGCACCCAGAAGGTGCCGTTCGTGCTCATCGCCGGGGGCGAGGACGTCGAGGCCGGCGCGGTGTCGTTCCGGTACCGCGACGGGCGCCAGGACAACGGCGTGCCCGTCGCCGAGGCCATCGAGCGGATCGTGTCTGCGGTCCGCGAGCGCAGCCAGGTCTGACGCGTGACGTCGGAGGGCGCAGGGGCGGGGTACTCGGTGGAGGGGCCCGACGGCCATCCTCGGTTCGACGACGGGATGGACCGGTTGTGGACGCCGCACCGGATGGTCTACATCGGTGGTCAGGACAAGCCGGCCGACGACCGGTCGTCGTCGTGCCCGTTCTGCCGGGTCCCTGCGCTGTCCGACGAGGACGGGTTGGTCGTGGCGCGGGGCACGTGGTGCTTCGTGGTGCTCAACCTGTACCCGTACAACCCGGGCCACCTGATGGTGTGCCCGTACCGGCACGTGTCGGACTACACGCACCTCACGAGCGAGGAGACCGACGAGCTGGCCCGGCTGACGCAGCGGGCCATGCGGGTCACGCGTGCGGTGTCGGGTCCCGACGGCTTCAACCTGGGCATGAACCAGGGGGCGGTCGCCGGGGCCGGCATCGCGGCGCACCTGCACCAGCACGTGGTGCCGCGCTGGTCGGGGGACGCGAACTTCCTGCCGATCGTCGCGCACACCAAGGCGGTCCCGGAGCTGCTGGGGGACACGCGTGCCAGGTTGGCGGCGGCGTGGGACGACGAGGCGCCCGTGGCGCCCACAGCTGAGGAGAGCTAGATGTTCGGTCGGCTGCGCGCCGTCGTGACGAAGTTGTTCACCCCGATCGCGGCGTTCCTGCTGCGGATCGGCGTGTCGCCGGATGCGGTGACGATCGTGGGCACGCTGGGGGTCGTGGGGTCCGCGTTGTGGTTGTTCCCGACGGGGCACCTGTTCGCGGCGACCATGGCGATCATGGTGTTCGCGTTCTCGGACGCGCTCGACGGCGTGATGGCTCGGCAGGCGGGTCGCTCTGGTCCGTGGGGGGCGTTCCTGGACTCGACGCTGGACCGCCTGGCGGACGCGGCGATCTTCACGGGCCTGATCGTGTGGTTCGTGCGCACGGACAGCTCCTGGGGGATCGCGGCGGGGCTGGCGTGCCTGGTCCTGGGCTCGGTCGTGCCGTACGCGCGGGCTCGGGCGGAGGGGCTGGGCATGACGGCGTCGGTCGGCATCGCGGAGCGTGCGGACCGGCTGGTCGTGACCCTGGTCGCGACAGGGCTCGTGGGTCTGGGTCTCCCGGTGGCGGTGCTGGTCGTGGTGCTGGCCCTCCTTGCGGTCGCGAGCGCCGTGACGGTCGTGCAGCGCATGGCGACGGTGCGTCGTCAGGCGGTCGCTGCTGCCGGTGCTGCGCCGTCGCAGGGTGGTGTCTGAGGTGGGGGTGAGTGCGGACAAGGCGTTCGCGTTCGCGTGGCGCACCGCGCCCAAGGTGCCGGAGCCGGTGCTGCGCGCGCTGTTCACGGCGGTGGCGGACGTGGCGTGGGCGACGCGCCGTGGGGGCGTGCGGCAGCTGGAGCGCAACCTGGCGCGGGTGCGCCCGGGCGTGGACGCGCGGGGGCTGCGGCGGTTGAGCCGGGCGGGCATGCGCTCGTACATGCGCTACTACCGGGAGGCGTTCACGCTCGCGGCGGCCTCGCCGGCGCAGATCGAGGCGCGCGTGCGGCTCGAGGGGTTCGAGCACTGCCTGGCGTTCACGTCGCAGGGCGTGACGCCCGTGGTGGCGCTGGGGCACACGGGCAACTGGGACCTTGCGGGGGCGTACGCGGCGGGGCACATCGCGCCGGCGTTGACGGTCGCGGAGCGGCTCGAGCCCGAGGAGCTGTTCCAGGAGTTCCTGGCGTTCCGTACGTCGCTCGGGATCGAGATCCTGGCGCTGGGTGACGGCGACGTGTTCCGTCAGCTCATGCGGGGCGCACGGTCGCGGGGGCGCATCATCCCGCTGCTCGCGGACCGCGACCTGACGTCGCGCGGCGTGGAGGTGGACCTGTTCGGGGAGCGGGCGAGGGTCGCGGCCGGGCCTGCGGCGCTGGCGGTCTCGACGGGGGCTCCTCTCCTGGTGGCCTCGATCCGGTACGAGCGGCTCACCGGTGAGCGGCGTCGGGCGGCGGGCACCCCGTGGGGGATCGTCATCCGGTTCTTCCCCGAGGTCGTCGTGCCGCAGGGCGTGGCACGCAGCGAGCAGGTGGCCGCGGTGACGCAGGCGTGGGTGGACCGGCTCGCGGAGGGCATCGCGGCGGACCCGCAGGACTGGCACATGCTGCAGAAGGTTTTCGTGGCCGACCTGGACCCGGACCGGTACGCCCGGACGCGGGCGCAGGAGGCGCACGGTTCGAGCGGGTCGAGTGGTGGAGGGACGGTGGGCTCGGCATGAGCCTGAAGGTCGGGATCGTGTGCCCGTACTCGTTCGACGTGCCCGGTGGTGTGCAGTTCCACATCCGGGACCTGGCGGAGGCGCTCATGGCGCAGGGGCACGAGGTGTCGGTGCTGGCCCCTGCGGACGAGGACACCCCGATCCCGGACTACATCACGTCCGCGGGCCGGGCGGTGCCGGTCAAGTACAACGGGTCGGTGGCGCGCATGACGTTCGGTCCGGTCACGGCCGCGCGGGTGCGGCGCTGGTTGGACGCGGGCCAGTTCGACGTGCTGCACCTGCACGAGCCGGTGACGCCGAGCTTGAGCATGCTGGCGCTGTGGATCGCGCAGGGCCCCATCGTGGCGACGTTCCACACGGCCCTGATCCGGTCCCGGGCCCTGCAGGTGGTGTACCCGTTGGTGCGCCAGAGCCTGGAGAAGATCTCGGCGCGCATCGCGGTCTCGGAGGACGCCCGGCGCACGCTGGTGGAGCACATGGGGGGCGACGCGGTCGTCATCCCGAACGGGGTGTACGTCGACACGTTCGCCGACGCCGAGCCGTCCGCGACGTGGCAGGGCACACCGGACGCGCCGACGATCGCGTTCCTGGGGCGCCTGGACGAGCCGCGCAAGGGCCTGCCGGTCCTGACGGCGGCGATCCCGCGCATCCTGGAGCAGGTCCCGGGCGCGCGCTTCCTCGTCGCCGGTCGTGGCGACCAGGGCCGCGCCGACGCCCTGGAGGCGCTGGGGGAGGCCGCGAGCGCCGTGGAGTTCCTGGGGTCGATCTCGGACGAGGAGAAGGCGTCCCTGCTGTCGTCGGTGGATCTGTACATCGCGCCGCAGACGGGCGGGGAGTCGTTCGGGATCGTGCTGGTGGAGGCGATGAGCGCGGGGGCGTGCGTGGTGGCCTCGGACCTGGGGGCTTTCCGCCGGGTCCTGGACGAGGGGGAGGCGGGCGCGCTGTTCCCGGTGGGGGACTCGGCCGCTCTCGCGGAGACGGTCGTGAAGGTGCTCGCGGACCCCGCGGGGCGGGAGCGGTACTGCGAGCGGGCGATCTCGTTCGTGCGCCGCTTCGACTGGTCGACCGTGACGGCGGAGGTCCTCGCGGTGTACGAGATGGCGCTGGCCGCGTCCGACGCGGTGATCCCGGTCCACGAGGACCCGGCGTCGTTGCGCGGCGGTCGCCGCCTGGGGTTGTGGCCGCGTGCCGAGCAGGAGAGGAACCCGTCGTGACGTGGTCGGAGATCGCCATCATCGTGGTGGCCGTGGCGCTCGTGGCGGGCTGGGCCCTGTGGGTCGCGGCCTCGCGCCTGGACCGGTTGCACCGCAAGGTCATGGCGTCGCGCCTGGCCCTGGACGCGCAGCTCGAGCGTCGGGCGTCGGCGGCGCTGGACCTGGCGGGTGCGGGAGAGCTGGACCCGGCGAGCTCGGTCCTGGTCGCGGAGGCCGCGTACGCGGTCCTGGACGACGACCTGCGGATGCGGGAGGTCGAGGCCGCGGTGCCGGGCCTCGCGGAGCTGGTCGCTGCGCCGGAGGGTGTGCGCAGGCCCGACGGCGGAGCTCCTGTCGTGCGGGCGCCTCGCCTCCTGGCGGGGGTGGGGATGCAGCGTGCGATGGCGGAGAGCGACCTGTCGGCCACGTTGCGCTCGGCGCTCGAGGACCCGCAGGACGTCGCCGAGATCCAGGCCTCGGCGCTGGGGGCGGAGCTGCTGGCCGCGCTGGCCGGCGCCTGGTACCGGGCGCAGATCGCCCGCCGGTTCCACAACGAGGCGGTCGCGCAGACGCAGCGTCTGCGCCGTACCTGGTACGCGCGGGCGTTCTCCCTGGCGGGGCACGCGCCCATGCCGGTCACGGTCGAGCTCGACGACGCCTGGCCGCCGGCCCTGGACCGCAACCCCTGACGCTGTCGGACCCTGCCGGACCCTGCCGGACCCTGCCGGCCGGTGCCCGGCCGCAGCTGGGACGACGGCCAGGACGACGGCCGGCTGCCCTGGGTGGCCGGCCGTCGCAGGGGGTGCCCGAGGGGTGGGCGGACCTTCGTAGACTGGGCGGCGACGTGCAAGCATGTCGGCGGTGCGAGCGTGACCCCTGCTCGCGCGTCCCAACGTGAAGATTCGAGGTTTCGCGGTGTCCGTGGAGAATTCCGGCGAGAACAGCCCCCAGGTGACCGACGTCGTCGGCTCTGCCAAGGTCAAGCGCGGCATGGCCGAGATGCTCAAGGGCGGCGTCATCATGGACGTCGTGACCCCCGACCAGGCGAAGATCGCCGAGGACGCGGGCGCGGTCGCCGTCATGGCCCTCGAGCGGGTCCCGGCCGACATCCGCGCCCAGGGCGGCGTCTCGCGCATGAGCGACCCCGACATGATCGACGGCATCATCGCGGCCGTCTCGATCCCCGTCATGGCCAAGGCGCGCATCGGCCACTTCGTCGAGGCGCAGGTGCTCCAGGCCCTGGGCGTGGACTACATCGACGAGTCCGAGGTCCTGACGCCCGCGGACTACGCCAACCACATCGACAAGTGGGCGTTCGACGCACCGTTCGTGTGCGGGGCGACCAACCTGGGCGAGGCCTTGCGCCGCATCACCGAGGGCGCGGCCATGATCCGCTCCAAGGGTGAGGCCGGCACGGGCGACGTCTCCAACGCGACCACGCACATGCGCACCATCCGCGCCGAGATCCGCCGCCTGACCTCCCTGCCCGAGGACGAGCTGTTCGTCGCGGCCAAGGAGCTCCAGGCCCCGTACGAGCTCGTCAAGGAGGTCGCCGCCACGGGCAAGCTGCCCGTGGTCATGTTCACCGCGGGCGGCATCGCCACCCCTGCCGACGCCGCCATGATGATGCAGCTCGGCGCCGAGGGCGTGTTCGTCGGCTCGGGCATCTTCAAGTCCGGCAACCCCGCACAGCGCGCGGCCGCGATCGTCAAGGCCACCACGTTCTACGACGACCCGGCCGTCCTCGCGGACGTCTCGCGCGGCCTGGGCGAAGCCATGGTCGGCATCAACGTCGACGAGCCCGCGCGGTCGATCCAGTTCGCCGAGCGCGGCTGGTGACACGCCACCCGCTGGACCGGTGACCTCCCGGTGACCCGGCCATGACGAGCACGCCGGACCGGCCCCCCGGCCCGGTCCCGACCGG
>Ga0233375_1001297_pt1 | contig 11399 bp, 7 predicted proteins | sample ElkDunMinimDraft_10_FD_191539 | JGI IMG/M metagenome (GOLD analysis project Ga0233375, IMG submission 191539) | Fecal eukaryotic communites from dung pellets of Tule Elk in California, USA - Elk Dung E16 | ecosystem: Host-associated > Mammals > Digestive system > Large intestine > Fecal | place... | reverse complement strand
GACCCGGCACGCGTCCACCCGCGCACGCACGCCGTCGCGCTGCCGGTGGTCGACGAGACGTCCGCCGGCGGGCTCGTCGTCACGCGCCAGCAGGGGCACCTGGCGGCCGCCGTGATCGCGCGGCGCAACCGTGCCGGGCGGCTGGAGTGGTGCCTGCCCAAGGGCCACCTCGAGGGTGACGAGACGCCCGAGGAGGCCGCGGTCCGCGAGATCGCGGAGGAGACCGGCATCACCGGGCGCGTGCTGCGCCGCCTCGGCGTCATCGACTACTGGTTCTCCGGCGAGGAGCACCGCGTGCACAAGGTCGTGCACCACTTCCTGCTCAGCGCGCTGCACGGCGAGCTGACCGTGGAGAACGACCCGGACGGCGAGGCGGAGGACGTCGAGTGGGTCCGCGTCGCCGACCTGTCGGACCGGTTGGCCTACCCCAACGAGCGTCGCCTCGCGGGCATGGCGCTCACGGTCCTCACCGACGGATGAGCGCACCGACCCCCCGGCTGCGGGCGCGCCTGCTGGCCGCGCTCGTCACGCTCCTCGCCCTGGCCGCCCTGACCGTCCCGTCCGCCGCCCTGGCGACGGACCGCTCGCCGACCCCCACGTCGACCACCGACCCCGAGGCCGCGTCCGACGTCCGTGTGCAGATCACCGAGGTCAACCCCAGCGTGCTGCGCCCCGGGCAGGACCTCGTGGTGCGCGCCCGCCTGACCAACCGCACGGGTGAGGTCGTCGAGAACCCGCGGGCGGTCGTCCGTCTCGAGCGCCTGCGCCCCGGCACGCGGGCCGACCTGCAGACGTGGCTCGACGAGCCCGTCGACGGGCGGCGCGCCGGCGAGGCCGCCGCCGCGGTCGCCGCGGAGGAGCCGCTGGCCCCCGGTGCGTCCGTGGACCTGACCGTCACCGTGCCCGCCGACGCGGTCGGGCTGCTCGACCGCCCGGACACGTGGGGCGCACGCGGGCTGGCGGTCGAGGCGACCGACGGGCCGCGCACCCGTCTCGGGCTGCAGCGCTCGTTCGCCCTGTGGGCGACCACCGACGACGTCTCCCAGGCCCGGGTGTCGGTGCTCGCACCGGTCGTCGGGCCGGCCGCCGTCCCGGCCGGTGTCGAGGTCGCACCGCCGGGCCCGACCCTCACCGAGCTCGTCCAGCCCGGGGGGCGGCTCGCGTCGGTCCTCGAGATCGCACGCGCCCACCCGGACGTCGCCCTGGCCGTCGACCCGGCCCTCGCGGCGGAGGCCGCCGCCGGCTCCGGCGCGGTCGCCGCGTGGAGCGACGAGCTCGGCGCGGCGGCGGTGGGCCGCGACCTGATCGCGCTGCCGTGGTCCGACCCCGACCTGACCGCCCTCGCGCACGCGGACGCGACCGACCTGCTCGACGCCGCGACCTCGGCCTCGGACGCGGCCACCGGTGACCTCGTGGCCTCCGGTCAGCCCCTCGCCGCGCGGACGGACGTCCTGTGGGCGCCGGGTCCGGCGACCGACCAGGCGACCGCCGACCTGGCCGCGCGCGGCGGGGCGGCCGCGCTCGTCCTCGCCCCCGACGACCAGGCGGCGGAGGACGACGCGGGCGGTGCCCGCACCAGCATCACCACCCCGAACGGCACGCTCGTGGGTCTCGCACCCGACGCGACCCTCACGAGCCTGCTGAGCGACCCGACGGCGCTGGACCCGGACGCGACCCGCACCACCGTCGTCCAGCGCGTGCTGGCCGAGCTCTCGGTCCTCGCCCGCGGCTCCGCGGAGGGCCTGCAGCACGTGCTGGTGGCGCTGCCGCGCGACGCGGAGCCCGACCCCGCGCTGGTCGGCACGGTCCTCGACGCCGTCCAGGGCGCGCCGTGGTCCCGCACCGCACCGATGACGGCGCTGCTCGGCGCCAGCGGCGGGGACGACGGGCGCGACGCGCTGCCCCAGCTCGTCGAGGTGCCGGCCGCGCTCGACCCCGCCGCGGTGCGCAGCCTGGCCGACGCGCGGCGGGCCGCCGTCACGTTCGCGCAGGTCACCGAGGACCCGACGACCCTGCTCGCCGGCGTCGACGCGGCGGTGCTCGCGCCGCTCGCCGTGGCCTGGCGCGCCGAGCCGACCGTGCGTCAGGAGATCGTCGACACCGTGGTCACCGCCGTCGACGACCGCCGGCTCGGACTCGTGCTCGCCCCGGCCAGCACGCAGAACCTCATCAGCGCCGACAGCGAGGTCCGGTTCTCGGTCCGTAACGACCTGCCGACGGCGGCGACCGTGCGCGTGCAGGCCACACCGCGCAAGGCGTGCCTGAGCACCGAGCCCAGCGACGACGTCCTGGTGCCGGCCGGCGGCGAGGAGGTCGTCCCCGTCGCCGTCCACGCGATCGCCAACTGCGAGGTGGTCGTCGAGGCCGTGCTCACCGCGGCCGACGGCAGCCCGCTGTCGACGCCCGTGACGTTCGTCGTGCGCGCGTCGCCGACCGTCGAGTCCGTCGGGACGGCCGTCGTCGGGGTGCTGCTGGCCGTCGGGCTCGTGCTGGGCGTCGGGCGGACCGTGCGCCGCGGGCAGAGCGCACGGCGCGGCGCGCGCCTGGTCCACGACGACGAGGGCACCCGCCCGCTGCCCGTGCTGGGCGGCACACCGGAGGACGAGGCATGAGCGGCACCACCCCGCCCCCCGGCGACCCGCAGGACGTCCCCGGCGGGCCGGGCGGCGAGGACGGCAGCACACCCGGCGGCGGCGGCGGCGCCGGCAGCGGCATCCGGCGTGGCGCCGCGCTCATGGCGAGCGGGACGGCCGTCTCGCGGCTGCTCGGGTTCCTGCGCGTCGCGGTGCTCATCGCGGCCATCGGCGCGACGGGTGAGGCGGCCGACGCCTTCGCGGTCGCCAACAAGCTGCCCAACGTCCTCTACATGCTGCTCGCGGGCGGTGTCCTCAACGCCGTGCTGGTCCCGCAGGTCGTCCGGGCGTACAAGCGCCACGACGGCCAGGAGTACGTCGACCGGCTGCTGAGCTTCGGGTTCGCGCTGCTCGCGGGCGTCACCGTGGCCCTCACCCTCGCCGCCCCCCTGCTGGTGTCGCTCTACGCCGAGTCGGGCAACGCCGCGCAGCAGGCACTGGCGACGACCTTCGCGTACTGGTGCGTGCCGCAGATGTTCTTCTACGGGGCGTACGCGCTGCTCGGGCAGGTGCTCAACGCCCGGGGCTCGTTCGGGCCGTACATGTGGGCACCCGCCGTCAACAACGTCGTGTCGATCGCCGGGTTCGGGCTGTTCATGCTCCTGTTCGGTGACGTGAGCTCCGCCGACGGCTGGAGCGTGGGGCAGGTCGCGCTGCTCGGCGGCTCGGCCACCCTCGGCGTGGTCTGCCAGGCCCTCGTCCTCATCCCGTTCCTGCGCCGGGCCGGCGTGCGGTACCGCTGGCGCTGGGGGCTGCGCGGCTCCGGGCTCGGACGCGCCGGCACCGTCGCCACCTGGACGTTCGTGGGCCTGACCATCGGCCAGCTCGGGTACGTGGTCGTGTCGCGGGTGGCGTCCGCCGCACCGGGGGCCGCCGGGTCGGCAACCACCGAGGTGGCCGGCAACGCCGCCTACGACACCGCGTTCACGCTGTTCATGCTGCCGCACTCCCTGGTCACGGTGTCCCTCGCGACAGCCCTCTTCACCCGGCTGTCCGCGCAGGCGCACGACCGTGACGTCGCCGGGGTGCGCGCCAGCCTGTCGTCCGGGCTGCGCGTCGTCGGCCTGTTCACGCTCCTGGCCGCCGCCGGGCTCGTGGTGCTCGCCGAGCCGGGCGTGCGGCTCGTCCTGGCGAGCCAGCCCCAGGGGAGCGTCGACGCCGTGGCCGGGGTGCTCGTCGCCATGGCCCTCGGCCTGCCGGCATTCGGTGCCTGGTCCATGTGCCAGCGGGTGTACTACGCGTACGAGGACGCGAGGAGCATGGTCCCCGTCCAGACGGCGATGGCCGCGGTCGTCGTGGCCGGCACCCTGCTGGGCCGGGCGCTGCTGCCCAGCACGTCGTGGGTCGCCGCCGCGGGTCTGTCGATGAGCGTGTCGTACCTGCTGGGCACCCTGATGGCGCTGCGCGCGGTCCGCCGGCGGCTCGACGGCGACGTCGACGGTGCCCGCGTGCTGCGCACGCACGCCCGTGCCACGCTCGCGGCGCTCGCCGCCGCCGCCGTGGGCGTCGCCGTGCTGCTGGCCGTCCAGACCGTCGGACCCGACGGGGTACCCGGCGCGCTGCTGCAGTGCGCGGTGGTGGGGACGGTGATGGTGCTGGTGTACCTGGGCGGGCTGCGGCTGCTGCGTGTGCGCGAGCTCGACCAGCTCGTCGGGCCCCTGCTGCGGCGCCTGCGGGGGCGGCGCCGACCGTGAGCCGTCTAGCATGCACCCTGGGCCTGCAACCGCGGGTCGGTCGGTCGCGGCGTTGTCCGGAGGTGGCACGGTGACGGAAGAGGTCGGCAGGGGCACGGTGCTCGCGGGGCGCTACCGCGTGATCGAGGCCCTCCCGTCGGACCTCGACGGCGTCTCCGTGTGGCACGCCACCGACCAGATCCTCGACCGTCCCGTGCGCGTGCGGATCCTGCAGTCGGGTGCGGTCGCCCCCGCGCTCGACGCCGCCCGTCGCGCCGCGCTCGTCACCGACGCACGGCTCGTGCGGGTGCTCGACGTCGGCATGCACGAGGGCGTCGGGTACGTCGTGTCCGAGCAGATCACCGGGGCCTCGCTGGCCCAGCTCGTCGAGCGCGGCCCCCTGACGCCCGACCAGGCGCGCGCCGTGGTCGGCGAGGCCGCTGCCGCGTTGGAGGTCGCACGCCGCCGCGGCGTCCACCACCTGGCCCTGCGCCCGTCGGTCGTGCACGTCTCCGCGGACGGCCGCGTGCTGGTGTCCGGCCTCGCGATCGACGCCGCCCTGCTGGGCACCGCCCTGAACGACCCGCGCGCGACCAGCCGCACCGACACCGTCGACCTCGTCCGGCTGCTCTACACGGGCCTGACCGGGCGGTGGCCCCTCGAGCGCGACGACGACCGGAGCGTGTCGGTGCAGCCCGCACCCGTGCTCGACGGGGTGCCCGTGCCGCCGGCGGAGATCGTGGCCGGCGTCCCCAACGACCTCGACACGCTGTGCGCGGTCACGCTCGGCCCGCACGAGGACGGGCCGCACACGCCCGGTGAGCTGGTCCACGAGCTCGAGCCGTGGGGTGAGATCCGCGTCGGCCGTGCCGCCGAGGAGCCGGACGAGCCCACCGGTGCCGGGGGCGCGGTGGCCGCCGGTGCCGCCGCCGCCGCAGCTGCCACCGACCGCCCTGCCGCGCCCGTGCGCGTCGCGCGGCAGTCGGTCCGGTCCGCGTTCGACGAGCTCCCGGCGGGCGCACAGCGCCCCGGCACACCGCCGCCCGCGGTGCCGCGCCGCCAGGGCGTGCTGCCCGCGACCGTCGCGCCGGCGGCCGCGACGACGGCCGCTGCGTCGAGCCCGGCGCCCGCCATGTACCCCCCGGCGGTTCCCGCGTCCCTGCCGCCCGTGGCTCCCGCTCCGCAAGCGGAGCCCTGGGACGACGGGCCGACCTTCACGGACGACCCGTTCGCGTTCGTCGAGGACGAGCCGGAGACGGGTCGCCGCTTCGACCCGACGGCGCTGGTCCTCGTCATCGTCGGCATCGTCGTGCTCGTCGGCCTGGTGTTCGCCGCGCGCGCCCTGTTCGCGTCGCCGGTCGACGACCGCGAGCCCGGCACGGGCCAGGAGACCGCGGCCCAGGAGGACCCGGCGACCGAGGAGCCGGCGGCCCCTGCCCCCGAGGAGCCCGCAGCCGAGGACCCGGACGCCGGTCCGGCCCCCGTGGTCGCGTCGATCCGCACCTTCGACCCGACCGACCCCGCAGGTGAGCGCGTCGAGAACGTCGAGCTGGCCGTCGACGGCGACCCGTCGACCTTCTGGTTCTCCTACACGTACAACCGCCCCGACTTCGGTGGTCTCAAGGAGGGCATGGGCCTGGAGCTCGCGCTCGCCGAGCAGAGCACCGTCAGCGGCGTGACCCTGAACGTCAACGGCACCGGCGGCAACGTCGAGGTGCGGGCGACCACGGCCGAGGCGCCGACCGAGGGCGAGCTCCTGGCCTCGGGGACGCTGAGCCAGGACACCGTGCTCACCTTCGCCGAGCCGGTGCAGGCGTCCACGATCGTCCTGTACTTCACCGAGCTGCCGACCAACGCGGCGGGGCAGTTCCGCCTCGAGGTCACGGAGATCACCGTCTCCTGACCTGCCCGACGCGCGGTCGCCGACCGCGGACGGGAACAGAAGCGCCCTACCATCGGTTGGACGAGCCAGATCCCGGGCCGCACCACGGCCCCGTCGCCACCACGGCGACGTCGAGCGACCCAGCGAGGCACCCTGTGACCGAACCCGCATCGCCCACCTCCACCGACGTGCGCGACCTCGTCGTCGTGGGCTCCGGACCTGCCGGGTACACCGCAGCGATCTACGCGGCGCGTGCGGGCCTGTCCCCGGTCGTCGTCGCGGGCTCGGTCACGGCCGGTGGTGCGCTGATGAACACCACCGAGGTCGAGAACTTCCCCGGCTTCCCCGACGGGATCCAGGGCCCCGAGCTCATGGACTCGATGCGCAAGCAGGCCGAGAAGTTCGGTGCGCTGGTGCTGTGGGACGACGCGACGTCGCTCGACCTCACCGGTGAGATCAAGACCGTCACGACCGGCAACGGCGACGTGTTCCGTGCCCGCGCCGTCATCCTGGCGACCGGATCGGCGTACCGCGAGCTGGGCCTGCCGGACGAGAAGCGCCTGTCCGGCCGGGGCGTGTCCTGGTGCGCCACGTGCGACGGCTTCTTCTTCCGCGACCAGGACATCCTCGTCGTCGGCGGGGGCGACTCCGCGGTCGAGGAGGCGACGTTCCTCTCGCGGTTCGGGCGGACCGTGACCATGGTCCACCGCCGTGACGAGCTGCGGGCGTCGAAGATCATGGCGGACCGCGCCGCGGCCGACCCGAAGATCTCCTTCGCGTGGAACTCCCAGGTCGTGGCCATCCACGGCGAGGACAAGGTCACCGGTGTGACCCTGCAGGACACCGTCACGGGCGAGACCCGTGAGGTCGCCGCGGGCGGCATCTTCGTCGCCATCGGCCACGTCCCGCGCACGGAGCTGCTGATCGGGCAGGTCGACCTCGACGAGAACGGCTACGTGCAGGTCGAGGGACGCTCGACGCGCACCAACCTCGAGGGCGTCTTCGCCTGCGGCGACGTCGTCGACCACACGTACCGGCAGGCCATCACCGCCGCGGGGTCGGGCTGCTCGGCCGCGCTCGACGCCCAGCACTACCTCGCGTCGCTCACCGACGTCGCGGACGTCATCGACCCCGTCTCCCCGGGCGCCGCGCTCGTCGTGACGGACGAGGCGACGGCGGACGAGGAGATGGCGCGATGAGCACCGTCGACGTCACCGACCTCACCTTCGAGCACGAGGTGCTCCGCAGCGACCTGCCCGTGGTCGTCGACTTCTGGGCCGAGTGGTGCGGACCGTGCCGGCTGGTCTCCCCGGTCATCGAGGAGCTGTCCGAGGAGTACGCGGGCCGTGTGAAGTTCGTCAAGGTCGACACCGAGGAGAACCCGGGGCTGCGTGAGGACATGCGCGTCCAGTCGATCCCCTACCTCGCGTTCTTCACCGGGGGCGAGCTGGAGAACGGCCTGATCGGTGCGCGACCCAAGGCCGTCATCAAGGAGGCGGTCGAGGAGCTGCTCGCCGCACGGGAGACGCAGAGCGGGTCCTGACCTCGGGCGCTGTGCAGGGCGGGCGCCGGTCCGTTGCCGCGTGGGTCACCTGCCCGGTGTGGCGAGCCCGCGCAGGTTCCACAGACCCAGGACGGCAGCCGCCGGCTTGGCCCACGTCATCTCCCCGGACCGGTGGTCGGCGCCACGCCGTAGTCGGGCCGCCAGGTCGGGCCGCTGACGCCAGAGGTAGGTGCGCGCCTTCTCGGCGTGCAACGAGCTCGAGACGATCGCGATCGAGCGGGCGTCCTCGATCAGCGGGATCGCGTTCTCGATGTTCTCCCACGTGGTGCGGCTCGTCCGGTCCAGCCGCACCACCCCCGAGTAGCCCAGGCGCCGGGCGTGGCGCTCCAGCAGGTCGGCCTCGGGGAGGTCGCCCGCAACCGGACCACCGCACAGGACGAGGACGCTGCGCGCCGCGGCCGGGTCGAGCGACCGCAACCCGGCACGGACGCGGTAGCGGTTGACGACGTTCACGCGGTGACCCCGGTTGCGGTACCCGAGCACCACCACCGCGTCGGTGCCGTCACCGGCGCGGCCGTGGCCCAGCCGGCGGCGGCTCGCACGCCAGTGCACGAGCTCCGCCCGGACGACCGACGTGACGAGACCCGCGACGACGGTGACCACGGGACGCACCGGCCCCACCTACGACCGGTGGCCTCTCGTCGGCCAGGGTGCGGGCGGGGGTGGCGCCTCGGCTGGACCTGCCTGGAGAACGGCGCACCGCCTGGGCCGGCGGGCCGGTGCAGGCGGCAGCTGTGCGGTCGTGGGAACTGTCATCGGGCCCCGACGTCGCCCCCCGGGCGCTCACGCCGGGCTGCGGGGGCGCGTTCGGCGTTCTCCCAGCGCCTTCGAGGGCCAGATCCGGGGCGGCACGAGCGCCCCACGCGTGCCGTGGGGCGCTCTCAGGGCTTCCTGGAGAACTCTCGCGGCCGATGTGAACGCTCACATCCCGTTCGCTTCCTCAGGCGGGCATCGCTCGGGCCGGCGTTCGCGGGCCCGAGCGATGCCCAGAACACTCCCGCTCAGGTCCGGAGCACTCCCGGGTCCTCGGGTGCGAGCGATGCGAGGATGCGGTTCAGGTCCTGCACGGACGCGAACTCGACGGTCAGCTTCCCGCGAGTCTTGCCGAGGTCGACCTTGACGCGCGTCTCGAACCGGTCGGACAGACGGGTCGCGAGCTCGTCGAGGGCCTCGTTGCGGATGCCCGCACGCGGCCGCGGCTTACGCGTCGGCGCGGTCTCGTCGCCGCCGAGCGACACGATCTCCTCGACCGCGCGGACGGACAGGCCCTCCGAGACGATCCGCTGCGCCAGGCGCTCGATCGCGGCACCATCGCTCAGGCCGAGCAGCGCCCGGGCGTGACCCGCCGACAGCACGCCGGCCGCGACGCGCCGCTGCACCAGCGGGGGCAGGCGGAGCAGCCGCAGCGTGTTGGAGATCTGCGGGCGGGAACGGTGGATCCGCGTGGCGAGCTGCTCGTGGGTGCAGCCGAAGTCGTCGAGCAGCTGCTGGTACGCGGCGGCCTCCTCCAGCGGGTTCAGCTGCGAGCGGTGCAGGTTTTCCAGCAGCGCGTCGCGCAGCAGGTCGGAGTCCTCGGTGTCGCGGATGATCGCGGGGATCGTCGTGAGGCCGGCCTCCTGCGTGGCCCGCCAGCGCCGCTCCCCCATGATCAGCTCGTAGCCGTCGTCGGCGGCACGCACGACGACCGGCTGCAGGACGCCGATCTCGCGGATCGAGCCGACCAGCTCACCGAGGGCGTCCTCGTCGAACACCTGCCGCGGCTGACGCGGGTTGGGGCGGATCGAGCCCACGGGGAGCTCGGCGAACCGCGCGCCGGGGACCGGGACCAGCCCGTCGACGTCGGCGGCTGCGACCCAGTCGTCCGAGGACCCGCTCGGCGCTGCCGGGGCCACCGCAGGGCCGTCGCTCCCGCCGCCGGGCGTTGCCTCGCCCGTCTGACCTGCGACGTCGTCCGCCGCAGATCCGGCACCCGGGACGGCGACGTCGGGCGCGGTCGAGACCGCCTCGGTGCCGGCGTCCGCGGGCGCATCCAGCACTGCTGTGGCGGCGTCCGCCGGTGCGCTCGCTGCGGCTGCGGCTGCGGCGTCGGCCGCGGCCGCCTCCGCCTTGCGGCTGTCGGGGAAGAACACGTCCACCGGGCGGTCGCCGGTACTGCGCGGTGTGTCGAGCCCTGTCGGGATGAGGGCTCCCAGACCGCGGCCGAGACCGCGTCGCTTCTCGCTCACTGATCCTCCTGTGCGGACCCGGCCGGCACACCGGCGGGGATGTCGTTGCGAGCGGCCCCAGGCGCGGCGCGCTCAGCGAGCTCACGTGCGGCCTCGAGGTAGGCGAGCGCCCCGGAGGAGCCGCCGTCGTACGTCATGACGGTCTGCCCGTAGCTCGGCGCCTCCGAGATGCGCACGGAGCGCGGCACGGTCGTGCGCAGGGTGCGCTCCGGGAAGTGGGTGCGGACCTCCTCGGCCACCTGCTGGGCGAGGTTGGTCCGTGCGTCGTACATGGTCAGCAGGATCGTCGAGACCGAGAGATGCGGGTTGAGGTGCGCCTGGATCAGCTCGATCGTCTTCAGCAGCTGGGACAGCCCTTCGAGCGCGTAGTACTCGCACTGGATCGGGATGAGCACCTCGCGTGCCACGACGAACGCGTTGATCGTGAGCAGACCGAGGCTCGGCGGGCAGTCCACGAAGACGTAGTCGATCTGCTCGAGACCCTGCGTCGTGCGCCAGTCGAGGTAGGCGTCGAGCGCCGTGCGCAGCCGGGTCTCGCGCGCGACCATCGAGACCAGCTCGATCTCGGCGCCGGACAGGTCGATGGTCGCGGGCAGGCACCAGAGACCGGGGACGTCCGGACTCTCCTGCACGGCCTCGTGCATGGGCGCGCCGTCCACGAGGACCTCGTAGATCGAGGGCGTGCCGGCACGGTGGTCGATGCCGAGGGCCGTGGACGCGTTGCCCTGCGGATCGTTGTCCAGGACGAGGACCTGAAGCCCGGCCTGGGCCAACGCGGCCGCGAGGTTCACCGTGGTCGTCGTCTTGCCGACGCCGCCCTTCTGGTTGGCGACGGTGATCACGCGGGTCCGCTCGGGTCGGGGGAACTTGCGGCCCTTGAGCTCGATACGCCGACGGGCGTCGAGCTGCAGCTCGGCCAGCAGCGGCGTGTCCGCCGACGGGCGCGGCAGGCTGTCGACCAGCGCCGCGCGCCGCGCCTCCTCCGGGTCGGTGCCGTCACTGCGCCCGGGGCGCTCGTCGAGGTCGGTCACGCTGCCGCGCGCCGGAAGGTCTGCCACGGTTCCTCTTTCGTCATCCTGCACCGCGGGAGCGGCATCAGTGCTGGTCAGCGTCTCGCGCGGCGGGGCTGCGGGAGTCTCGTCACCGGACGCCACAGCGCCCGGGGTGACGATCGGCGAAGCGGCCGACTGCGCGTTCCCCGGTCCATCCTCCGACTCGGACCCCTCAGCCGGGCGTGCGCCGTCGGTCGCCGCGCTCGCTCCGGGACTGGTCGCCGCGGCGGACTCCTCCGGGGTGCCCGCGTTCTCCTGCCAGGGGTAAGCAGCACCCATGTCCGCCACAGAGAGCGGCTGCGGGCGGCCCTGTCGGCGCGTCCGGATCTCGTCCCCGGGTGCGGCCGAGCCGGTGGTTCCACGTGAAACC
>Ga0233375_1001293_pt1 | contig 11432 bp, 10 predicted proteins | sample ElkDunMinimDraft_10_FD_191539 | JGI IMG/M metagenome (GOLD analysis project Ga0233375, IMG submission 191539) | Fecal eukaryotic communites from dung pellets of Tule Elk in California, USA - Elk Dung E16 | ecosystem: Host-associated > Mammals > Digestive system > Large intestine > Fecal | place... | reverse complement strand
CTGCAGCCTTCCGATCGCGTCTTCGAGGAGGGCCGCCTGCTCGACGGCGTCTTCGGCCGCACGGATGCCGACGGCAGCCGCGCCGCCGTCGCCGGCGGCGACGGAACGGGCCGCCTGCTCCAGCTGCGCGTCCGCGAAAGCGATCCGCTCGCGCGCCTGCTGCGGGTTGTCGCCGACCGTCGCCAGCGCCTCGGGCGCGTAGTCGGCGCGCAGCGCCTGCAACGCGGCCTCTGCGGCATCCAGCCGACCGGCGACAGCCGTCCGCTGCTCCTGCACGCGACTGAGGGCCTCGGGTGCGTTCTGCTCGAGCTTGCGCAGCTCGTCGAAATCGGCTGCCTTCTCGTCGAGTCCGGCCTCCGCCTGCTCGCAGAGCCGCAGGATCTCGGTGTTCCACGCCCGCACCTGCTGCTCGGTGTCGGGCTCGGCGTCATCGAGCTGCTGCTTGAGCGTGAAGGCCTTCGTGAGGTTCTCCTTGGCCGCCGTCAGCGCTTGCTCGAACTCGACCGTGGCCTGGTCGCCGAACTGGGCGCGCGCGAAGCCGAGTTCCTGTTCGCTGGTGCGGACGGCATCATCGGTGGCGACGAGCGCGGAGGCCGCGCGCCGCTCCAGCTCGGGGAGGGGAAGCTGCTCGACGGCATCTGGCTTCGGGGCGCGCCCGGCGCCGGCCTTGGCGCGACGCGAGCGCACGACGAGCAGGACGACGACTCCGACGGCAACGGCGCCGAGCGCGATCCACAGCCAGGCGCCGCTCCCGCCGGGCTCGAGGTCGGACTCGAAGCGGTCGGCGGCGAGTTCGATCGCCCCGCTGTAGTCGTCTGCTCCCAGAAGGGGCCGCATGGCCTCTTCCGTCGACGTGAGTTCGCTCTCGCTGAGGGGGCCGCCGTCGTCGGCGGAGATGTAGTACTGCCGGCCCTCCGTGGCGATCGCGAGCAGGTACTGCTTCTGCCCCAGGCCGTTGCCGAATGCGACGGCATCCGCCCACTCCTGGCGGTCGGAGGGATTGGTGAACTCATCCACGAGGACGACGAAGAGGTCGACCCCGGTGGCGTCGTACAGGTCGTCGAGCCGATCCTCCACCGCGGACGTCTCCGAGCCGGTGAGCACCTCCGCCTGGTCGAGCAGTCGCGACGCCCCCAGCTGCACGGGGTCTGTGGCCGCGGCGCTCAGCGTGGTGGCGGACAGGAGCACGGCAGCAACGGCCGTGAGAATCATGGCCCAGCGCCTGCGCATCGCGTCCCCTTCCGAGGCGCGACAAGGCACCTCGCTCCGAGTCTATGCACCCTGCCGCCTGCCCGTGGTAGTCCGGTCGCTGTGAACCGGCGATGCAGCGGGGTGCGCGGCCGGCGGCGGGTCGCTCGGGACGGCCCCGGTGTCGCGGGTACGCTCGTGGCCCCGGAGGACACATGGACCACGACCGATACGGCAGCGACGTGCTCGCATCCGGCTGGCGCACCGCAGGGCGACGCGAGATCCCGAACGTGCCGGCCGCACGCGACCTCGTGGTCGAGGTGGCCGGCGACGGCTTCTGCGGCGCCGTCACAGGGGTGCAGGCGGGTCTGGTGGAACTGGAGGACCGCGTCGGGCGCCGCCGCCAGTTCCCGCTGGGCGGCGGCTTCCTCATCGACGGGGAGCCCGTGCGCCTCGTCGTGCCGACGGCGGGCCCGAAGCCGCGCACGCGCACCGCATCGGGGTCGTTCGCCGCGCCCCAGGAACGTGCCAGGGTCGCGCGCGCCAGCCGCATCCTCGTGGAGGGTCGCCACGACGCCGAGCTGGTCGAGAAGGTCTGGGGAGCGGACCTGCGCGTCGAGGGCGTTGTCGTGGAGTACCTCGAGGGCATCGACCTGCTCGAAGAGCAGCTGCGGAACGAGCCGCCGGGACCCGAGCGCCGGTACGGCGTGCTCGTGGACCACCTCGTGCCCGGATCCAAGGAGCAGCGCATCGCCGATGCCGTCGCGCGTGGCCCGCACGGTGCCCACGTGCTGGTGGTCGGGCACCCCCACGTGGACGTGTGGGAGTGCGTGCTGCCGCGCGCGGTGGGCATCCCGGCATGGCCCACCGTTGCCCGGGGGACCGACTGGAAGACGGGCGTCTGCCGCGCGCTCGGCTGGCCCGCCGAGGAGCAGGCCGACATCGCCCGGGCGTGGCAGCGCATCCTCGGGAGCGTCCACACCTTCCGCGACCTCGACCCCGCCCTCCTCGGGCGGGTCGAGCAGCTCATCGACTTCGTCACCCAGGACGACTGATCGTCGCGGGGACCGTGGAATGGCACCGGTAGCCTTGACGCATGCCGGATCCTGAGCCCGACGCGGACCCGACCGCCGACTCCGACGCCCCCTTCCGAAAGCGCACGGTCTCGTTCGTGCGCCGAAGCGGCCGCATGTCAGAGGCGCAGGAGCGCGCCTGGCGCGAGCTGGCGCCGTTCTATGCACTGCCACTCGAGCGTGACGGCGCCACCACCAGCGTGCGTGCGGGGTCCGAGATCGATCCGGCATCCGTGTTCGGGCGCACCGCCCCGCTCGTCGTCGAGATCGGCTCGGGCCAGGGGCACGCGATCGTGCACGCCGCCGCCGCGCACCCTGACGTCGACTTCCTCGCCGTCGAGGTGTTCAAGGCGGGCCTTGCCCGCACCATGCTCGACGCCGGCCGCGAGGGTCTGCGCAACCTGCGGGTCGTCGAGGCGAACGCGCCCGAGGTGCTCGAGCACCTGCTGCCGGAGGCATCGGTCCAGGAGCTGTGGGTGTTCTTCCCCGACCCGTGGCACAAGAAGAAGCACACCAAGCGCCGGCTGATCGTGCCGCCCTTCACGGCGCTCGCCGCCCGCGTGCTGCGCGACGGCGGTCTGCTGCGGCTGGCGACCGACTGGGAGGATTACGCGCTGCAGATGCGCGAGGTCATGGGGGACGCCGCCGACTTCGAGCCCTCGTTCGAGGGTGACTGGGCCCCGCGCTTCGAGGGGCGCGTCGTGACCGCGTTCGAGCGCAAGGGCGCCGCGAAGGGGCGCGAGATCCGCGATCTGGTCTACCGGCGGATGGCACGCGCGTGAAGACGGTCGTCCCGGCCGCGCGGCCGCTCGTCTCCGTCGCCACGGTGCCGGCGCTGCTGGTGTGCCTCGCCGCACCGGCATTCTTCGTGCTGCTCCAGCCCCTGCTCGGGTGGGCGCTGCTGATAGCCGGACTCGTGGTCGCCGCGCTGGTGGAACGGCGCGGCGGGCGGGATGCCGCGCCCCTGGCATCCGGCACCCGCGCGCCGAGCCTCGTGCGCGACCTGTCGCTCATCGCCGCGGGGATGGCCGTGGTCAGCCTCATCGACCTGAAGGCCGAGCTCGACAACGCCGCGATGGTGCGGTTCACCCTCGCTCTCGGCGGCGCGGTCGTGGTGCCGTACGTCATCTCGCGGTGGGTCTACCGCGACCGCGCGATCTCGTTCCCGTGGCGCGGGGGAGGGCGGTGGACCACCTTCCAGTGGGTGTGGCTCGTGCTCGTCCTCGTGCTCGGGTGGCTGATCCTGCCGTTCTACTTCATCACCTCGGGCGTCTACATGAACTGGCCGGTGGTGGACACCCCCGACCTCATCGCGCGCCTGTTCGTGGGGGTCGGAGCCGTCGGCATCTGGGACGAGCTGTTCTTCATCTGCACCGTGTTCGCGCTGCTGCGCCGGCACTTCGCCGACCTGTCGGCCAACCTGCTGCAGGCGATCGTCTTCGTGTCGTTCCTGTGGGAGCTCGGCTACCGCGAGTGGGGGCCGGCGCTGACGATCCCGTTCGCGCTGCTGCAGGGGTACATCTTCCTGCGGACGCGTTCGCTCGCCTACGTCGTGACGGTGCACCTGCTGTTCGACGCCGTGGTCTTCGCGGTGCTCGTGCACGCGCACAACCCCGGGCTCCTCGACGCGATCTTCTTCGTCTCGCCCTGACGCGGCGGGCGCGGCTCACGGGCCTCGCCCGCGCGCTGCCGCGCGGCGCCGTGCACCGGCCGAGCCTCGCCGCGGCCGCGGCTCGGCGCCGTGCACCAGGTTGCTGACCCGGCCGAGCCTCGCCGTGCACAACGTCGCTGATCCGCCACACCGGAGGGCCTTGGGCGCCGCTGCGGCCATCGCAGCGAGCACGAAGGCGACGTTGTGTACGCGGTGTCTGCGGCAGGGCCGCGCGACGGGAAGGTGTCCGCTGCCACACGGGCGGCGTGCACAACGTCGGTGATCCGAGGTCGGCGCCGGGCCGCGGGAGCTGCTCGTGGCGCTGTGGCGCCGAATCGGCGACGTTGTGCACGCGCTGACCCGTGCCCAGCGGGTGCGCAGACCCGGCGCGGAGCCCGGCGGTAGCATCGGGGGCGGATCCCGACCGGATCCCCGGACGACGGTTCAGTACCCGGTGAGCGACAAGACTGGCCATGGAGGCTGTCATGTCGTGGATCGTTCTGATCGTGTCGGGAGTGCTCGAGGCCGTCTGGGCGACTGCCCTGGGCAAGTCCGAGGGCTTCACCAAGCTGTGGCCCTCGGTCGTCTTCGGCGTCGCGCTCGTGATGAGCATGGGCGGGCTCGCCTACGCCATGCGTGAGATCTCCACCGGCACCGCGTACGCCGTCTGGGTGGGCATCGGGGCGTCGATCACCGTCGTCTACGCGATGGTCACCGGCGACGAGGACTTCTCGCTCGTGAAGTTCCTGCTCATCCTCGGGCTCATCGGCTGCATCGTCGGACTGAAGCTCGTCAGCCCCGAATAAGGGAAGGCGGATACGGGCATCCTTCACGTTCAACCGAAGGGTGAGGCGATTCGGGAGCGAGCTCTTGACCTGGCGGGGGATCGGAGTAGCTTCTGTGCTGCGAGAAGAAAACGGAAACGTGGATACCGAGAGGTGACCGGATACGGAAACCGACACACGCAACTGATCGCCCCGGGGCCTCGGCTTCGGGGCGATCTGCGTGTCGGGAAGGCGCACTCGCCGGTGATAGTCTCGTTCGGTACGCCTCCGTAGCTCAGTGGATAGAGCGCCGGTTTCCGGTACCGTAGGTCGCAGGTTCGACTCCTGTCGGGGGCACCACTTTCACGCGAAGATCGCCGTCCAGTTCTGGGCGGCGATCTTGTCGTAGGGCCAGGGCGCGGCTGAAGGCCGCGCACCCGCCGCCGGCTCCCGCCGGTCTCGCGCCGTCGTGTCGCCCTCAGCGAGACGTCGCCCCGAGGTGATCCGACGCCCACTGCCCGAGCTGGGTGAGCAGGGGGAGCAGATCGCACCCGGCATCCGTCAGCTCATAGCTCACCGAGACGGGCGGTCCCGGCGAAACCTGACGCACGACCAGCTGTGCCTCTGCGAGCTCGGTCAGCCGGTCGGAGAGCACGGCGTCGCTGATGCCCCCCACGCCGCGGCGCAGCTCCACGAATGACATCGGGCCGCCGCGCAGCGCATCGACGATCATGCCGTTCCAGCGCTTGCCGAGAACCGAGAAGGCGAGGCTGACGGCGGCGTCGCATTGGCGCCCTCCGTGCTGATCGTCGTCCACCCTGTGATCCTACCGTGCTAGCGTTTCCAGGGTCGCTATGTTTTCCGGAGCGACTCAGGAAACCCAAGTCCTCTCGATCGGAGATCCCATGTCCCTCTTCCGGCTGGATGCCAGCATCTTCCCCGCCACGTCGTCGAGCCGTGCCCTTGCAGACCTCGTCGAAGCCGAATGGCTCTCGGCGCACCCCGATTCACCCGTCACCCGGCGGGACATCACCGCCGACCCGGTGCCCGCGACCGCGTGGGTCGAAGCCGTGACGGCGCCCGGGGTCCCCGAGGCGGACTGGAGCGACCGGCAGCGGGCGGCCGTGGAGCTCGCGCGCACGTTCGCCGACGAGCTGACCGCCGCGGACGCGCTGCTGTTCGCGGTGCCGCTGTACAACTACGGCGTCTCGCAGCACTTCAAGACGTGGTTCGACCTCGCCTACACCGACCCGCGCATCGATCCGCAGGGGACGGCTCTGCGCGGCAAGCCCGCGACCCTCGTGACCGTGCTGGGTGGCAACTACGCCCCCGGCAGTCCGAAGGAGGGCTGGGACCACTCCACCGCGTGGCTGCGCCGCGTGCTCGAGGATGTCTGGGGACTCGACCTGCGCGTGGTCCAGCGGCCGTTCACGCTCGTCGGGGTGAACCCGGCGCTGGATGCCTTCGCCGACACGGCCGCGGCGCTCAAGGCGGATGCGGAGCAGCACGCCGTGCGCTCCGGTCGTGAGATCGCCGCAGCGCACAGCGCCCGCGTGGCCTGACCTGTCGGAGGGCTGCGCGACGCACCCATCGGCAGAAGCGATCCGCGGGCGGGTGGCGGGCGGTTCACCGCCGCCCGCCCGGGTCGGTGAGCGGATGCCGCGACAGGTCAGGCCCGTGGCATCCGCGCCGTCGGTGCTGCCTCGTCATGGTGTCCTCGTCCCGCGAGAGCAGCGTCCGCCCGCGCGAGTGTGCGGAGATAGGCCCCGGGCGTGATACCGGCGACGGCGCGGAAGTCGTGGGTGAGGTGCGCCTGGTCGACGTAGCCGAGTTCTCCGGCGACGTCGGCGAGGCTCTCGTCCGCGGTCGAGAGGCGGCGGACCACTTCCTGCAGGCGCACCCGACGAGCGATTTCGCCGGGCCCGCGCCCGACGTGGGAACGCAGCGCCCGCTGCAGCGTGCGGACGCTCACTCCGAGCGCGGCCGCCACGTCGGAAGTCCGCTGCACGTGGGGGCGCGCGACGATGGCGTCGAGTGCGGCGTTCGCGAGCCGCGGGGATGCCCCCAGCGGACGTTCGGCGAGGAGGCCGCGCACGAGGGCATCCGCGGCCTCGGCCCTCCGGGACGGGGTGGCGGCGATGGCGATCTGCTGCAGGAGACGGTGCGAGCGGGCATCGAGCGACGCGGTGATCTCACGCTCGTGCGGGATCGACGCAGCGTTGAGGTCGGACACCACGGGGAGGCCGGCAGGCCGCAGGCGGATCGCGAACACGTCCCCGCTGCCGCTGATCGTCCGCGTCCAGGCGGTCGATCGTGCGGAGGACACCAGGAGCGGCGCCGTGACGTCGCCTCGCTCGACGCTGAGGGTGATCGACGGGTGGTCGATGATCCGCTGCTCGATCCACTCGCCGGGCTCGAGCCGCCAGCTCACCGCCCAATAGGTGTCGACGACGTCCCGGATGTCGTGCGCGGGCGGGATCCACTGGGCGCAGAAGCGCTCGAGATTCCGCGGCTGCAGCACGCCGGAGCGCTCCGCCGGGCCGATGGCCCTCGCGCGGATGTCGTCCATGGCGCAATTCTGCAATACCGGCGGGGGCGGGGCGCCGCAGGATGTGGTCATGACGACCAACTACCGCAGCACGTTCATCGCCGTCGCCCCCGACTGCCCCGTCACCGCCGCCGAGGTGCCGCCGGCCGGGTCGACGCCGAGCGTGGCATCCCTGCAGTACGAGCTGATCCACGATCACCCGTACGAGATGACATCGGACGAGATCCTGTTCCAGGTGCACGCGGTGCGCACCGGGATCAGCGCGTCCGAGCGCGCCGCGCAATGGGATCGGTTCTTCGCGAAGGACCAGGCCTGCCTGCGGGCATCGCCGCTGGCGAAGCGCTACGGCTGGGGCTTCCACCACGACGAGGAGGGCAGAGTCGCACTGGTGGCGCTGGGCAGTGCGGAGTACGCAGCGATGGCCGGTCGGGACGATCTCGCTCAGAAGCTCGCGATGCGCTCATCGCGCAGGTGACGGCGGTGCGCCGGCGCTAGGCCGCGGCGCGCGGGCTGCGGATCAACGCGCCCGCGGTGAGGAAGACCGCTGCCGCGGCGACGTGTGCGCCCACCCACCACGCGCCGGTGAACGCGAACGGGTAGAGCGGATTCCACACGATCGCGATCGCGAGCATGACCGGCGCCCACCACCACTGCCGGGCCTGCAGCGCGAACCAGCCGATGATGACGGCGAGGATCGCCACGATGAAGCGGATCGCGAGGTAGTACTCGTGGCTGAGCAGCGCAATCCCGGCCAGGCACGCGGTGGCGGCGAGGATCGACGGTGCGAGGGCATTGCGTTGGAAGTCCGACGGCGCGCGGGTCTGCGGTGAGGGCATGGGGAATCCGTTCGTCTTGCTCCTACCCAGTGTGACGCGTCCCGCCGAGGGTCTGGTTCACTTCCGGCCGGGGCGTGCGCCCGATCACTGAAACGACAACTTACGGCCGAGACAACGGGAACTTTCCAATGTCTCGGCCGCCAGATGTCGTCTCACGGGTGCGAGGCGGGAGGGAGGGGGCGGCCCGGCACTCATAGGCTGAAGGGATGCCACCGGCGACCGCGACCGCACCGCTCGCGTCGTGGCGGTTCGCGGGCACCCTGCGGCACTACCAGGCCGACGTCCTCGACCGCGTCGACGTCGCGGCGGGCTCGTCGCTGCACATCGTCGCGCCGCCGGGATCGGGGAAGACCCTGCTCGGGCTGCTGCTGGCCGCCCGCCGTGGCCGCCGCGCAGTCGTGCTGACCCCGACCACGACGATCCGTGCGCAGTGGGCGGGCACCGCGGCGACGCTCGCGCCCGACCCGGCCGCGGTGTCGGAGGATCCGGACAGCCCGGGGGACTTCACGGCGCTGACCTACCAGGCACTCAGCGTCCTCGACACCGCGAGCCCGTTCGCGGGGCTCGCCCGCGACCGCTGGCGCGACGAGCTCGAGTCGGACGGCCGATCGCCGGATGCCGCGGCGCACTGGCTCGACGAGCTCGCGTCCCGCAACCCCGCCGCCTACCGCCGCGGCATCGCGAGCCGCTCTCGGACGCTCCGCCGACGGCTCGTGCGCGAGGACCCCGACGTGCTCGCGTCGGCGCTGCATCCGAACGCCCTCGCCCTGATCGACCGGCTGGTCGCGCACGGCGTCGAGACCGTCGTGCTCGACGAGTGCCACCACCTGCTCGACCACTGGGCGCTCGTGGTCGCCACGCTCGTCGCGCGCCTGCGGGCGGCGGGGCGGGAGCCCCTGCTGATCGGGCTCACCGCGACCCTCCCGTCACCCGACGACGCCGACGAGTACGACAACTACACCTCGCTCCTCGGCGACGTCGACTACGAGGTGCCGGTGCCGGCGGTGGTGCGCGAGGGGAACCTCGCCCCCTACCGCGACCTGGTGCGCTTCACCGAGCCCACCGACCAGGAGCTCGCCTTCCTCTCCGCCCACGCCGAGGGGCTCGAGGTGCTGCTGCGCGCGACCTTCGCGGTGGACACCGGTCTGCAGTTCCTCGCGGAGACGCTGCAGCCACCGATGCCCCCGTCGCCCGCCGAACCGCCGCGCGGCCCGCTCGACCCGCCACCGGCGGTGGCCGAGCACGACAGCGCCGACGGCACGGATGCCGCCGCGGTGGACGCGCGCCTGGCGGCGGCGTTCGCCCACGACTTCGCCGGGGCGGAGGCCGCGGCGGCGATGCTGGCCACCGCAGCGCCGCGGCATCCACTCGTCGAGCATCTGCCCGACGTGGCTCGGCGACCGCCCAGCGCCGACGAGACCATGCGGCTGCTCGCCCGCTTCGCGCTGGACCGGCTGCTGCCGGACCCCGCTGCCGAACGACAGTGGCATCGCATCCGTCGCACGCTCGCCGACTTCGGATACTCGCTGAGCGACCGGGGCGTGCGCCGCACCCGTGATCCTGTGGACACGATGCTGGCGTCGTCGCTGGCGAAGGACCACGCCGCCTGCGACATCCTGCGGCTCGAGCGGGAGGCGCTGGGCGACGAGCGGCTGCGTGCGCTGGTGGTCACCGACTTCGCGTCGCACGGCAACACGCACGGCGGGCTCGTCGGCACCGCGGGGGCGCTGCGCACCTTCACCTCCCTCGTGAACGACGCGGCCGTCGCCGGACTGCGCGCGATGCTCGTCACCGGCAGCCACACGCGCATCGCCACGCGGGACGCCGACCTGCTCGTCAGCGCTCTCGGCGACGTGCTCGGCGTGCCGGTCGCTGCGGCCGCGCTGATGGAGGCGACAGAGGTGTCGGAGCTTCACGCGCCGGGCGTGGGTGTCGCCGCGCTCGTGCGTGCGGCATCCGTCCTGCTCGCGCGGGGGTCGGTGCAGGTGGTGGTCGGCACCCGTGGCCTCTTCGGCGAGGGGTGGGACTGTCCCGCGGTGAACACCCTCATCGACCTGACCGCCGTGTCGACGGCGTCGGCGACGCAGCAGCTCCGGGGACGCACCCTGCGCCTGGATCCCGCCTGGCCTGAGAAGGTCGCCCACAACTGGACCGTCACGGCGCTGCTGCCGCCGACGTTCGCGCTGTCGGCGCAGCCGGATGCCGCGCGACTGCGTCGCAAGCACGCGCGCCTGTGGGGACTCGACGCCGACGACCCCTCGCGGGTGGTGCGCGGGACGTCGATCGTCATGCCCGCGGGTCAGCGGGCGGGTCTGGCGGCATGCCTGGCGAAGGATCCCGCGGCATCCGTCGAGGCCCTGAACTCACTCGGCACCTCGCCGCCACGATCCGTCACGCGGGAACACTGGCGGATCGGCGAGCCGTACACCGACCGCGAGAGTGTGAGCGCGCTCGTTCCGCGCGACCGGGAGGCTCCGCTGTTCCGCACGAGCGTGCCGGTGTCGCGGGCCCTGGGCGGGGCGTTCGGCGCGGCCGCCGCCGCAACCGCCGGGGGGAGTGCCGCCCTCGGGCTCGTGCTGGGTGCCGCAGCGGGACCGGAGGTGGGGACGGTCGCCGGCGCCGCTGTGCTGCTGGCCGGAATCGTGCCGGCCGTCGAACTCGGCCGCAGCTGGCGGCGCGCGCGTGGGCAGCTCTCCGGCGGAACCGAGCCCTACCGGCGCATCGCCGGGATGGTGTGGGAGGCGCTGCGCCGGGCGGGCCGGGTCGCCGATGAGCCGGTGACGATCGCCGCGACTTTCGCAGCGCTCGACGACGGGACCGAGGAGATCGCGATCGAGGCCGTGTCGGCATCCCTCGCCGATCAGCGCATGCTCGCTGACGCGCTGGGGGAGCTGTTCGGCCCGGTGCGCACGCCGCGCTTCCTCCTCGAAACCGGCAGCGGTGGCCGGTCGGCGGTCGTGCGGGGCGTGCTGCGCCGCGCCGCCCGGCGACAGCCCGAGGGGCACTTCGTGCCGGTGCCCTCGCCCATCGGACGCCGCCGACGGGATGCCGAGGCGTTCGCTGCGGCGTGGGAGCGGGAGCTCGGGCCGTGCGTGCTGCACGCGATGGACCGGCCCGAGCATCTCGCGCTCATGGCCCGCGCCCGTCGCGGGGGTGGCGGGCTTGTGCCCGCGACCGCCCGTGAACAGTGGCGCTGACCTTCGGGGGACGCGAGTGGCCCTGGTCGGGCCCGGCGGAGGGCCGGATGCGTCGGCCGACGTTCGGTGGACGCGAATGGCCCGCATAAGGCCCGTCGAAGGGCCGGATGCGGCGACCGAGGCGTGGGGCATGCCGCCCCGCTCAGGGGTGGATGCGAGACCGATGTCGGTGGAC
>Ga0233375_1001289_pt1 | contig 11472 bp, 7 predicted proteins | sample ElkDunMinimDraft_10_FD_191539 | JGI IMG/M metagenome (GOLD analysis project Ga0233375, IMG submission 191539) | Fecal eukaryotic communites from dung pellets of Tule Elk in California, USA - Elk Dung E16 | ecosystem: Host-associated > Mammals > Digestive system > Large intestine > Fecal | place... | reverse complement strand
GTGTGCAGTCCCGCGAGGTGTCCCTCGGCGAGCGGCGACGTGAGGACGTCCTGGTGCGAGGCGTCGGAGCGCCACTGGTCGGTGTGCATGTACCAGTACGACGTCCCGGTCATGGTGCGCGGCGGTCGTGACCAGTCCAGCGCATTGGCGAGCGAGAGCCAGCCGGTGATCGGGCGGCACTTCTCCTGCCCGACGTAGTGCGCCCAGCCGCCCCCGTTGCGTCCCATCGCCCCGGTGGCCATGAGGAGCGTGAGGATCGCCCGGTACGTCGCGTCGCCGTGGAACCACTGGCAAACACCGGCGCCGAGGATGATCATCGAGCGCCCGTTCGACTCCTCGGAGTTGCGGGCGATCTCGCGTGCGATCCGGATGCACTGCGCGGCGGGGACGGAGGTGATCTCCTCCTGCCACGCCGGCGTGTACGGCGTGGACGCGTCGTCGTAGCCGGTGGGCCACACGCCCGGAAGACCGTCACGCCCCACCCCGTACTGGGCGAGCATGAGGTCGAGAACGGTCGTGACCATGTGCCCGCCGACCTCGCGTACGGGGATGCCCCGGCGGATCACCGAGCCGGAGCCGTCCGGCGCGTCGAAGGCCGCCATCAGCACCTCGCCCGGCGCGGCCGAGGGGCCGATGACCGACAGCGCGGGATCGACCTCACCGAGGTCGAGGTTCCACCTGCCTTCGCCCGTCTCCCCGTACCGGAACCCCATCGACCCGTTCGGGACGACCGGCTCGTCGGTCCGGGAGTCGAGGACGACCGTCTTCCACACCGCGTTCTCCGAGGGCTCGCCGGAGCCCGTCGTCGGGAGGTCCGCCTCGGTGAGGAACTTCTCCGGCACCCACGCGCCGCCCTCGCCGGGCGAGAGCCGGACGAGGAACGGGAGGTCGGTGTACTGCTTCACGTAGTCGGTGAAGAACGGCACCTGCCGCTCGAGGTAGAACTCCTTGAAGATCACGTGGCCCATCGCCATCGCGAGCGCCGCGTCCGTTCCTGCCTGCGCGGGCATCCACTCGTCGGCGAACTTGGTGTTGTCGGCGTAGTCGGGTGACACGGCGACGACCTTGGTGCCGCGGTAGCGCGCCTCGGCCATCCAGTGCGCGTCGGGCGTCCGGGTGACGGGGACGTTCGACCCCCACATCAGCAGGTACGAGGCGTCCCACCAGTCACCGGACTCCGGCACGTCCGTCTGGTCGCCGAAGACCTGCGGGCTCGCGACGGGCAGATCGGCGTACCAGTCGTAGAACGACGTCATCACGCCGCCGATGAGCTGGATGAAGCGTGTGCCGACGCAGTGCGACACCATCGACATCGCCGGGATCGGCGAGAAGCCGGCGCACCGGTCGGGCCCGTACGTCTTGATCGTGTTCACGTGCGCGGCGGCGGCGATCTCGATCGCCTCGTCCCACGAGATCCGGACGAGCCCGCCCTTGCCGCGCGCGCTCTGGTAGCGGCGCCGCTTCTCGGGGTCGGCCGCGATCTCGGCGAAGGCGAGGACCGGGTCGCCCAGGCGCTTCTTGGCCTCGCGGTACATCTCGATCAGCACGCCCCGCCCGTACGGGTAGCGCACGCGGGTCGGCGAGTAGGTGTACCAGGAGAACGCCGCGCCCCTCGGGCACCCGCGGGGCTCGTACTCCGGCCGGTCCGGCCCTGTGCTCGGGTAGTCGGTCTGCTGCGCCTCCCACGTGATGATGCCGTCCTTGACGTACACCTTCCACGAGCACGAACCGGTGCAGTTCACTCCGTGCGTGGAGCGGACGACCTTGTCGTGGCTCCAACGGTCGCGGTAGAAGACGTCGCCACGGCGGCCACCCTCGCGGTACACCGCGCGGCGGTCGGCGCTCTCGTCCCAGCGGCTGAAGAAGTCGCCGAGCGCGAGGAGAGCCTCAGAGGCGGGCCCGTCGGTGCCCGGTGCGCTTCCTCGGCGTCGCGATCGTGCGCGTCCCTCACGGGTCGTATCGGTCATTACAGACCTCCTCCGGCTCAAGGTAGATCCGCGTGAAGAGCACCGCACCCGGAAGCCGTCGGGCCCGATGAGCGCTACGCTCACGAGACCGAGCCCCCGTCGGAGAGGGAGTACGCATGCGTGACGTCGCCGCACTGACCGAGGAGTACGCCACCGCGGCGAGCTCCGCCCCGCACGGACGCAGCGCCGAGCTCGTCCTCAAGGACGGGCCGCTGCGCCAGAGCGTCCTCGGTCTCGCCGAGGGGGCCGAGCTCGCCGAGCACGACTCCCCGCCGGCCGGGAGCGTGCTCGTCCTCAAGGGGTCGATCGAGATCGTGAGCGGCTCCGAGACGCTCACGCTCGAGACCGGGATGCTGGCCGAGGTGCCCCGCGAGCGGCACTCGGTCCGTGCGGTCGTCGACTCGGCGTTCCTGCTCACCGCCGTCACCGACATCTGAGCGCGCCCCGCCGGCGCCCGTGCGGTGTGGTAGGCCTGCGTGGCCTGGGTACCGACCGCACATGACGAAGAACATCGCGGCCGCTACGCCGCCGCAGCGCAAGGACGTCCAGACGGTACGGGCGATGGGGGCCGTCGTGGCAGCCGTCTTCGTGCTCGTCGGCATCCTCGGGTTCGTCCCCGGAGTGACGACCGACCTCGACACGATCACGTGGGCCGGCCACGAGAGCGGCGCCCAGCTGTTCGGCATCTTCCAGGTGTCGGTGCTGCACAACCTCCTGCACCTGGCGTTCGGCGTGGTCGGGCTGGTGCTCGCACGGACCGTCGTCGGCTCGCTGCGGTTCCTCCTGTGGGGAGGCGTCGCCTACCTCGGGCTGTGGGCCTACGGCGTCATGGTCGACCACGACCACGGCGCCAACGTCGTCCCGACCGACCAGGCGGACGACTGGCTCCACCTCGGCCTGAGCATCGGCATGATCTTCCTGGCCGCGCTCGGGCGAGGACTCCTCACCCCGCGGGCAGCCGCACGGGCGCCGGGGCACCCCACGAACTGAGGGCCCGCGGCGTCACATCAAGAGGCGTCAGACCAAGAACTGGAACGCCGGGTCGTCCGGGGACAGCTTCTGTGCACGCAGCGGAGACTCCGCCAACCGCTCCAGGAGTCCGGGCAGCTCGTCGGGCGAGCCGAGCTCGATGCCGACGAGCGCCGGACCCGTCTCCCGGTTGTGGCGCTTGACGTACTCGAACAAGGTGATGTCGTCGTCGGGACCGAGGACCACGTCGAGGAAGCGGCGCAGTGCGCCCGGCTCCTGCGGGAAGTCGACCAGCCAGTAGTGCTTGACGCCCTTGGAGACCAGCGCGCGCTCGATCACCTCCGCGTAGCGGCTCACGTCGTGGTTGCCGCCCGACACCACGACCACGGCTGACTCGCCCGGCTCGACGACCCCCGGCAGGCGGAGCGCGGCCGCGGCCAGCGCACCCGCCGGCTCCGCGATGACCCCGTCGACCTCGAAGAGATCGAGCATCTCCTCGCTCACGCGTCCCGGGTCGACCGTGACGAGATCGACCGGGCGGCCCGACTCGGCCAGCGCGGCAAGCACCGCGTAAGCATGGTCGCCCGCTCGCCGGACCGCCGCACCGTCGACGAACGCGTCCACCTCGTCGAGCGTCACCGGACCGCCGTGCTTCACCGCGGCCGCCATGCTCGCCGCGCCTGACGGCTCCACGCCCACGACCCGCGCGTGCGGGTGGCGCGCGGCGAGCCACGCCGACATCCCCGCGATCAGGCCGCCGCCGCCGACCGGGACCACGACCACGTCCGGAGCCGCCTCGGGCTGTCCCTGCTCCACGCGCTGCGCCACGAGCTCGAGGGCCACGGTTCCCTGTCCGGCGATCACGTGCGGGTGGTCGAACGCCGGGACGATCGTGGCCCCCGTCCGTGCCGCGTCGGCCGACGCTGCGGCAGACGCAGCGTCGTACGTGTCGCCTCCGACGATGACCTCGACCCGGTCACCGCCGAGCACGGCGATGCGCTCACGCTTCTGGCGAGGTGTCGTGCGCGGCAGGTAGATCCGGGCGGTGGTCCCGAGCGCCCTCGCCGCGTACGCGACGCCCTGGGCGTGGTTGCCGGCGCTCGCCGCGACGAGCCCGCGGCCGCGCTCCTCGTCGGTGAGGCGAGAGATCATGTGGAAGGCGCCGCGCAGCTTGTACGAGCGGACGGCCTGGAGATCCTCGCGCTTGAGCCACACGTCCGCTCGGGAGCGTTCGCTGAGCCGGGCAGCCCGCTCGAGCGGGGTCCGGATCGCGACCTCGGAGACAGAGGCGTACGCGGCGTCGATGTCGTCAGCGGTCACAGGCACGCCCTACAGAGTAGGCATCGACCCGCCGGCGCCGGGGACCGGCGTCAAGATCACGTCAAGAGCGGTCAAGGCCTCGTCAAGGGCGACGCTTTCGGCGCGACCGACGCGTTGACTCGCCCTCATGAGCTTCGAAACCGGCCTCCTGATCACCCTGGTGGCCCTCCTGATCGGCTATCTGGTCGCCTCTCTCCTCCACCCGGAGCGGTTCTGATGAGCGACGGTCTCGCAGGCGTGCTGAGCCTGCTCGCCCTCGTCGGCCTCCTGGCCCTGGCCTATCGCCCGCTGGGCGACTTCATCGCCCGCACGCTCGAGAGCCCGCGGCACACCCGCGTCGAGCGTCCCCTCTACCGCCTCGCCGGTATCGACCCGGACGCCTCACAGAGCACCCGCTCGTACGCGCTGGCGGTCGTCGGCTTCTCCGTCGTGAGCCTGGTGCTCCTCTACCTCCTGCTCGTGCTGCAGTCCTTCCTCCCCTACTCGCGCGGGACGGCCGGCATGCCGTGGGACATGGCGCTCAACACCGCCGTCTCGTTCGTGACCAACACCAACTGGCAGTCCTACGCGGGCGAGTCGACGCTCGGCTGGACCGCGCAGGCCGCGGGTCTGGCCGTGCAGAACTTCGTCTCCGCCGCAGTCGGCATCGCCGTCGCCGTCGCCCTGATCCGTGGTTTCACGAGCAACCGGTCGGACCAGCTCGGCAACTTCTGGGTCGACCTCGTCCGGGTGACCCTGCGTGTCCTCCTCCCGATCGCGTTCGTCGGCGCCGTGCTGCTGGTCGTCGCCGGGACCGTGCAGAGCTTCACAGCCGACCAGGTGGTGGACACCGTCACCGGTGGACAGCAGACGATCACGACCGGGCCGGTCGCGAGCCAGGAGGCGATCAAGGAGCTCGGCACCAACGGCGGCGGCTTCTTCAACGCGAACTCGGCCCACCCCTTCGAGAACCCGAACGGGTTCTCGAACCTGCTCGAGATCTTCCTGATCCTTCTCATCCCGGTGGCGCTGACCCGGACCCTCGGGACGATGCTCGGCAACCGCCGGCAGGGCTACGCCGTACTGGCGGCGATGGGCGCCCTCTTCTTCACCTCGCTCGCGATCACCACGTGGGCAGAGGTCGGTGCGCACGGCCAGTCGGCACAGGCCGCCGGTGCGGCGATGGAAGGCAAGGAGACACGGTTCGGTGAGTGGGCTTCGGCCCTCTTCGCGACGGCGACCACCGGCACCTCGACCGGCGCGGTGAACTCCGCGCACGACTCCTTCACGCCGACGGGCGGTGGTGCCGTCCTCGTCAACATGATGCTGGGCGAGGTCGCGCCCGGCGGCGTCGGCGCCGGCATCTACGGGATCCTCGTCATGGCGATCCTCGCCGTGTTCGTCGCCGGCCTCATGGTCGGTCGTACGCCCGAGCTGCTCGGCAAGAAGATCCGCTCGACCGAGATGCGCTACGTCGCGCTCTACACGCTGACCACCCCTGCGCTCGTCCTCGTCGGGGTCGGAGTCGCGATCGCCCTGCCCAGCACCGCCGACGCGATGGGCAACCCGGGGGGCCACGGCTTCTCCGAGGTCGTCTACGCGTTCACGTCGGCAGCCAACAACAACGGCAGCGCGTTCGGCGGGCTCACGGCCACGTCGACGTTCTTCCAGCTGATGCTCGCCGCGGCCATGCTGCTCGGCCGGTTCGTCCCCATCCTGTTCGTGCTCGCCCTGGCCGGGTCGTTGGCCCGGCAGGGCAAGGTGCCCGCGACCGCCGGCACCCTTCCCACCCACACTCCCCTGTTCGCGGGCCTGCTGGTCGGCGTCGTCCTCGTGATGACCGGCCTGACCTACTTCCCCGCGCTCGCCCTCGGTCCGATCGCGGAGGCCCTCGCATGACCCTCTCCCAGCTGGTGAGCCAGGTGCCCACGGCTCTGCTCAAGCTCGACCCGCGCCACATGTGGCGCAACCCGGTGATGTTCGTCGTCCTCATCGGATCCGTCCTCACCACGGTCCTCGCGTTCGCCGATCCCGACGGCTTCACCGTCGCGATCGCGGTCTGGCTGTGGCTCACGGTAATCTTCGGCAACCTCGCCGAAGCCGTGGCCGAAGGCCGGGGCAAGGCACAGGCGGCCTCGCTGCGCGCCGCCCGCAAGGACGCCGTCGCCCGCCGGCTCGAGCGTGACGGCAGCGAGACCGAGATCCCCGGCACCGACCTCCAGGTGGGCGACCGCGTCGTCGTCGAGGCGGGCGAGGTCATCCCGGGCGACGGCGACGTCGTCGAAGGCATCGCCTCCGTCGACGAGTCGGCGATCACGGGCGAGTCCGCACCCGTGATCCGTGAGGCCGGCGGTGACCGCTCGGCGGTGACCGGCGGGACGACCGTGCTCTCGGACCGGATCGTCGTCGCGATCACCGCCGCCCCTGGCAGCACGTTCCTGGACACGATGATCGCGCTCGTCGAGGGGACCTCCCGGCGCAAGACCCCCAACGAGAACGCGCTGACCATCCTGCTCTCCAGCCTCACGATCGTCTTCCTGCTCGCGGTGGCGACGCTGGCACCGATGGCCGACTACGCCGGCGCCCCCCAGCAGACGCTCGTCCTCGTCGCGCTCCTCGTGTGCCTGATCCCGACCACGATCGGTGCGCTGCTGTCGGCCATCGGCATCGCCGGCATGGACCGGCTCGTCCGCGTCAACGTCCTCGCGATGTCGGGCCGGGCGGTCGAGGCAGCCGGCGACGTCGGCACGCTGCTGCTCGACAAGACCGGCACGATCACGTACGGCAACCGCCGCGCGACGGCGTTCGTCGCACAGGCGGGCCTCGACCGGGAGGTCCTGCGGGACACCGCCCGGCTGTCCAGCCTCGCCGATCCCACGCCGGAGGGACGCTCGATCGTGGAGCTCGCCCTCGCCGAGGGTGCCGGCGACCTGCCGCTCCCCGTCGGCGCGACGATCGTCGAGTTCTCCGCCTCGACCCGGATGTCCGGGGTCGACCTCGCCGACGGGACCCAGGTCCGCAAGGGCGCCACGTCAGCGGTCCTCGCCTGGCTCGACGACACCGCCCTCCCGCCGAGCGTCGAGTCGGCCGTCGAACGGATCAGCGCAGACGGGGGTACGCCGCTGGTGGTCGCCGTCCGTCCCCCGCACGGTGCGGGACAGGTCCTCGGCGTCGTCCACCTGAAGGACGTCGTCAAGCCCGGGATGGCGGACCGCTTCGCCGAGCTGCGCCGGATGGGGATCCGGACGGTCATGGTGACCGGCGACAACGCGATCACCGGCAAGGCGATCGCTGCGGAGGCCGGGGTCGACGACGTCCTCGCGGAGGCGACGCCGGAGGACAAGATGGCGTACATCCGGAAGGAGCAGGCCGGCGGACGCCTGGTCGCGATGACCGGGGACGGGACGAACGACGCCCCCGCCCTGGCGGCGGCCGACGTCGGTGTCGCGATGAGCTCGGGCACGTCGGCCGCCAAGGAGGCCGGCAACATGGTCGACCTCGACTCCGACCCGACGAAGCTCATCGACATCGTCGAGATCGGCAAGCAGCTCCTCATCACCCGCGGCGCCCTGACGACCTTCTCGGTCGCGAACGACGTCGCGAAGTACTTCGCGATCATCCCCGCGATGTTCGTCGCGGCCTACCCGGGCCTCGAGAGCCTCGACATCATGCGGCTGCACAGCCCCGAGTCGGCGATCCTCTCGGCCGTCGTCTTCAACGCGCTCGTCATCGTCGCGCTGATCCCGCTGGCGCTGAAGGGCGTGAAGTACCGGGTGACGTCCGCGAGCGGGCTGCTGCGCCGCAACCTGCTGGTCTACGGCCTCGGCGGCCTGATCGCGCCGTTCGTCGGGATCAAGGCCCTCGACCTTCTCTTCTCGAGCCTCTTCGGCTCCGCACTGTGACCCCGTACGACCGAGCCCACAGAAGGCACACGCCCATGACCACCACCACGCCCACCACCTCCTCGGACCGCGACTCCGACACCCCTCCTTCGCGCAGCCCGCTCGGGGCCGGTCTCCTGCGCCAGACCGCGACCGGCATCCGCGTCCTGCTCGTCCTCACGGTCATCCTGGGGATCGCGTACCCCGCGGCGGTCTGGGCCGTCGGTCAGGTCGTTGCGCACGACCAGGCGAACGGGCAGGTCGTCGAGATCGCCGGGCGGCCGGTCGGTTCTGCCCTCCTCGGCCAGGCCTTCGACGACCCGGCGCTGTTCCACTCGCGGCCGTCGGCGACCGACTACGACGGGCTTGCCAGCGCCGCGAGCAACCTCGGGCCCTCCAACCCCGACCTCCTCGCGTCGATCGAGGAACGCCGCGCGGACGTCGCCGAGCAGGAAGGGCTCTCGCCTGCCGATGTCCCGGCGGACGCCGTCACCGCCTCCGGGTCCGGCCTCGACCCCCACATCTCGAGCGCGTACGCCGACCTCCAGGTGGCACGGGTCGCCGACGCCCAGGATCTATCCCCTTCCACGGTCCGCGACCTGGTCGCCGAGCACACCTCCGGGCGGGCCCTCGGACTCCTCGGCGAGCCGGGCGTGAACGTCCTGCTGCTCAACATCGCCGTCCTCGAGGCCGGGAAAGGCTGACAAGATGGCGGGCATGGACCACCCGCCCGGCCGTCGCGGGCGGCTCCGGGTCTACCTCGGGGCCGCCCCTGGCGTGGGCAAGACGTACGCGATGCTGGACGAGGCGCACCGCCGTGCCGCCCGCGGCACCGACGTCGTGGTCGGCTACGTCGAGACGCACGGACGGGTGCACACCGCCGCGCAGCTCGACGGCCTCGAGGTCGTTCCGCGACGGCGTCTCGATCACGGCGGCTCCGCGTACGAGGAGATGGACCTGACCGCGGTGCTCGCCCGCCGTCCCGAGGTGGCCCTGGTCGACGAGCTGGCGCACACCAACGTCGCGGGCTCCGGCCACGTGAAGCGGTGGGAGGACGTCGAGGCGCTGCTCGAGGCGGGGATCGATGTCGTCACCACGGTCAACGTGCAGCACCTCGAGTCGCTCAACGACGTCGTCGAGGCGATCACGGGCGTCCGGCAGCGCGAGACGGTCCCCGACCACGTGGTCCGTGACGCCGACGCCGTCGAGCTGGTCGACATGAGCCCGCAGGCGCTCCGGCGCCGCCTCTCGCACGGCAACGTGTACGCAGCCGACAAGGTCGACGCCGCGCTCTCCCGGTACTTCCGCGAGGGCAACCTCTCGGCGCTGCGCGAGCTGGCGCTGCTGTGGGTCGCCGACCGGGTCGACGAAGGGCTGGAGCGCTACCGCCACGAGCACCGCATCGACGCGAGCTGGCCGACGCGGGAGCGTGTGGTGGTCGCCGTGACCGGCGGCGCGGAGTCGGGGACGCTCCTCCGTCGGGCGGCGCGGATCGCCGGTCGTACGGTCGGCGGCGAGTGGAGGGCGGTGTACGTCGCGCGGCGCGACGGGCTGTCCGGCACGTCACCGGACCAGCTGGCGCGGCTGCACGCGATGACCACGGACATGGGCGGCAGCTTCCACACGGTGGTCGCCGACGACGTCGCGAGCGGGATCCTCGACTTCGCGCGGGCCGAGAACGCCTCGCAGATCCTCATCGGCGCGAGCCGTCGTCGACGCTGGTCCTCGGCGCTGCGACCGGGCGTCGGCGAGCGTGTCATCGCAGGGTCGGGTGACGTCGACGTCCACATCGTCCACCACGACGAGGCGAGGCGGGCGTCGCGTGACGGTGACCGGCGCCCGGACCTCGGGACCCGCCGCGTCGTCCTCGGGTACGCGCTCGGTGTGCTGGCACCTCTGGCGGCGACGCTGGGTCTCGACTCGACGGCGCACCTGCACGACCTGACGCTCGAGTCGATGGTGATGCTGAGCGTCGTGGTCGTCGTGGCGCTCGTCGGCGGCCTCGTCCCCGCGCTCATGTCTGCGGTGCTCTCCGCGCTGCTCCTCAACTGGTTCTTCGTGGCGCCGACGCACACCCTCACGGTCGCGAGCGGCCAGTACGTCGCGGTGATCGCGGTATTCGTCGTCGTCGGTGCTGCCGTGGCCTCCGTCGTGGACCTGGCGGCCGGTCGCGCGGCGCAGGCGAGACGTGCGTCCGCGGAGGCCGATGCCCTGGCCGTGCTCTCCCACAGCCTCCTGTACGCCGGGGAGAGCCTGCCCCGCCTTCTGGCGCAGGCGTGCGAGGTGTTCGGGATGCGGGGTGCGGCCATCCTCGCCCGCGACGGGGATGCCTGGCGGACGGAGGTGGCACACGGCGACGCATCCGCCACGGTGGCCGACGCCGACGTCGCCGTCCCGATCGACGACACGACCTCGCTGGTGCTGCGCGGGCGGACCCTTCCTGCAGCCGACCGGCGGCTCGTCACCGCGTACGCGGCGCACGCCGGTGTGATCCGGGAACGGACGCGGGCCGCTGCTCAGCACGCCCGGGCCCACGAGATCGCGGAAGCGGACCGGACGCGTACGGCGCTGCTCGCCGCCGTGTCCCACGACCTGCGCAACCCGCTCGCAGCGCTCAAGGCCTCGGTGACCAGCCTGCGCAACGACGAGATCACCTGGTCCGCCGACGACGAGGCGGAGCTCCTCATGACCATCGAGGAGTCCACCGACCGGCTCGACGCCCTCGTCGCGAACCTTCTCGACATGAGCCGCCTGCGGGCCGGCGCCGTCAGCGCGCTCCCGGCGGAGGTCGACGTCACCGAGGTGGCGCGTCGTGCGATCGCGCCGCTCCCCGGCAACGACCGGGTCGTGGTCACGTCCCCGGACGACCTTCCTCTTGCGTGGGCGGACCCCGGGCTGCTGGAACGGGTGCTGGCCAACCTCTGCGAGAACGCGCTCAAGCACACGTCCGGCCGGGTCGCCGTCCAGGCGTCGGCCTGCGCGTCGTCGACCACGGGCCGGGGGTCGACGACTCCGACCTCAATCGGCTCTTCGCACCGTTCCAACGTCTCGGGGACGTTCCGCAGGGTGACGGCGTCGGCCTGGGGCTCGCCGTGGCGCGTGGCCTCACCGAGGCGATGGCGGGGACATTGGAGGCCGAGGAGACGCCGGGCGGCGGGCTCACCTTCGTCCTGACGCTCCCGCAGGCGGAGGTGCGCGGCACGACGCTCGCGCCGGAGGAGAGGGCATGACGTTCGTGCTGGCGGTCGACGACGACCCCGGGATCCTGCGGACACTGCGGATCAACCTGCGCGCGCGCGACTACGAGGTCGAGACGGCGGGGGACGGGCGCTCCGCGCTGCAGATCATGGCGGAGC
>Ga0233375_1001287_pt1 | contig 11486 bp, 12 predicted proteins | sample ElkDunMinimDraft_10_FD_191539 | JGI IMG/M metagenome (GOLD analysis project Ga0233375, IMG submission 191539) | Fecal eukaryotic communites from dung pellets of Tule Elk in California, USA - Elk Dung E16 | ecosystem: Host-associated > Mammals > Digestive system > Large intestine > Fecal | place... | reverse complement strand
TGACGAGGCCATCAGCAGCGCCGGCGGGGTGCGCCTGGATGCGGTCGATGAGCGGCTGATGCTGCGGCAAATGCCGGGCGTTTTCTGCGCCGGCGAAATGCTTGATTGGGAAGCGCCCACTGGCGGCTACCTGCTTACCGCGGCGTTTGCCAGCGGGGTGGTGGCGGGCGCCGGCGTAGTGGCGTATTTGCGCCGCTAAGCGGTAATGGCGGGCGCGGCTCAGCGGTGTGCGTGCACGGCATTGCCGCCTTGCGAGGCCTGGCCCTTTTTATGTAATTCAGCGCTATGCTGCGCGCGACGCAGTGCGCGCCACGATATCAAGTGCGACGGCCTGTGCGACTTCGATGCCGTCGATGGCCGCGGAATAAATGCCGCCCGCGTACCCGGCGCCTTCCCCCGCCGGGTACAAGCCTTCGGTATTCACGCTTTGATAGTCGTCGCCCCGGCGTACGCGCACCGGCGATGAGGTGCGTGTCTCTACGCCAGTGAGCAGTGCGTCGTCCATGGCGTAGCCTTTCAGCTTGCGATCGAAGGCAGGCAGCGCCTCACGCAGGGCTTCAATGGCGTAATCGGGCAGGGCAGTGGATAGGTCTGTAGGCGTGACGCCTGGCGTGTACGAAGGCTGTACGCTGCCCAGTGTCTGCGAAGCACGGCCGGCGAGAAAGTCCCCCACGGTCTGAGCGGGTGCGTTGTAATTGCTGCCGCCAAGCACAAAGGCGCGGGTTTCCCATTGTCGTTGAAATTCGATGCCGGCCAGCGGGCCACCCGGGTAATCCTCAGGGGTGATGCCCACGACGATACCAGCGTTGGCATTGCGTTCGGCGCGGGAGTATTGGCTCATGCCGTTGGTCACCACGCGGCCCGGCTCGGAGGCAGCCGCCACTACGGTGCCGCCTGGACACATGCAAAAGCTGTAGACCGCGCGGCCATTGCGGGCATGGTGCACCAGTTTGTAGTCCGCTGCCCCGAGGACGGGATGGCGCACGAATTTGCCGAAACGATTGCGGTCGATGAGGCTCTGCGGATGCTCGATGCGAAAGCCAATGGAAAACGGTTTGGCTTCAACGTACACGCCGCTGGCGTGCAGCATCTGGAAAGTGTCCCGCGCGCTGTGGCCCACCGCCATGACGAGGTGAGAGCAGGCGAGGTATTCGCCGCTGGCCAATGTGACACCGCGCACCTTGCCGTGGTCGAGATCGATCCGTTCCACGCGGCTTTGGAAACGCACTTCGCCACCCAGGGACTCGATGGTGGCGCGCATCTTTTCCACCATGCTGACCAGGCGGAAGGTGCCGATGTGCGGCTTGCTGACGTAAAGAATTTCCTCGGGCGCGCCCGCCAGTACGAACTCCTCCAGCACTTTGCGGCCGAGATGGTGCGGATCTTTGATCTGACTGTAAAGCTTGCCATCCGAGAACGTCCCGGCGCCGCCTTCACCAAACTGCACATTGGATTCAGGGTGGAGTTCGCGCTTGCGCCACAGGCCGAACGTGTCCTTGGTGCGCTCGCGCACCGCCTTGCCGCGTTCCAGCACGATCGGCCGGAATCCCATCTGCGCCAGGATTAGCGCCGCGAACAGACCGCAGGGGCCCATGCCTACGACAACAGGCCGCTGCGCGCTTGGTGCCAGGGCCGCATTGGCCACATGCCGGTATTGCATGTCCGGCGTCGGCCCGACATGGGGCTGGCCGGCGAGCCGCGCCAGCAGCGCGGCTTCATCGCGCACGCTAACGTCCACCGTATAAACCAGTTGGATGGCGGCCTGTTTGCGCGCATCGTAGCCCCGGCGGAATACGTGATGTTCGAGCAGGTCGTCGGCGGAAATGCCCAGTCGCGCAATGATGGCGGGAGCCAGCGCGCCATCGGCATGGTCAAGGGGGAGCTTAAGTTCGGAGATACGTAGCATGCAGAGGCGGCGCCACTTAAGGCGCAGTAAAGGGCGAGGCGCGGCGAAGGGTGGCGGCTGAGTGCGCGCACGCGGCAGTTTAGCCGATGCGCAACACCGCGGCCCGGCCGCGATGGTGCTGCGCGAGTGTCCGACGCTGCCGCCCGCGCCATGCGCGCGGCGGGTTGCTATTTTGCCCGAACGGACGCGCCCCTCGGCGGGGGAGCGGTTCACTGCCAAGCGTCGATTGTCGAGATCGGAGACTCTCGTGCTTTGCCTACCGCGCTATCTCGGGGGCCGGCGGGCTCTCAAGCGGGTCGCCAGGGAGGGGGGGATCGTTATCCGGCAGCGGTGGTTCGCCCGGCGCGGGCTCCCGGTGTGCGTAGGTCTCGCCGGCTGCGGCAGCGTTGAGATTTCCCGCGTCGGGGCTGGCCGGGCGCGCATTGCGCTCGAGTGTTTCCGTGATGTGGGCGGAGTCGGGGGTGCGGGGGTTGAGGGTGTTGAGGGTGGGTGGGGTGAGGTCTGACATGGAAGCGCTCCCAGGAAATGTAGTAGGCGCAGACGTTGCCGTACGCACAAGCGGGTCGGCGTGGCACGCCTTCGGGGCAAGCATGGCCGTTTTCTACCGATGGACGCCGTGAATGGGGGCAGCGGCACCGTGATGCGGCTCGTCTGTGTCCGTATTCGGCAAGGTCCATGCCCATGGGCAACGCATTACGGCGTAGCAGTTGGAGGCCCAGTGATTCGTAGTGCCGGCAAATTGGAGGGAACTTTAATGGGCATGACACTTGCTACATAGCGGCCGTGTTCTGTCGGCACCGGTTTACCGCCGAGCCAGGCACGAAACTCTTCCAGCAACCCGAAAAAGGGAAAAGATCATGAAGAACAAAGCCATCCTCGCCGTTCTGCTCGCCGTCGCCAGCCTGGCCGCCGGCTGCAACACCATGCACGGGGCCGGTCAGGACATCGAGCGCGGCGGCGAAAAGATCCAGAACGCGGCCGACCGCAATAAATGAGAATTGCACGTCGCAAGCGGGACCCGGCCGCTTCCCGCCGGGACTGCCACCGCCGCAGGGCCATACGCGGCCCTGCGCGTCGTTTCGATTGAAGCCAGTGCGGCGCCTGATGTGCTGGCTTTCTGCAAGGAGGCAATAAGATGTTCAGGACCGTGCCGTCGCTTACGCCGGATCAGTTTCGTTGGTTGAAGGAATTACGGTCGGGCGCCTCGCTGGTGGCGTTCGACATCCCCGAACCTGTCCGCGGGCAACTGCGCGCCCTCAACTACATTGAGGACCGCGATGGAAAATCGGCCGTGACACCGCCTGGCGCCCGCGCCCTGACGCGCTATACCGGGCCGGTTTTTACGGCACCGCCATCGCTGCATGGCTGAACGCCGTGTAAGGCGGTCAGGCTCCGCGCCGCCCCGCGGCCTGTTTCGGCGCGGGCGCTGCGGCATAATCAACGGCTTCCGCCCGTTGCTATTGGAGCCCGCATGTCCGCTTGCCGCACTTTGACGCATTCCGTTTCGCTGAACGCCGTTATCCACCCGTCCGGGCCTGTGCGGCGCTGGCGGCTGGCCGCGGCGCGCATTCCGACGATGTTGAGGGCGAGCCTGTGTGCAGGCGGTCTGCTTGTACTCGGGGGGTGCGCCTTCGGCGGGAGCGAGGAAGCGCCGCGTCCCACACTAACGTTTGAAACTCCCACCGAATACACGGCAGCCTATCGCCGGGCCCGTGAATATGTGCGTGTCTGCCACGAGGAGGCGGAGTTCCGCTATGGGGTGCGGTATGGCTCGAACCGCTCGCTGGTGGATAAAACCGCTACTGGCGAGCTAAAGGTATTCAAAGTCCCCGAGGAGCGCCGGATACTGGAATCCATCCGTGTGCAGCCGGCCGGGCCGCGTGCGGCCAACGTGACCATCGTGGTGGACGGCGAGGGTAAATGGGACACGCAGGAAATGGCGGCGGCACGGGCCTCGATTGAGTCGGCCACCCCCGTGTGCCGCGAAGACGCCGACAGGCTCAGTCGGGGATGAGGGCGGCGGTCAGGCACTGTTAGGAGGGGGCGGGCGACGGCTATGGCACGTTCTCGCCGCTTATAACAGCTGCCCGCTCCATTGCCTTGCCGTTCTGAGCCGCCACCGCTCTCGGATTTACTCCGCTCGCGCCCAGGCCTTGCCCTGTGTTGCGCTAACGAGATTCCGAAAGATCGGACGGTTCGTTGCCATAAACGTCGTCTTCCGGCCGGATGATGCCGGGGTGGCCAGGGTCGTTGAAGCCGCGTCCATTGCGCGGCATTCCGGCAACCACCGGTTCCTGTCCGGGCATGGGTAGCACCCGCGTGCCGCGGACGGGTTCACCCGACTGCCCGACACCGGCGGCGCGCGGGGCCCCCGGCGCGGCCGCGCTATCCGCGGGCTTGGTCTCGGGTTGCTGTTCGCGCGGATTATCCGACTGGGATTTACGTCCTTCCAATTCTGCTGTCATGATTTATCTCCAAAAAGCGCAGTCCCGGGAATTGAGACTAGGGCCGCATCGGGCTGGGCTGCGCCGTCAGCCGGCGTAGGGATTACCCCGCACGGTCTTCTTGTAGGGGGCGGGTTTCGTGTTGTCGGCCCAGCTATCGTCGGCCCTGGTTTCTGCCTCGGGATTACTCTCCGCGCCCGCCGCGCCGCTCTCGGGCGGGGCCGGGGGCGGCGTATTAGGGACATCAACCGGGGAGTCCGGAGGGAAGAGTTTGCCGCCAGGGTCCCGGCGCCTGCCTTGGGCGGGGTCGGCCCCGGGGGTCGCGCGATTGTTCGTATCCTGCGCCATGATGATCTCCTTTGATGGGGCAATAGGGCGCAAGCCGCGTTCCCGTCGGCGCGTCTCCTGCGCCGAAGGGCGGCGCCGCGTCGGGCGATACCGCGTTATGCTGCGTGCTGCGTGCTTCGCACCCTGACCATTGCCAAAAGCGCCCTGGGCGATGGCGCGGGAGATTACGGTGTGAGGCCGCCGCCCGGGTTGTCCGTCAAGCCGCATCATGGCCGGCATGCCACACTGCGGATGTCCCCCCCGGCCGCGCTGTCCGCGACCTGCCACCAGCCCCATGTCATGACGAGCCCAATGGAACCTCTGGACCCTTCCCGCGCATCCCCTGGTCATTACCCACTGTCGGTGCTTGCCGCCCACGCCTTGGCCGGGTTCCGCTTGCTGGCGTGGATCAACGGCATCGGCCTGCTGTTGGTTTTTGGCTTCGGCGTTGGCATGCTGGGTGGCGATGCCGATCCGCCCGCGCTGGAACCCGCCATCGTTGCCTTCGCGGCGGGGGTGGGCGCTTGTGCCTTGGGCTTGCTCTTTTCTTATCTGACCCATCTGAGCCTCTACCGCCAGGCGTTGCGGGCGCGGTCAGGCAGGGGGCATTGGCTGTGGACGCTGCTGGCGGGAGCCGCGTATCTGGCCGCGCTTGGGGCGTTCTTGCTGGGATGCTGGTGCGCGGCGATGGCACCCGGGGAAGGGGGCGATGACCGGGTCGCGTGGCCCGCCCGGTACGCCGACGTGCTGCCTGTGCGGGGCTTGCGCTGAACTTTCCCGCGCCACAGGGATAATCCTGGCAGCCAGGCGTCAGCGCCTTGCGCCGTAGGCGTCCATCAGGCGCGCGGCGGCTTGCCCGACCCGCTTTCCGGGGGTATCGGGGCCAAACACCTGCGCCGACACAAAGCATCCTTCCAGAAGTAGCATCAGGGCGTCACCCAGCGCCTCGGGATCTGCGGCGCCGGCGTCGCCTGCCATCTGCTGCAAGCGGGCGCGGACGGCGCGCTTGTTTTCTTCGGCGACGACGCGCGCGGGATGGGGATGGCGCGCGCGCGGGTATTCCACTGCGGCATTGGTTAATCCGCAGCCACGGAAGCCGCCCGTGCTGGTGCGTTGGGCGATGTCGTCGAAGTACGCCTGCAACTGCGCGCGGCCCGGCGCGTGGCCGGCGATAATGGCCTCGAAACGCCGCGAGATCGCGTCGGCGTAATCGCGCATGCATGACGCCGCCAGTTCGTCCTTCGAGCCAAAGCTGCGGTACAGCGTCGGTTTGGTGGCGCCCGCGCGTCTGACGATTTCGTCGACGCCCACGGCGCGTATGCCATCGCGATAAAACAGTTCGCCGGCGTTGCGGCGAATCCGGTAGTCCGCACGCTTGGGCTTGCCAGCGGGGGACTTCGGCGGCGGGGCGGATGGCACGGCAGGGGATGTCATGGGACACCTGATACCGGGAAAGCAGACGAGGGCCACTGCGCGAAAAACCGCCCGGGGTACTGCGAAAAAGCACCAGGCGGGCGTCGTTGACAGCGTTACTGGCCGGTACGTATGATGCGCTTCCTTATACTTACCGGTCAGTAACATGACTGTCGCGCGCCGGCGGGCTTTTGCCCAGAAAATGGGCCCCCGCTACGCCTTTGTGGTGGTCGCGTTCGCCTTCGTGGTACTGCTTGCCAGTGCCGGGCAGCGGGCCGTGCCCGGCGTGTTGCTGGTGCCGCTTGAGCAGGCCTTCGGCTGGAACCGGGACACGACCTCGCTGTCCGCGGCCATTGGCATTTTCCTTTACGGATTGGTCGGACCCTTTGCGGCCGCCTTGATGCAAAGCGTGGGCGTGCGGCGCACGTTGATGGGGGCGCTGGCGCTGATGGCCGTGGCCAGCGCGGCGAGCGCCTTCATGACGCAACCCTGGCAACTGGTGGCGACCTGGGGCGTGCTGTCCGGGTTGGGCACCGGCTGCGTCGCCATCGTGTTCGGCGCCACCATCGTTAACCGCTGGTTCGTCAAACATCGCGGGTTGATGATGGGCCTCCTCACCGCAAGCACCGCCACCGGCACGCTGATATTTCTGCCGGCCTTGGCGGCCTTGGCTGACAGCAGCGGCTGGCGTCCGGTGGTGCTGATGGTGGCTGGCATCTGCGCGCTCCTGCTGCCGCTGGCCTGGTGGCTGATGCCGGAGCGGCCAGCCGACGTCGGCATGGTGCCCTATGGTGCCGACACCACGGTCGCGGTTGCCGCCCCCGCGGCCCCTTCGAACCCGCTGAAGTCGGCGCTCGGCGCGTTGCGCCGGGCCGCGCGCACGCGCGATTTCTGGTTTCTTTTCGCCACCTTCTTCATATGCGGCTTCACGACCAATGGCTTGATCGGCACCCACTTCATCGCCCTTTGCAGCGACAGGGGCATGGCCCAAGTCCAGGCGGCCGGGTTCTTGGCCTTGATGGGACTCTTCGACCTCATTGGCACCACCGCGTCGGGATGGCTGACGGACCGCTATGACGCGCGCAGGCTTCTTTTCGTGTATTACAGCTTGCGCGGCCTCTCGCTGATGTTGCTGCCGTTTTCCGACTTCTCTTTCTACAGCCTGGGTTTGTTCGCGGTGTTTTATGGACTGGACTGGATCGCCACCGTGCCGCCCACGTTGAAACTGGCGGTGCAGTCTTTCGGCGAGCGTGACGCGCCCATCGTCTTTGGCTGGATTGTGGCGGGCCATCAGGTGGGGGCGGCCAGCGCGGCCTTCATGGCCGGCGCCTTGCGCACCTCGCAGGGCAGTTACCTCGAGGCCTTCATGATCGCCGGGGCCACGGGCTTTATCGCCGCAGTGATTGCCTTGCGGGTGGGTCGCCGTCCGCCTGCGGGGGCGGTACGCGTCCTTGATCAGGGCGGCTCGGCAGCTTGAGCGGGGCTAAGGCCCGCCTGCGTGCCATCCGTTGCACCCTGCCGCCGCTGGCCATCGTCGGTCGCGACGTCGTTTACGCGCGACGCGCCGAGGGGTCAGGGCAACGCGGCGATGGACCTGAAGCGTGAGCGCCGATAATATACGCACTGCGTACACTCTGTACGCCGCCGAACTTCCGAGCCCGCTCATGTCCATCTCTCAGCAAGCCTTCCTGCGCGACGCGATGCGCCGTCTGAACCTGACCCGCGACGTGTTCGCCACCCGCATTGGCGTGAAGCGCAGGGCCCTCGATACCTGGCTACTGCCGGAAGGGTCGCAGGAATATCGCGCCATGCCCGAAGTGGTGGAGCGCTTTGTAACCGAGATCGTGCAGAACAATGTGCTGCTCGAAAAATATACGCAGAGCGTTCAGGGTGGCCCCCTGCGGGACCGCATCGGCGTCGAAGGCAAGCCGCAGCTGCTGTCGGTGGACCAGTTCACCCGGGAGTCGGTGGAAGATCTGTTCCGGGTCGCCGACCTGATGCAGCCCATCGCCCGCCGCCGCAAAATTTCCCGCGTCCTGGAAGGGGCGGTTCTGGGTAACCTGTTCTTCGAGGCCAGCACGCGCACCCGCGTCAGCTTTGGCGCGGCGTTCTGTCGTCTGGGCGGCTCGGTTTGCGACACCACGGGGTTCACCTTTTCGTCCATGGCCAAAGGCGAGTCAATTTACGACACCAGCCGTGTCTTGAGTGGCTATGTGGATGCCATGGTCATCCGTCATCCGGAGCAGGGCTCGGTCGCCGAGTTCGCGCGCGCCACCAACATTCCGGTGGTCAACGGCGGCGACGGGCCGGGCGAACATCCCAGTCAGGCCTTGCTGGATCTGTACACCATCCTCACGGAGTTCTCGCGGCTGGGGAAGCTGCTGGATGGCGCGCATATCGCCATGGTGGGCGACTTGAAGTACGGCCGCACCGTACATTCGCTTATCAAACTGCTGGCCTTGTATCGGGGGCTGAAGTTCACGCTCATTTCTCCCGCCGGCCTGGAGATGCCTGCTTATATCGTCGACCAGGCCTCGCGCAACGGTAACGTCATCGAACAGAAGACATCATTAGCCGAAGGGTTGGCTGGCGCCGATGTGATCTACGCCACCCGCGTGCAGAAGGAACGGTTCGCCGACGAAGCGCAGGAAGGTTATTCGCCGGATTTCCAGATCAACCGCGCGATGATCGACGCGCATGCCCGCCCGGATACCATCGTCATGCACCCGCTGCCGCGCGACAGTCGGCCGGGCGCCAACGACCTCAGCGTCGATTTGAACCATGATCCGCGTCTGGCCATCTTCCGGCAGACCGATAACGGCATCCCCGTCCGCATGGCGATCTTCGCCGTATTGCTGGGGGTGGAAGGGCTGGTGCAGCATTCGATGCGGGACGTCACGTGGAAGCATCCTTCCCACGTCGGCCCGGATGACGCGGCGTTTCACGGCATGGAGTAATGCTTGCCGCGCCCCGGGTTCCGTCAAGCCCGGGCGCGTCATGGCCGATTCATTTTTCTCGGTAGCGTGCTCGCCATGGTCACGCGCCGCCGTGCACCGTAGCGCGAAGCCAGGCGCGGACGGGGCGCGCAGGCACCGGGGTGCCCTGCACCTTCGCGCCTGCTGCGTCGCTCAGATGTCCTGTTTTTCCCCACCCAGCGCTTGCACCAGGTCGTCCAGAAGCTTGGCGAGCTCGCCGGTCATGAGTGTCATGTCCGAATCGAACTTTTCGTCATCATTCTGAGCCAGGCTGTCGGCATTTTCCTTCAGCACATCCAAGGGCGCCACCCGCTTCACGTCGAGCGACTCCGTCAGCACGAAGGAAACCCGGTCCGCCCAGGTCATCGCCAGCCGAGTGCACTGTTTGCCGGACTGTATGTGCCTGCGAACATCGTCGACGTCGATGGAGTGCTTGACGTAGCGGATGGCGGCGCGGCTCTCGCCTGCGGCGCGCAGCTCCGTGTCCTGGTCGATGCTGAAATTGGCCGGCGCTTCGTCATCGGCCAGCCAGCCGGTCATGGCAGCGGCCGGCGACTGCGTAACGTACAGGCTTTCCAAGGGGAAGGGGTCGACGGACTTCGCCAACAGCCCCAGGACTTCATCGGCTTTCGCGGCCGCAGCGGCGTCAATGACCAGCCAGCGATTGACCGGGTCGATCCAGACGCGCGTGTCGCGGTAGATGCTGAAAGCCTTGGGTAGCAGTTCGTCGGTGACGCGCTCCTTGATCTCTTTCATCTGCTTGCGGCCCGGCTTATAGCCTTGCTGCTCCTCGACTTCCAGGGCGCGCGCCTTGGCCACTTGATTCACCACGGTGGTGGGCAACAGCTTCTTTTCGGCGCGCAGCGTCAGGAGCATCTGGCCGCTCACGCTATGCACCAGGCCGCCGTTCTCCCGGGTGGGAATCCATCCCAGGCTTTGCATTTCCAGGGTATTGCCACCGCGGTAGGCGTGCTTGGCCAGCGCGTCGCCGAGTTCATCGGCTGTCGCCGACCAGGCCGGGGACAGACGGTAGATCTTCAGGTTTTTGAACCACATGTGCGTCGGGCAAAAGGGTGGATTCTATACGACGGGGCGGCAGGGCCGGCGATCGTCGCCCGGTTGGCACCCCGCCGGCGGCTCGGGGATGCCGCCCCAGCGGGCTGCGCCGTCCCCCGGGGGGCAGGGCCCGCGCGGTCGCAATTCATAAGCGCGCGGGCATGCCGCTTGCACACATCCTAGCCCCATCCCGCAAGGAGTCCACATGCCCCGCATCGTCTGGAAAGGCGCGATTTCTTTCGGCCTGGTGCACGTGCCCGTTGTCGTCTACCCGGGCGCGCGCGCCGGGCGGCTGGACTTCGACTGGCTGGATAAGCGCGACATGGCGCCGGTGGGTTATCGGCGCATCAACAAGAATACCGGCAAGCCCATCGAGAACGAATTCATCGTCAAAGGCTACCAGTACGAGAAGGGCGAGTACGTCCTCATGAGCGATGAGGACTTCCGCCGGGCCAACGAGGCCGCGACCCAGACCGTGGAGATTCTTGGCTTTGTCGAAGCCACCCAGGTGCCAATCTATTATTTCGACACGCCGTACTACCTGGAACCGGACCGCCGTGGCGAGAAGGGCTACCGCCTGCTGCGTGAAGTATTGCGCAAGACGAAGCGCATCGGCATTGCCAATGTGGTGCTGCACACGAAACAGCATCTGGCGGCGCTGATGCCCGAAGGCGACGCACTGGTGTTGATGACGATGCGCTACGCCGACGACATCATTTCGATGAAAGATCTCAAATTGCCGGAAGGAAAGAGTGGCAAGGAAGGCCCTTCGCCGCGCGAGATCGAAATGGCGGAACGGCTGGTTGATGATATGACGCAGGAGTGGGATCCCGACCAGTATCACGATACCTATCGCGAAGATCTGCTTGCGCGCATCGAGGAAAAAATCCAGTCCGGCCAGACCCACGAGCTGACCGAAGCCGAGGAAACCGCCGCGCCACGCGAGTCCGCGAAGGTTATCGACCTCATGGCCTTGCTGAAAAGAAGCATAGACCAGCGTGGCAAGCAGCCCGCCGGGAAGACCGCGGGTGATGCGAAGCACCGGGGCGGCAGTGAAGCCGCCGATGACGATGCGCACGCGCCTGCCCGCAGAGGCGGGAAGGGCACAGGCGGCGGCAAGGCCGTGGCCAGCAAGCGGGCCAGTGTTCACCGCGTGGATGAGGGAACCGCCAAAAAATCGGCGAAGTCCGCCGGCAAGAAGGCGGCGAAGACGAGCGCCAAGACGGTGGCAAAGAAGGCTTCCACGGCAGGCGGGAAGTCAGGCTCCACGACGCCGGCGACGAAGCAGGCTGGGAAAAAGGTGGCCAAAAGCGCCGCGAAGACGGCCAAGACGCGCAGTGCCGGCGCGGCGCACCGTTCGACGTC
>Ga0233375_1001286_pt1 | contig 11501 bp, 9 predicted proteins | sample ElkDunMinimDraft_10_FD_191539 | JGI IMG/M metagenome (GOLD analysis project Ga0233375, IMG submission 191539) | Fecal eukaryotic communites from dung pellets of Tule Elk in California, USA - Elk Dung E16 | ecosystem: Host-associated > Mammals > Digestive system > Large intestine > Fecal | place... | reverse complement strand
CTCACTCGGTGACGCGAATACTCACTCGGCGTCGCGAATACTCACTCGGTGACGCGAATACTCACTCGGGAGCGAGGGAGGGGGCGTTGCGGATGCCGAAGCGCGTGCGCAGGGCGGAGCGCGCGGCGTACCACCCCGACAGACCGTGCACGCCCGGACCCGGCGACGTCGACGCCCCGCACAGGTACACGCCGGGAAGCGGTGTGCGCCACGGGTCGGTCGAGACCACAGGGCGGCGCACCAGCTGCCGCAGGCTCGCGGCCCCCGCGCTGATGTCGCCGTCGATGTAGTTGGGGTTCTCCTCGGGTAGCTGCGCGGCGGTCACACTGCGACTGTCGAGGATGAGGTCCCGGAAGCCGGGCGCCGCACGCTCGATGGTCCGCACGATCGCCTCGCGCTGATCCACCGTCGAACCGGCGGGCACGTGCGTGTATGTCCAGAGGGTCTGCGCGTCGCCCGGCGCCCTCGTGTCGTCGAGGATCGAGGGCTGCGAGACCAGCACATATGGGTCGGCGGCGTGCCGACCGTGGGCGACCTCGTTCTCGGCCCGCGCGATGTCGCGTCGCGTGCCGCCGAGGTGCACTGTGCCCGCCTCGGCCACGCGCGGATCGGCCCACGGGACGGGGCCCGAGAGCGCGAAGTCCACCTTGGCCGCGGCGTTGCCGTAGCGGAACGCCTGCAGGGCGCGCCGGTAGCGCGGCGGGAGGTCCTCACCCGCCCACCGCAGCAGTGCGCGCGGCGTGACGTCCATCACGGTCGCGCGAGCGGCGGGAAGATCCCGCAGCGATGTGACCTCGTGGTCGGTGATCACCTCGCCCCCGTGGGCGACGAGGTCCGCGATCATCGCATCGACGATCGCCTGGCTGCCCCCGCGGGGGATCGGCCAGCCGCCCGCGTGCGCGTGCGCCTGCAGCGCCAGGCCCGCCCCCGCGCCCACGAGCGAAGGCTGGTGCACGATCGCGTGCGCCGAGACCCCGGTGATCATCGCCGGCGCGGTCTCGTCCGAGAATCGCGCGTTCCACAGCGGCGTCCCCTGCTCCGCGGTGCGCAGGGCAAAGAGGGCAGCCGTCAGCGGGTGCTGCGGGATGCCGACCAGGTTCGACCCCGTGAACTGCGCGATCTCGAGCGAGCGTGCCGCCAGCGGTGCGAACAGGCGCCGGTACGCCCGGCCGTCACGCCCGAGCTCGGCGGCGGTGCGGTCGATGTCGCGGTAGGCGACGCCGGCGCGGCCGGGCAGCGGATGGGCGAACGACACCTCGGGGGTCAGCAGCTCGATGCGCCGGTTCAGCTCGAACGCACGGAAGAAGGGAGACGCCAGGGCGAGCGGATGCACGGCGGAGCAGCCGTCGTGCCAGAACCCCGGCAGCGTCAGCTGCTGGGTGCGCGCGCCGCCACCCGCCTGCGACGCCCGCTCATAGACGCGCACCGCCAGTCCCGCGCGGGCGAGGGTCACCGCGGCGGCCAGGCCGTTGGGCCCGGCCCCGACGACGATGGCGTCGGGCGTGCTCATCCGGAACGGTCCGCGCTCGCCTCGGCTGCTCCGCCGGGCGTGGCATCCGCCGGAGCGTCGTCGGCGCGGTCGTCACCCGCTGCCGCGCCGGCCGCGTCGCCGTCGGGCGCATCCACCGTCGTGGGCTCATGCGCGCCCTTCTTCGCCGTATCGGCCGAGGCGACATCGGCGTGCGCTTGCTGCCCGGCAGGGGCGTCCGAGGCTTCGGGCGCATCCGGACGCAGCGTCTGGGCCCCCTCGTCACGTTCGCGCCGGCGTCCCTCGGCGAGAAAGGCCAGGCGCCGCAGCGTCTCGCGGTTGCGCAGGCGCATCATCGGGGCCCACAGCGCCCGCGGCACCGCGAGCGTGGGGCCGGCGACCGGCTCCTCGCCGATGCGCACGACGCACCCCTGATCGTGCGGGCGCACCTCGATAGCGACGACCGCGCGTCCGATCGGGCCGCCCTTCGCGCGCAGCCGCACGCGCTCCGGCGGCGACCACTCCACGACCTCGGTCTCGTCGTCGATCAGCACCGGCCACACCCCGAAGGAATGGTGGATCTTCGATCCCTGCCGCGGCCACTCCGGCGCCACCGCCCGCATGCGCGCGGCTCCCACCACCCAGACCGGGTACAGCCACCCGTCCGAGAGTGTCGCGAACACGTCGTCGGGCGTGCAGCGCATCACGCGTGCGATTCCGGATGCCATGCGGGATTCCCCCTCGGTTCTGCCGTCGTCGGTGCCCCGATCGTAGGCGACAGGGCACGAGGGATGCCGGGGGGTTGCATCCATCGCCCGCACCTGCTCGGTTCCGGACCCCGCTCCGGCCGCGCGGCTCAGTCCGCCGGGACGAGCACGAGTTCCTGCGTCGCCGCCGCACGCACCGCGTCTTCGCTGAACGGCCAGGGGGTCATCTCGACGCGCTGCCACGTCTCGGTCTGGTCGGTGTAGTTCGGGTGGAACGCGTGGCCGCTGGTGCCCGTCAGGTGATTCCACCGCGACGCATCCAGGTCCGAGAGATCGACGACCATGCGCATCGACGGCACGGTCACCGTCTCGAAGCTCCCGCTGCCGAGGACCCAGCCGCTGGCATCCACCACCGACGCCCCACCGCCCACCGGGTAGGGGCCCCGGTTGAACAGCCACTCGATCGGTGCGATGCCCGACGATCCGAAGGTTCCGCTGGTGAGCGTGATCGCGTGCAGGTCGCCCCAGTTCCAGCGGGCCGGGTCATCGCCCTGCAGCTCGCCCAGACGCTGGGCGGCGTCCGTGGCCGTGCGGGCCAGCATGTCGTCCTGGCCGGACACGCCCAGCGCCTCGTTGGTCCACCAGGGGTCAGTCGGGTCGTCCAGCAGCCGATCGACGACGAGGAACATCCGCGACTGGCTGCCTGCCGGCACCTCCGCGTCGCGCTCCCTGACGAACATGTTGGCGACCAGCTCGTCCCACAGCACGTTCGCGTACGCCGCGGCGGGGGAGTCTGCGGAGTTCTGCAGGTCCCAGTCCTGCAGCAGCGCCAGCGCGGCATCCGCGTGCTCATCGCCGGTCTCCACGTCGGCGTAGGCGGCGGCGAGGCGCTTGCCCATCCAGAATTGCGCATCGGCCTGGATGTCCCGCATGTCGTCGGCGGTCAGCGCACCGGCGGCGGACTTCTGCTCGATGAGCTCTGCGATGCGGGCCGCCCGCCACCCGTAGTCCCAGTCGCCGGTGAGGAAGTAGGGGTAGTCCTCGTCGACGACGGCGTTGTTGGCCGTGACGATGTACCCCTCGTCCGGGTTGTAGACCACGGGGAGCTCGTCGAACGGGATCATGCCCTGCCAGTCGTAGGCCGAGTCCCACCCGGGCTGGGGGAGCGACCCGTCGCCGGCACCGCGGATGGGGAGGCGCCCGGGCGTCTGGTAGCCGATGTTTCCCTCGCGGTCGGCGTAGACGAGATTCTGCGCAGGAACGTCGAACAGCGCCGCGGCCTGCCGGAACTCCGAGAAGTCGGTCGCACGGTCCAACGCGAAGATGGATGCCGCGGTCGCCCCGGGCTCCAGCGCCGTCCACCGCAGGCTGACGGCGTACTCGGACTCCCCGGCCGGCGCCTCCGCGGCGCCCGCAGCGGTCACCGGATCATCGGCGATCGCCGTGAAGTCCCCGGTCAGTCCCGAGACGATGGGCCCGTGCACGGTGGAGCGGATCTCGAGGGTGACCGGGTCGCCCCCGGCCACCTCGACGGTCTCGGTGCGCGTGTCCATCGGCACCAGCGCGCCGTCCCGCCAGTACTGGTCGCCCTCGACCCGCTCCAGGTACAGGTCGGTGACGTCGCTGGTCAGGTTGGTGAAGCCCCACGCGATGTCGCGGTTGTGGCCGATGATCACCCCGGGCACACCGGAGAAGCCGAACCCGGCGACGTCGAAGGGGCACTCCGGCGACACGGTGCGGCAGCGCAGGTGGCTCTGATGCCAGACGCTCGGCAGCGATGCCCCCAGGTGCGGGTCGTTGGCCAGCAGCGGCATCCCCGATTCGGTCAGGTCGCCCGAGACCACCCACGAGTTGGAGCCGATGCCCTCACCGGCGTCGCCGAGCAGCAGCGCCGCCGCCTCGATCACCCCGTCCACTTCGACCCAGTCGATCGCGGCGGTCGCGGCATCCGTGGTGTCCGCCGTCGCGGCATTCGTCGCCGCAGGGGGAGCATCGGGGGTGATGGTCGGGACGATGACCGGGTTGCGGTCGTACGGGTACGCCGGGAACAGCGCCGCCACCTCGTCGGCCGAGTGACCCCGTGCCATGAGCGCCCGGTCGGTCTCGACTTCGATGTTGCTGCGCAGGTCCCAGGCCATCGCCTTCAGCCATGCGATGGAGTCCACCGCCGTCCAGGGCTCGATGCGGTAGTCGGCGTTCTGCAGACCCAGCACGGCGTATTCGAACGACGCCGCGGCGCCGTCGTGGTCGTCGAGATAGGCGTTGACGCCGTCGGCGTACGCCTCGTAGTAGTCGCGCGTCGTGTCGTCGAGCGCGGCGAGCTCCTCCTCGGCGATCTCGTGCCAGCCGAGGGTCCGCAGGAACAGGTCGGTCTGCAGCTGGCTCTCGCCGAAGAGCTCCGCCAGGCGCCCGGCGGTGAGATGGCGACGGAAGTCCATCTCCCAGAAGCGGTCCTGCGCGTGGACGTATCCCTGCGCGAAGAAGAGGTCGCCCGGCGCGTCGGCGGTGATGGTCGGGATCCCCAGCTCGTCGCGCAGCACCTGCACATCGCCGTCCAGGCCCGCCACGGCGACGCTCCCCTCGAGCTGCGGAAAGGAGCGCTGGATCGTCCACACCACGGTGCCGGCGGCGATGAGGGCGACCACGACAATCGCGGCGACCACGCCGAACAGCCACATCCCCACGGTGCGGCCCACCGAGCGGCGTCGCCGCCCGCCCGCCGCGTCAGCCTCGGCAGCGTGCAGGCCGTACGGGTCGTCGTCGATCGTCGTGGCACCGCGTGTCGTCATCGAGCATCCCCAGTCCCGCCGTGGATCCCCTTCGAGCACGGCGCTTCAGAATGCTATCCCCCCTGGGGGCGCGTCCCGTCCCACCGGTTCGGGTGGCGGAAGCGGGCGTCGCTCAGTCGGCGCCGAAGTCGAACGAGGCCGACTCGGATGCCTCGTCGACCGCGTCGAGGTCGCGGCGGTCGTCGGCCGCGCCGTCGGCGGTGATCTCCTGCGCGCCGCCCTTCTCGAGCGTTCCGACGAGCTCGCCCGTCGCGCCGCCGATGAGGCCCATGCCGGCGTACTGCTCGAGGCGCGAGCGCGAGTCGGCGATGTCGAGGTTGCGCATGGTGAGCTGGCCGATGCGGTCGGTGGGTCCGAACGCGGCGTCGCCGACGCGCTCCATCGACAGCTTCTCGGGGTGGTACGACATCGACGGGCCGGTCGTGTCGAGAACCGTGTAGTCCTCGCCGCGGCGCAGACGCAGTGTGACCGTGCCGCTGATCGCGGAGCCCACCCAGCGCTGGATCGACTCGCGCAGCATGAGCGACTGCGGCTCGAGCCAGCGGCCCTCGTACATCAGCCGGCCGAGGCGACGCCCCTGCTCGTGGTAGGTGGCGAGGGTGTCCTCGTTGAGGATGGCGTTGACGAGGCGCTCGTAGGCGGTGAACAGCAGCGCCATGCCCGGCGCCTCGTAGATGCCCCGCGACTTCGCCTCGATGATGCGGTTTTCGATCTGGTCGCTCATGCCGAGGCCATGGCGGCCGCCGATGCGGTTCGCCTCGAACACCAGCTCCACCGGGTCGGTGTACTCGACGCCGTTGAGGGCGACGGGACGGCCGGCCTCGAAGGTGACGGTGACGTCTTCGGTGTCGATCTGCACCTCGGGGTCCCAGAAGCGCACGCCCATGATGGGCTCGACCGTCTCGAGCGACACGTCGAGGTGCTCGAGGGTCTTGGCCTCGTGGGTGGCGCCCCAGATGTTGGCATCCGTCGAGTACGCCTTCTCGGCCGAGTCGCGGTACGGGAAGCCGTGGGCGACGAGCCACTCGCTCATCTCGGTGCGGCCGCCGAGCTCCGTGACGAAGTCGGCGTCGAGCCAGGGCTTGTAGATGCGCAGCGCGGGGTTGGCCAGCAGGCCGTAGCGGTAGAACCGCTCGATGTCGTTGCCCTTGTACGTGGAGCCGTCGCCCCAGATGTCGACGCCGTCGTCCTTCATGGCGCGCACGAGCAGCGTGCCGGTGACGGCGCGGCCGAGCGGGGTGGTGTTGAAGTACGTGCGGCCGCCGCTGCGGATGTGGAACGCACCGCAGGCGAGGGCGACGAAGCCCTCTTCGACGAGCGCCGTCTTGCAGTCGACCAGGCGCGCGACCTCGGCGCCGTACTCCAGCGCGCGGCCGGGGATCGCGGCGATGTCGGTCTCGTCGGGCTGGCCGAGGTCACCGGTGTAGGTGCAGGGCACGGCGCCCTTGTCACGCATCCAGGCGACGGCGACGGACGTGTCGAGTCCTCCGGAGAAGGCGATGCCGACGCGCTCGCCGACGGGCAGGGACTGAAGGACCTTCGACATGGGCTCCAGTCTACCGACCCGCCGGATGCCACCCGAGCGGTGAGACGCTCAGCCGATGACGACGTCGGTGATGGTCACCGGCGTCGCGGGCGCACCGTCGGGGGCGCCGCCCTCGGCGCCGGCGGCGGCGATCTGCTGCACGACCTCGAGCCCGGCGGCATCCATCTGACCGAACACCGTGTACGCCGGCGGCAGCTGGGTGTCCTCGTACACGAGGAAGAACTGCGAGCCGTTGGTGTCGGGCCCGGCGTTGGCCATCGCGACCGTGCCCGCGGGGTACGTCTCGGTGCCGTCGAGCTCGTCGGCGTAGCGGTAGCCGGGGCCGCCGCGGCCGGTGCCGCTGGGGTCGCCGCACTGCAGCACGAAGATGCCGGAGGTCGTGAGGCGGTGGCAGGCCGAGTCGTCGTAATAGCCCTGCTCGGCGAGCGAGACGAAGCTGCCGACGGTGCAGGGCGCGCGATCGGCGTCGAGGGTCACCGCGATCGGACCCGCCGACGTCTCGAGCGTGGCGGCCACGTCGCCCGAGACGGCGGGTTCCGTCGGCGGGGCGTCGACGTCGCGCACGCCGCCTGCGGCCTCGGTGTAGGCGCACGTGCCGGCGTCGGCGCCGGCGGACGGCGACGCGGTGCCGGTGGCGGCCGGGTCATCGCCCGTCGCGGTGCATCCGGCCATGACGAGCAGCGACGCGGCGAGCAGGGGGAGGGCGAGCAGGCGGGAGCGCATGCGTCCAGCGTACGGCGGAGGGCGCCACGACGACGGCGAAGGCCCCGCTCTTCGGAGCGGGGCCTTCGTGAAGCGGGCGCGGCGGTGTCAGCCGATCACGGGGACGACCAGTCCGCCCCACTGCTCGTTCTCGAAGTCGGCGGTCTCCTGCGAGGTCAGCAGCTCGTACAGTGCCTCGATGCGGGGGTCGTCGACGAGTTCCGGCCGGGTTGCGAGCACGTTGTAGTACGGGCTCGACTCGCCCTCGAGCAGGATCGCCTGGTCACCGGTGAGGCCGGCGGGCAGGGCGAACGAGATGGTGACGAATGCGGCGTCCACGTCGGGCAGGGCCTGCGGGAGCGTGGCGTTCTCGATCTCGGTGAACTCGAACCCGCGGGGGTTGGCGGTGATCCCGGTGAGGTCGACCACGCCGTCTTCGACCTCGATGAGGCCCTCGTCGGCGAGCAGCTGCAGCGCGCGGCCCTCGTTGGTGGGGTCGTTCGGGATGGCGATCGTGGCGCCGTCCTCGAGGTCGTCGAGGCTGTCGACCTTGTCGGAGTAGAACGCGGCGCTGGGCAGGTACGCCTCGCCCACGCTCACGAGGTCGCCGCCGGTCGCCTCGTTGAAGGTCTCGAGGAACGTGGAGTTCTGGAACAGGTTGGCGTCGATCGAGCCGTCGGCCAGAGCGGTGTTCGGGGTGTTGTAGTCGGTGAACGGCACGAACTCGATGGTGAGACCGAGGTCGGCGGCGCCGTTCTCGGCGATGTGCTGCAGGATGTCGCCCGCCGGCGTCTGCAGCGCACCGACCTTGAGGGTGCCGAGACCGTCGGATGCCGCAGCGTCGGCATCCACGTCGGAGCCTCCCGCGCAGGCGGTGAGGGCGAGGGCGGCGGCCGCGACGGCGGCCAGCAGGGGAAGGCGGTTCTTACGGAGCATGAGGGGGTCCTCTCGGGCGGAGCTGTGGGTCGGGCGGGGCGGTTCGGGCGGGACCGCGGGTCGGGTCAGGCGGGAGTGGCGGCGCTCACACGGGTGCGGCGCTGCGGGGTGGGGCTTCTGCGGGCCAGGCGGCGGGCGCCCCAGGCGGCGAGGGACTGCAGGGCCATCACGATCGCGAAGATGATGATGATCACCGCGACGATGTGGATCCAGCTGTACTGCTGGTAGCCGTACCGGATCGCGACGTCGCCCAGCCCGCCGCCGGCGACGGTGCCGACCATCGCCGAGAAGTTGATGATCGAAGTGACCGTCGTCGACAGGCCCAGCAGCATGGGGGCGGCTGCCTCGGGCAGCAGGACCTTGGTCACGAGCTCCCACCGGCTCGCGCCGAGCGAGGAGGCGACCTCGAGCATGCCGGGATCGACCTCTTTGATCGCGATCTCCACCATGCGGGCGAAGAACGGGATCGCGACCATCGACAGCGGCACGATCGCCGCGGTCGGGCCGATGAAGGTGCCCACGATCAGGCGGGTGAAAGGGATGAGGGCGACCATCAGGATGATGAACGGCACCGAGCGGCCGAAGTTCACGATGAAATCCAGCAGCCGGTTGACGACGACGGCGGTCGTACGCGAGCCGAACAGCCGCTCGAGGAAGCGGCCCTGCTCGGTGCCGACGAGCACGACGCCCAGCGGCAGGCCCACGATGACGGTGACCGCGAGGGCGACACCCACCATGTAGAGGGTCTGCCCGGTGGCGACCCACAGCACCTGGAGCAGCTGATCGTTCATACGAGCACCCCTTCCTGCAGCACCTCGACGAGAAGGTCCTGACGGCGCAGGTCGGCGATGACGGATGCCGCGGCGGACGCCGGGATCTCGAGCCGGGTGCGCCCGGCCTGCGTGCCGCCGATCTGCTCGATCAGGGCTCCGAGGATCGACACGTCCACATCGTGCTCGCGGGCGAGGCGGGCGATGACGGGGCGGTCGGCGGTGCCGCCGGCGAAGGTGATGTCGATGACGGTGGCATCGGCGGCCACGCCCTGCGGCACGCCGCCGAGCGGGAACAGCTGCGCGGTCAGGCGCGATCCGGGGGTGCGGATGAGGTCCACCAGCCGGCCGCTTTCGACCACGCGGCCCGCCTCGATGAGGGCGGCGGAGTGGCAGGCGGTCTTCACGACGTCCATCTCGTGGGTGATGAGCAGCACCGTGAGACCGAGCTCCGCGTTGATGCGGCGGTACAGGTCGAGGATCGACGCGGTCGTCTCGGGGTCGAGGGCGCTCGTGGCCTCGTCCGAGAGCAGCACGCGGGGCCGGGCCGCCAGCGCGCGGGCGATGCCGACGCGCTGCTGCTGACCGCCGGAGAGCTCGTGCACCGCGGCGTCGCCGCGATGGCCGAGGCCGACGAGGTCGAGCATCTCCTGCGCGCGGGCGCGCCGCTGGGCGCGAGGAGTGCCGTCGAGCTCGAGGGCGAGCTCGACGTTGCCTCGCACCGTGCGGCTGCCGAGCAGGTTGAAGCGCTGGAAGACCATGCCGATGCGGCGGCGGGCGGCCCGCAGGTCGGTCTCGCGCAGGGCGGTGAGGTCGGTGTCGTCGACGATGACCCGGCCGGAGTCGGGACGCTCGAGCAGGTTCACGATGCGGGCGAGGGTGCTCTTGCCGGCGCCGCTCTGCCCGACGATGCCGTACACCTCTCCGGTGGGGATCGTGAGGGAGACGTCGTCGACGGCGGCGAGGTCGCCGAAGCGCTTCGTGACGTGTTCGAGCGCGATCATGCGGACTGTCCCGGCCTTTCCGAAGTCCCGAAGCGCGCCGATCGGCGGCGCGGGGGCGGGATCGATACAACCCCGCAACGGCGATGCACGGTAATCGCGTTACGCCCCGTGTCGCCGCCCGGCGGCATCTCGCCACGTGGGGTGGGGGCGGCCGCCGGATAGGATGGGGTCTCACCGTCCGTTAACGGGGGAGCAGCCCATGCCAGGCATCGTGATCGTCGGCGTCCAGTGGGGAGACGAGGGCAAAGGCAAGGCCACCGACCTCCTCGGGGACCGCACCGACTGGGTCGTCAAGTTCAACGGCGGCAACAACGCCGGCCACACCGTCGTCATCGGCGACGAGAAGTACGCGCTGCACCTGCTGCCCTCCGGCATCCTCTCTCCCGGCGTGAACGCCGTCATCGGAAACGGCGTCGTCGTCGACCTCGAGGTGCTGTTCGCCGAGCTCGAGGCGCTCAACGCCCGAGGCCTCGACACGTCGCGCCTGCGGGTGAGTGCCAACGCGCACATCATCACGCAGTACCACCGCACGCTCGACAAGGTCACCGAGCGCTTCCTCGGAAAGCGCATGATCGGCACGACCGGCCGCGGCATCGGACCTGCTTATGCCGACAAGATCAACCGCGTCGGCATCCGCGTGCAGGATCTGTTCGACGAGAACATCCTGCGCCAGAAGGTCGAGGGCGCCCTCGACCAGAAGAACCACCTGCTGGTGAAGGTCTTCAACCGCCGCGCGATCACCGTCGACGAGGTCGTCGACGACCTGCTGTCCTACGCCGAGCGTCTGCGTCCCATGGTCGCCGACACGGGGCTGCTGCTGGATCAGGCCCTCGCAGCCGGCGAGGTGGTCGTGTTCGAGGGTGGCCAGGCCACCATGCTCGACGTCGACCACGGCACGTATCCGTTCGTGACATCGTCGTCGGCCACCGCCGGTGGCGCCGCGACCGGTTCGGGCGTCGGCCCCAACCGCCTCGACCGCATCGTCGGCATCGTGAAGGCCTACACGACACGGGTCGGATCGGGGCCGTTCCCCACCGAGCTGTTCGACGAGCAGGGCGAGTGGCTGCGCTCGCGCGGCTTCGAGTTCGGCACCACGACCGGGCGGCCCCGCCGCGTCGGCTGGTACGACGCGCCCATCACCCGCTACGCGACGCGCGTCAACGGCATCACCGACCTCGTGCTGACCAAGCTCGACATCCTCACGGGCCTGGACCGCATCCCGGTGTGCGTGGCCTACGACGTCGATGGCACGCGCTTCGACGAGGTGCCGGTGAACCAGTCGGACTTCCACCACGCCACCCCGATCTACGAGTACTTCCCGGGCTGGAGCGAGGACATCACGAAGGCCCGCACCTTCGAGGAGCTGCCGACCGCCGCGCAGGACTATGTGCTGGCACTCGAGGCCATGAGCGGCACGCGCATCTCGGTCATCGGCGTGGGCGCAGCCCGCGACGCGGTGATCGTGCGCCACGACCTCGTGGACTGATGCGCCTGCTGCTCGGCGGCTACACCGCCGATATGGGCGGAGCCGCCGAGGGCATCGGGGTGCTGCGCGCAGGCGAAGCGGATTCCCCGTTCG
>Ga0233375_1001282_pt1 | contig 11518 bp, 9 predicted proteins | sample ElkDunMinimDraft_10_FD_191539 | JGI IMG/M metagenome (GOLD analysis project Ga0233375, IMG submission 191539) | Fecal eukaryotic communites from dung pellets of Tule Elk in California, USA - Elk Dung E16 | ecosystem: Host-associated > Mammals > Digestive system > Large intestine > Fecal | place... | reverse complement strand
GGCCGACTGCGCGTGGTTGAGCGCCTCGATCGTCTGGGGCATCACGCCGTCGTCCGCCGCGACCACGAGGATCGCGATGTCGGTGACCTGGGCACCACGGGCACGCATGGCGGTGAACGCCTCGTGGCCCGGGGTGTCGATGAACGTGATCGCCCGGTCGACACCCTCGTGCTCGGTGCGGACCTGGTACGCACCGATGTGCTGCGTGATGCCACCGGCCTCGCCCGCGACGACGTCCGTGGAGCGGATGGCGTCGAGGAGCTTGGTCTTGCCGTGGTCGACGTGACCCATGACGGTGACGACGGGGGGACGTGCGACGAGGTCGTCGTCGCCCTCCGCCTCGAGCTCGGCGTCGAGGTCGATGTCGAAGGCCCCGAGCAGCTCGCGGTCCTCCTCCTCGGCCGACACCATCTCGATGACGTAGCCCAGCTCGGTCGCGAGCGTGCCGAACGTGTCCTCGTCGAGCGACTGCGTCGCCGTGGCCATCTCACCGAGGTGGAACAGCACCGTCACGAGCGACGCGGGGTTCGCGTCGATCTTGTCGGCGAAGTCGTTCAGCGACGAGCCGTGCCGCAGGCGGACGACCGTCTTGCCGTTGCCGCGCGGGACGGACACGCCGCCCAGCGACGGCGCCTGCATCTGCTCGAACTCCTGGCGCTTGGCGCGCTTCGACTTCCGTCCGCGGACGGGCCGACCACCGGCGCGACCGAACGCGCCCTGCGTGGAGCCACGACCGGCGCCGCCGGGACGACCGCCACCGCCGGGACGACCGGCGAAACCGCCGCCGCCCGCACCGGGACCGGTACCACCACCGGGACGACCCGCACCGCCGCCGGCGTAGCCGCCGCGACCTGCGCCACCGCCACGACCGGCCGGAGCCGGACGCTCGCCGGGACGACCGACACCGCTCTGCGTGCGCCCGGGCATCATGCCCGGGTTGGGACGGGGGCCACCGGGACGCGGGCCACCAGGGCGCGGCCCACCGGGACGCTCTCCCGCCGCGGCCGCGGGCGCACCCTCGGCCGGTCGACGGTCACCGGGCCGGGGCATGCCCTGCGACGGCGCGAACGGGTTGTTGCCCGGACGCGGGGCGCCGGAGCGGGGGCCGCCGGGACGCTCGCCCTGGCGGGGCATGCCCTGCGCGGGAGCGAACGGGTTGTTGCCCGGACGTGCCGGGGGCCGCGGTGCACCGGGGCGGGCGCCGCCACCCTGGCCACCGGCCTGGGGGGGACGCGGCGCGCCGGGACGAGCACCCTGCGCCGCCGGCGCAGGACGTGCGGCCGGTGCCTGCGGTGCGGGTGCCTGAGGTGCCGGTGCCGGTGCCTGAGGCGCGGGCGCCTGCGGTGCCGGTGCCTGCGCTGCGGGCGCCTGCGGTGCCGGTGCCTGCGGCGCGGGCGCCTGCGGGGCAGCGGCCGGCGCCGGGGCGGCGGGGGCCGGAGCCGCGGGTCGCGCGGCAGCCGGCGCGGGCGTACCACCGGACGCGGCGGGCGCCTTGGGGGCGGCCGGGCGTGCGGGCGCGGCGGACCGGCTGCTGCCGGACCCACCGACCGGGTACGTGTCGCGCAGCTTGCGCACGACGGGGGGCTCGATCGTCGATGACGCCGAGCGGACGAACTCTCCGAGCTCGTTGAGCTTGGTCATGATGGTCTTGCTGTCGACCCCGAGCTCCTTCGCGAGCTCGTAGACGCGGACCTTGGCCACATCTCTCCTGTCCTGGCCCGCCCTGGACAGGGTCGGACCGTCGTTAGTGCTGGGTACTCATCGCTGGGTACTCATCGGTGCGTGCTCATCGGGTCGCCATCGGCTTCCAACCCGCTTTCCCTGTCGACGGTCGGCACCGGAGTCGGCTCCGGCACCGTGGTGCTGTGCTGTGGCTGGACCTGCGCGGCGAGCCGCGTCACGGCGCGCTCCACGGCCTCGGTCCCCAGGGGGCCCGCACACCGCAGCGCCCGTCCGAACGCCCGCCGTCGTACGGCGAGCTCGAGGCAACGCTGGTCGGGGTGCAGCCACGCACCCCGGCCCGGCATCCGGCGGCGCTCGTCCACGACCAGTGCGGGATCTCCCGCACCGACGTCGGACAGCACCACCCTCAGCAGGGCCGACCTGAGGCCGGTCGCTCGGCACCCCACGCACGTGCGGACGGGACCCGGTTCGAGCACCGGAGGCGCGGGATCGGGGGTCCGCCTGCTAGGCGAGGAGAGCCGGGCACCCGGCCCAGCCTCGACGAGTCTACCGTGCCCGCTCACCGGACGTGACCGGACGCCCCCGGCCCCGGGTCGCTGCCGCCCTGCGCGGGCGCGTCGGACGCGCTCCCGGCGGCCCCCTCGGCGTCCGACCGGATGTCGATGCGCCAGCCGGTGAGCTTGGCGGCCAGGCGGGCGTTCTGCCCCTCCTTGCCGATGGCGAGCGACAGCTGGTAGTCCGGGACGACGACCCGCGCGGCCCGGGCGACCGGGTCCACGATCGTGACGCTCAGCACCCGGGCGGGCGACAGCGCGTGGGCGATCATCTCGGCCGGGTCGTCGGAGTGGTCGACGATGTCGATCTTCTCGCCGTGCAGCTCGGCCATGACGGCGCGCACGCGGCCGCCCATCGGTCCGATGCACGAGCCCTTGGCGTTGACCCCGGCGACGTTGGCACGCACCGCCATCTTGGTGCGGTGCCCCGCCTCGCGCGCCATCGCGGTGATGTCGACGGTGCCGTCGGCGATCTCCGGCACCTCGAGCGCGAACAGCTTGCGCACGAGGTTGGGGTGCGTGCGCGACAGCGTGATCTGCGGACCGCGCTGCCCGCGCGCGACGTCGAGCACGAGCGCCCGCAGCCGCTCGCCGTGCACGTACCGCTCGCCCGGCACCTGCTCGTGCGCGGGCAGGACCGCCTCGACGCCTCCGACGTCGACCAGCACGGTCCGCGGGTCGCGACCCTGCTGGATGACGCCGCCGAGGACCTCGCCGGCCTTGCTGCGGAACGCGCCGAGCACCTGGTCGTCCTCGGCGTCGCGCAGGCGCTGGACGATGACCTGCCGCGCCGTGGCGGTCGCGATGCGACCGAACCCGGCGGGGGTGTCGTCGTACTCCGGCATCTCGGGTGCGGGCGGCACGACGGCTGCCGTCGGGGCACCGTCGGCGGCGGCGTCGCCGTCCGCGGCGTCACCCTCCGCGGCGTCGTCGCCCGTCCCCTCGTCCGGTGCGGGCTGCTCCGGGGCCGGGTCACGCGCCCACACCGTCACGTGCCCGGTGCGGCGGTCGAGCTCGACCCGGGCACGCGCCTGCGCGCCCGGCGTCCGGTGGTAGGCCGAGAGCAGTGCCTGCTCGATGGCCTCGACGAGTACGTCGAGGCTGATCTCCCGCTCGCGCTCGATGAGTCGCAGCGCTTGCATGTCGATGTCCACGTCAGCCCCTCCCTGCGCCGTCCCGGAGGCCGGCGTCGTCGTCGGCCTCGTCGTCGCGAACCGCGGCGAGGTCCACCTGCACACGTGCGTCGCGCACGTCGTCCCACGCCAACGTCACCGGCGCGCCCTCGACGGGGCGACGACCCTTGCCGGGCGCCGTGACGGGCACCACGACGAGGTCCGGCGTGTCTCCGTCCGCCACCTGCACCAGCCGGCCCGTGAGCGAGCCGCCGTCCGTGCGGCGCACCACGACCGTGCGGCCGCGTGCCCGCCGCCAGTGGCGCGCCAGGGTCAAGGGGCGCTCGGCACCGGGGCTGCCCACCTCCAGCGTGTAGGCACCGGGCAGCGCGTCGGTCGCGTCGAGCGCGTCCGACACGGCCCGCGTGACGTCGCCGACACGGTCCAGGTCGAGCGTCCCGTCGTCGTCGTCCGCGAGGTCCACGGTGACGCGCACGACGGTGCTGCGCCCGCTCCCGGCGACCTCGAGGTCGTCGAGCAGCAGTCCCGCGCCCGTCACGGCCGCCTCGACGATCTCCCGCACCCGCGGTGCGGTGGATGGCGCGCCCATGACCTGGCCTCCTGTCGACTCTCCTGCACGATGGGGCGCAGGCGGCGACCCTGTGACGTTGTCCCACCAGCGTAACGACTCCCGACCGCCGGTCCGACCCTGCGGCGTGCGCAGCGAGCGGCGTGGCAGGATCGCGCCCGATGCCCAGTCACCTGACCTCGTCGTCCCGTCCCCGTCCAGCGCGGCCGGCGGCTCGCCGCTCGCACGTCCTCACGGCGGTGCTCGCGTGCGCGGTCGCGCTGGCCGGGTGCGGCGTCCGGCTCGAGACGCCGCCGCCGGCTGAGCCGTCGCCGGACGCGATCGAGCAGGTCCGGGGCCGCACGGTGGACGACGCGCTCGACCTGGCCGACGGTGCGACGGCCGTGGCGGCAGGTCCCGTCGACGACCAGGTGCGCGTGGTGCTCGACGACGTCGCGGCCTTCTCGGCCCGCCACGCGGAGGAGCTGGGCGGGGTCTACGACTCCGGGCTGCCGGACCCGTCACCCTCGGCGACCCCCTCGCCGACGCCGCCGGTGGTGACCGACGTCACGGCACTGCTCGCCGCGCTCGTGGACGACGCCGCGCGTGCCGCGAGCGACGCGGACGCCGTGCCGGACCCCGAGCTCGCGCGGCTCGTCGCGTCGGTCGCGGTGGCCCGCGACTCCCTCGCCGACCGTCTCGCAGCCGTCAGCGGTGTCCCCCGGCCAGCCCCGGCGACGGATGCCGACGGTGACGCCTCGGCGCAGGACGCCACCTCGACGAGCGACCCCGGCGCGCCGTCCGGGACGACGGCACCGGACGCCGCCGACTCGCCCGACGCCGGTGAGCCGGTCGCGGGCGAGCAGGGTGCCGCGGCACTCGCCCTCGCGCACGACGAGGCAGCGTGGGCGTTCACCGTGCTCGCCGCCCGGACCAGCGACGCGACGCGCACCTCGATGCTGGACCAGGCAGCCCGCCACCGGGCGGCGTCCGACGCCTGGGCGCGCACGGCCGGCGTCGCCGGCCGCCCCGCCGACCCGCGACGCGCCGCGTACGCCGTGCCCGCGGGACTCGACGACCCCGCGGTCGCTCAGGCGCTCCCCCGGAGCCTCGAGCAGGCCGTGGCCGACGCGAGCGCCGCCGCGGTGGCGTCAGCCCCGGCGGGCGGGCGTCTCGACGCGGTGGCCTCGCTGCGCACCGCGACGGCCGCAGCCGTCACGTGGGGTGCCGCACCCGTGCCGTTCCCGGGGATGCCCGAGCTCGCGACGGCCCCCGTCCGCTGACGCGACAGGCTCCGCGCGGCCCGGGTCCTCGACCCGAGCGGGTCAGCCGGCGACCAGCTCGTCGACGAGCTCCGCCACGCGGTCCGCGGCCGTGGCCACGGGCACCTGCTCGGACGTGCCGCCGGCACGCGGGCGCACCTCGACGACGCCGTCCGCGAGCCCGCGCCCGACGACCACGACGAGCGGGACGCCCAGCAGCTCGGCGTCGTTGAACTTCACCCCGGGGGCGGCCTTCGGGCGGTCGTCGTACAGCACCTCGACGCCGCGTGCCGACAGCGTCGTGGCGAGCGCCTCGGCCGCCTCGAACACCGCGGGGTCCTTGCCGGTGGCGACGACGTGCACGTGGGCCGGGGCGACGTCGGCGGGCCACGCGAGCCCGCGCTCGTCGTGGTTGGCCTCCGCGAGCGCGGCGAGCACGCGGGTCACGCCGATGCCGTAGGAGCCCATCGTGACGACCTGCGCCTTCCCGTTCTGGTCGAGCACCGTCAGGCCGAGGGCCTGCGCGTACTTGCGGCCGAGCTGGAAGATGTGGCCGATCTCGATGCCGCGGGCGAGCTCGAGCGGGCCCGTGCCGTCGGGCGCGGGGTCGCCTGCGCGCACCTCGGCGGCCTCGACCGTGCCGTCCGCGGTGAAGTCGCGTCCCGCGACGAGGTCGAACACGTGACGCCCGGGCTCGTTCGCCCCCGTGATCCACCGGGTGCCCGGCACGACGCGCGGGTCGAGCAGGTACCGCACGGCGGTGCGCTCGGCACCCTCGGCGACCGGCACGTTGGGACCGAGGACCGCGGGGCCGATGTACCCGCGCACCAGCTCGGGGTGCGCCGCGAAGTCGGCGTCGCCGGCGGCCTCCACCTCGGCGGGCGCGACTGCCGCCTCGAGCCGCTTGAGGTCGACGTCACGGTCGCCCGGCAGCCCCACCACGACGAGCTCGCGCTCACCGGTCGGCTGGACGAGCGCGAGCACGACGTTCTTCAGCGTGTCGGCGGCCGTCCACGGCCGGTCGGCGCGCGGCAGCCGCTCGTTGGCCAGCGCCACGAGCGAGTCGATCGTCGGCGTGTCGGGCGTGTCCTCGACGTGGGCCGCGGGCGCGTCGGACCAGTCCAGCGCCTCGGGGACCACGGTCGTGACGGCCTCCACGTTGGCCGCGTACCCGCCGGGCGAGCGCACGAACGTGTCCTCACCGATCGCCGTCGGTGTGAGGAACTCCTCGGACCGGGAGCCGCCCATGGCGCCGGACGTCGCCGCGACGATGACGTACTCGAGCCCGAGCCGGCGGAAGATCCGCTCGTAGGCGTCGCGCTGCGCCTCGTACGACGCCGCGAGGCCCTCGTCGTCGACGTCGAACGAGTACGCGTCCTTCATGACGAACTCGCGACCCCGGATGAGGCCGGCACGGGGCCGGGCCTCGTCGCGGTACTTGGTCTGGATCTGGAAGAGGGTCAGCGGGAGGTCCTTGTACGACGAGTACAGGTCCTTCACCAGGAGCGTGAACATCTCCTCGTGCGTGGGAGCGAGGAGGTAGTCACCGCCCTTGCGGTCCTTCAGCCGGAAGATGTTGGGCCCGTACTCCGCCCACCGCCCCGTCGCCTCGTACGGCTCCTTGGGCAGCAGCGCCGGGAAGTGCACCTCCTGCGCGCCGGCCCGTGCCATCTCCTCGCGGACGACGCCCTCGACCTTGCCGAGCACCCGCAGGCCCAGCGGCAGCCAGGTGTAGATCCCGGGCGCGGCGCGGCGGATGTACCCGGCGCGCACGAGCAGCCGGTGGCTGGCGACCTCGGCGTCGGCCGGGTCCTCGCGCAGGGTGCGGACGAACAGCGTGGACATGCGCAGGAGCATGCTGACGAGCCTAGTCCGCCCCGACCGCCCGTCCCGACACCCGCTCCCCTGTCCGCCACGAGCACTCGGTGCGAGGATGCGGTGGTGCCGGAGCTGCCCGAGGTGGAGGCGCTCGCGCAGTACCTGCGCGGGCGGACCGTCGGTCGTACCGTGACGCGCGTCGAGGTGGCCGCGATCAGCGCGCTGAAGACGTTCCGGCCGCCGCCCACGGCGCTGCGCGGCGGGACCGTGGTCGACGTCGCACGGCACGGCAAGTGGCTCGACACCGTGGTGGACTCGCCCGCCGACGGGCGGCTGCACCTCGTGTGGCACCTGTCCCGTGCCGGGTGGGTGCGGTGGTACGACGCGCTCCCGGAGCGTCCGGCGCGTCCTGGCAAGTCGCCGATCGCGCTCCGGGTCGGGTTCGACGACGGGTCCGGGTTCGACCTCACGGAGGCCGGCACCCGCAAGCGCCTGGCCGTGCACGTGGTGGCGGATCCGTCCGACGTGCCGCAGATCGCCACGCTCGGCGTGGAGCCGTTGTCCGACGACTTCACGCCGGAGCGGCTCGGCGAGCTGCTGGGCGCACGCAACCAGCAGGTCAAGGGGCTGCTGCGCGACCAGGGGACCATCGCGGGGATCGGCAACGCGTACTCCGACGAGATCCTGCTGGTCGCGCGCACCAGCCCGTTCGCCCCCACCCGCTCCTACGACGAGGCCCGCACCCGCACCCTGCACGGGGCGATCCGGGCGGTGCTGACCGAGGCGGTCGCCGCCGCGACCGGGCGCCCCGCCGCCGAGCTCAAGGACGCGAAGCGACGCGGGATGCGCGTCCACGGCCGCACGGGCGAGGCCTGCCCGGGGTGGGACGGCACGCCGTGCGGCGACACCGTGCGCGAGGTGTCCTTCGCCGACTCGTCCCTGCAGTACTGCCCCACGTGCCAGACGGGTGGCAAACAGCTGGCCGACCGCCGCATGTCCCGCCTCCTGCGCTGAAATCCTGGGGACCCGGCCGCGGTCGCCGCTAGGGTGCGCCCATGAGCGGGACGACGCCCTCCGCCCAGCAGGTCCTCCCCCGTGCCCGCACGGCGGTCTCGACGGGCGCGAACATGGCCTGCCTCGTCGGTGCGCAGGCGCTCATGGTCGCCGGGCAGGGCATCGCGGCCTGGGCCCTCACGCTCGCCGGCGGTCTCGCCTTCGCGATCGTGGTGCTCGGCCGCCAGGTGCGGGACGTCCCCCGGCACACCACCTTCCTCGACGGTGTCGTCGGGTTCCTCGGCCTGATCGTCCTGCTGGTCGTGGGCGCCCTCGTCGCGCGCGCCGTCGTGCTCGACCACGCGTGGCTCGCGGTGGTCGCCGCCCTGGCGACCGGCGCGGCGACCGGCGGCCTCCTGCGCCGTCAGCAGCTGCGCATCGCGTCGCGCCGCAGCTGACCTCACACCGAGGCCGGGGACCGTCCAGGGCAGCGCGGCTCAGAACAGCACGGTCGCGTACGCGCCGACCTCTCGGAAGCCCACCGCCTCGTACGCGCGGACGGCGCGGGTGTTGTAGCCGTTGACGTACAGCGAGACCACCGGTGCGATCTCGGCGCGCGTGGCCTGCACCACAGCAGCCATGCCGCTCTCGGACAGTCGCTCGCCGCGCCGTTCGGGATCGACCCACACCCCCTGCACCTGCGCCACACCGCACGCGACGGCAGGCACCTCGGCCTTGAACACGACGCGCGGCCGACGCAGGCCACCCACGCGGTCCACCAGCACGAACGAACGCCCGTCGTCGACGAGGCGACGTACCCGGACCTCGTAGGGCCCGCCGGGCCCGCTCGCCGGCGAGTACCCGACCTCCTCGGTGAACATGCGGATGCACGCCGGCAGCACGATGTCGTACTCCTCGGGGCGCGACCTGCGGACGCGGGGGTCCGCGCGCACGAGCGGTGTGCCGTCCAGCACCATGGACGGCTGGTGCGCGCGCACCTCGCGCTCGACGGGCCACGCGCCACGCAGCCGTGACCACAGCCCGAGCACGGGGTCCGCCGGTCCCACGATGGACGAGCAGCGGCGTCCCCGTGCCCTGCCGAGCTCCGCAAAGGCCGCCAGCGCGCGGGACGTGACGTCGGCGTCGAGCCTCCCGACGACGGGCACGAGGTTCGCCCCCACCCAGCACACCGCCAGCAGGACGCCGTCCTCCGAGTAGCCCCACAGCTCCCCGCCGGCACGGCGCAGCCCCGTCGACGCGGCCTGCTCGAGGCGGCTCGAGGCGAGCACCGACCCGACGGGGTCGGTCGCACAGACCGCGAGGGCCGCCGGGACGTCGGCGTCTGCCAGGACGACCGCGCCGGTGCGTCCCGAGAGCGTCGTCGCCGGCGGCACCACCATGGGCCGATTGTGCCCTACGTCACACCCACCTGTCGCACGGGCGGCACGCCCGCCCGTCGGCACCACCGTCGGCGCTCAGCCGACGCTGACGACGGGGCTGCCCTCGCCCGACTCGACCGGGTCCATCGTCTCGGCGAGACGCATGGCCTCCTCGATGAGCGTCTCGACGATCATCGACTCGGGCACGGTCTTGATGACCTGGCCCTTGACGAAGATCTGGCCCTTGCCGTTGCCGGACGCCACGCCCAGGTCCGCCTCGCGGGCCTCACCGGGCCCGTTGACGACGCACCCCATGACGGCGACGCGCAGCGGCACCTCCATGCCCTCGAGGCCTGCGGTGACCTTCTCGGCCAGCGTGTACACGTCGACCTGCGCACGGCCGCAGGACGGGCACGAGACGATCTCGAGCTTGCGCGGCCGCAGGTTGAGCGCCTGCAGGATCTGGATGCCGACCTTGACCTCCTCGACGGGAGGTGCGGACAGCGAGACCCGGATCGTGTCACCGATGCCCTTGCTGAGCAGCGCCCCGAACGCCGTCGCGGACTTGATCGTGCCCTGGAACGCCGGCCCGGCCTCCGTGACGCCGAGGTGCAACGGCCAGTCGCCCCGCTCGGCGAGCATCTCGTAGGCCCGCACCATGACGACGGGGTCGTTGTGCTTGACGCTGATCTTGAAGTCGCGGAAGCCGTGCTCCTCGAACAGCGACGCCTCCCACACGGCCGACTCGACGAGCGCCTCGGGTGTGGCCTTGCCGTACTTCGCGAGCAGCCGGGGGTCGAGCGAGCCGGCGTTCACGCCGATCCGGATGGACACGCCGGCGTCGGTCGCCGCCTTGGCGATCTCCTTGACCTGGTCGTCGAACTTGCGGATGTTGCCCGGGTTCACGCGGACCGCCGCACACCCGGCGTCGATGGCCGCGAAGACGTACTTCGGCTGGAAGTGGATGTCGGCGATGACGGGGATCTGCGACTTGCGCGCGATCGCCGGCAGCGCCTCCGCGTCGTCCTGGGTGGGCACCGCGACACGCACGATGTCGCACCCGGACGCGGTGAGCTCGGCGATCTGCTGCAGCGTCCGGTTGATGTCGGTCGTCGGGGTCGTCGTCATCGACTGCACCGACACGGGGGCGTCACCGCCCACCTCGACCTTGCCGACGCGGATCTTGCGGGACGCTCGCCGCGGGGCCAGGACGGGTGCGGGCGCCTGCGGCATGCCAAGACTGATCGGGGTGCTCACCTGACCATCATCCCACCCCGTCGGCGTGCGGACGGCGGGTCCGGCGGCCGCGGTTCGCATGCTCACCGAGCCGTCACCGGACGTCCACGAGGAGTCCCGCGCCGTGCCGTGGACCGTCAGCCGATCCGGACCGGGTTCACGATGTCGACGTACACGAGCAGCAGCCCGACGCCGCCCAGCACGACGAACACCGTGTACGCGAGAGGCACGAGCAGCGCCGAGTCGGCGGGTCGCGGACGCACCGCCCCCCGCAGGCGGGCGAGCTGGCGACGCGCACCCTCCCACAGGGCGGTCACGACGTGGCCGCCGTCCAGCGGCGGCAGGGGCAGCAGGTTGAACACGAAGAGCGCCAGGTTGAGCATCGCGAGCGTCGACAGCAGGCCCGCGGCGCGCACGGCGACCGTCTCGGTGTCCATCGCGGCGATCTCGCCGGCGAACCGCCCGACCCCCACGGGCCCCACGATCGAGGTCTGGTCGCGCTCGCCGCCCGTCACGGTCGTGGACACGAGGTCGCCGATCCGCTGGGGGAGCGTGACGACGACCTGGGCCGTCTGCCACGTCGCCGACGCGGCGACCGAGACCGCCGTGCCGACCGACTGACGCTGGATCACCGTCGCGGGGCCGACGCCGAGGAAGCCGACCTCCTGCGTGGCGACCTCTCCCTCGCCGTCCGTGATCGCCATGCCGTCGGCGTCGACGACCGGACGCTCGGCGACCACGGGCGTGGCGGTGAGGTCGACCTGCCGACCGTCGCGCTCCACGACGATCGTGACCGTGCGGTCGCCGCTCTCGCGGATCAAGCCGCTGACCTGCGCCCACGAGGTGACCTCGACGCCGTCGTACGAGACCAGCCGGTCCCCGGGGAGCACGCCGGCAGCGGCGGCCGGGGCCG
>Ga0233375_1001280_pt1 | contig 11530 bp, 2 predicted proteins | sample ElkDunMinimDraft_10_FD_191539 | JGI IMG/M metagenome (GOLD analysis project Ga0233375, IMG submission 191539) | Fecal eukaryotic communites from dung pellets of Tule Elk in California, USA - Elk Dung E16 | ecosystem: Host-associated > Mammals > Digestive system > Large intestine > Fecal | place... | reverse complement strand
CACGGTCAATCCGTCCGCCACCGACAGCGTGGGCAACGCGGTCACTGCCAGCCAGGGCAGCTGCACCACCTGCAGCACCCAGCACCCGCTGGTGGTCGTGTCCTCGAGCAAGACCTCCGATGTCGGCGACGGCACGGCGGTGCAGCAGGGCCAGGAGGTCACCTACACGATCACCGCCCAGGTCAGTGGCAGCGGCGCATTGACCGCCCCGCTGCAACTGACCGACACGCTGGGCAGCGGCCTCAGCTTCGCGGCCATCGTCGACGCGGGCGCCTTCAGCTGTGCCGGTGGCAACCCGGTGCGCTGCACGCTTCCGGTCGGCACGACCGCGGGCACCTACTCGGCCAGCTACCGGGCGAGCGTGAACGAGGCCGCCACGACTTCCGTGAGCAACAGCGTGGTGCCCGACCAGGGTAGCTGCACGGATTGCACCACCGACAACCCGCTCGTCGTTATCGCGACCCGCAAGGACAACCTGGCCCCGGGCAACAACGCGCCCGTGCTGGCCGGCTCGGTCATCAGCTATCGCATCACCACCGTCATCACCGGCGGTGCGCTCACCCGCGCATACACCGCCACCGACACCCTGGGCCCGGGACTGACCCTGCAGTCGGTCACAGCCGGCGCCGGCTTCACCTGCAACGGGGCCAATCCACTGGCCTGCACCCTGGCCGCCGGTACCGCGGCGGGCACCTACACCGTGGATTACACCGCGGTGGTGGACGCGGGTGCGTCGGGCGGCGTGCAGAACTCGGTCGCGGCCAGTGAGGGCTCGTGTACGGACTGCAACACGTTCAACCCGCTGGCTGCGGTGGTGACCCGCAAGAGTTCCAGCGTCGGGAACGGGACCGGCGTGCAGGGGGGCGACACGATCACCTACACCCTGACCGCGCTGATCACCGGACCTGCGCTGCCGGCCGCCCTGCAGCTGACGGACACGCTGAGTGCCGGCCTGACGTTCGGCGGGATCACGAGCCCGGGCGCGTTCAGCTGCAATGCGGCCAATCCGGTGGTGTGCACCCTGCCGGCCGGCACGCCTGCCGGCAGCTACTTGGTCAGCTACACCGCGACGGTGGATGCCTCGGCCACGGTGGCGGTGAGCAACACGGTGGTGCCCAACCAGGGTGACTGCGTCGACTGCTCCACCACCAACCCGGTGTTGGCCCTGGTCACCAGCAAGTCCTCGGACTTCGGTGACGGCACCGCCGTGCAGCGCGGCGACCTGATCACCTACACGCTGACCACCGTTATCTCCGGCGGTGCCCTGCTGGGCCGGCCCTTCACCCTGACCGACACCCTCGGCAGCGGGCTGCAGTTCGAATCCATCACGGCCGCCGGTGCGTACAGCTGCAACACGAGCTCGCCTATCGTCTGCACGCTGCCGGCCGGAACCGCCGCGGGTACCTACACGGTGACCTACACCGCGCGCGTCAGCGCCGACGCCACCACCTCGGTCGCCAACAGCGTGGTACCCAGCGACGGCACCTGCACCGACTGCACCACGGACAACCCGCTGGTCGACATCGCCACCAGCAAGAGCATCGACGTGGGCGCCGGTTCGCCCGTGTACCGCGGCCAGACGTTGACCTACACCGTCACCACCGTGGTGACCGGCGGCGCGCTGACCCGTCCGCTGACGCTGACCGACACCCTGGGTCAGGGCCTGGCACTGGCTGCCGTCACCGCCCCCGGGAGCTTCAGCTGCGGCACCGGCAACCCGCTGGTGTGCACGTTGCCGGCCGGAACGGCGGCCGGCAGCTATCCGCTGACCTATACGGTCAACGTCGACGCCTCTGCCAACGGCGCGGTCAACAACTCGGTAGTCGCCAGCGATGGCACCTGCACCGACTGCCGCGTCGTCAACCCATTGCTCGACCCGTTGGTGGGGTATTCCAAGACCGTGACCGTCCCGGGCGGGCAGACCGCCGCACCGGTCGGCGACACCCTGACCTACACCATCACGGTCTCCGTGGGCACAGCCCCGACCCGTGCGGTGAGCACCTACACGGACACCCTGGGCCCGGGCCTGGAGTTTGTCGGGTTCACCGATACCGGTGCCTTCAGCTGCGGTGGTACCGGCCCCCTGGTATGCACGCTGCCGGCGGGTACCGCGGTCGGCACCTACGCGCTGAGTTACACCGCCCGGGTCACCCCGGAAGCCGATGGCGCGGTGAGCAACACCGTGACCGCCACGGGCGATGACAATCCCGGCTGCGACGGCCCGTGCACCACCGGCACCGCCGTGCTCGAGCCGCAGGTCGGCTACTCCAAGTCGGTGGCCCTGGCGGACGGGCAGACCAGCGCCGCCGCCGGCGACACCCTGGCCTATACCATCACCGTGACGGTGTCGGTGGCCCCGACCTCGGGCGTCAGCACGTACACCGACACCCTGGGCCCGGGCCTGCAGTTCACCGGGTTCACCAGCACCGGCGCGTTCACCTGCAGCGGCACCGGACCGCTGGTGTGCACCCTCCCGGCCGGTACCCCGGCGGGGACCTACCCGCTGACCTACAACGCGCTGGTCACTTCAACCGCGACAGGGAGCGTGCGCAACGCCGTCACCGCCACCGGCGAGGACGATCCGACCTGCAACGAGCCGTGCTCCACCGACACCACCGTGCTGACGCCGGTCGTGGACGTGAGCAAGTGGGCCACGCCGGCCAGCGGCACCCAGGTCGATCCCGGCCAGGTGCTCAGCTATACGCTGACGGCGGTGGTTTCCGGTGCGCCGCTGAGCTCGCCGCTGGTGCTGACCGATACCCCCGGGGCGGGCCTGACGGTCTCCTCGCTGCCGCCGGAGTGCAACAGCAGTGGCACGCAGATCGTGTGCACCTTGCCGGTCGGGACTCCGGTGGGTGTGCAGTCGATCAGCTACGAGGCCACGGTCAATTCCCAGGCCGGCAGCACGGTTGGAAACACCGTGGTCGCCGCCGGCGGCGGGCCGGATGCACCGGGCTGCGAGGAGTGCTCGACCACGCACAAGGTGCAGAACCCGCTGCTGCGCATCACCAAGACGGCCGGCTCCCGCGAGGTCAAGATCGGCGACCTGGTCCGCTACACGCTGCAGATCGAGAACATCAGCGACAGCGATCTGGTGGGCGGGACCATCGTCGATACCACCCCGGCCGGGTTCTCCTTCGTGAGCGGCTCGCTGCAGCAGAGCGGTGGCAGCGCGCTGACCGTGTCCGGGGCGGGCCCGGTGCGCCTGGGCAACCTGTCGGTGCCCGGCGGCGGAACCGTCACCGTGGCCTACCTGATGCGCGTCGGCGCGGCGGTGCGGCCTGGAACGCATGTGAACCAGGCGCAGGCACAGGCTTCCAATGGAACGGCCATCTCCAACGTGGCCACCGCCGAAGTGATCCTTGCGGACGACCCGCTGCTGGACGAGAGCCTCATTGTCGGCACCGTGTTCGACGACCGCGATGGCGACGGCTGGCAGGATCGTGCCGACCTGACCCGGGTCCGTGTGCAGGGAGGCTTCGCCCCCGCCGACTACGTGCCGGGTTCTACCAGCATGGACCTGGGCGACGGGCCGCGCGTGGTGGCCGACGCCAGCGCGCCGCTGCTGAGCGGCGTGGAGCTCGGTGCATTACGCGCCCGCAGCTCCGAGGCCGATCCTCCGGAGCACACCCGGCTGGTGGTGAGCCAGCGGCTGCGGGAGGCGCGTTTCACCGACGACTTCGTCCTGACCAGTGCCGAGGGCGTGACTGTGCGCATGGATGCCCAGGGCAATACCCGGATCGAGCGCAGCGGGGAGGCGGCCAAGGACCTCAACGCGGCCGAGCCGGTGATCGAACGGCGCGTCAGCACCGATGCCGGCGGCACGCGGGTCGACTACGTGATCCGCAATGAAGGCATCGATGAGCGTGGCATCCCGGGCGTGCGCCTGGCGACGGTGGAAGGCCTGCTGGTGGAGACTGACCAGTTCGGTCGCTACCACCTGATCGGCATCGACGGTGGCGAGTGGGAGCGTGGGCGGAACTTCGTGATGAAGCTCGACCCGGTCACACTGCCGCCCGGTGCCGTGCTGACCACCGACAACCCCTTGCTGCGCCGGATCACCCCCGGACTCCCGGTGCGGTTCGACTTCGGCGTGCGCATGCCCCCGGGCATGATCGGAGGCGGTGACCAGCAGGTGCAGGCGGTGCTGGGCAAGGTCCTGTTCGCCCCGGGCAGTGACGTCATCTCCGAGGAATTCCTGCCCGCGGTCGACCGCATGGCCGAGACCCTGCGTGGGCGCCGCGGAGAGGTGACGATATCCGCCAGCGGCGAAGCTCCGGAGCTGGCGTTCGCCCGCGCCACGGCGCTCAAGCGGGAACTCGAGCAGCGGCTTTCGGCGCAGGACCTGGCCACCCTCGCCATCAACGTGCGCGAGGGCGAGGACGCCGATGCACCGCTGCTGGCAGGTCTCAGCCAGGAGGGGCCGGTGCTCGGTGCGCAGCTGTTCGAGACCGGCGGCGCGACGATCAGGTCGCAGTACGCGGCCCTGCTGGAGCGCGTCGCATCGGAACTTGAACGTGATGGCGGAGGACGCGTCGCCCTCCACGCTGGCAGCGATGCGGAGGCCTCGCGCATCGGCCTGGAGCGTGCCCGCGTGGTCCGCGATGCCCTGGCGTCGCAGTTGAGCCCGGAGGTGCTCGCCCGGGTCGAGGTGGGAGTCGGCGCGGCAACGCGTGGACCGGTGCAGGCCGGGGAGAAGCAGCCATGAAGCGCAAACTCCTGGATTGCACGCTGATCGGCCTGCTGGCCGGCATGGCCGCGCAGGCCCACGGACAGGACCCGACCAGCGAGGCCGCCGCCGGGTCGGCGGCGGTCGACTGCGACGGGGCGGGTTGCCGGAGCAGGGAAGGGTCGCTGTACCAGCTCCGCTCGCCGGAGGCTTCCCCGAGCAGGGCGACAGGCGCCGACATCTCCGCTGCCGGAGCCCGGCCGCAGGTCCTCGCCCGCACCGACACCCCGGCACAAGCCGAAGGCCAGGCCACCGCCTACAACCGCTACTCGGTCCAGCTTCCGGGCGGTGGCGTGGTCTGGGCCACGGAGGATCCCAACATCGGCCAGCCGGAACTGGCAGTATCGGCGCCATCCTTCATCGCCTTTGACGGGCGACAGATCGCTGATCCGGTGCAGTTCGCCGTCAGGAGCAACTACCCGGACTTCGTGGACCGGTTCGAGGTGACCATCTTCCGGGGCAGCGATACAGATCTGGTCGAGCCGATCGCCAGGGTTGAACTGCCCGTGGCCACCGTTGCACAGGCCGAATGGGACGGCCGGCTGCCGGACAACTACCGCTTCCGTGCAGGCGACGACCTGATCTACACCCTGCGGGCCTACGGCGCCGACGGCACTTTCGACGAAACCTATCCGTCACAGATCCAGCTGGTGACGCCGGAAGAGGCTGCCCGCGGCAACCGCAGCCTTCGCGAGAACACCGAAAGGGCGCTCGGCACCTCGCTCACCGACCAGCAGGCCCGGAACCAGGTACTGATCGACGATGTGTTCTCGCGCAATGGCCTGCGCCAGCAGAACATCAGCGTGTACGGCTCGCGCGTCCGCCTCCAGGGCCGCGACCTGCCGCCCGGGCGGGCGCTGACCATCAACGGCCAACCGTATCCGGTCGACCTGGAGCGCAAGTTCGCTGCCGAACTGCTGATGCCGGTGGGCCGGCACCGCTTCGACATCGAGGTGGTCGGCAACGGCGACGGCGGATCGGTGGCCACGGAGACGAGTTCGATCGACATGGAGGTGACGGGGCGATACTTCTTCGCCGTCGGCATTGCCGATGTCACCTTCTGGCGCAACGACGTAAGCAAGTCCAAGGCGGTCTTCGGGCAGGACGGCCGTTACAAGGACGACATCATCAGCAACGGCCGGCTGGCGTTCTACCTCAAGGCCAAGGCCAGGGCCAGGTACCTGATCACCGCCCAGGCAGACACCACCGAGCAGGAGCTCGGCCACCTGTTCGACGGCTTCACCAGTGCCGAGCCACGGGACATCTTCCGCCGCCTTGATCCGGACCTGTACTACCCCACCTACGGCGACGACTCGATCACCTACCGTGACGTCGATACCCAAGGGCGTTTCTATCTGCGCGTGGACTGGGACCAGAACCAGGCGCTGTGGGGCAACTACGTCACCGGGTTCACCGGCACCGAGTACGCACAGTACGTGCGCGCGCTCTACGGCGCGGCGGCGAGCTGGCGCTCGCGCGAGATCAACCTGTGGGGCGACCCGCGCACCGAGCTCCGCGCATTCGCATCGCAGGCGGAGACGGCGCCCGGACACAACGAGTTCGTCGGCACCGGTGGCAGCCTGTATTACCTGCGCAACACCGACATCCTGCCCGGGTCGGACCAGGTGGTCCTGGAGGTGATCGATCCGGCGACCGGGCGTGTCGAGAAGCGGGTGCCGCTGCTGCGCGGCGCCGATTACGAGATCGACGAGATGCAGGGACGCATCATCCTGTCCAGGCCCCTGGCCCAGGTTACCCGGGAGAACGTCCCGACGCTGACCCGCGACGTCCCTCTCGACGGGTACGAGCAGCGCCTGATCGTGGATTACGAGTGGGTTCCGACGGGCTTCGACGACGACAACGGCACTGGCGGTTTCCGCGGCAAGCACTGGCTTGGCGACCATGTCGGCGTGGGCGCGACCTACGTCGAGGAGAATCGCGATGGACAGGACTACACCCTCACCGGCGGCGACCTGACGCTGCGCGCGGGCAACGGCACCTACCTGAAGGCCGAGTACGCGCGCACCGAGTCCTTCAGCGCGCCGGCGTTCTTCTCCGACAACGGAGGCCTGAGCTTCATCCGCTCCAACAGCAGCACCGGTCAGCGCAAGGGCGAGGCCCGTTCGATCGAGGGGCGCGTCAACCTGAAGGAGCTGGGCTGGACCGAGCTGGACTGGAGCGCCGGGGCCTGGTGGCTGGATACCGATGCCGGCTACTCGACGGCCCAGTACGACAGGCTCGTGCCGATCACCGAGTACGGCACCGAGGTCTTCGGCCAGATCACGCAGGATGTCAGCATCTACGCCCGCTACAGCAAGGCCGAGGCCGGGCTCCAGTCCCTCATCCAGGCGCAGGCCACCGCGGAGTGGAGGCTGGACGACTACAACACCCTCAGCGGCGAGATCCGGCGGGTGGAGCAGAACACGTCCCTTGCACCGAAGGCCACGGGCCTGCTTGGCGCGGTGCAGTACGCCCACCAGTTCAACAGCAACCTGACCCTGTACGGCTTGGCGCAGGGCACGCTGGACAACGATGGTGGCAGGTACGAGGACAACAACGCGCTCGTCGCGGGCGGCAAGTACCTGTTCGCCAACCAGTCATCCATCACCGCCGAAGGCAGCGTGGGCGACCGTGGCAACGCCGCCCTGGCCAGCGGCGAGTACCGGCTCAGCCCGCAGCACTCGCTGTATGCCGGGTACAGCTACTCCACGGACATGACCGCCGACCAGTCGCTGTTCGAGCCGAACCGCAACAACGGCTGGACCATCGGCCAGCGCTGGCGCATGTCCGAGCGGGTCAACATGTTCAACGAAAGCCAGTTCCTCAAGGAACCCCGCCAGTCCGGGCTGGCGCATACCTACGGCATGGACTTCTATCCCTCGCAGGGCTGGAACGTGGGATTCACCCTGCAGAGCGGTGAATTGGAGAGGGAGCAGGGTGGCACGATCGACCGGCGCGCGATCAGCGTCAGTGGAGGCCATACCTCGCCGGTTGCCGACTGGCGGAGCAAGGTGGAGTGGCGCAAGGACGATGGCGCCGAACGGCGCACCCAGTGGATCACCACCAACAGGCTGTTGTGGAAGATCAACGAAAGCTGGCGGATCGCCGCACGGGTCAACTATGCCGATACCGACGACTCGATCGACCGGGTGACCGAAGCCAAGTTCATCGAGAGCAACCTCGGTTTCGCCTGGCGACCGTGGAACACCACCCGCTGGACCCTGCTGGGTCGCTACACCTACCTGTACGACCTGGCCTCGCCGGGCCAGGTGGGCGGGGCGGAGTACGACCAGCGCACCCGGGTACTCTCGCTGGAGGGCATCTACAAACTTGACCAGCACTGGGAGTACGCACTGAAGGTCGCACGTCGCGATGGCGATGTGCGGATGCAACGGGGCCGCGGGCCCTGGTTTGATTCCGGAACGGCATTCGTGGCGGGACAGGTTCGCTATGAGCTGCGCACGCAGTGGCACGCGCTGGCCGAGTATCGCTGGCTGGATGTGGATGATGGCGGCAGCAAGCAGGGCTTCCTGGTTGGGCTGGACCGCGACGTCGGCAAGAACTTCCGGGTCGGCGTCGGCTACAACTTCACCGAGTTCAGCGACGACCTGACCGAGTTCGACTACGACCAGCGTGGCTGGTTCCTCAACATGACCGGCATCTACTGAGCGGCGCACGCATGAATGGACCTCACGCCAAGTCGTATCAGACCGCTCCCGCCCGCCATGCGATCGGCCGGGCGGGGGGCATCGCCCTCGTCGGGCTGCTCCTGCTGGGCTCGCTGCTCCCCACCGCCCAGGGGCGGTCCACGCAAGCGGGTATCGCCATCACCAACACCCCTGAGCAGGGTCCGAGCGACCAGGCCGACGACCGCTACGTGGCCGGTGCACAGGTGGTCTACACCATCCTGGTCGACAACCCTGGCGAGGAGGCCGTACGTGGCGCGCGTGTGCATGCACGGCTTCCGCCCGCAATCCCCACTGGCAGATGGACTTGTCGCGCCGAAGGCGGCGCCCGCTGCGGCAGCGACGAGGGCCGCGGACACGTGGAGGATATGCCCACTCTGCCCGCGCGTACGCAGGTAAGTTACGTCTGGACGATGCCGGTGCCGGCCGATTACGCGAGCAGCCATGGTTCGCTCGACGCCATGGCGATGCTGGCCCTGCCCACGGGCCTGCGTGCGGTCGACCCGGCACTGCTGACAGCGCGTGACTCCGATTTGCCCCTGGCCGGCCGGCAGGCGCTGATGGGAGGATCGGTGGGCGGGCAGGCCGACGCCAGATCGGGCGCGAGAGCCTCCAACGTTCCCGGCGGGCCGTTCCCCGGATGTGACGCCACCATGTACATGTCCTACGGATTGAACCCCAACCGGCCGACCACGATCGCCCGGCTGGACGTGAGCCAGGTGCCGTTCGAGCTGGACCCGATCGGCGACAACAGCCAGTCCTACAACGCCATCGGCTTCAACCCCAGGGACAACTACATCTACGGCATCCGCCTGCGGACCACCAACCTCTACCGCATCCACTCCAATGGCTACGTGGACTCGCTTGGCAACATCCGCGGTCTGCCCAGTGCCGGGTCCCGGTCATACAACTCGGGCGAGATCGGCGCCGATGGCTACATGTACGCGCTGCTGGAGGGCACCGATACCGTGCTGTACAGGATCGACATCAGCAATCCCGACGCTGCCTTTGCCGTGGCCATTCCCCTTGTCGGCGGCACAGTGAGCGGCAACGACCTGGCCTGGATCAACGGGCGCCTGTACACGGTCAACCGGGACGGCACCGTGGCCTGGATCGACCCGACCACCGGCGCCGTGACCACGCTGCCAGCCGTCAACGGCACCCTGGGCGATGTCGGGGCACTTTTCGGAACGCCCATCGCCCTGTACGGGGCGCAGAACAATCCCGGCGGCTTCTACCAGTTCGACCTGACCACGGGCGCAGCGATCAAGCTGTCCGATGCGCCACCCGTCGCCAGCAACGACGGGGCGCACTGTGCCACGGCGCCCATCGAGCTGGGTGCGGATGTCTCGGTCACCAAGACCAATACGCCCGACCAGGGCCCCAGCGACCTGCCGAACGACACCTTCCGCCCCGGAACCAACGTCACCTACCGCATCGTGGTGACCAACGACGGCCCGGTCGGCATGAAGGGCATGTCCGTCACCGACCCGGTGCCGGCCGGGATCACCACCACCAGCTGGACCTGCTCCATCATCCAGGGCGACGGCCAGTGCGGTGCTTCCTCGGGCACCGGCCCGATCGATACGACCGTGGACCTGCAGTACAACGCGATCACGCGCACCGGCTCGCAAGCGCTGTTCTCGCTGATCGTCAGCGTCCCGGCCAACTACTTGGATACTTCCGACACGCTGACCAACCCCGTCACAATCGTGCTTCCGCCGGACTACGTCGATCCCACGCCCGACGACCATGCCGCCCTCGACAGCGACCAGGCCGAGCGCGTGGACCTGCGCGTGCTCAAGCAGACTACGGCAGGTCCGCTCGTGGTCGGCGAGACGGTCCGGTACACGATCGTGGCGGACAACCCCGGCACCCTCGACGTGGCGGACGCCATCCTCAGCGACACTCCCAACAGCAGGCTGGACTGCACCACACCTACAGAGCCGCCTGTCTGCACCGCCACCGGCGGCGCGCAGTGCCCGGCCGGGGACAGCTTGACGCGGGCGCTGCTGGGGACAGGCGTCGTGATACCCCTGCTGCCTGCCGGAGGCGCGTCGGTCACCGTGAGCCTCAGCTGCGTGGTGGTCCAGTAGATACAGGCTGCGGAACCGGCGGGCCGTCGCAGTAACCACGGTCAGGGTGTGGCCGACCAACGGCCATACCCGCATCCAGTGGAGGCCCCGGTCCAACCATGCCGGGCCGAAGGCGGGCAGGGGGGCAAGGGCCATACGTACGCTAACCCCTTGCCGCTGGCGTACAAGGCGGGCGCAGAAGCGCGACGTACACCCGCCGCTGCGCGCTGGAGATGGCCCCGAATGGGCGGACGGACGACACGGGGTGCGGGAATGAGGGCCGGGATGGCCAGCGGTCGTCAAGGCGGAGCCCCAGAGGGGTAGCCCACCTTGGGCCCTCGCATCGCCCCGGCCGCAGGTGTATATATCCGCGAAAGCTGCAACGACAGGCCGGTGGCCTGCGCGGGCAAGGATGCCGCAGCGGAGACACACGGATGCACGGGATGCCCTGATTGTCGTGCTGGCCTTGATGCCGGCCGCCATGCCGGTCCAGCACGTCTACAAATGCGTGGCTGGCGGCCAGACCACTTACCAGTCCGGCCCCTGCGAAGATGGCAGCGTGCCGGTCCGCACCTGGGAGCGTGGAAGCTATGCGCTCCCGGCTGTCCAGCCGCCGCCGACGACGGTGGCCCCGCGGACTGCAGCCGTGCGGACAGCCCGAGGCGGTCGTTGCCCATTGAATGCTCCAGCCGTACGTCCCGAGAGCCGGCCTGCGCGGTCGCCACACCATAGTCCATGGCGGTGACGGGGGGTGCCCAGCCAAAGGAGCGGTGTGGTCTCGGGTGATCCGCAAGGCAGGAAGGCTGCCCGTTTCCCTCTCGGGGCACCACCTGATTCGAAGTGAACCTGATCCGTTCTCTCTTTCCCCCGTATCCACCGAAATCGAAGCGAACCTGATCCGTTCGCTTCACCAGTACCTGGAAAGTCGGCTTTGACCCCAGTTTTGGAACCCGCCATGTCCCTGACCGAACGTCTGTTCCAGTTGCGCGCACACGGCAGCGATGTGCGCACCGAAATGCTGGCCGGGCTGACCACCTTCC
>Ga0233375_1001278_pt1 | contig 11545 bp, 10 predicted proteins | sample ElkDunMinimDraft_10_FD_191539 | JGI IMG/M metagenome (GOLD analysis project Ga0233375, IMG submission 191539) | Fecal eukaryotic communites from dung pellets of Tule Elk in California, USA - Elk Dung E16 | ecosystem: Host-associated > Mammals > Digestive system > Large intestine > Fecal | place... | reverse complement strand
GGGCACGCCGTCGGACCAGGCCTTCATGGATTCGCCGATAGCCTAACGCATGTTCACGCCTTCACAGGTCACTGCGTCCACGCCCCGGGCACGTCCGAGGGATATGATGCCCCGCCTCCCGGGCTCTCCCGCCGCTGAGTGGCCCGACGGCGGGCGCGCACGCCGACCCTCTCAGGCACGCACGGGCGCGCACGGGCGTGCGGGGGCGCGGTGCCCGCCCGTGGGTCAGCCCTTCGGCGTGACGTACGGGATGCGGCCGCGGTCGACCGCCCGGTAGTCGAGCAGCGCGGAGCCGATGACCCCGACGAGCAGGACCACCGCGAAGACGATCCGGTCGTAGAACTCGTAGTTGCGCAGGACCGCCAGCACGATCCCGAGCAGGACGATCTTGACGAGCCAGCTGCCCAGCACGACCGCGGCCGTCGTGGTCGGGGTCGAGCGCGCGGTGCGGGCCATCGCGACGATCGTCGTCCCGGAGAACACGAGAGCGATCGCGACGCCGAGGAGCGCTCCCCACACCCCCGGGAGCCCGGCGACGAGAGCGCCCAGGGCCACGCCGAGGACCAGGAGGCCCCCGAGCAGGAGCAGGGTGTCGCGCAGCGCGGTCCGGAACACCGCGCTCACCGCGTCCCCCACCACGTCCGCGGCCGGGGACTGCTCCCCGACGGACGGCGTCGTGCCCGCGGACGGCGTCGTGCCCGCGAGCGGGTCCGTCGCGTGCGCCCGGTCGCCCGTCGGCTCGTCGGGGGTGTGCGGTGCGGGAGTCGTCATCGGGAGGTTCCTTCAGGGTGGCGGAGCGGGTCGGAGGGAGGTTCTGGGGTACCGGCCGGTGAGGCGTGCACGACCGGTGAGGCCCCGCTCGTCGCGGCGCGGCGGGGGGGCGGAGCCGTCGGGATGCCCTCGGGCGCGGTGACGGCGTCGTCGTCGAGGAACCGGCCGCGCGTCCGCAGGGGGCCGAGCGTGAGGATCGCGGCCACGACCATCGCGACGACCAGGCCGATCGCGACGTTCTCGGCGGGCCAGCGCACGAGCGCGACCGCGCCGAACGCGAAGACCGACGTCCACAGGTACATGATCACGACGGCGCGCCGGTGCGAGTGGCCCAGGGCCAGCAGCCGGTGGTGCAGGTGCAGCCGGTCCGGGTGGAACGGCGACTTGCCCGTGCCGACCCGGCGCGCCACGGCGAGGGCCATGTCGAGCAGCGGGAGCAGGATCACCGCGAGGGGCAGCAGGATCGGGACCAGCTCGCGCTGGCGGCTCGGGTCCGACGCGGTGCCGGTGTCGATGCTCCCCGTCACCACGATCACCGCCGAGGCGAGCACGAGCCCCAGGACCATGGATCCCGAGTCGCCCATGAAGATCCGGGCGGGGTGGAAGTTGTGCGGGAGGAAGCCCAGGCAGATCCCCACGAGCGCCGCCATGACGAGCGTCGCGAGGTTCGAGTAGTCGGAGGGGCTCGCCGCGACGGTCAGGCTGTAGGTGTACACGAAGTAGGCGCTGCCACCGATCGCGATGAGGCCGGCGGCCAGGCCGTCGAGCCCGTCGACGAAGTTCACGGCGTTCATCACGACCACCACGACGAGCACCGTCACGATGAGCGAGAGCCTCGACGAGCCGATCACGAGACCGTTGATGGGGAACGTGACGAGCTGCACACCCTGCCAGGCGATGAACAGCGCCGCGAGGACCTGGCCGGCGAGCTTGGTCATCCAGTCGAGGTCCCAGATGTCGTCCGCGACCCCCAGGAGGCACACGATGGCCGCGCCCCCGACGATCGCCCACGCCCGGTGGTCGACCTCGAAGACCCCCTCGAGGAACGGCATCTGCGAGGCGAACGTCACCGCCGCGACCAGGCCCGCGGTCATCGCGAGCCCCCCGAGGCGGGCCGTGGGGACGGTGTGCACGTCGCGGTCGCGGACCGCCGTGACGGCCCCTGTCCTCGCGGCGACCCAGTAGGCCACGGGGGTGAGGAGGTAGGTGACCACCGCTGCGATCAGCAGGACGAGCAGATAGACCCTCACCCGCCGTTCGCCTCCGGGACGCTCGTGCCGGGAGCCTCGGACGCCGCCGGGGGCTCCTCGCCGATCCCCAGGACCGGCGCGACCTCGCGCAGCCGCTCGAGCGTGACGGCGCCCTCGCGCACGACCCGCAGGTGCGGCCCGGTCGCGTCCACGATGGTCGAGGCCACTCCCCCGGGTGCGGTGCCGCCGTCGAGGTACACCGCGACGGGTTCCCCGAGCTGTTCCTGGGCGTCCGCCACCTCGAGCGCCGCGGGCCGGCCCGTGGCGTTCGCGCTCGAGACCGCGAGCGGTCCCGTGCGGCGCAGCAGGGCGAGCGCGGCCGGGTGGTCGGGCATGCGCAGCGCGACGGTCCCGTGGGTCTCACCGAGGTCCCAGGCGAGCGAGGGCTGCGCGTCGAGGATCACGGTGAGCCCGCCGGGCCAGAACGCCTCGACGAGGGCGCGCGCGTCGGGTGGCACGTCGGTCGCGAGGCCGTCGAGGGTCCGCAGGTCCGGGACGAGGACGGGCGGGGGCATCTGCCGCCCGCGTCCCTTGGCGGCCAGGAGGGCCGCGACGGCCTCGGCGTCGAACGCGTCGGCCCCGATCCCGTAGACGGTGTCGGTCGGCAGGACGACGAGGCCGCCTCGCGCGACGGCGTTCACCGCCTCGTCGATCGACGGGCCCCACGTGTTCGGGTCGGTGACGGGGTGCACAGAGCTCACGTCTCTCAGTCTTCCATGTCCGAAGGGTCCGCCGGTGCGGCGGTCCGCCCGGTCGTGCTCCGCGCGCGACGGGCCACGACCATGCGCGGCCTGCCCGTGAGGTCGCTGACGGTCCTGACGTCCTCGAAGCCGCCGACCGCCGCGACCATGGCGCGCGCGGCCTGCGCCTGGACCTCGGCGTGCTCCATGACGTAGAGGCCGCCGGGCGCGAGCAGCCGCGCCGCCGCGCGGGTCACCCCCCGCGGTACCTCGAGGCCGTCCTCGCCGAGGCCGTACAGGGCGACCTGGGGGTCGTGCAGCGCGACCTCGGGGTCACGCGGGACCGCGTCGGGCGGCACGTACGGCGGGTTCGACACCACGACGTCGCACGTCGCGTCGAGCGCCGCGAGCGCGGTCCGGGCGTCCCCCCGGACGAGGTGCACGACGGCGCCGCTCGCCTCGCGCGCCCGGGCCACGTTGCGCTGCGCCCACGCGTGGGCCTCACGGTCGAGCTCCACGGCGTGCACCTGGGCGCCCGGGACCTCGGTCGCGACGGCGAGCGCGATCGCTCCCGAGCCTGTGCACAGGTCCACGACGACGGGCGCGCCCGACCCGCGCGCGGCGACCTCGCGGGCCGCGTCGACCGCGACCTGGGCGACCTGCTCGGTCTCGGGTCGCGGCACGAAGACGCCGGGCCCCACGGCGAGGTCGAGGTGCCGGAAGGGCGCCGACCCGGTCAGGTGCTGGAGGGGCACCCGGCGCGCGCGGGCGTCGAGCAGCCGGGCGACGTCGCCGAGCACCGCCGGGCTCGCGGGCTCACCGCCACCGAGCAGCGACGAGACGGGTCGACCGAGCACCGCGGCCGACACGACGCGCTCGCGCGGGACTCCTGCGGCGTGCGCGAGCAACAGCTCGGCGTCCACGCGGGGCGTGTCGATCCCGGCGCGCGCGAGGCGGGCCGCGGCCTCGCGCAGGAGGCGTGCGACGTCGTCGGGCAGGGCGGGGGCGTCACCGGACGGCGAGGACACCGGCGCCGTCACGACGCCGCGGCGGCGAGACGCGCCGCCTCGTCGGCGTCGATCGCCGAGCGGATGACCGGCTCGAGGTCACCGTCCAGGACCTGGTCCAGGTTGTAGGACTTGTAGCCCGTGCGGTGGTCCGCGATCCGGTTCTCCGGGTAGTTGTAGGTCCGGATGCGCTCGGAGCGGTCCACGGTGCGCACCTGCGAGCGGCGCAGGTCGTTGGCGGCGGCCGCCTCCTCCTCCTGGCGCGCGGCCAGGAGCCGGGCGCGCAGCACGCGCATGGCCTGCTCGCGGTTCTGGAGCTGGGACTTCTCGTTCTGCATCGAGACCGTGATGCCCGTGGGCAGGTGGGTGATGCGCACGGCCGAGTCGGTCGTGTTGACCGACTGCCCGCCCGGTCCGGAGGACCGGTACACGTCGATGCGCAGCTCGTTCGGGTCGATCTCGATCTCGCCCGCGTCCTCGACCTCGGGGAACACGAGCACGCCCGCGGCCGAGGTGTGGATGCGGCCCTGCGACTCCGTCACGGGCACGCGCTGCACGCGGTGGACGCCACCCTCGTACTTGAGGTTGGCCCACACCCCGTCGGCGGGGTCGGTGGCACCGGCCCGGGCCTTGACCGCGACCTGCACGTCCTTGTACCCGCCGAGGTCGGACTCGGTGGCCTCGATGACCTCGGTCTTCCAGCCGCGACGCTCGGCGTAGCGCAGGTACATGCGCAGCAGGTCGCCCGCGAACAGCGCGGACTCCTCGCCGCCCTCGCCCGCCTTGATCTCGAGGATCACGTCGCGCCCGTCGTCGGGGTCGCGCGGCACGAGGACCCGGCGCAGCTTCTCGGTCGCGGCCGCGGCCGTCTCCTGGAGGGCGGGGAGCTCGGCGGCGAACGAGCTGTCGTCGGCAGCCAGCTCGGCGGCGGTCTCCGCGTCGTCGGTGGCCTCGCGCCACGCGCGGTAGGCCGCGACGACCTGGCCCAGCTCGGCGTAGCGGCGTCCGAGGGTGCGCGCCCGGCCCGTGTCGGCATGCACCGCGGGGTCGGCGAGGAGCGTCTCGATCTCGGCGTGCTCGGCGAGCAGGTGTTCGACGGCGGCGAAGGACTCGGTCACGAGGGTGTCCTGACGAAGGGGGTCGGCTGGAGAGCAGGGTGGGCGGGCCGGGCCCGCGCGGTCGTGCCCGGCGCGTCGAGGCCGGACAAGACGACAGCGCCGGTGGAACGGGTGCACCGCCTGCCCCTGGAGAGGTTGACGGACGCCCGGACCACCGGCGCTGGAGAGTCGCTACTTGTCGGCGGCCTTCTTGCCGTAACGAGCCTCGAAGCGGGCCACGCGGCCACCGGTGTCGAGGATCTTCTGCTTGCCCGTGTAGAACGGGTGGCAGGCCGAGCAGACGTCGGACGAGATGCGCCCCGACTTCTCGGTGCTGCGCGTGACGAACGTGGAACCGCAGGTGCAGGTCACCTCGGTCAGGACGTACTCGGGGTGGATGTCAGCCTTCACAGGACTCTCCTTCGTGGGTTGCCCCCGGGTCGCCTGCGGACAGCAGCCGTGAACCGGGGACGGGGAAACCAACAGGACATTGTGCCAGACGGGTCCGGCACACGAAAAATCCGTGGGCCGCCGCGCCCGCGCCCGCACGGGCAGGCGGGCGGGCGCGAGCGGCCCACGGTGGATCACACGGCGCGACCGACCTCTTCGTCGTTGTTGATGCCGCCAGGTGTGGTCTTCTGCACCTGGAGCAGGAACTCGACGTTGGACTTGGTCTCCTTGAGCTTGCCGAGCAGCAGCTCGATCGCCTGCTGCTGGTCGAGCGCACCCATGACGCGGCGCAGCTTGTAGACGATGCGGAGCTCGTCCTGCGGCATGAGGATCTCCTCGCGGCGCGTACCGGACGCGTTGACGTCCACGGCCGGGAAGATGCGCTTGTCCGCGAGCGAGCGCGAGAGCCGGAGCTCCATGTTTCCCGTGCCCTTGAACTCCTCGAAGATGACCTCGTCCATCTTGGAGCCGGTCTCGACGAGCGCCGAGGCGAGGATCGTCAGCGACCCGCCGTTCTCGATGTTGCGGGCGGCGCCGAAGAAGCGCTTGGGCGGGTAGAGCGCCGAGGCGTCCACACCACCGGACAGGATGCGCCCGGAGGCCGGGGCCGCGAGGTTGTAGGCGCGCGACAGACGCGTGAGCGAGTCGAGCAGCACGACCACGTCCTGGCCCAGCTCCACGAGACGCTTGGCGCGCTCGATCGCGAGCTCGGCGACGATCGTGTGGTCGGAGGCCGGACGGTCGAACGTCGAGGCGATGACCTCGCCCTTGACCGTGCGCTCCATGTCCGTGACCTCTTCGGGCCGCTCGTCGACGAGGACGACCATGAGGTGGACCTCAGGGTTGTTCGTCGTGATCGCGTTGGCGATCTGCTGCATGATGATCGTCTTGCCCGCCTTGGGCGGGGCGACGATCAGACCACGCTGGCCCTTGCCGATCGGGGCGACGATGTCGATCACGCGCGGCGTGAGACGACCGACCTCGCCCGTCTCCAGGCGCAGGCGCTCCTGCGGGTAGAGCGGCGTGAGCTTGTTGAACTCGGCCCGGTCGCGCGCCGCCTCGGGCGACATGCCGTTGACCGAGTCGAGCCGGACCAGCGCGTTGAACTTCTGGTTGCGCGGACCGGTCTGCTGGAACGACTCGCCGTCGCGCGGCTGACGGACCGCACCGACGATCGCGTCGCCGCGGCGCAGGCCCGACTTCTTGACCTGACCGAGCGAGACGTAGACGTCGTTCGGTCCGGGCAGGTAGCCGCTGGTGCGCACGAACGCGTACTGGTCGAGCACGTCGAGGATGCCGGCCACGGGCAGCAGCACGTCGTCCTCGGTCACCTCGATGTCGTCGAGGCCCGCCACGTCGATGTTCCCGCCGCGCGTGCGACCGCGCTTGCGGTCACGGTCGCGGTTGCGGTCACGCCCGCGGCGGCGGCGGCCGCCGCGCTCGTCGTACTCGTCGTTCTGGCGGTTGCCCTGACCCTGCTGGTCGCGCTGGCCGCCCTGGCCCTGCTGGTTGCCCTGGCCCTGCTGACGCTGGCCGTTCTGCCGCTCGGCCTGACGCTCCTGCTGCTGGCCGCCACCCTGACGCTCGCCCTGGCGCTCGGACTGGCCACCCTGGCCCTGCTGACGCTGGCCTGCACCGGCGTCGGTCGCGGTCTCGCCCTCGCCGCCGCGCGGCGCACCGGCGCCTCGCCCGGCACGGCGCGAGCCCCGCTCGGGAGCCGAGCCCGTCACGAGACCCACGGCGGCGGCTGCACGCGCGGCGCGCTCGTCCGGGGTCTCTCCCCCGGCGGCGCGGTCGGCGTTCTCGCGGGCCGCGCGGCTGCCCTGCTCCAGGAGCGGCGCGACGATGTCGGCGGCCTGGTCCGCGCGCGCCGAGCGCTGGCCGCGCTCGCGGCGGGGACGCTCGACGCTCTCGGTCGCCGCACGCGCCGGCACCTCGACCGCCGGCTGGACGGCAGCCCTCTCGGGCTGGTTGTCCTTCTCCGGCGCGCGGCGCGCGGTGGAGGACGCTCCGGCGGGGCGCTCAGGAGCGCTCTTCTCGCCGGAGGTGGAACGGATGACGTCGACAAGATCGCTCTTGCGCATCTTGGACGTGCCCTTCACACCGAGCTGCGAGGCGAGAGCCTGCAGCTCGGGGAGGCGCAGCGTCGAGAGCGCGCCTGCACGGGCGGTGTCGGTGGTGTCTGTCACGAAGGACCCTTCCCCTCGTTTGCGCCCACTCGTCTCGGTGCGAGGGTGGGCCGCGGGTGATCGACGCTCGGCACGTGACGGCCGGAACGCAGTGGAACCACGCGTCAGTGGTACGACGACGTCAGCTGACGTGGGCTGGAGTGCCTTCTCGCGGGGTATGAGTCGCAGTCAGTGGTTGCTCTGCCGATGCCCGGGGACTCGGCGGAGAATCGTCGAGGAATCACCGAGGCATCATCACGAACCTGCGAAGGCTCAGTGGAATTCTACCATCAGGCGGAGCCCGTCGTGCCAGCCCCCCGCGCTCGTGCACGCGGACGGGCCCGGACGCTCATCGTTGCGGGACGGGGAACGCCTTCGCGCCCACGACCCGCTCGGCGCGGACGCCGTGGAGGTCGATCCCCGGCCGGTACGCGCGCCACTGGTCCGACCCGTGCAGCAGGTCGCGCAGCGCCGCATCGGCGCGGTCGCGCTCCGAGACCGCACCCAGGAGCAGGACCGTCGGTCCGGCACCCGAGATCGTGGCGGCCAGGCCGTCGGACCGCAGGGCCCGCACGAGCTCCCACGACGCCGCCATGACCCCGGCCCGGTACTCCTGGTGGAGCCTGTCCTCGGTCGCCTCGAACAGGTGCTGCGGCGAGCGGGTCAGCGCCTCGACGAGCAGCGCGGCGCGCCCCGCGTTGAGCGCGGCGTCGGCGTGGGGCACGGTCTCGGGCAGGACGCCGCGCGCACGGCTCGTCGCGAGCCGGACCACAGGGACCAGGACCGTGGCCTCGATGTCCGGGTGGACGTCGAGCCGCACCGCGTGCGCCCCCTCGCTGCCCTCGCCCGTCCCGGTCCACGCGATCGTCGCGCCACCGTAGATCGCCGGCGCCGCGTTGTCGGGGTGACCTTCGAACTCGGTCGCGAGCTGCAGGACGGCCGCGTCGTCGAGCGCCCCGGGGTCCGCGACCAGCGCACGCGCCGCGACGATCCCCGCGACGACGGCGGCCGCCGAGGAGCCCAGGCCACGCCCGTGCGGGATCGCGTTCAGGCACGTCAGGTGCAGACCCGTCTGCGGAGCACCGACGAGGTCGAGCGCTGCGCGCAGCGCCCGCACCACCAGGTGCTGCTCACCCCCCGGGACCTCCCCGGCCCCCTCGCCCTCGACGTCGACGACCACGTCGCCGTTGCCGAGCGCCCGCACGTCGAGCGAGTCGTAGCGCGCGAGCGCCAGGCCCAGGGCGTCGAAGCCCGGGCCCAGGTTGGCGCTCGTCGCGGGCACGCGCACGCGCACATGGTCGGCTCCGAGCTGCATCTCGCGGGACCTCTCTTCGGGGGCTACGGGGAATCGTGGGGGTCACGCCCCGGGGAGCGGCACCCCGCCCCGGCCCCACCACGGGGTCGGGGCCGGGGCCGGGCCGTGCGGGTCAGGCGAGCTGGAGCGCGTCGGCGATCGAGACGACGTCGGCGCTGACCCGCACGGGGGTCACGTCGGCGCCGTCCAGGGTCTTCAGTGCCCACTGCGGGTCCTTGAGCCCGTGGCCCGTGACCGTCACGACGATGCGCGCGCCGGCGGGGACCAGGCCGCGCTCGGCCCGCGAGAGGATGCCCGCGACCCCCGCCGCCGAACCGGGCTCGACGAACACGCCGGCCTCGGCCGACAGGATGCGGTGCGCCGCGAGGATCTGCTCGTCCGTCACGGCCTCGATGACGCCGCCCGACTCGTCGCGCGCGGCCTCGGCCTGCGCCCACGAGGCGGGGTTGCCGATGCGGATCGCGGTCGCGATGGTCTCCGGGTGCGTGATGGGGTGGCCCGCGACGATCGGGGCCGCGCCGGCGGCCTGGAAGCCCCACATCATCGGGGTCCTGGTGGCGACCGCCGGCAGGTGGGCGCCCGGTGCGTCCGGCGCGCCCAGCCCGGCGTACTCGCGGAAGCCCTTCCAGTACGCCGTGATGTTGCCCGCGTTGCCCACGGGCAGCGCGTGGATGTCCGGTGCGTCGCCCAGCGCGTCGACGATCTCGAACGCGCCCGTCTTCTGCCCCTCGATGCGGTCGGGGTTGACCGAGTTGACGAGCTCGACCGGGTACGCCTCCGCGAGCTTGCGCGCGGCGACCAGGCAGTCGTCGAAGTTGCCGTCGACCTGCAGCAGCCGGGCGCCGTGCGCGATCGCCTGGCTCAGCTTGCCCATCGCGATCTTGCCGTCCGGGACCAGGACGGCGCACAGCATGCCGGCCTTGGTCGCGTAGGCGGCCGCCGAGGCCGACGTGTTGCCGGTCGACGCGCACACCACGACCTTGGCGCCCCGGCCCGCGGCCGAGGAGATCGCGGCCGTCATGCCCCGGTCCTTGAACGAGGCGGTCGGGTTCATGCCCTCGACCTTGAGGAAGACCTGGGCCCCGGTGCGGGCCGAGAGCGCGGGCGCCTCGACGAGGGGCGTGCCGCCCTCGCCGAGCGTCACGATGCGCTCGGTGACGTGGGCGGGCAGGCGGTCGGCGTACTCGGCGATGATGCCTCGCCACTGGTGGGCCATCAGGCTCCCTCGACTCTCAGGACGGACGTGATCTCTCGGACGGGTTCGAGCACCGCGATCGCGGCGACCGTCGCGGCGAGCGCGGCCTCCGCTGCGGCGTGGGTCGTGATGACGAGGTGCGCGACGCCGGCGGAACCTTCGTCCTGGCCGGCCTCGGCGCCGGGCGCGGGTGCTTCCGACGGCTGCCGCACGGCTTCGATCGAGACGCCCTGGGAGGCCAGCACCTGGGCCACCTGGGCCAGGACGCCGGGACGGTCGTCGACCGCGAGCCGGACCTGGTAGCGCGTGATCGCGTTGCTGGCCGGCAGGATCGGCAGGGCGGCGTAGATCGACTCCTCGGGGCCCTTGCCGCCCAGCACCCGGTGCCGCGCGGCGGAGACGACGTCGCCGAGCACGGCCGAGGCGGTCGGTGAGCCACCGGCGCCGCGCCCGTAGAACATGAGCTCGCCCGCGGCGTCGGCCTCGACGAAGACCGCGTTGAACGCGCCGCGGACCCCGGCCAGCGGGTGCGCGAGCGGCACGAGGGCCGGGTGGACGCGCACCGAGACCCCCTGGGTGCCGTCGTCGCCGGTGACCGACTCGGCGATGGCGAGCAGCTTGATGGCGTGACCGGTCTGCGCGGCCCACGCGACGTCGTCGGCCGTGATCCTGGTGATGCCCTCGCGCGCGACGTCCTCGAGCGAGACCCGGGTGTGGAACGCGAGGCTCGCGAGGATCGCGGCCTTGGCCGCGGCGTCGAAGCCCTCGACGTCGGCCGTGGGGTCGGCCTCGGCGTACCCGAGGTCCTGCGCCTGGCGCACCGCGTCGTCGAACGACATGCCCGTGCTCGCCATCTGGTCCAGGACGTAGTTCGTCGTGCCGTTGACGATCCCCAGGATCCGGCGCACGTGGTCACCCGCGAGCGACTCGCGGACCGGGCGGACGATCGGGATCGCGCCCGCGACCGCGGCCTCGAAGTAGATGTCGACGCCCGCGGTGTCCGCGGCCTTGTAGAGCGTGGGACCGTCCTCCGCGAGGAGCGCCTTGTTCGCGGTCACGACGGCGGCGCCCGCCTCGATCGCGCGGAGCAGCAGCGAGCGGGCCGGCTCGATGCCGCCCATGACCTCGATGACGATGTCCGCGCGGGCGACGAGCCCCTCGGCGTCCTCCGTCAGCAGCGAGCGGTCGACCGACTCCGCGAGCGGTCGGGGGGCGGACGCGTCCCGCACCGCGATCCCCACGAGCTCGAGCGGCGCCCCGACACGCGAGGCCAGGTCCGCGCTCTGCTGCGTCAGCAGCCGGGCCACCTCGGACCCGACGACGCCGCACCCGAGCAGCGCGACGCGCAGCGGACCTTGCTCCTGCTGGCTGGCTCCCACGAAGCTCCTCCTCCATCACCCGGCCCGCACGGTCAGCGGTGCCGTCGTTCTCCTGGACCCTGTCGGCCCCTGTCGGACGCGGTCGCGTCGGACGGACGTCTCGGACGCCGGTGGACCGCGGCAGCCCCCGGGCCGCAGATCCCGACCGGTCGGTCCGAGCCCGTCGATCCTCGCCCGGATGCCCGGATCCTGGGCGCACGTCTCAGGATACGGGTGCGCGGGGCCCGGTCCGC
>Ga0233375_1001277_pt1 | contig 11551 bp, 7 predicted proteins | sample ElkDunMinimDraft_10_FD_191539 | JGI IMG/M metagenome (GOLD analysis project Ga0233375, IMG submission 191539) | Fecal eukaryotic communites from dung pellets of Tule Elk in California, USA - Elk Dung E16 | ecosystem: Host-associated > Mammals > Digestive system > Large intestine > Fecal | place... | reverse complement strand
CCCGCGCCGGCGGCACCGCCCGCCGGCGCCACCCCTCCCGTCGCCCCGGCGCGGCCTGCGGGCATCCCCGCGGTCCCGCCGCCGCCCGCGATGGGCGGCAACCCCTGGGCGCCGCCGGCACCGCCGAGCGCCGCCCCCGCCGCGCACCCGGCTGCACCGCCGCGCCCCGCCCCGGCCGACGCTCCCGCCGCCGCACCGGTCGCGTCCGCGCCGGTGGTGACCCAGGCGCCGGTGACCGCCGCGCCCATCTCCCCCGCCGCTGCGGCGGCAGCCCCCGTGGTGGCTGCCGCGCCCGTTCCGGCCGCACCCGTTCCCGCCGCCGCTGCAGCCGCCCCCGGCCCCGCTGCGGACGAGGATCTCGACGAGCGCACGGTTCTGGCCGCCCGGCGCGTCAGCGGCTGGACGCTGGTGCTCCCCGACGGCTCCCACGTGGCGCTCGTCTCGGACGCGGCGGTGCTGGGACGCAACCCCGTCGCCCCGGCGGAGAGCCCTCGCGCACAGGTGATCCCGGTCGACGACGTCACGCGCACGGTCTCGAAGACCCACGCCCTGCTGCACCGCGACGACGCGGGGTGGAAGGTGACCGACCTGGCATCCACCAACGGCGTCTTCCTCGCCGACGAGAGCGAAGTCACCGGCACCGCGGCGGTGTCCGGCGCCTTCTTCCTGGGCGACGCGCGCCTGGAACTGCTCGCCGACGCGTGATGCCCGTCACCGCGATGCCCGATCCCGTCAGTCTGCAGGTCACGTGCGGCGCACGCACCGACCCCGGCCTGCGGCGACCCGTCAACGAGGATGCGCTGTTCGCCGAGCACCCGGTGTACATCGTGGCCGACGGCATGGGCGGCCATGATGCCGGCGACCTCGCCAGCGCGGCGATCATCGAGGTCTTCCGGCCCCTGGCCGGTCGCGACGACCTCACCCCCGACGACGTCGCCGCGGCGGTCGAGCGAGCCCACACGGCCGTGGCGGGCATCGCCGCCGACCGGCCGCGCGGGGCGGGATCCACGCTCACGGGGGTCGTCGCGGTGCGGCAGGACGGCGTGCGGCGGTGGCTCGTGGTCAACGTCGGCGACTCACGCGTGTACCGGCTGCTGACGGACCGGCTCGAACAGCTCACCGTCGACCACTCGGTGGCGCAGGAGATGGTGGACGAGGGGCGCCTCGCCCGCGACGAGATGTCGTCGTTCCGCGGCCGCAACGTGATCACCCGTGCGATCGGCCAGGAGCGCAGCCGAGCGGACTACTGGCTGCTTCCCATCGTCACCGGGGAGCGGCTGCTGGTGTGCTCCGACGGGCTGTCGGGCGAACTGACCGATGAAGCCATCCGGGCCGGACTCGCACTCGGCGGCGCGCCGGGTCAGACCGCAGGCTCGCTGGTCGCCCAGGCGATCGGGCACGGCGGACGCGACAACATCTCCGCCATCGTCATCGACGTGGTCGCCGGCGGGATCAGCCCGCGGCAGGACGACACCACCGGCGGGCTGCCGTTCGCCGACGAGACGTCGGCCACGGTCGAAGTGTCGACCCTGCGGTCCACGCGGAAGCGGACGAGCCGTGGCTGAGTGGTCCGCGGCCCCCGGGCCCCTGCCCGCCATCGTCACCAACGACCTGGCTCTGCTGTTCGCCGGACCCCACGCCACACGCACGGCACGGGCGGTGCTGTCCCTGTCCTGCCCCGACGACGGCTGGGAAGCAGCCCTCGGCGTCATGCTGCGCGATGGTCTCGGCAACCTGCCCGACTTCTTCGCCGGCCAGCTGGACGGTGCGGCGCTGACGGGCGCGGTGCGAGGCGAGGCGAGGCTGATCGCCACGCACCTCGACGGCACCAGGACCGAGCTCTCCGGAGCCGAGCTGCGCACCTGGCGGGAGTTCCGGCTGGACGACGTGGCATCCTTCACCGCCCATGCCGGATCCGACACCGCCCTCCCCCTCGCCCCGGCACGCCCCGGGCCGCTCGCGGTGTCCCATCTCGGGTGCGACCTGACCGGCGCGGCACCGGCACCGGCGCCGACACCGGTGGGGGCGTCGACCCCGGCGGCGGCGATCGACCCCGCCCTCACGCTGGAGTTCTCCGACCTCGCCGAGCCTGCCGCAGACGAGCCGGCACCCGCCGCGGCACCCGGACAGCCGGTCTCCCCGCCGGCGGCCGTTCCGGTCGGCGGCCCTGCCACCGGGCGCTTCGACGACCTCTTCGGCGCGACGATCCATTTCGGCGTCGAGGCGGCGGCTGTGCGGCCTCCTGCCCCCGGCGACGACCCCGGCGCAGAGCACGCGTTCGAGGAGCCGGCCGCCGCCGTCAGCGGCATCGTCTGCGTCGCCGGTCATCCCAACCCCCTCGCGCGGGACACCTGCACCCGCTGCGGTGCGTCGCTCGCCGATGCCGCGCTCTCGCGCGTACCGCGTCCGGATCTCGGCGCCGTCGTGCTGCCCGACGGTGGCGCGGTGCCGCTCACCGGGTCGCTGCTCATCGGCCGCAGCCCCCGTGTGGACCGCACCGACGGCGAGGTGATCCCGACCCTCGTCGTGATCGACGACCCCGACGTCTCCCGCACGCACGTGCGCATCGTCATCGAGGGCTGGCAGGTGCTCCTCGAGGACCTGGGCTCCACCAACGGCACCGTCTTCACCGCGCTCGGCAGCGGACCGCGGCGCATCCGTCCCGGCGAGGCGGTGCTCGTCACCGACGGCGCCGTGGCGGACCTCGGTCCCCGCAGCCGCATCACCTTCACGGGTGTGCCGTGACCGCCCGCTACGGACCCGTGGACGTCCCGGGCTTCACCGTGCAGCGGCCGCTGGGCTACGGCGGCTTCGCCGACGTCTTCCTCTACGAGCAGCACCTTCCGCGCCGCCTCGTGGCGGTGAAGATCATGCACGAGCCCGTCGACGACCCCGGCGCCCGCGCCCGCTTCGAGAGCGAGGCGAACCTCATGGCGGCGCTGTCGACCCATCCGTCGATCGTCACCATCCACCACGCCGCCGTCGCCGACAACGGCAGGCCGTACCTGGTGATGGAATACTGCTCCCGCCCCACCCTCGCCGAGACGTACCCGCACCGCACGGTCACGGTCCCCGAAGTGCTGCAGACGCTCGTGCGGCTGTGCGGGGCGGTCGAGACCGCGCACCGCGCCGGCATCCTCCACAGGGACATCAAACCGGCCAACGTGCTCACCACCGACTACGGGTGGCCTGCGCTGACGGACTTCGGGCTGTCGTCCATCGCCGGTGCCGCGACCGATGCCGCCGGGGTGTCGGTGCCGTGGGCCGCCCCCGAGCTCGTCAGCGGCCGCGGCTTCGACGCCCGCTCCGATGTGTACGCCCTCGCGGCCACCGCCTACACCGTGCTCGCCGGGCGGACCCCCTTCGAAGACCCCCGGGCCCGCACCGACCTCACCGCACATGTGACCCGGGTGCTGACCGAGTCCGCGCCGCCGATCGGCCGCGACGACGTCCCGGTGGCCCTCGAGCGCCTGATCCTCGCCGCACTGGCGAAGGACCCCGACCGGCGCCCGCAGACCGCAGCGGAGTTCGCCCGCACGCTGCAGCGCATCGAGCAGGACCTGCACCTCCCCGTGACGAACCTCGACATCCCCGCCCTGGCGCCGCCGGCCGTGCCCGCCGTGCCTCCGCCGACGGACGACGCCGACGCCGACGTGCCCGAGCGCACCCGACTCGTCACGCGCCGCCGCGCGGAGCCCGCCGCCGAGGACCACACCCTGCTGTCCTGCCGCGCGGCCGCCGCGCCGGTGCCAGCAGAAGCGGATGCCACCCACGCGGAGGCACCCCCCGCACCACCGGCGCCGACGGACGCGGACGCCGGCGTCACCGATCACACCGTGCTGTCGAGCCGTGGCGGCGCCGGCGCTGCGGCGCCCCCGGATGCGGACGCGACGCTGCTCGCCGCCCGGCGCCCCGGCGTCCCCTCCGAGCCCGCCGCACCCGGTGACGAGGACGGCACGCTGCTGGCCGCGCGACGCCCCCGCGACGCCCCCGGCCCCGCCGCTGCGGCACCGACCGACGACGACGGCACGCTGCTGGCCGCACGACGCCCCGATGCGGCGGCCGCTGGCGACCCCGTCTCCCGCCCCACCGCCCCGTCGGCGGGGCGCACGGCCTGGGATCCGGGAGCGGACGGTGCCCGCGAGGCGTACGGCATCCGCAGCTCGCCCGCCGTGGCGCCGGTCGTGCGCTCGGCGCCCGCACCGGCAGCGCCGGCCCCCACCGGCGAACCGCCGGCGCCGCGCCGTCGGGTCAGGGGGCGCCGGCTGATCGCGGTGGCGGTCGCCGTCGGGGGGACGGTGGCGGTCATCGCCGCCGCCATCGCGGGCATCGGTGTGCTGGTGGGGCTATGACGACGAGGGATGGGAAGACGATGACGCACGCGCGCGCGGCCGCTGAGGGCACGCTCGGGATCGAGTTCTGCGGGGAATGGCATCACCCCGCCCCCGGCACCACCTTCTCGGTGGGCAGGGACGCCGACCTCACGGTCGACACCAACCAGTACCTGCACCGCCGGCTGCTCGCCTTCGACGCCGACGGCGACCTGTGGTGGATGTCGAACACCGGCCAGTCGATCTCGGTGAGCATCGCGACGCCCGACGGCGCCTACCAGGCGGTGCTGGGACCCGGCGCACGCGTGCCGCTGGTGTTCCCCGAGCTGACGGTGATGTTCTCCGCCGGCGCGTACACGTACGAGCTGGGGGTGCGCAATCAGGCGGCGAGCTTCACCGGCCGCGACGTGCAGGCGACCACCGACGTCGGCGACGGCAGCACGACGATCGGCGCGGTCAGCCTCACACCCAGCCAGCGACTGCTGCTGATCGCCCTGTGCGAGCCCATCCTGCGCGGCGGCATGGTGGGCGCCAGCCAGCTGCCGTCATCGGCCGCCGCTGCCGCCCGCCTGGGGTGGCCGCTGACGACGTTCAACCGCAAGCTCGACAACGTCTGCGACAAGCTGGACCGCGAAGGCGTGCAGGGGCTGCGAGGCGGCGTCGGCAAGCTCGCCACCAACCGCCGCGCCCGGTTGGTCGAGCACGCGATCCTGTCCCGCCTGGTCACCCCGCAGGACCTCGGTCTGCTGCAGGCCGCAGCGGCCACGAGTGAGAAGAGCACCCGATGAAGATCCGCGTCACCCTGCGCCGTCCCGACGGCTCGACCGAGGACATCGCCCTGGCCGCCGAGCCGGGCGTGCGCGTCGGCGAGGTGGCGGACTCGATCGTCGCGCGCGACCCGGCGGGCGCCTATCGCGGCCCCGCGTACGCCCCCGGCACCGTGACCCTCGAAGCGCGCTCCCTCGTGGTCGGCGGCCCCTCCGAAGCGCTGGATCCCGAGGACACCCTCGCCGACCTCGCGCTGGCCTCGGGCGTGGAAGTCGCCGTCGTCGGACTCGACGACGCCCCGCGCGCCGACGTCGCGTACATCGAGATCGTCGGCGGACGATTCGCCGGACGGCGCTACACCGTTCCGCGCGGCTCGACGGTCATCGGCCGCGGCGACGACTGCGGCATCGTGCTCGATGACGCCATGGTCTCCAAGCGCCACGCGCGCCTGCACGTCGGACGCGACCGCATCGAGCTCATCGACCTCAACTCCGCCAACGGCATCATCGTGCAGGGTGCACCGGTGGGCCGCCTCGAGATGCAGCACGGGCAGGACGCGGTGCTGGGCAGCACCGTGATCCGCGCCGGCTTCCTGCCGTCCGAGGTGAGCCAGTCCTCCCCCATCGGCGAGGTGCGCCTGACGCGCTCGCCGAGCGTCGAGCCTCGCTACATCGGGCGGGAGCTCGAGGGCGCCGACCCGCCCATCCCCGGCGACCCGCAGCCGTTCCCCTGGGCCGCGGCGATCCTCCCCGCCATCGCCGGCATCGCGATGTTCGCCGCCACCCAGCGCCCCATCACCCTCATCTTCGTCGCCATCTCCCCGCTGATGATGATCAGCACCTGGATGGCCGCGAAGTCGCAGCAGCGACGCAAGCTCAAGATCGAGCACGCCCGCTTCGTCGCGCAGATCGAGCGCCTGTCCGCTCGGCTCGCGCGCGAGCGGGAGGAGGAATCCCGCGTCCGCGCGAGGGAGGCGGTGCCGCTGCACGAGATCTACGACGCGGTGCAGCGATGCGCGCCGCTCGTGTGGACCCGCCGCCCGGAGCACTGGTCTTTCCTGCAGGTGCGCCTCGGCGTGGGCGACGTCCCCACCCGCAACACCGTCAAGGAGACGGGCAACACCGACCGCGCCCTCCCGGAGCAGGTGGAGCAGCTCGAGGAGCTCATCGCCGGCTACGAGCTGGTCCCCCGCACGCCCGTCGTGGAGAGGCTGTCGGATGCCGGTGCGCTCGGCATCGCCGGCGACCCCGCCGCCGTCGCCGCCTACGGCCGGGCCCTCGCCGCCCAGCTGGCAGGGCTGCACGCCCCGAGCGACGTCGTCATCGGCGGGCTCCTCGGCCCGGCGTGGGCGGGGCAGTTCGCCGACGCGAAGTGGCTGCCGCACGCCATGCAGTCCGATGCCGTCTTCGGCGGGGCCCCGTTCGCCGACACCGCCTCGGCGGCGGCGAATCTGCTGTCGCGGCTCGAGGAGAACCTCAGCGCCCGCTCGCCGCGCGGTGAGGACGCGCCCGTGCAGCTGGGCGCGATCGACGACAAGCGGGCCGCCCTCACCGCCGGAGCGACGGTGGGCGCGGACTCGCGTTCCGAGAACGGGTTCGACGGACCGCTGCCGGCCATCGTCGTGCTCATCTCCGACGACGCGCCCGTCGACCGGGCGCGGCTGATCCAGGTGCTCGAGCGTGCCGCCGGTCGGGGCGTGTACCCCATCTGGATGGCCGCAGACACCGCGGCTCTCCCCGCCGCCTGCCGCACGTTCGTCGAGCTCGGTGCCGACGGCTCGGCATCGGTCGGCTACGTGCGCTTGGGCCGCACGCTCACCCCCGTCGAGGTCGAGGGCCTCACCGCACCGCAGTTCGCGCAATTCTGCCGCCGGCTGGCGTCGTACGTCGACGCCGGCGAGATCGGCGCCGACACCAGCGACGTCCCCCGCTCGGTGCCGATGCTGCAGCTCATCGGCAAGGAGATGGCCACCGCCCCCGGCGCCGTGGTCGACCGCTGGGAGCAGAACGGCTCGATCCTCTCCGCGACCACCCGCGCACCGGCCACCCCGAAGCTGCGCGCGATCGTGGGGCAGGCAGGTTCCGGCGCGATGCACCTCGACCTGCGCGCGCAGGGCCCCCACGCCCTCGTCGGCGGCACGACGGGCTCCGGCAAGAGCGAGTTCCTGCAGGCCTGGGTGCTCGGGATGGCCGCCGAGTACAGTCCGCAGCGCGTCACGTTCCTCTTCGTCGACTACAAGGGCGGTGCCGCCTTCGCGGAGTGCACGGCACTCCCCCACTGCGTCGGGCTGGTCACCGACCTCAGCCCCCACCTGGTGCGCCGGGCGCTCGTGAGCCTGCGGGCCGAGCTGCATCACCGCGAGACGCTCTTCACCCGCAAGAAGGCCAAGGACATCCTCGAGCTCGAGAAGCGCGGCGACCCCGACACCCCGCCCGCGCTCGTCATCGTCATCGACGAGTTCGCCGCCCTGGTCAACGAGGTGCCCGACTTCGTCGACGGGGTCGTCGACGTCGCGCAGCGGGGCCGCTCGCTCGGCATCCACCTCATCATGGCCACCCAGCGCCCCGCCGGCGTCATCAAGGACAACCTGCGCGCCAACACCAACATGCGCGTCGCGCTGCGGATGGCCGACGAGGTCGACTCCGACGACGTCATCGGCACGAAGGATGCCGCCGGCTTCGACCCCGGCATCCCCGGTCGTGGTGCGGCCAAGACGGGACCCGGCCGCCTGACGGTCTTCCAGTCCGCCTACACCGGCGGCTGGAGCTTCGTCGAGGAGGACGCCCCCGAGGTCGAGCTCGAGTCGTTCGCGTTCGGCCCGCCGCGGCGCTGGGACGCCCCCAAGACCGATTCGGCCTCGGCCGAGCGGGATCTCGGACCGACCGACCAGCAGCGCCTGGTGGCGACCATGGTCACGGCGTCGGAGTCGGCAGCGATCGCGCCGCCGCGTCGCCCGTGGCTCGACGAGCTCGCCACGGTCTACGACCTGACGCTGCTGCGCCAGCGCACCGACGCCAAGCTGCTGCTGGGCGTGCAGGACGTGCCGCAGCGCCAGGCGCAGGACACCGTGTACTTCGAGCCGGACGACGAGGGCCACCTCGCGATCTTCGGCACCGGCGGCGCGGGCAAGAGCGCCACGCTGCGCACCCTCGCGGTCGCCGCGGGCATCACCCCGCGCGGGGGTCCGGTGCACGTGTACGGCCTGGACTTCGGCTCCGGCGGCTTGCGGATGCTCGAGGCGATGCCGCACGTCGGCGCGGTCATCCCCGCCGACGCCGGCGAGCGGGTGACGCGCCTCTTCCGCATGCTGAAGGCGCAGCTCGACCGGCGCGGCGAGGCGTACGCCGCGGTCAACGCGGGCACGATCTCGCAGTACCGCACGCTGGCGGGACGCCCCGACGAGGCGCGGATCCTGCTGCTGATCGACGGCTTCCCGACCTTCCGCTCCGAGTACGAGGCGGTCACCGGGCGGGCGGAGGCCTACCAGGTGTTCCAGCAGATCATGACCGACGGCCGCTCCGTCGGCATCCATGTCGCCCTCACCGCCGACCGAGGTCAGGCCGTGCCCACGGCGCTGCAGTCCTCCATCCAGAAGCGGGTGGTGCTGCGCCTGTCGGACTCCGACGCCTACGCGATGGTGGGCGCTCCCCGCGACGTGCTCTCCCCCGAGTCGCCCGCCGGTCGTGCGATCGTCGACGGGCTCGAGACGCAGATCGCCGTCATCGCCGGCACGTCCGACCCGCGCGCCCAGGCGCAGGCGATCGGCGAGTTCGCCGAGGCCATGCGCCGCCAGGGCGGCACCGAGGCGCCCCCGGTGCGAGCGCTCCCCGAGACGTACGGCCTGGACGATCTGCCCGCCCACCTCGACGGTCGCCCGGTGCTGGGTTTGTCCGGCGACACCCTCGGCCCCATCCCGTTCGAGCCCAACGGGCTCTTCGTGGTGGCCGGCGCTCCCCAGAGCGGACGCACGAATGCGCTGCACGCGATGGCGCAGGCGGTGCGGCGGGCGAACCCCGCCGTGCGGCGGTACTACATCGGCAGCGCCCGCTCACGGCTGCGCGACGCGGTGGCGTGGGACGACACCGCGGTGGACGGCAGCTCGGCGAGCCGGCTCATCGACGCGATCCTGCAGGACGAGCGGGGTCTCGAGGGAGTCGCCGTCTTCCTCGAGGGCGCCTCGGAGTATGCGACCTCCCTCGCCGAGATGCCGCTGTCGGACTTCGCCAAGCGGGTCAAGCGCGGCGACGGCCTGCTGGTCGCCGAAGGCGAGACGAGCGACTGGACGACCGGATTCGGACTGCTCGGCGACATCAAGTCCGCCCGCCGCGGCGTGGTCCTGCAGCCGGACACCCACGACGGCGAGGTGGTGCTCAAGACGGCGTTCCCGCGGCTGCTCAAGCGCGAGTTCCCCGCCGGCCGCGCCATGCTCGCCGCCGGCGGCAAGACGGTGCGGGTGCAGTTCCCGCTGGTCGGCGAGACTCCCGCCGCGAATGGGGAGTCCTCCCCATTGGTCGGCGTGATAGCCGTCCCATAGGTTGGACACGTCGGCAGGAACACTGCCGCTTCCGGACACAAGGAGTGAGACCATGGCGAACCTCAACGTCACGTACGACCAGATGCAGAGCGCCGCGAACCGTCTGCGTGCGGGACAGTCCGACGTGGAGGGCAAGCTGCAGGAGCTGCGCGCCCTCGTCAGCCAGCTCGTGCAGGACGGCTTCACCACGACCCGCGCCTCGGGTGCCTTCGACTCCTCCTACGAGCAGTTCACCTCCGGCGCCCAGCGCACCGTGCAGGGCATCGACGGCATGGCGCAGTTCCTCGAGAAGGCGGCATCGGCGCTGCAGTCCACGGACGAGCAGCTCGCCAGCTCGATCGGCTGATCACAGTCCCTGAAGCGGGGCCGGTCCTTCGCGGCCGGCCCCGCTTCGTCGTCCGAGCGGAAGGGAACCCGGACATGGCCGATCTGAAACTGGACTTCGCGGAGCTGCGCACCAGCGCAGGCAACGCCGAGACCGTGGCGAGCCGTCTCGCCCGGGCCGAGAGCATCGCGGCCGCCGCCGCCGCCGACACCGGTCACGACCGCCTCGCGGGCAAGGTGCGCGAGTTCGGCGACACGTGGGACATCGCCCGAGGCACGCTGCAGGAGAACCTGCACGTCATCGCCGACTACCTGCGCGCTGTGGCCGACACCTTCAGCGACCTCGACACCGACCTCGCCGCCGCGCTCCAGCCGGCGCAGGAGGCTCCCGCACCGGCGCCGTCGTCCGACGTGCCGGAATGGGCGCGCGACCTCACCACCCACGGCGACCCCACGCACGGAGCGACCCGATGAGCGTCCTGCCCGGAAACCCGACCTCCCTCGCAGAGCGGTCGGCCTCCTACGTCTCCTCCGCCTCGCTCATCCAGCAGGCCGCCGACGAGCTGCGCGCGATCGCCTTCGAGAGCACCGCCCGCGCGATGGACGGCATCCGCGACCGCAGCGTCGAGGTCGCCCGCGACCTCGACCGTGCCCACGAGCGTTACTCGGGCACCGCGCACGCCCTGCAGGAGTACGCCGTCGCTCTGAAGGCGGCCCACGACCGCGCCGACGACGCCGAGCTCGCCCAGGCCCGCGCCGAGGCGGGAGCCGCCACGGCGGAGTACGACCTGCTGCGCTCGGAACGGCGCCTGGACCAGCTCGGCGAGGCCGACGCGCCGGCGGGCAACCTCCGCTCCGCCGAGGACGACGTGCAGTCGGCCCGCGACCGACGCGCTCGCATGGATGCCGCGGTGCAGGCAGCCCGCGCCGAGATCGAGGCGGCGCGTCAGGACATGGAGCAGGCCGCGCAGGTCGCGATCAGCCGCATCGATTCGGCCATCGACGGCACGAACGAGGGGTTCTGGGACAAGGTCGGAAAGATCGTCGACGACATCGGCGAAGTGCTGGGGTCGCTCGCCCGATGGGTGGGCGACTTCCTCGCCGACGTCTACGCCGAGCTGCAGCGGATCATCGCCACCGTCGTGGCGCTGCTGGGTGTCGCCGTCATCCTGCTGCTGGTGTTCACGCTCCTCGCGGCGCTCCCCTTCATCGGCGTGGCGATCGCCGCGCTGGTCACGACCGTGCTCGCCGGCTTCCTGCTGGCCAGCGTGCTGTCCGATGTCCTCGCGCCCACGCCGCCGGTCGACCGGCGCGACCTCACCGATCACGAATCCGGCGACCGTCCCGCTCAGCCGTCGAACCTCTCCGAGGTTCTCGGCGACGCCGGCTTCGTCGACACGCTGGGTCGCACCTACGACGCGAACGGCGAGGTCACCGGCGTCGAGGCGACGGTCATCGGCGTGACGCGCGTCGTCGACGTCGACGGCGTCGTGCGGTGGCGGGTGGCGCTGCCGAGCACACAGGAATGGCTCTCGCGCCTGAACGGCGACCAGGGCGGAGTGCACGACCTCGACAGCAACCTCGCCCTCGTGCT
>Ga0233375_1001276_pt1 | contig 11555 bp, 12 predicted proteins | sample ElkDunMinimDraft_10_FD_191539 | JGI IMG/M metagenome (GOLD analysis project Ga0233375, IMG submission 191539) | Fecal eukaryotic communites from dung pellets of Tule Elk in California, USA - Elk Dung E16 | ecosystem: Host-associated > Mammals > Digestive system > Large intestine > Fecal | place... | reverse complement strand
GGGGTCCCCCGCGGACGCCACGCACCGCGCCCGCGCACCGCCGCCCCGGCCCGCACCGCGCGACCCGTGCCTGTCCGGCCGGGCGCCCGTCACGGACGCCGCGACCCACGACCATTCCTGTACGACCTCACGAGGTGGGAACCATGAGCGAGATCGACCCGGCAGCCGTCCGGTCCGACGTCGCGGCACTCTCAGCGCGTATCCGTGACCTGGAGACCCAGATCATCCGATCGCCCCTGGGCCGCGTCGCCGACGGCGACACGAACGGCTGTACCAACTGCAACACCAACGGCTGCACCAACTGCGCAGGCGACCGGTTCAGCAACGTCCTGCTCCCCGGCGAGGAGGTCCGACTCTCGGGCGCCGAGCTGGTGACACGCCTCAAGGCGACACGCGCGCAGGGCTGAGACACCGCATGACCGCGACGGGGACCGACTCCGGCTCGAGACCGAGCCGGCCCCCGTCGCCCGCCCCGGAACGCACCCCCGCGACGGTTCGCACGGTCCCGACGTCGGACGTCGTCGACCTCGCCGTGGACCTGCTCACCGCCTGGGCCGATGACCGCCACGCACCCGACGACGCGGTCCGGCACGACGCTGGCCCGCTGGTCCTGGCCGCGGTGACGGCGTCGCTGCGGCCGCTGCCCGCGGACCTCCCGGGTGCACTGGCCGGCCGCTGGCTGCGCGACGTGCCCGGCCGGTTCCACGCCGTCGGGTCGTTCGCCGGGCTGGGGGCGTTCCTCGCGGGGCTGCGCGCGGGTGAGCGTGTGGTCCCCGGGCTCGCGCAGGCGGCGACGTCCTTGCTCGACGGCGTCCCTGCCTGGCTCGACGGTGTGACGTGGCGGACCACCGACGTCGCGTGGCACGACTACGACCTCTTCCAGGGCCCCGCGGGCCTCGTGCTCGCGGGGGCCGCCGCGCCCGCCGACGCACCGCGCGTGGACCGCGCGCTGCGCCACCTGACGACGCTGTGCGCCGGGCCCGGGCTCGACGGGCTGCGCGCGGGCACCCGGATCGACCCGCGCAGCGCGTTCAACGTCGGCCGGGTCAACACGGGGCTGGGCCACGGCGTCGCGGGCGTCGCGGCGGCGCTGCGGCACGGCGTCGACGTGCTCGACGAGGGGCCGTCGTGCGTCCCTGCGCTGCGGCGGGCGGTCGACTGGCTCGTCGAGCAGGCGTTCGTCGCCGCCGACGGCCTCATCACGTGGCCACCCGTCGGCCGCGACGGGGCGCCCGCGCACGGCCCGGCCGAGCAGCGGCAGGCGTGGTGCTACGGCACGCCCGGGGTCGCGTGGGTCCTGCACGACGCGGGCCGGGTGCTCGCCGACGACGGCCCGCAGGTGCTCGCCGAGGAGGCGATGGCGTCGTTCTGCCGGGCCTTCGACCCCGTGCTCCACCTGGACCGCACGCGGCCGGGCGAGCACCTCGCGGTGTGTCACGGCGCCGCCGGGACGCTCGCCGTCGCCGACGCCTTCACCCGGCACACCGCCCTGCCCGCGGCGGCGCCGCTGTGCGACCGGCTCGACCGCTACGTCACGGACCGGCTCGACGACGTCGCGGACCTGGCCCGCACCGACGCGACGCTGCTCACCGGGGCGTCGGGCGTGCTGGCCGTCCTGCTCACGGCGCGCGGCGCCGACCGGTGGTGGCTGCCGCAGCTCGCGTTGCGCTGAGTGCGGGCCTCACACCGCTGACGCCCGCACCCCCCACCACCCGGACCAGCGGCGCCGCGACTCGGCGAGCAGGTCGTCGTCCTGCCCGTAGGTCGACAGGGTCGCGTCGACGGTCCCGTGCGGCGGCCGCTCGACGGGCGGGCGGATGACGAGCACCAGCAGGGACTCCGCGATGCCGTGCAGGTGGATCCCCACCTGGTGCGGGGTCTTGTAGACCAGCGTCCCGCCGACGCGCGACCCGTCCGGCCGCGTGCCCTCGACGTGCGCACCGACGGGCAGCCCTCGTACGCCGTGCAGCCCGGCGCGGAACAGCAGGGGGTCGCGTCGGTCACCCGCGTCCAGGCCGTGCGCCGTGAGGGTCACCCGGTCCTCACCCGGGTGCACGCGCAGGGCGAACGCGAGCTGCTGGACGAACTGGGTCCAGCCCTCGTCCATCGCGTCGAAGACGCCGTCGAACATCGACAGCCCGTCGTGGCTGGGCCGCGTGACCGTGACGTGCGTGCGGGTCGGCTCCACGTCCAGCGCCGTCACGGTGAGCACGTCGTGGTTCGGCCACCGCAGCGTGCGCGTCGTGCGCCCGTCGGCGTGGTCGTGCACCTCACGCACGTCGTCGACGAAGATCTCGCGGATCTCCGCGTCCAGGCCGTCGTAGTCCCAGCCGAACCACCGCCGGATCAGCCGCGGGTCGCGCAGGTGCTCCCACACGGTCGCGACGGGCGCGGGGATGTCGACGGAGACGATCTCACGGGGCTCGAGGGGCATACCGTTCACCTCGCTGTGTCGGTGGTCGGGCCGTAGGCGCCAGGCCTCGTGCTCGACGTTAGCCCGGCAGCCCCGCGACCGCAGCGGCGTCGGCGCGCAGGGCCACGTCGGCACCGGGCGCGCACGTCCAGCCCGCGGGGGCCAGCGCGCTGACGCGACCGACCCCGTCGACGTCGACGACGACCTCGGTGCGGCCGCGTCGTGAGCGCAGGACGCGCACGGTCCCGACGACGACGTCGTCGTCCGCGTCGGGCGCGACGACGAACGCGCCCGCGGCCAGCGCGAGCACGCCCCCGGCGGGCAGCAGCGCGACCCCGGCGGCACGGGCCGCGTCGACGAGCGCCCGGACCGCGGGCGGCGCGTCCGCGTCCGCACCCGGCACGTCGACGAACGCCTCGTACCCGAGGAACTGCGCGACCCGTCGCGACGCGGGCCGGGCCCACAGCGCGGCGGGTGCCGCGACCTGCAGCAGCCGCCCGGCGTCCATGACGGCCACGCGGTCGGCGACGGCGAACGCCTCGTCCTGGTCGTGCGTGACGAACAGCGCGGTCGTGCCGGTGGCCACCAGGACGTCGCGCAGGTCGAGCGCGAGGCGTTCGCGCAGTGCGCGGTCGAGCGCGGACAGCGGCTCGTCGAGCAGCAGCAGGCGCGGGCGCGGGGCCAGCGCGCGGGCGAGCGCGACGCGCTGACGCTCGCCGCCGGACAACGTCGCGACGTCGCGGCGCTGCGTGCCGGGCAGGCCGACGAGGTCGAGCAGCTCGGCGACACGCGCGTCACGCGCCGCCCGGTCCCGGCGCACGTGCGCCGCGAGCCCGTACGCGACGTTGCCGGCGACGTCGCGGTGCGCGAACAGCTGCCCGTCCTGGAACAGCAGACCGAAGCCACGCCGGTGCACGGGCACCCCGGCCACGGACACGCCGTCCCATGCGACGTCGCCCCCGGCCGGCGGCTCGAGCCCGGCGACCGCGCGCAGCAGCGAGGACTTGCCGCACCCGGACGGTCCGAGCAGCGCGACGACCTCGCCCGTCGGCACGGTCAGGTCGACGCCGTCGACGGCCGGCGCCGGGGCGCCCGCGTACCGCACGACCACGTCGAGCACCTGCAGCCCGTCGCTCACCAGGCACCTCCGATCCCCGGGCGGCGCAGCCGCTCGCACACGGCCACGATGACGGACGTCAGCACGGCGAGCAGCACCGACGCCGCGAGCGCGGCGCCGTAGTTCTCGGCTCCGGGGCGTCCCAGCAGCCGGAAGATGACGACGGGCAGCGTCGGGTCCTGCGGCCGTGCCAGGAACGACGTGGCGCCGAACTCCCCGAGCGACGCCGCGAACGCGAAGCCGAGCGCGAGCCCCAGCGCCCGCAGCGCGACCGCGAGGTCGACGGTCCGCAGCACGCGCCCGGGCGCGGCACCGAGCGTCGCGGCGACCTCGCGCTGGCGCGGGTCGACTGCGCGCAGCACGGGCAGCACGGTCCGCACGACGAGCGGCACGGCCACGACGGCCTGCGCCACGGCGACGAGCACGCCCGACGTCCGCAGGTCGATCGGCAGCCCCAGCGGCGAGTCCATCGACACGAGGAACCCGAACCCGACGGTCACGGCGGACACCCCGAGCGGCAGCATGAACAGCGCGTCGAGCCCGGCGACGGCGCGCCGGGCGGACGTCCGCCGCGGCCTGCGGGACACGACGAGCGCGACGAGCCCCCCGACGAGCAGCGCGAGGAGCGTCGCGTCGACGGCGGTGCGCACCGACGTCCCGGCAGCGTGCCACGCCGACACCGCGAGCGTGTCCTGCGGCACCGCGAGCGCGGCGTAGTTGTCGAGCCCCCAGCCGTCGGGCGTGCGCAGCGAGCGGACGACGAGGTTGACCAGCGGCGCGGCGAGCAGCCCCAGGACGGTGACGGCCGTGACGACGACGGCCACCGCGTCCAGCGGGTCGCGCAGGCGCACCGGGTGCGCGGCCTCGGGGCCGCCCAGCGGCAGCGCGCGCTCGGTGCGGGCCCGCGCGCGCCCGGCGACGGCCAGCGCGCCGACGACGACGACGAGCTGCACGACCGACAGCACGGCGGCGGCCCGCAGGTCGAGGAACTGCGTGGTCTGGATCCAGATCTCGGTCTCGACCGTGCCGTACCGCCGCCCGCCGAGCACGAGCACCGTGCCGAACGCGGTCGCGCAGAACAGGAAGACGAGGGACGCGGCCGACGCGATCGCGGGCCCCAGCGCGGGCAGCGTGACGGTCCGCAGCACGCGCCAGTGCGACGCTCCCAGCGCGCGGGCGGCCTGCTCGGCGCGCGGGTCGAGCCGCTCCCACAGGCCGCCGACGGTCCGCACGACCACCGCGTAGTTGAAGAACACGAGCGCGAGGACGATCGCGGCGAACGTGCCGTCGAGGCCCAGGCCGCCCAGCAGCCCGCCGTCGACGAGCAGCGAGCGGAACGCGACGCCGACCACGACGGTGGGCAGCACGAACGGCACCGTGACGAACGCGCGCAGCGCACCGCGCCCGCGGAACCGGCAGCGGTGCAGCAGGTACGCGCCGGGCAGGCCGAGCACGAGTGCGCCGACGGTCCCGACGGCGGCCTGCGCGAGCGTCTGCCCCACGACGCGCCACGTGCGCGGACGTGCGAACACCTCCCCGAACCCGGACAGGTCCAGGCGCCCGTCGACGACGAACCCCCGCCCGACGATCTCCAGGACCGGCCACACGAAGAAGACGGTGAGGAACGCGACGGGCACGGCGACGGCCACGGCCCACCCGAGCCGCCCGGACCAGGCACCCCACGCGCGGCCCCCGGGCACCGGCCCGCGCCCGCCGACGGGCGCGCCGCCGACCGCCCCGGGTGCGGGACGGTCGGCGGTGGCCTGCGCGGAGATCGGCACGCGTCAGCCGATCACCGTGTCGGACCACGTGGTCAGCCACTGCTCGCGGTGCTCGGTGATGTCGGTGCTCGACACCTCGAAGGGCGCGTCGGACAGCGGCGCCCACCGGGCCCACTCGTCCGGCAGGTCGACCGACGAGCTCACGGGGTACATGTACATGGACCCCGGGATGTCGGCCTGCACGTCGTCGGACAGCAGGAAGTCCAGGAGCTGCGCGGCGCCCTCGGGGTTCGCGGCCCCGGCCAGCACGCCCGCGTACTCGACCTGGCGGAAGCACGTGTCGAGCAGCGCGCGCGTCGTGGGCTCGTCGCCGCCCTCGGGCACGGTGAACGGCGGGGACGACGCGTACGACAGCACGACCGGGCGCGGCCCGTCGCCGCCACCGGCCGTGAAGTCCGTGTAGTACGCCTCGGACCAGCCGTCGGCGACCTGCAGGCCGTTGTCCCGCAGGCCCGCCCAGTAGTCGACCCAGCCGTCCTCGCCGAACGCACCGACGGTCGCGAGCAGGAACGCCAGGCCGGGCGACGACGTCACGGGGTCGGGCACGACGAGCAGGTCCCGGTACGCGGGGTCGAGCAGCGAGTCCAGCGTGGTCGGCTCGGGCACGCCCTGGGCCGCGAACCAGGTGGTGTCGATGTTGAGGCAGACGTCGCCGAGGTCGACCGCGGTCAGCGCGCCGTCGTCGTCGCCGGGCACCGCGTACGCGGCGGCGTCGGCGGCCGCGGGCGCCGTGACGTCGGCGGGCACGACGACGCCCTCGTCGAGCGCGCGCGACGCGAACGCGTTGTCGATGCCGTACACGAGGTCGCCCAGGGGTGCGTCCTTGGTCAGGACGAGCTGGTTGACCAGCGCGCCCGCGTCGGCCTGCTGCACGATCTCGACGCTCAGCCCGGTCTCGTCCTCGAACTGCTCGAGCAGCCCCTCGGAGAGCCCGAACGACTCGTGCGTCACGAGCGTCACGGTGCCGGCGGCGCTCGACTCGTCGTCGGCGCTCGCACCGCCGATCGCGGAGCAGGCGGTCAGGGCGGCCAGGGAGCAGCCGGCCGCGACGGCGACGGCGCCGCGGCCCAGGGGGATGCGGCGCAGGGGTCGGGTGGTGCGGGGGGTGGTCATGGTGCGGTCGTCCTCCGTCGTCGTCGGAGGGGTCCCGTGGTCGTCGTCCCGTGGCGGGACGACAGCCACGGGAGGAGAGAAAGCCCGACTCCCTACGCCGGTATCACCCGGATCAGGTTCGAGGGTCTGCGGTGGTCCGCACTCTCAGCGTCCAGCCGCCGTCACCGGCGCACCGACGCTCCCCTGTCGTTCGGCGACGATCCTAGCCCTCCGTCCGGCTGCCCGGTGCCGGTCCGCGGCGGCCGGGACGCCGGGCCGTCCGACCTGTGCGTTCGCCCCGCGGCCGGTACGGTCGTGCCCGGACGTACAACCCGGAGGAGTGGCGATGTCGGACGACGAGCAGAAGCAGTCGATGGTCGCGAAGATCGTGGGCGCGGGCGTCGCGCTCGTGGCCGTGTGGGCCGTGCACAAGATCATCGACGTGGCGTGGGAGAAGACCAAGGGTCACAAGCCGCCGGCCGCCGACTCCACCGCCGAGGACGTCAAGTTCAGCGAGGTCGCGGCCGCCGCCGTGATCACCGGTGCCGCCGTCTCGCTGTCCCGCGTGCTGGCCACGCGCGCCACCGCGAAGCTCGCGGGTCGCGCCGCGCGGAGCTGACCCGGCCGACCTCGGCCGGACGACGCCCCGCGCGTCAGGGGGCCTGCTGGTCGTCCTGGCTCCGCGAGCGCGTCGCGTCGAGGTCGCGCGACAGCTCGTCGACCACCAGCAGGTCGTCGCGGATCTTGCCCGTGCGGAAGCCCGCGCGGCCGACCATGTGCGCGGCCACGGGTGCGGTGAGCATCTGGAAGATCGCGACGAGCACGAGCGCCCACAGGGCGCTGCCGTCCCGCAGCCGCAGTGCCAGGCCCACGAGCACGAGGACCAGCCCGAGCACCTGCGGCTTGGTCGCGGCGTGCATGCGCGCCAGCAGGTCCGGGAAGCGCAGGGCGCCGATCCCCGCGGCGAACGCGAAGAACGCGCCGCCGAGCAGGCAGATGACCGAGACGGTGTCGGCGACCGTGGTCCAGAACGTCGGTGTCATCGCGTCTCCTCGTCCGCCGGGCCGCCGTGGTGCTCCTCGTCCGGCTCTGGCTCGACCGTGGCGCGGGCGCCGTGCGGCGTCGTCCCCCCGGGCTCCGGCACCCCGGCGTCCGTCGCCTGCTGGGCGGCCGCCCGGGCCTCGTCCTCGGCGGCGTGACGACGCCGACGCCGGACCTCCTCCTCCTCCTGCTCGAGGCGGAGCTTCTCGGCCTCCTCGGCGGCGACCTCCTCGCGCGTGCGGACGCGGCCCTCGCCCTCGGGCTCGACGGCCGCGAACCGGGCGACCGTCACCGACCCCACGAACCCGACGAGGGACAGCACGACGAGCAGGGGCACGACGTCCGCGCGGCGGAAGTGCGCCGCGTACAGGGCGACGCCCGCGATCATCGCGGTGACGACGATGTCCAGAGCGATCGTCCGGTCGAGGATCGACGGCCCCTTCTCGGCGCGTCGGATCGCGAAGGCCGCACCGAGGGTCAGCAGGATGCTGCACACGGCGACGACGACGTCGAACGGGCTCATGAGGTCGCCACCTTCCGCGCACGGCCACGGCGGTCCAGGCCGGCCTCCGCCAGCTCGGCGTCGGACGCGAGCGCCCGCAGCACCCGCGCCTCCTGGTCCAGCACGTTCTGCCGCGCCCGCTCGATGCCGCCGCTGGTCTCGACGTCGAGGACGTGCACGTACAGCCGGCCTGTCAGCCGGTGCGCCTCGACGATGATCGAGCCCGGCACGAGCGAGACCAGCTCGGCCGTCATCGTCAGGTAGAGGTCCGAGTGGCTGCGCAGCTGCACGCAGATCACGGCGCCGCGCGGCGTGTACCGGGGCCGCAGCGCGACGACGGCCACCTCGAACGACGCGTGCACCAGGTCGAGCGCGAACTTGCCCAGGAGCACGAGCAGCGCACCCGGGTGCACCCGGCCGTGGAAGTCGACGGGCGTCATGCGCAGGCCGAGCGTCACGGCCAGCCCCAGCAGGACCCCGTTGACGATGTTGCCCCACGTGACGTCGCCCCACAGCAGCACCCACACGACGGTGAGCCAGGCGACCGTCGCCCACTGGAAGCGCCACCCCGTGCGGCGCGGATGCAGGCTCATCCGTCACCCCCCGTGCGCGCGCCCTCGGCCGGCTCGTCGGTGTCGTCCTGCGCCTCCTCGGCCACGCGCTGCGACTCGCCCTCGCCGCGTTCACCGTCCGGCAGCACGGCCTCGATGTACGGCGCACGCTCCTCGAGCGTCTGCGCGGCACGTCCCGCGTACGCGTACAACGGGCCGCCGAAGACCGTCAGCGCGAGGCTGACCAGGACGAGCACGGCCGTCGGGGCGACCATGTGCGCGGGCACGCGGTTCGCGGGCAGCTCCTGCGGAGGGCTCTGCCAGAACGCCTTGTTCCACGCCTTGATCAGCGCGTACAGCGTGAGGAGCGATGTCAGGACGGACCCGACGACCAGCGCGTACGCCGTCGGCGTGCCCTGCTCGACGCCCGCCTCGAGCAGCCCCACCTTGCCGAGGAACCCCGACAGCGGCGGGATGCCCCCCAGGTTCATGGCGGGCACGAAGAACAGCACGGCCAGCACGGGCGTCATCTTCGCGAGCCCGCCGAGGCGGTCGAGCGACGTCGTCCCACCGAACCGCTCGACGAGCCCGACGACGAGGAACAGCGCGGTCTGCACGGTGATGTGGTGCACGACGTAGTAGATCGCGGCCGTCCACCCGTGCACGCTGCCCAGCGCGACGCCGAAGACCATGTACCCGATGTGGCTGACCAGGGTGAACGACAGCAGACGTTTGATGTCGTCCTGCGCGACGGCACCGAGGATCCCGACGACCATGGTCGCCAGGGCCACCCACATGAGGATGTCGTCGAGCTGCCCGCCGGGGAACAGCAGCGTCTGGGTGCGGATGATCGCGTACACCCCGACCTTGGTGAGCAGGCCCGCGAACACGGCCGTGACCGGTGCCGGCGCGGTCGGGTAGGAGTCCGGCAACCACGCCGACAGGGGGAACACGGCGGCCTTGATGCCGAAGGCGAGCAGCAGCATCACCTGCAGCATCAGCCGGACCCCGGGGTCGACCTCCGGCAGCCGGATCGCGAGCTGCGCGAGGTTCACGGTGCCCGTCGTCGCGTAGATCGCGGCGATCGCGACGAGGAACAGGACGGACGACAGGATCGCGACGACCACGTAGATCGTGCCCGCGCGGATGCGCTCGGTCGTGCCCGACAACGTGATGAGCACGTACGACGCCGCGAGCAGGATCTCGAACCCGACGTAGATGTTGAACAGGTCGCCGGACAGGAACGCGTTGGCGACGCCCGCCGACAGCACCAGGTACGTCGGGTGGAAGATCGAGATCGGCGCGAACCGTTCACCGTCCTCCCGGCCCTGGGCCAGGGAGTACACCAGGACGCACAGGATCACGACGGACGACACCGTCAGCATGAGGGCCGACAGGCGGTCCACGACGAGGTTGATGCCGACGGGCGCCGCCCAGTCCCCGACCTCGACGACGACCGGCCCGGAGTCGGCCAGCACGAGCAGCGCACCCGACACGACCGCGACGAGCGTCAGGGTCACGAGCGAGACGATGCGCTGCAGACGCGGGCGCCGGTACAGCGCGAGCGCGAGGCCCGCCGCCGACAGCGGCAGCACCACGGGCAGGGGGACGAGCCAGCCCCACTCGGTCATCGTCCCTCCTCCCCGTGCGTGTGGTCGGTGCGTGGCGGCGGCCGTTCGGCCGGCGCCTCGTCGAAGGCCTCGCCCTCGTCCATCTCGTCGCGTGCGCTCGCGGCCTCCTCGTCGAGGCTCTCGCCCTCGGACTCGGTGTCGTCGTCCTCGAACGCGCGCTCGTCACGCGCCGCGAGGCGGGCGATGCGACGGTCCTCGACGTCGTCCTGCACCTCGTCGTGGCCGTGGAGCTGCCAGGACCGGTACGCCATGGCCAGCAGGAACGCGGTCAGCCCGAGCGTGATGACGATGGCCGTGAGGATGAGCGCCTGCGGCAGCGGGTCGCTCATGGGGCGGTCGGACGCGACGCCGATGATGGGCGGCGCACCGGCGGCGCCGCCCGCGACGAGGATCAGCAGGTTCGTGCCGTTGCCGAGCAGGATGATGCCCAGCAGGATGCGCGACAGGCTGCGCTCGAGGACGAGGTAGACGCCCACGGCGAACAGCACGCCGATCGTCACGACGAACACGATGTTGGGGCTCATGACGATGTCGGTCATGTGGCCACCCCCTCGCCCGTCCCGGACCCGGTCGTGCCGCGCGCGGCCACGGCCAGGTCGTCCGCGCCCACCGCGTGGTCCGGCACGTCGTCCTCGCCGGACTCCGCGCGCCGGTCGATCTCGGCACCGAGGCTGCGCAGGATGTCGAGCACGAGCCCGACGACGACGAGGTACACCCCGACGTCGAAGAACAGGCTGGTCACGAGCTTGACCTCACCCCAGATCGGCAGGTGGAACTCGAGGATCCAGGACTCGAGCACGTTGCCGCCGACGAGCAGGGCCGCCATGCCGACACCGGCCGACAGGAACAGCCCGAGGCCGAGCAGCACACCGGGCTGCACGGGTGCGGCCTCACCGAGCTCGTACCGGCCGCCGGCCAGGTAGCGCACGGCCAGCGCGATGCCCGTCACCAGGCCTGCGGCGAACCCGCCACCGGGCTGGTTGTGTCCGCTGAACAGCAGGAACATCGAGTACACGATCATCGTGTGGAACAGCAGCCGCACGACGACCTCGAAGATCACCGAGCGCCGCTGCGGGGCGACCGTGCGCCCGGCGCGCAGCCACTCGCGGGCACGCGCCCCGGGGTTCGCGGGGCCGGGGGTGTCCGGTGGCGGCTCGAGCGGGTCGGGCACGGTGGCGTCGGCGCCGTCGGTGCCCGGGTCGGCCGCGGCCGTGCGCGGTCGGCGCAGCTGCGCCATCGGGTCGGGGGTGCCGCCCCACACGGCACGGTCGGCGTGCGCCTCGCTCTCGCGGAAGATCCGGCCGCCGCGGGCGGACAGGAACACCAGGGACGCGACACCCGTGGCCGCCACCAGCAGCACCGAGATCTCCCCCATCGTGTCCCACGCCCGGATGTCGACGAGGGTCACGTTGACGATGTTCTTGCCG
>Ga0233375_1001274_pt1 | contig 11576 bp, 11 predicted proteins | sample ElkDunMinimDraft_10_FD_191539 | JGI IMG/M metagenome (GOLD analysis project Ga0233375, IMG submission 191539) | Fecal eukaryotic communites from dung pellets of Tule Elk in California, USA - Elk Dung E16 | ecosystem: Host-associated > Mammals > Digestive system > Large intestine > Fecal | place... | reverse complement strand
CAGTCGGCGCTCCATCACGGGCTCGAGCCCTGCGAGCAGCTCGTCGAGGATGGCGAGCGCGTCGTCGACGGTGTCCGCGCTGACCACTTCCGCTCGGTACTCGGCGCCCGATCGCGCGAATCGCAGGTCGGCGGCGTCGTCGAGCGACTGACGTACGCCGACCTGCGTCGAGTGGTTGCGGAGGATCGCCGCTGCGGCGGCGAAGGTGTCGGCATGGTGACCGCGATCTCCGGACGGTCGCACGCCGAAGGCCAGCACGAGGGCGAGCGCCACCTTGCGGCACCCGTCGTACGCGAGCTGGAACGCGCCCTCCTGGTCGCCCAGGTCGCGACCGGCGGCGGCGGTCCGACCGTGTCGGCGAGCCTGCTCGACCATGGTGCGGCAGACCACCGGGTCGACCGGTACCTGCTCGAGCTCCCCGGCGGTGACCATCCGGGAGAGCTCGGTCCTGCGGGCGGGCGTCATGTGGGCGTGTCTCCTTCAGCGCGGCGGACCACGACGAGGTGCGGACCTGCCTGCACGGACTGGACGAACCCGCTGCGTGCCTCGTGCCAGTCCGCGGGCGCGAGGACGGTGATCTGGACGGGCATGTCCGCCTGCTCCTCGAGGCGGGCGTTGGCGCGTCGCAGCTCACGTGGCGGCGGATCGCCCACGACGAGCACGTCCAGGTCGCGAGGCGGCGGGCCAGGGTGTCCGAGGGTGCGTGCCGCCCACGACCCGATGATCATGCCGATCTCGACACCGGGGAGTGCGTCCAGCGCCTCGGCGACCATCTGCGCCGGCCCGTGCGTGCGGCTGAGGATCTGCCGGAGGGGCTCCACGAAGGGAGAGCTCGGATCGGCTCGGACGAGTCGTGACCGGCCGACCCGCCGTTCGGTGAGCACACCCGCCTGGACGAGTCGGTTCACCTCGCGGAGGGCGTTGGGTGCCGCGACACCGGCGGCGCGGGCCAGGTCCGCGATGTTGGCCTCGCGGTCCTCGTCGAGGAGGAGGGTGGCGAGGATGGTCCCTTGAGCGGGCGTGCGGAAGATCGGCAGCAGCACCTGGCCGCGGTCGACCTCTCCCGTATCGTTCATTCTGCGTACCATATCGTACGCCAAACGTATGTGTCGAGACCGTCAGGCGTCGGTCCGCACCCAGCGGGGCCCCTCCGGCACTCGCGGAGCCCGACATGCCCTTGGCCTTCTCGTCAGCTTCGAGGTGCGTACTGCGAGCGAGCCGTGCGCGGGTGGTCGGTGAGCACCAGCGCGGGAAGGCACGCTCCTGCGGACCCGCCGATTGCAGGCCGAGAGGTCACATCGCCACCCCGCGCCGACCGCACCCACGGACCGAGCGGCGACGTCAGTGGTCACGACCCCAGTCGTCGAGCACCGCGTCGATGTTCGTCCCAGTGCTTGGCCAGCCACTCGAGCTGCACGTCCTTGAGCCGCAGTGTCAGGGGGTCGCCGTGGAGGCGCGCGTACTGCGGGTACCTCTCGAGCTCGGGCGAGACGTCGACGCAGCGCGTGGACGGCTCGACCGCGAGAGCCCCGTCGTCGAAGAGTCGGTGGATGTCTCGCCGGAGCATGAGCCCACCGTGCTCGACGTGGCTGCCGAGCCGGGCGTAGCTGTACAGGTGGCCGGCCTCGAGCGCGCGGCTCGGTGCGCTGCCCGTGAACGCGCAGACGTTCCCCTGGGCGGCCAGGAGGTGATCCCGGAACTGTCGCTGACCGCGGCGGACGCGGACGAGAGAGCGGCCGAAACCTTGCGGGATCTCGACTCGCACACCGTGGTCCGACGCCCAGCTGAGTTCGACGCGAGCGGCCACCCGGTCGACCGCCGGCCCGGCGGACGTCGCGAGGAGGGCCGCGCGAAACGTCTGCCAGTTGAGCGGGCGGATGGAGTTGATGTCGCCGGCGTGGACGGCGTGCGAGCGGATCTCGCGTTCGTCGAGCGCGCCCTCCAGCCACGTCCACGCGGCGTCGTACCGCGCGCGGTACTGCTGGACGTCGACGAAGTCGGCACGAGGAGTGGGGAACTCGTGACGGCACTTCATGCAGCGGTACCGAGGGGTCACCGTCGTGCGCACGGAGATCCGGGTCGTCTCGCACCTCGGGCAGCGGTGGAGCTCCTTCATGCCCGGCCAGGCGTCGATCTGCTCGATGACCGAGACACCGAGCAGTCGTGTCTTGTCCCACAGAGCGACGGGATCCCCCACGCGAAGGCTCTTGTGGTTCGGGACCTTGCTGTCCCAGGAGTAGTAGGCGTCGATCTGGTCGTCATATCCCGCGTTGCCGCCGTGGCCTCGATCGTTCCCGGCTGCCATCAGCAACCAGGCGCGCTCGGGAACCACGTCGTCCATGGCTCACAGCTTGACACGGCACCGTCCGCTGCTCGTGCGCCGCCCGGGTGACATCCACGCGCTGCCTCCGGCGCGGAATCATCTGCCGTGGTGGGCTTCCCACACGTCCTGCGGGACGTCGAGAAGCAGGACCAGCGACTGCTCCAGCGCGTCGAGCCGACCCGCGTGGAAGGAGGCGTCCGCCAGGTCGCCGGCCTTGTCGACGTCGCCGAGCGCGAGCGTGTACTCGTCGATCAGCTCGTGGACCTTCGCGCCGAACGCATCGACGGAGAGCAGGGCGCCGAGCGACGGCATGTGCTCGATGAAAGGGAAGGGGATCGTCCTCGCCACGGCACCCTCGGTCCGGTCGTCGTCTGCCGCTGATCGACCCGCACGCTAGAGCACGGCTCCGACACGGCGGTCCGGACGGTGAACGTCGCGGCGAGGCCTTCGGGACACCCGATCCACGTCAACCGCCCCCGCGCACCCCCGGCAGCAGCTCCTCCGGCAGCTCGTCCACCGGCACGACCACCAGGTCCTCGACCTTCCAGTCGAGCCCGGTGACCGCGTCCCACGCCTTCTGCAGCTGCGCCTGCGTGGGCATGCCGTCGCGCCCCACGACGAACGCCTCGACGTGGAAGACGTGCCCCTGGTCGCGCACGCGGGACGCGGCGTCGCTCACCCAGTCCAGGGCGCGCAGCGTCTCGTCGATCGCACCGCCCAGGGGGTGCGGCCGGCTGCCGTCGACGGTGGTGGCGCGCGAGTCCATGAGGGCCGCGACGGCGCTGCGCAGGTTCTTCACGCCGTCGTGCAGGATGCTCGCGGAGATGAACAGCGCGGCCGCCGAGTCCGCCCACCACAGCCCGACCCCGATGCCGAGCACGCCGACGATCCCGCCGACCCCGGTCATCCAGTCGGCCTTGTTCATGTCGGCGTCGGCGTGCAGGACCCGGTCGTGCAGCTGCTCCGCCAGCGGCATCTTGGCCCGGCCCAGCAGCACCGCCGGTACGCAGGTGTACGCCAGGACGGCGACCATGAGCCACCCGGCCCACATCGGGTGGCCCAGCACGACGACCGTCCCGACGGGCGGGTGCTCACCGGAGAGCAGCCCCGACACCGAGTCGAACACCAGGAACGCGCCCATCGTCAGCAGCGCCGTGGCGGCGACCAGGTGCCCGATGCCCACGGACCGGTGGTAGCCGTAGGGGTGCTGCTCGCTGGGGACCCGGCCGGTCACCCGCAGGGCCACGAGGAACGCGATCGGCGGGATGAAGGACAGCAGGTCCTCCGCCCACGCGGCCTTCATGGCCTGCGAGCTGCCCATCACGAGGTACACGGACGTCACCGCGGTGACGAGGAACGCGATCGTCAGCCACGCGAGGCGCTTGGCCCGCCGCGCGGCCTCGCGGGCGTCCGGCGGCAGCTCGGTGTTGCCGAAGCGGAACGACTGCTCCACGGCCCCCTGGGTCACGGTGCGCTCACCTCCTGGTCGAGCAGGAACCGCTCGAGCTCGACGAGGAACGCGTTCTCGCCCATCGGCGTGAGCATGACGTGCCCCTCGGGCTTGCCGTCCGCGTCGGTGACGGTGGTGTACGCGACGGTCACGGCGGCCTTCGACGTCCACGGCGACGACGCGCTGAAGCCGCCGACGACGAGGTCGAGCTCACCGCGCTCGAGGTCGTCGACGAGCTCCTCCTCGCCGCCCGTGGACCACACGACGTCCGCGTCGAGCGTCTGCGCGAACCCCTCGACGAGGTCGATCTCGAGGCCCGCGGGGACACCGTCGGGGCCCACCACCGTCCACGGCTCGTGCGGGGACACCCCGACACGCAGCTCCCCGCCGCGGACGGCGGTGAGCGTGCCGTCGGGGTCCGTGGGGACGGTGACGCCGCACCCGGCGAGGGCCACGGCGGCAACCGCGGCGGCCGTCCACCGGGCCGGCCGGGTGGGGCGCGTGCCGGTCGTCATGGCCACATTGGACGCCACGTCACGCGGCCCTGCACGTCAGGACGAGCCCTGCCGCACCGACTCCACGTCGACCAGCCCCTGCACCACCGGCCCGATCATCACCAGGTACATGAGCGCGAAGAACAGGGCCCCGAGCAGCGTGAACCCGATCGCGTTGCCGACGGCGCCGGGCCCGCGCAGGTGGCCCAGCACCTTGCGGACGAGGTGCGGGGGGTGCTTCACGTCCCAGGAGTTGAGGCGCACGTGGCGGCCCAGGTAGATCCCGAACGCGACGAGCACAAGGAGCACGCCCTCGATGACGCGCGCCGGTGTGCCGGCCAGGGGCGTCGCGGTGTCGTCCCCACCCAGCACCAGCAGCACGAGCACCATGAGGAACACGTTCAGCACGGTCGTCAGCACGCCGGACATCGCCAGCACGAGCACGAGCAGCACGTCGTACCACTCGGGGACGCGCTCGCCCTCGCGGCGGTGGTTGAGGTTGAGCTCGGTGATGAGGTAGCCGGAGTTGGGCAGCAGCAGCAGCCACACCAGGCCGAGCACCACGGCGACCGCCCACACCGCCGGCCGCGGCACGCCCACCACGACCAGCGGCAGCACCACGACGACCGCGAGCCCGAGCACCACCAGCGGCGCGACCGACAGCACGAGGTTGAGCAGCATCGGCCGGTACAGCCGCGTCCGGTAGACGGGCGCGCGCGCGACGACCAGCGCGGCGGCGAACACGTTCATGAGCAGGACGCCGACGATCAGGCTGGTCAGCACGCGCACTCCCTCGTCCGGAAGCGCCCATCATGGCGGCACGGGACCCCGCGCTCCAGCGACGGGCGCGCCGGGACCGTCAGGGGCAGCTGTCGGTGCCCGGCGCCCCCGCGAGCCGGTCGTGCGTCCACGCGAGGAGGTCCGGGACCAGCGGGGAGCCCGCCTCGACGAGCGCGACGTGGTCGAGCCCGTCGTAGGTGCGGTGCTCGACGGCGTACCCGGCGGCGCACCGCGCGGCCACGTACTCGTCCTGCGACGACGCGACGACGACCGAGTCGGCCGTGCCCTGCGCGACCAGCAGCGGTGCGGCGATCGGCCCGGACGGCACGTTCTGCGTCAGCCGGTCGCCGAACGCCCCCGTGAACGGGTCGGCGTGCGCCCACACGGGCTGGTCGAGCAGCAGCGCCGTCAGCGCGGACACGACGACGCCGCGGTCGGCGAGGCACCGGTGCGCCATCTCCCGCACGACCGTGCGCGCCCCCGGCCGCACGACGTCGGCGAACCGCACGTCCGGGTACGTCGCGGCGTAGCCCTCGGCCAGGTAGGCGGCGAACAGCGCACCCACCGACACGTCCGGCAGGTGCGCGAGCAGGGCGGACGGGTTCGAGGCGGGGGCCAGGGCCGCGACCCCCAGGACGTCCACGTCCGGGGCGTAGTCCGGCGCCACGATCCCCGTCCACAGCGCCGCGCCGCCGCCCTGGGAGTGGCCCCACACGACGTTCCGGTCGCTGAGGGCCACGTCGTCGAGCTGCTGCGCCGCGCGGACCGCGTCGAGCACGTCGTGCGCCGCGGGCTCCCCGACGAGGTAGGCGTGGGGCCCGGCCGTGCCGAGGCCCGCGTAGTCGGTCGCGACGAGCGCCCAACCCTGCGCGAGCACGTCGTCCTGGACGAACAGCGCGCCGGCGGCGAGGCCGTCGGGCAGCAGGGACGGTGCGCAGCCGGGCGTGACGCCCGTCGTGCCGTGCGCCCACGCGACGACGTCGGCGGGCTCGCGGGCGTCACCGGTCGCCGTGTCCGGCGCGACGACCAGGCCCGACGCGACCGTCGGCGTGCCGTCGCCGCGCGTCGTCGTGTAGAGGATGCGCCACGCGGAGGCGCCGTGAGGGATCTCGGCGCTGGTGAACGGCTCGCTGCGCAGGAGCCGCCCGGGGGCGTCCGGGGCGTCGGCGGGTGCGGCGTAGAAGTCGTCGGGGCGGGCCGTGCCACCGTCGAGGGCGACGCCGGCCGCGGCGAGGGCGAGCGTCGCGACGAGCGCGGCGACGTTCACGACGAGCCGCCCGCGTCCCGGCCGGGCGCGGTGGTCGCGCCGCGACGGGCCGCGCTGCCACGTGCCGCGCAGCGCGGCCGCCACCCCGCGGATGCCGGTCACCAGCACGCGGACACCGACGAGCACGGCCACGACCAGCACGGTCACGTCGGGCCACGCGAGCGCCAGCACGCCCAGCACCACCGAGGTCGCGCCCGACAGCGCGGCGTTCGCCCGGCCGGTGCCGCGGGCCTGCCGGGCGGCCAGCGCGTCGAGCACGCCGTCGACGACGAGCGCCACGCCCACCACGCGGGCCAGCACCGCGATCGTCGGACCCGGCCAGGCGACCACGACGGCCGCGGCCAGCAGGTACACGACGCCGGCGAGCCACCACCGGCGTGCCGCCGCGTCCGCGTCCGCGGCCGGGTGGTCCGCCACCAGGTGGACGACCCCCAGCGCGGCGAGCCCCGCGACGACCGCGACGACGAGCACCGCGAGGGACACGAACGGCCGCAGCGCCAGGACGGCGCCCACGGGCACCGCCAGCGCCGAGACGACGAGCAGCGCCCACCGCGCGCCCGGGTGCGCACGTCGCGCGGGCTGGACCATGACGTGAACGTAGCGACTCGCGGACGCTCGGGCCGCAGCGGGTCGTGACGCGTCGCGCGGGGTGGTCGCCGGGGAACGTCGTGCGCGGGCGGATGAGAAGATGCTCACCTTTTCGGGTGATCCGGTCCTCGTCCGGTCGTGGAGGGCGGCATGCTGGCCCCTGGGCGATTCGTCCGGATCGCCGTCGCCGTCGACGGGAGTGCCGTGCTCGCACAGCCGTGGCCGCCCCCGGCCCCGGGCCCGCGGCAGCCGCGCGACGCGCACGGGTCCGTGTGGGCCAACGACGTGGGACGTGCGCTCGTGCGGCGCGCGGGACCGCCGTTCCCCACCGTGGACGCGGTGGCACCCGCGGGGTGGCCCACCACCGACCCCGAACCCGGACGCCGCCCTGGTCAGGGGCTGCGCGGTGAGCGCGACCCGTGGGCGTCCGACGGTCCGGCGCCCGACGCGCCGACGCGCGCCCGTCCGCTGCCCGCCCGGTGGCAACCGCAGGAGGAGTGGATCCCCGACCCCGCGCCCGCCCCCGAGCAGCGCTGGACGCCGGAGCAGGACTGGCTCGGTCTCTTCGCCGCGCAGGCCGACCCGCGGCCCGCCGACGAGCACGCCCTCCCGCCGCCGGCCGGGGCTCGCCGGTGGCGCGTCGCGGTGGCGGTGGTGCTGCCGCTGGCGCTGGTCGCGGCGCTCGTCGCCGCCCTGGCCTGACGCCGCCCGGACCGGTCGCGCCCGCGTCGCTACCGTGGGCACGTGAGCGACGCGACCCCCGGCCCCACCGCGGCCCCCGACACCGAGCTGCGGACCGACGGCGAGCGGCGCACGGTGCAGGCGCTGGACGCCGCCGGCATCCCCTACGTCCGCACGCGGCACGGGCGCGTGGGCTCCCTCGTGGAGGCCGCCGCAGCCCGCGGCATCGAGCCCGCCGACCTGGTCAAGACGATCGTCGTGCGGCGCGGCGAGGACGACTACCTGCTGGTGCTGCTGCCCGGCGACCGCCAGATCTCCTGGCCGCGGCTGCGTGCCCTGCTCGGCGTCTCGCGGCTGTCCATGCCGGACGCCGCCGTGGCCAAGGACGTCACGGGCTTCGAGCGCGGCACCATCACCCCGTTCGGCACCACCCGCACGTGGCCCGTGGTCGTGGACCGGCGTGCGGCGGGGCGGCGCGTGTCGATCGGCGGCGGCGGCCACGGCGTCGGGATCGAGCTCGCGACCGACGACCTGGTGCGCGCGCTGGGTGCCACGGTCGCGGACGTCAGCGACGGCGGCTGACGTCGGCGGCTGACGTCTCCCCGCCCAGGTCAAGGTTCGGTCAAGTCCGGACCGGGGTGGGTCGGGCCCAGGGAACACCGGCCGGTCCGGTCGCGTTGGGGGACAGCGAGGCGTGCTCCCGCTGCGCCGTGTGGGCGGCGGTGGGTACCGTTCTCCCGCCCGTCGCACCCCGGTCCGACGACGTACCGACCCGAGGCACGAGGAGCACGAACGCCCATGACCGAGCTGACCAGCGCGGCACTCGAGAGCACCCCCGACCCGACGGACCACGAGATCCGCGTCGAGCACCGTGGCGGACGTGCCGTCGTGTGCCTGGTCGGGGAGATCGACGCGTCGCTGCGCGAGTCGGCCTCCGCCTCGATGGGCATCGCGCTGATGAGCGGGCTGCCGCTGCTGGTCGACGCCAGCGAGGCGACGTTCGTCGACTCGTCGGGGGTGGCGTTCGTCCTGCAGCTGCACCTGGCCGCGTCCGAGGCCGGGGTCGACCTGACCCTGCACGACCCGCACCGCGTGCTGCGCGAGCTGCTCGACATGGTCGGTCTCGGAGAGGCGATCCCGGACGACGTGTGAGGTGCGGCCGCACGACGTGTGAGGTGCGGCCGCACGACGTGTGAGGTGCGGCCGCGGGTCGACCGCGGCGATGTCGGACCGCTCGGTTACGTTCCGGGCATGCGGTTGCTGCACACGTCGGACTGGCACCTGGGGCGATCCCTGCACGGGGTCGACCTGCTCGACCACCAGGCCGCGTACCTGGACCACCTGGTCGACGTGGTGCGTGCGGAGCGGGTCGACGCGGTCGTGGTCGCGGGTGACGTGTACGACCGGGCCATCCCGCCCGTGGAGGCGGTGACCCTGCTGTCGGACACCCTCGCGCGGCTCGCGGAGCACACCACCGTCGTCGTGACGTCGGGCAACCACGACTCCGCGACCCGGCTCGGCTTCGGGTCCCGGCTGATGCGCGAGCGGGTGCGGCTGCGCACCCGCGTCGCGTCGCTGGCCGAGCCGGTCGAGGTGGGCGACGTGCTCGTCTACGGGCTGCCGTACCTCGACCCGGACGTGTGCCGGGCCGAGCTCGCACCGGTCGACGCGGCGGGCACCCGCACGCTGCTCCCGCGCTCGCACGAGGCGGTGACGTCCGCCGCGATGGCGCGCGTGCGGGCCGACGCGGCGTCCCGGCGCAGCGCGGGGCGGCCCCGCGTCGTGGTGGCCGCGCACGCGTTCGTCGTGGGCGGCCGGGCCAGCGAGTCGGAGCGGGACATCCGCGTCGGCGGCGTCGACCACGTGCCCGCCGACGTGTTCGCCGGCGCCGACTACGTCGCGCTGGGCCACCTGCACGGCCCCCAGGTCGTCAACGGCCCGGACGGCGCCGTGCTGCGGTACTCCGGCTCGCCCCTCGCGTACTCGTTCTCCGAGCAGCACCACACGAAGTCCTCCGTGCTGGTGGACCTGTCCGGTGCGGTGCCCGTCACGACGCTCGTGCCCGCGCCGGTGCCCCGCCGCCTGAGCGACGTGACAGGCCCGCTCGACGACCTGCTCGGCGCCGCCGGTGAACCGCACGTCGGGGACTGGGTGCGGGTGACGGTGACCGACGACGCGCGCCCCGCCGACCTGTTCCGCCGTGTCCGCGAGCGGTTCCCGCACGCGCTCGTGGTGCAGCACCGGCCGGCGCGGCCCGACGAGGAGCGTGCGCGGCCCGTGCTGGTGACGGCCGCCGCCGACCCGGTCGAGGTCGCCGCGGACTTCGTCGCGCACGTCACCGGCGCCCGGCCCACGGCCGCGGAGCGTGCGGTGCTGCGCGCCGCCCACGAGCACGTCGCCGCCGCGGAGCGGAGCGCCTGATGCGGCTGCGCTCGCTGACCGTCCAGGCCATCGGCCCGTTCGCCGACCGGCACACCGTGGACCTCGACGCCCTCGGCGCGTCCGGGCTGTTCCTGCTCGAGGGCCCCACGGGCGCGGGCAAGTCGACGCTCATCGACGCGATCGTCTTCGCGCTGTACGGCAAGGTCGCCGGCGCCGACGCCTCGGACGAGCGGCTGCGCTCCGCGTACGCGGCCGACGACGTCGAGAGCGTCGTCGACCTGGTCTTCGAGGTGCCCGCGGGCATCTACCGGGTGCGCCGCACCCCCGCCCACCAGCGCGCCAAGCGCCGTGGCACGGGCACCACGACAGCGCAGGCGAGCGTCAAGGCGTGGCGGCTGCCGGCCGACGCCGACGTGTCCGGCGGGCCCGACGCCCTCGACGGCGTCGGCGTGCTGCTCGGTACGCGCCTGGACGAGGTCGGGGCGGAGCTGCAGCGCGTGGTGGGGCTGGACCGCACGCAGTTCGTCCAGACCGTGGTGCTGCCGCAGGGGGAGTTCGCGCGGTTCCTGCGCGCGACCGGCGAGGAGCGCCGGGTGCTGCTGCAGAAGATCTTCGGCACGCAGGTGTACGAGCAGATGCAGCAGCGGCTCGCGGCCCTGCGCGCCGAGGCCGCCCGCAGCGTCGAGACCGCGCGCGGGCGCCTCGGGGAGTCGGTCGCGCACCTGCTCGGCGCGTGCGCCGGGGGACCGCAGGAGCAGGACGCGGCCCGCGCCGCGCTCGACGAGGCGGTGCTCGCCACCCCCGTCGCACCCGCGGTCGGCCAGGTGCTCGCCACGCTCACGGCAGGGCTGGACGCCGTCGCCGACGCGCTGACCCGCGAGGCGGACACCGCGCGCGGGGCGTGCGAGACGGCGCAGACGGCGCACGAGCAGGCCCGCGCGACCGCCGCGCTGGTGGCCCGGCGCGACGCGCTGCGCGCCGAGCACACCCTGCTCGACGCCGCCGCCGCCCGGCACGCCGACGACGTGCACCGCCTGGGGCTCGCGCGGTCCGCCGCGGCGGTGCGCCCGCTGCTCACGGGCTGGGACGAGGCCCGCACCACGCACGCGACGGCCACCAAGGCGCTGGTGGCGGCCGCGGACGTCGCGCCCGCCGACCTGCTGCCCGCCGACCTGCTGCCCGCCGGCCTGCTGCCGACCGACCTGCCGGACGGCGACCCGGCGGACCACGACCCGGTGACGCTCGGACCGGGCGCCCCCGGCCTGCGTGGTGCGCTCGGCGAGGACGCCCTCGGCGCGTGGCGGCCCCACCTGCGGGCCGAGCACGACGCCGCGGCCGCCGCGGCCGCGGCGCTGCGTCGCACCGTCGACGTCGAGGCGGGCCTGACCGAGCGGCGCCGCGCGGTCCGTGACCTCGCGGCCGTGCTCGACGACCTGCGGGCCGAGGTCGACGCGGCCACGGCGTGGCTCGCGGACCGTCCGGCGGTGCGCGCCGAGCTCGAGCAGGAGCGTGACGGGGCACGCGCGCAGGCCGGGCGGGCGGACGCGGCCGAGGCGGCGCGCACCGCCGCCCGTGCCCTCGTCGCCGACGTGCAGGCGCTCGCCGACGCCC
>Ga0233375_1001272_pt1 | contig 11585 bp, 11 predicted proteins | sample ElkDunMinimDraft_10_FD_191539 | JGI IMG/M metagenome (GOLD analysis project Ga0233375, IMG submission 191539) | Fecal eukaryotic communites from dung pellets of Tule Elk in California, USA - Elk Dung E16 | ecosystem: Host-associated > Mammals > Digestive system > Large intestine > Fecal | place... | reverse complement strand
GCACGTGCGCGAGGTCTGCGACCTCGTGCACGCCGGGGGCGGTCAGGTCTACATCGACGGCGCCAACCTCAACGCGCTGGTCGGGCTGGCCCGCCCGGCGGAGCTGGGTGGCGACGTCTCGCACCTCAACCTGCACAAGACCTTCTGCATCCCGCACGGCGGCGGTGGTCCCGGCGTGGGGCCGGTCGCGGTGGCCGCGCACCTCGCGCCGTACCTGCCGGGGGACCCGACGCCGGGCGCGGGGGCGCGGGGGGAGGGCGCCGCGGGCTCCACCGTGGCCCCCGTCTCCGCGGCCCCGTGGGGCTCGGCCGGCATCCTGCCGATCTCGTGGGCGTACGTCGCGCTCATGGGCCCCGACGGCCTGCGCCGGGCCACCGAGACCGCCGTGCTCGCGGCGAACTACCTGGCCACGCGCCTGCGCGAGCACTACCCGGTGCTGTACGCCGGCCCCGGCGGGCTGGTCGCGCACGAGTGCATCCTCGACCTGCGCCCGCTCACCAAGGCCACGGGCGTGACGGCCGAGGACGTCGCCAAGCGCCTCATGGACTACGGCTTCCACGCCCCGACGCTGTCGTTCCCCGTGCCCGGCACGCTCATGGTCGAGCCCACGGAGAGCGAGGACCTGGCCGAGCTGGACCGGTTCGTCGAGGCGATGGTCGCCATCCGCGGCGAGATCGAGGGGGTCGCGGAGGGACGGTGGCCGCTCGCCGACTCGCCGCTGCGCCAGGCGCCGCACACCGCGGCGGCGGTCTCCGCGGACGTCTGGGAGCACCCCTACGGCCGCGAGCAGGCCGCCTTCCCCGTCGCGTCGCTGCGCACCGACAAGTACTGGCCGCCCGTGCGCCGCATCGACGGCGCCCGCGGCGACCGTCACCTCGTCTGCTCGTGCCCGCCCGTCGAGGCGTACGCGGACGACGTCCGATGAGCGCGACCGGCACGTCCCCGCAGCCCTCCACCGCGACCGGAGCCCCGATGACCGAGCAGCACTCGCCCCTGCACGACGAGCACGTGGCCCTCGGCGCCGCCCTCACCGCGTTCGCGGGCTGGCAGATGCCGCTGCGGTACACCTCCGACCTGGCCGAGCACACCGCGGTGCGCACGGCCGCCGGGTTGTTCGACCTGTCCCACATGGGCGAGATCGAGGTGACGGGGCCGGACGCCGGCGCGTACCTCGACCGCGCGCTCGTGGGGAACCTCAGCGGTCTGCGGGTGCTCGGCGCGCGCTACACGATGGTCGTCCAGGAGGACGGCGGCGTGATCGACGACCTCGTCGTCTACCGCACGGGGGAGACGACGTACCTCGTCGTCGCCAACGCCTCCAACCACGCGGTGGTGCTCGCCGAGCTGCGCGACCGGGCCGCCGCGACGGGCCTGGACGTGCAGGTCGAGGACCGCTCGGCCGCGACCGGCCTGGTCGCCGTCCAGGGGCCGCACGCGCTGGCGGTCGTCGAGGCGCTGCCCGGCCTGGCGCCGGACCCGGACGGCCCGGCGGACGTCACCCCGGCGACCCTGCGCTACTACGCCTGCCTCCCGATGCGGTTCGAGGGCCGGCCGGTCCTCGTGGCGCGCACCGGGTACACGGGCGAGGACGGGTTCGAGTTCTTCGTCGACGCCGACGGCACCCCCGCGCTGTGGCGGGCGCTGCTGGCCGCAGGGGCCGACCACGGGCTCGTCCCGGCGGGCCTGTCGGCGCGCGACTCGCTGCGGCTCGAGGCCGGCATGCCCCTGTACGGCAACGAGCTCGACCGCACCACCACCCCGCACGACGCGGGCCTCGGCCGCGTGGTCCGCCTCGACAAGGTGGACGCCGACGGGGAGCCCGTGCCGTTCGTCGGCCGCGACGCCCTCGCCGCGCGGGCCCACAGCGCACCGGCCCGTGTGCTGGTCGGCCTGCAGGGCCTGGGCCGGCGCGCGGCCCGCCACGGGTACGCCGTCCACGCGTCCACGCAGCCGGACGCCCCCGTGGTCGGGACCGTCACCTCGGGCGCGCCGTCACCGACGCTCGGCCACCCGGTCGCGATGGCGTACGTGACGCCCGAGGTGAGCGCCGAGGGCACCGAGCTCGCGGTCGACGTGCGCGGTCGGCGCGAACCGGTGCGCGTCGTGGCCCTGCCCTTCTACCGTCGTCCTCGGTGACCGCGGCGCCACCCGTCGCCCACCACGCCGTCCCGCAACCCCGACCCGACAGGAGCCCTCCATGGCCGCCGAGCTGCCCGCCACGCTGCAGTACACCGCCGAGCACGAGTGGGTCGACGACTCGTCGCCCGTGACCGTGGGCATCACGTCCGTCGCCGCCGAGGCGCTGGGGGACATCGTCTTCGTCGAGCTGCCCGCCGTGGGCGACACCGTCGAGGCGGGGTCGGTCATCGGGGAGATCGAGTCGACCAAGTCCGTGTCCGAGCTGTTCTCCCCGGTGTCGGGCACGGTGGCCGAGGTCAACCAGGCGGTCGTCGACGACCCGTCGCTGGTCAACGCCGACCCGTACGGCGCCGGGTGGCTGCTGCGCGTCGACATGACGTCCGCGGGTCCGCTGCTGTCCGCCGCGGAGTACGGTGCGCTCAACCCCTGACGGGGGTGGACCAGGGGTGGCGTAGGTGGTGGTACCCAGGACTGCGCCGTCCGGGGGACGTCGCAGCCGTTCCGCCATGCGTCCGGGTGCTTGCCCCGAACGGGTGATGTGACGCACAGTGCTGGACGACGGCCTTCACTCGTGACGTATCAGGGGGTTCCGAGAGTCGTCATGTCAGGTGCAGCTATCGGCACCGCGGGGGGGATCTCACGGTGATTCGAGGAGAACGGCCGATTCCGCGTCATACCCACGACGCATGTCGCTCTCATCCGGTATGCAGCCGACGCGGGTCCGGAGAGTCCGGTCCTGCCGCCCACCGGAGGACATCATGACCATGCTGGACACGAGCGCGACCTTGCACACGACGGCGGCCCACGCGCTGACCCGCCGCGAGCGGGTCGTGCTGGCGGAGCTCGCCGAGGACGTCACGCTCGAGGAGATCGCGACGCGGCTCTTCGTCACCCGCAACACCGTCAAGTCCCAGGTGCGCAGCGTCTACCGCAAGATCGGCGCGTCCACGCGTGCCGAGGCCGTCGCATGGGCCGAGGCCCACGGCATCCGCTGACCTCCACGCCGGGGTCGGAGGGTCTGCCCGCGCAGCGCTCCCACCCGTCTCCCGTCCCGCCCGGCCGGACCTCCCCGGCCGTACGCGACCTCCCGCACCCGCCACGCCACACCGTCGTGACGCGGCTGCGACGGATGGCGCCGCGACGACCGTCCCTGGCGGGCCTGGTCGTCCGGACAGCACCGCGCCCCGGGGCGTGCGCCCCATCACGGGGCTGTGACCAGCGCGGGCATACCCACATGACACGCCTGTGACCCGAGGGCCCGTGTCGCCGTGACGCGCGGCCGCCCCGCGGGCCCGTGCCGTGACGGCGTCGCCACGCCATCCCGCCGCGGTGGATCTTGTGCCGGGCCCTCGTGACCCCGCTGTGACGCGCGGCTGGCAGACTCGTTCCATGACTCCTGTGCTCGTCGTGGCGGCAGCCGTCGTCGACGACCTCGACGACCCGCGTCTGCTGCTCGCGGCGCGTCGCGCCACCCCCGCCAGCCTCGCCGGCCGGTGGGAGTTCCCCGGCGGCAAGGTCGAGCCGGGGGAGACACCCGAGGAGGCCCTGCACCGCGAGCTCCGCGAGGAGCTCGGTGTGCGCGTGGGCCTCGGCGTCGAGCTGCTGGGCCCCGACGACGGGATGTGGCGACTGTCCGACCAGTACGTCATGCGCCTGTGGTTCGCCGAGGTGGTCGAGGGCGAGCCCGAGCCCATCGTCGAGCACGACCAGCTGCGCTGGCTGCCCGCCGGGCAGTGGCTCGACGTGCCGTGGCTGGACGCGGACGTGCCGATCGTCGAGGGCCTGCTGCAGTTCGTCGCGGGGTTCGCCGCGGACGAGCGGTCCGTGGACCGCTCCGCCTGAGCCGCCGCCCCGCCCTCGGGTGAGAGGGCGTCCGGGCGCCGCGCGTGGTGCGGCGACCGATGATCCCGTCGCCGCGTGCGAGCGTGTTCGCTCTGAGCGAAAACCGCCGCCGGAGCGGTTGGCACTCTCGACCCTCGAGTGCTAATTCTTGACGTGTAGCCAGCCGGCGGCCGAGCCCGCCGGGGAGCACCGGGGCACCGGGAGGTCCGGGCCCCACGTCGAGGAGGTGATGGGGCGTGGCTACTCGTTTCGACCCGTTCCAGGAGATGGACCGTGTGCTCGCGCAGGTGCTGGCGTCCGACCGTGCGTCGGCCACCATGCCGATGGACCTGTACCGCGACGGCGACCACTACGTCCTGCACGTCGACCTGCCGGGTGCCGACCCGGGCACCATCGACGTGAGCGTGGACGACCGCACCCTGACCATCCGCGCCCAGCGCAGCGCCCGCACGGAGCACGACGTGCAGTGGCTCGCGAAGGAGCGCCCCGTCGGGCAGTACGCGCGGCAGCTCACCGTGGGCCGCGGCCTCGCGCTCGACCGGATCAGCGCCACCTACACGGACGGCGTGCTGACCCTCACCGTCCCGGTGGCCGAGGAGGCCAGGCCGCGCCGCATCGAGGTGCAGCACGGGGCCGCCTCGACGCCGATCGAGGCGGGTGCCACCGCCGACTGACCGGCGAGCCCGGGTACCAGGGCTGGGTCGCTCCGGAGGAGCGATCCAGCCCTTTCCCGTGAGAGGGCGATCCAGCCCTCGGCCCCGCGGTGTCCCGTCGCCGGGGGCGGCGTCAGCGCGGAGCGTCGAGCGTCGTCGTGAGGCGGTCCAGGGCGTCGGTGAGGATCGCCGTGGACGTCGCGAGGTTCAGCCGCACGTGGCCGTTGCCGCCGGGCCCGAACGTCGGCCCCGCGTTCACGGCCAGGCGGCCGCGCTCCAGCAGGAGGTGTGCCGGGTCGGCCCCGGTCGCCGCGACGGCCGGCGTCTCCCGCAGGTCCAGCCAGGCGAAGTACGTCGCGGCGGGGCGGTGCCACCGCGCCTGCGGCAGGCGGTCGGCGAGCGTCCGGGCGACGAGGTCACCGTTGGCCCGGATCGCGGCCAGCACGTCCGCGAGCCAGGCGTCCCCCCGGCGGTAGGCCGCCTGGTGGGCGATCGACGCGACGTGGCTGACACCGTGGCCGACGATCTCCGGCAGGTCCCGCAGGTCGTCCGCCGCGGGGCCGGGGACCGCCAGCGCGGCCTTGAGCCCTGCGAGGTTGAACGCCTTCGACGCCGAGTGCAGCGCGATCGCGTCCGGGATCACGGTGGTCGTGGGGACGAACGGCTCGTCGCCCACGACCAGCGGGGCGTGGATCTCGTCGGCCACCACCCGCACACCGTGGCGGGCCGCCAGCTGACCGACGGCCCGCAGCTCGTCGGCGGAGTGCAGGGTGCCCGTCGGGTTGTGCGGGTGGCACAGCAGGTACGCGCGCGCGTCGCGGAAGGCCTGGTCGAGGGCGTCGAGGTCCAGGCGGCCGGCGGGGCTGAGCGGCGCGCCCACCACGCGCCGGCCGGCGTGCTCGACGAACGCGCGGAACGGCGGGTACACGGGCGGGTTCACCACGACGCCGTCGCCCGGCTCCGTGACCACGGCCAGCACCTCGGCCGCACCGATCATCACGTCCGGCACCATGCGCGTGCGCTCCACGGGGACGTCCCACCCGTGCTGCCGCGCGGCGAACTCCGCGAACGCCTCGGCGTACGCCACGCCGCGCGGGCTGCTCGGGCCCGGTTCGTAACCGGTGTCACCCGTCGTCAGCGCGGCGACGGTGGCGTCCACGACCGCGTCGGGCGGCAGGACGTCCATCTCGGCGACGAACGCCGGCAGGACGTCGTCGGGGTAGGTGTGCCACTTCAGCGAGGTGCGGCGGCGCATGTCGGCGACGGTGACGTCGAACGGTGAACCCATGCACCGCAGGGTAGGGCCGGACCGGACCGCCTTGCCGCGGGAAGGGGGTCGGGCAGGGGTGCCCGCCCGACGAGTCCCGGTGCCCGCGCCGGTCGGTCGGCAGGACGGCGGACGACGGGACGTGCGCGATGCGGTTGACGGTGCACGAGCTCATGACGCTCGACGGGGTGGTGCAGGGGCCCGGCGCACCCGACGAGGACCCCAGCGACGACGGCGCCCGCCCGGTGCGGGGCGGGCGCCGACCGTGCCGTCAGAGCGTCGCGCGGACCGTGCGGGTGGCCGCGACCAGGTGCTCGAGGGAGGGGGTGACCTCCTCGTAGCGGCGGGTCTTGAGGCCGCAGTCCGGGTTGACCCAGAGCTGGTCGACGGCGATGGTGCGGACCGCCTCGGTGAGCAGCTCGGTGACCTCCGCCTCCGACGGGACGCGCGGGGAGTGGATGTCGTAGACGCCCGGGCCCACGGCGCGCGGGTAGCCCGCCGCGGCGATGTCGCCGAGGATCTCCATCTTCGAGCGCGCGGCCTCGATGCTGGTCACGTCGGCGTCCAGGCCGTCGATCGCCTCCATGATCTCGCCGAACTCCGAGTAGCACAGGTGCGTGTGGATCTGCGTGTCCGGGCGCACGCCGGCCGTCGAGAGCCGGAACGAGCGGACCGACCAGTCGAGGTACGCGGCGTGGTCCTTCTCGCGCAGCGGCAGCAGCTCGCGCAGCGCGGGCTCGTCGACCTGGACGACCGCGATGCCGGCGGCCTCGAGGTCCGCGATCTCGTCGCGCAGCGCGAGGGCCACCTGGTTGGCGGTGTCGCCCAGCGGCTGGTCGTCACGGACGAAGGACCACGCCAGGATCGTCACCGGGCCGGTGAGCATGCCCTTCATCGGCTTCGCCGTGAGCGACTGCGCGTACTGCGCCCACGCGACGGTGATGGGCGCGGGTCGCGACACGTCGCCCCACAGGATCGACGGTCGCGTGCACCGCGACCCGTACGACTGGACCCAGCCGTTCTGCGTGACGGCGAACCCGTCGAGGTTCTCGGCGAAGTACTGGACCATGTCGTTGCGCTCGGGCTCGCCGTGCACCAGCACGTCCAGGCCGATGCGCTCCTGCAGCTCGACGACGCGGCGGATCTCCGCCTTCATCTCGTTCTCGTACTGCTCCGCCGTCAGCTCGCCCTTGCCGAAGGCGGCACGCGCCTTGCGGATCTCGGGGGTCTGCGGGAACGAGCCGATGGTCGTCGTCGGCAGCGCCGGCAGGTCGAGGCGGGCGGCCTGGGCGGCCTTGCGCTGGTCGAACGGGCCGCGGCGGAACTGCTCGTCGGTCAGGGCGGCGGCACGCTCGCGGACCTCCGGACGCACGACGCCCGGGGCCGTCGCGCGGGACTGCACCGCGTCGGACGCGGCGCGCAGCTGCTCGGCGACCGCCGCGCGGCCCGCGGTCAGCCCCTGGGCGAGCGTGGCGACCTCGCGGACCTTCTCGTCCGCGAAGGCGAGCCAGGACACCAGCGTGCGGTCGAGCGCGGGCTCGTCCTCGAGCGTGTGGGGGACGTGGAACAGCGACGTCGACGTGCCGACGGTGACCGCGGCCGCGCCGAGCGTCCCGAGCTGCTCGAGGACGGTGAGCTTGGCGTCGAGGTCCGCGCGCCAGATGTTGTGGCCGTCGACCACGCCGCCGACGAGCGTCTTGCCGGCCAGGCCGGCGACGGCGACGGTCGGGGCGTCGCCGCGGACGAGGTCGAGCGCGAGGCCCTCGACGTCCGTGGCCGCGACGACGGGCAGGGCGGCACCGAGGTCGCCGTACGGGGCGGCGAGCAGGATCGCGGGCCGCTGCGGGCGGGCGAGCTCGGTCGCCAGCGCCCGGTAGGCGCGCGTCGTGGCGTCGGCGAGGACCTCGGCGGAGACGCCGGCGGAGTCGGAGACGAGCGCGGGCTCGTCGATCTGCACCCAGGTGGCACCGGCGGCCGCGAGCTCGGTGAGCAGGCGGGCGTAGACGGGCAGGATGTCGTCCAGGCGGTCGATCGGCGAGAAGTCGGCCGGCGCGTCCTCCGTGGGCTTCGCCAGCGCGAGGTACGTGACGGGTCCGACGACGACGGGCCGCGTCAGCACGCCCTCGGCCAGCGCCTCGGTGAACTCGGCGACCGGACGGTCGGACGCGTAGCGGAACTGCGTGTCCGGGCCGATCTCGGGCACGAGGTAGTGGTAGTTCGTGTCGAACCACTTCGTCATCTCGAGCGGCAGGTCGTCGCCGCGGCCGCGGGCCACGGTCGAGTAGCCGGCCAGGTCGAGGCGGCCGTCGGCGTCCTGCAGGTCCGCGAACCGGGCGGGCACGGCCCCGACGAGCGCGGTCGCGTCCAGCACCTGGTCGTAGAAGGAGAACGCGCTGGGGATCGCGGGCGCGTCGGTGGCGAGCCCGAGCTCGGCGAGGCGCGTCCGGGTGCGGCGGCGCAGGTCCGCGGCGACGGCCTCGACCTCGTCGGCCGAGGTGCGCCCGGCCCAGAACGCCTCGAGGGCCTTCTTCAGCTCGCGGCGCGGGCCGATGCGGGGGTAGCCGAGGACGGAGCCGGCGGGGAAGGCCGGGGTCGCCGGCGCGGCGGGCGTGGTGTCGGTCATGACAGGGTTCCTCGCGGTGTCGTCGTGGTCGTGCCGGCGGGGGTGCCGCCGGGCACGGTGAGGTCGTGGGGGGCGACGGCGCTGCGGCGGCCGCCGACGAGGTCGGCGCCGTCGAGCAGGTCGAGCGCCGCCTCGTGCTTGTTGAAGGTGTAGACGTGGACGCCGGGCGCTCCGCCGTCCAGGACGCGGTTGACGAGGTCGACGCCGGCCTGCGTGCCGCGGCGGTGCCGCTCGACGGGGTCGTCCGTGGAGCCGAGGACGTCCAGCAGGCGTCCCGGGACCGGCACGCCGGTGAGCTCCTGGACCCGCAGCAGCCGCTCGGGGTCCGTGGTCGGGATGATGCCGGGCACGATGGGGATCGTGACGCCGGCGGTGCGTGCCTCCGCGACCAGCCCGAGGTAGGCCTCGGCGTCGAAGAAGACCTGCGAGATCGCGAAGTCCGCGCCCGCCTCCTGCTTGGCCAGCAGCGCCTGCACGTCCTGGGCGCGGGTGCCGCCGGTCGCGTGGTTGCCGCGCGGGAACGCCGCGACGGCCACGGACAGCGGGCGGACGCGGGCGCGCACGGCCTGTGCCGCGCTGCGGCCGCACCGGCGGCGCTCGATGTCGCGCAGCAGCTCGACCAGCTCGGCGGCGGTGTGCACGCCCTGCGGGTGCGGCCGCCAGTCCGGCTCACCGGCGGGCGGGTCGCCGCGCAGCGCGAGGAAGGAGCGCACGCCCTCGTCGAGGAACTCCTCGACGATCGTCGTGACCTCCTCGCGGGACGTCCCGACGCAGGTCAGGTGGGCGATCGGGTTGAGCGACGTCTCACGCAGCAGCCGGCGGACGAGCGCCCGCGTGGTCTGCCGGGTGTGACCGGACGCCCCGTAGGTGACCGACACGAAGTCGGGCTCGACGGTCTCCAGCTCCCGCACGGTCGCCCAGAGCCTGGGCGCCGCGTCCGGGTTGCGCGGCGGGAAGAGCTCGAAGGAGACCGTGGGGCGGTCCAGGGCGCCCGCCTGCTCGCTCCGGCGCCGTGCGACACGGGAGTGCTCCGGCACCGTCGGTGCGGGCGCGGCGCTCGGCGGCGGGGCGCTGGTCGGGACGGCGGTGGTCGGGATCTCGGCCACGACGCTCATCGCGCCGGACGCGCAGCTGTCGGGCGGGACGTCCCGCACGAAGGGTCGGTGGCACGGTCGCGCACGCTCATCGTCACTCCATCGTTCCTGGCGGAAGCACCCACACCCTCGCGTGGAGGGGGGTTGCTGCGGCGTCGTCGAGCCAGGTCTCTCAGCCGCTCTGGATGGTCGCCGAGGATCGTACCCCTGTGCCCGGATGGCGGACAGTGGTACTCGGAATGTGAGACGTCCCGGTCCGGCCCGCAGGCGTCGCGGGCGGCCGTCGACCGCGGCGGGCCCGGCGCTCACCGGCCCCCGCGCAGGTCAGCGGCGGCGACGCTGCAGGACCGAGCCCTCCCGGCTCGTGCGCTGGTGCGGCAGCCCGGGGGACGCCTGGGGGACCAGCACGGGGACCGCCAGCAGACCGTGCTCGACGGCCTCGAGCACCACGGCGTCCGCGTCGTCCTCGCTCAGCCACGCGTCGTGCGCGGCCCGTACGGCGGCGTGCCGCCCGTCGAGCTCCCGATCCTCCGCCATGCGGGCACCCTAGCCGCGAGGTGGGCCCGTGCCGAGCCCGTGGGCGCGCTGTCACCCTGGGGGAGTATCGGCCGCCTCCGCCGATGCCCTCCGCCGCACCACGACGCAGTCCTCGAGGTGGTCGTCCACCACCCCGCACGCCTGCATCGCCGCGTACGCGGTCGTCGGGCCGACGAACCGGAACCCGTAGCGCTTGAGCTCCTTGGCCAGGGCGGCGGAGCCCGGTGTGCTGGCCGGGACGTCCGCGAGGCTGCGTGGCCGCGGTCGTGGCCCGGGCGCGTACGACCACAGCAGCTCGTCGAGGGTGCGCCCCGACTCGTGCAGCGCGAGCACGGCGCGTGCGTTGGCGACGGTCGCCTCGATCTTGGCGCGGTTGCGCACGATCCCGGCGTCGGTGAGCAGCCGCTGGACGTCGTCCTCGCCGAACCGGGCCACCGCCTCGGGGTCGAAGCCGGCGAACGCCTCCCGGAAGGCCGGCCGCTTGCGCAGGATCGTGATCCAGGCGAGGCCGGACTGGAACGCCTCGAGCGCGAGGCGCTCGTACAGCGCGTGCTCGTCGTGCACGGGCACGCCCCACTCGTCGTCGTGGTACGCGGTGTACAGCGGGTCGCTGCCGCCGAAGCAGCGGAACGGCGCGGGCGTCGGGGTCATGGTGCGAGTCTGGCGCGGTACCCCGGGTCCGGGTGCGGCCAGGACCCGAGCTGTGGGCGGGACGCGCATCCGGGCACCTGTGGTCGGCGCGGCAGGTCGGGCCGCGCGCGGCTCAGAACAACGGCCACGGCACCGGCGACGACCCACCCGCCGGCCTCGGGAACCGTCCGCTCGCGAGCAGCCGGTCGCACCGCGCCGCGAGGGCGGCGACCTCGGGCGCGTCGAGCAGCGTGGCCAGCCGTTCCCCCAGCACGGCACCCACCCCGGCACGCACGCGCTGCACGCCGGCACGCTCGTCCGCGTCGAGCTCCCGGCCCACCCAGCCCCACAGGACCGTCCGCAGCTTCGGCTCGGTGTGGAACGTCACGCCGTGGTCCACCCCGTACCGGTGCCCGCCCGCCACGGGGAGCACGTGCCCGCCCTTGCGGTCGGCGTTGTTCACCAGCACGTCGAGCACGGCCATGCGGCGCAGCGCGGCGGAGTCCTCGTGGACCAGCGCCACCGGCCGTCCGTGCTCGTCGGTGCCCTCGAGCACCGTGCACCACCCCTGTGCCGGGATCCGCGACGTCGCGACCACGTCGACCGGGTCCTGGTGCGGGTCCGGCTCCTGCCACAGCTGCACCATGCCCGGCCCCAGCGGGCCGTCGCGCAGCCACGTGCGCGGGACGACGTCCCCGCCGAGCACCTCCGAGACGAGGTACGTGGCGACCTCGCGCCGCGCCAGCGTGCCGTCCGGGAAGTCCCACAGCGGGCGCTCGCCGGCCACGGGCTTGTACACG
>Ga0233375_1001271_pt1 | contig 11590 bp, 9 predicted proteins | sample ElkDunMinimDraft_10_FD_191539 | JGI IMG/M metagenome (GOLD analysis project Ga0233375, IMG submission 191539) | Fecal eukaryotic communites from dung pellets of Tule Elk in California, USA - Elk Dung E16 | ecosystem: Host-associated > Mammals > Digestive system > Large intestine > Fecal | place... | reverse complement strand
CGGGAGCAAACCGCCCGGCGAGCCGGGCCGGGCCACCTCGGCCGTCAGGCGCCCAGCACCTCGAGCGCGCGGCGCACGCCCGGCGCCCCGGCCCCGCGCAGGGCCTCACGCGCCTCGTCGGGACCGACGCCCGCGAGCAGCATGACGAGCGCGACGTGGATCTCTCCCCCGGCCCGGTGCAGGACCTGCTCGCACTCGTCGGTGCCGAGCCCGGTGGCCTGGACGAGCATGCGCACGATGCGGGCGCGCAGCTTCTGGTTGGTGGGGCGCACGTCGATCATGAGGTTCGAGTACGTCTTGCCGAGCCTGATCATGGTCGCGGTCGAGAACGTGTTGAGGACGAGCTTCTGCGCCGTGGCAGCCTTCATGCGGGTCGAGCCCGTGACGACCTCGGGGCCGGTGTCGAGCAGGATCGCGACGTCCACGCGCGCCGCGAGCCGCGCCTGGGGGTTGGCGCTCACGAGCACGGTGGCGGCGCCACGCTCGGCGGCGACGTCGAACGCGCCGCCCACGTAGGGGGTGCGGCCGCTGGCCGCGAGGCCCACCACCAGGTCCCCGGCCCGGACGTCGTCCGCGTCGCGCCGTCCGAGCTCGACGTCGTCCTCGGCCCCCTCGACCGCGCGCATCATGGCACCCGCGCCCCCTGCGAGGTGCGCCTCGAACCACTCCTCGCCCACGCCGTACGTGGGCAGCAGCTCGACGGCGTCGAGCACCCCGAGACGCCCCGACGTGCCCGACCCGAAGTAGTGGACCTTCCCGCCGCCGCGCAGCGCGGCCACGGCGAGGTCGACGGCCGCGGTGATGCGATCGGCCTGGGCCCGCACGGCGTCGGCGACGCCGGCGTCCTCGTCGGTGATGCGACGCACGACCTCGGCCGTGGGCAGCAGGTCGATGTCCGTGGTGCGCGGGTTGCGCTCCTCGGTCGGGGACGCGAGCCGGAGCACCTCCTGCCACTCCTCGGCGGAGGCGTGCTCGGCCGAGCGTTCCGCGGGGGCGACGGGGCGGGTGTCGGTCATCGGTGCGTTCCCTTCGGCATCGGGGCGAGCCCGGACGGGGTGCTGGCCAGCACGAGCCGGCGGACGGGCCCGGTGGACGCGGGCCGGACGAGCGGGGTGGGTGGGGTGAGCGAGCCGAGGACGGCGGCGCGCCGGGCTCCGGTGGAGCGTCGGCGCTGGGCGCCCTGGGCGGTGCCGGCGACCCCGTGCGCGGACAGGAAGCCGAGGAGCGCGAACAGGTACGCCTCCTTGGCGTCGACGGGCATCCCGAGCTGGTCGGCCGTGAGGAGCTCGCAGCCTTGCGGGAGGAGCGCACGGAGCCGCGCGAGCAGCGTCGGGTTGTGTGCGCCGCCGCCCGAGACGACGACGCGGCGCACCTCGCGGGAAGGGTCCGCGGCGGTGGTCCCCGCAGGGCGTCGCCCGGCGGGCAGGGACCCGGCCACGGCGAGCAGCCCGTGCGCGACGGTGACCGCGGTGAGCTCGGTGAGGGTCGCGACGAGGTCGGGGCCCGTGAGGTCGGGGCGCACGGACGCGAGCTTGCGCGGCACGTACGTCGCGTCGAACAGCTCGCGGCCGGTCGACTTGGGGGCCCTGGCCGCGAAGTACGGGTCGTCGAGCAGGGCGTGCAGCGCTGCCTGGTCCACGGTCCCGGCGGCGCCCAGGGCGCCGTCCCGGTCGAAGGGTTGCCCCGTCAGGGCCTGGGCGGCGAGGTCGACGAGGCAGTTGCCCGGTCCGGTGTCCCAGCCGGTCACGGGCGCGTCGACCTCACCGACGAGCGTGACGTTCGCGATCCCACCGATGTTGAGGGCTGCGCTCAGCCCGGCCGGGGCCCCGTCGGGCGACTGCGGGTCGCGGCCGAGCCACAGGGCGTCGAGCACGCTCACGAGCGGTGCTCCCTGGCCGCCCGCGGCGATGTCGGCGACGCGGAAGTCGCTGATGACGGGCCGCTTGGTGCGTTCGGCGATCCAGGCTGCGTTGCCGAGCTGCAGGCTGCCGTGCGCACGGGCGCCCACGACCCAGTGGTAGAGCGTCTGTCCGTGCGACGCGACGAGGTCGACGTCCCCGCCCGCGACGTCGTCGACGGCCTGTCGCCCGGCGCGACCGAGCTCCTGCCCGATGAGCGTGTCGAGCTGGGTGACCTCGCCCATGTCGACCGCGGCGGGCGGCAGCGCCTTGAGGATGCGTTCGCGCAGCGCGGCGGGCCACGAGTACTCGGTGTGCCCGAGGGGTCGCATGTGCAGGACCCCGCCAGGGTCGAGGTGGAAGTCGGCCGCGGCCGCGTCGATCGCGTCGACCGACGTGCCGGAGGACAGGCCCAGGACGATCATCGGTGCGCCTCCGAGGTGAGAGCCGTCAGCGTGGCCACGGCGGCGCGCGCGTTGGCGCGCCCGGTGCCGCACGCGACGACCACCGTGGTGCGGTCCCCGAACCAGGCGGGCACGGCGTCGGGGAAGCCGGTGTGCACGACGACCAGGTCGGGCCGCGCGGCCCGCAGGACCCCGAGCGAGGCCGCCTCCCCGCTGCCGGGCACGGGCTCGCGCGTGATGGCGACCAGCGGCCGGCCCACGCTGGACGCCACCTCGACGAGCACGTCCTCCCAGGCGGCCGGGTCGGTGAGGGCGTGGACCCGCGCCCCGGGGAACGCCTGGAGGAGCGCGGTCTGGACGTGCTGGGCGGTGCGCCCGGCGGCGTGGTCGAACCGCTGCCGCAGGTCCAGGACGTCGGGGGCTGGGCCGTCCGGGTCCAGGCGCGGCACCGGTCCGTGGACGCGCACGGCTCGTGCTGCGGCCTCGTGCCCGACGACGGCGAGCGCCTCGAGCGCGGCCGTCGCCTCGACGGGGTCGCACCGCGTGCCGGCAGCCGCCTGGAGCCTGCGCACCCGGCGCACGGTGCGGGCGGTGCGGGCTGCCGACTCGTGCAGGCGCGCGATCGTGACCCGGCCCTCGTCGACGGCGGCGAGGAGCGCGGACTGCGCCTGCCGGAACAGCGTCTCGTCGTCGCGGCCGACCGTGGTCCCCAGGCACAGGAGGTCGGCCCCGGCCTCGATCGCCTGGACCGCGGTCTCGCCGATCCCCTCGGCCCCGGTGACCGCGCCCATGTCGAGCGCGTCGGTGATGATGGGCCCCTCGAAGCCCAGGTCTCGCGCGAGGGCCGCAGCGGCGGGCTCGAGCGAGACCGGTCGCGGCCCGATCGCCGGGACCAGGAGGTGCGCGGTCATGATCGAGTCGATGCCCACGTCGGGCTCGAACGCCCGGACGAACGGGGGCAGGTCCCGGTCGCGGACCGTGGCGAGCGAGTCGTCCACCACGGGCAAGGACAGGTGGGAGTCGACGTCGGTCGCACCGTGCCCCGGGAAGTGCTTGCCGCACGCCCCCACCCCCGCGCGGTGCAGGCCCTGGACGAACACCGCGCCGTGCCGTGCGACCAGCTCGGGCGCCGCACCGAACGCACGCACCCCCACGACCGGGTTCTCGGTGCGCGAGTTCACGTCGAGCACGGGCGCGAGGTCGAGGTCCACCCCGGTCGCGGCGAGCAGGCGGCCGAGCGCGAACGCGACGCGCTCCGTGAGGTCCTCGTCGTCGACCGTCCCGAGGGCCGCTGCCCCCGGGATGCTCGACCCGGTGAGCGCCTCGAGCCGGCTCACGTCCCCGCCCTCCTCGTCGATCGTGACGAGCAGGTCGGGCGAGGCCTCGTGGAGGCGGGCCGAGAGCCTGGCGGCCGTGGCGACGTCGGGCGTGTTGTGCGCGAAGCAGACGACCCCCGCGAGCCCTTCCCCGCAGGCCGCGAGGACCCAGGCCGGGGCGTCGGTCCCGGTGAAGCCGGGGAGCAGGACGCCGTTGACGGCGCGCAGCGCGTCGTGGTGCACGGTGGTCATCCCTTCACCGAACCGGCGGTCAGGCCGGAGGCCAGGTTGCGCTGCACGAGGACGAAGAAGACGATCACGGGCAGCGTGATGAGCGTCGAGGCGGCCATGACGGCACCCCAGTCGGTCGTGTTCTCGCCGAAGAACTTCTGCAGGCCGATCGGCACGGTGTACTTGGCCGACTGCTGCAGGAACGTCAGGGCGAAGATGAACTCGTTCCACGCGGTGATGAACGAGAAGACGCTCGTGGCGACCACGCCGGGGGCGACGAGCGGCAGCAGGATCTTCCAGAACATGCGGCCCCACGACGCGCCGTCGAGGTACGCGGCCTCCTCGAGCTCGACCGGGACGGCAGCGACGAAACCGCGCAGCATCCAGATCGCGAACGACAACGAGAAGGCGATGTAGACGATCGTCAGGCCGAGCAGCGAGTTGAGCATGCCGAGCGTGCGCATCTGCAGGAACAGCGGGATGACGAGGGCTTCCAGCGGCACCATCTGGACCATGAGGACGAGCACGAGGATCGCCCGGCGGAACCGGAAGCGGAACCGGCTCACGGCGACGGCAGCGAGCAGCGCGAGCACCGAGGAGAGCACGACCGCCCCGATCGCGACGACGATCGAGTTGCGCAGGTACTGCCCGAACCCGCCGTCCTCGATCACGGTCACGAAGTTGTCCCACGTCACGCCGGCCGGCACGATGCGGGCGCCGCGCGTGGCGGCCTCGGGGTCGATCGCGGAGGAGAACATCCAGTAGGCCGGGAAGAGCGCGAACGCGAGCAGCGCGACGATGCCCACGACCTTGCCCGCGGTGGGCAGGGGGCGCTTGCGGGCCTTGACGCGCAGCACCTGCGGCCCGCGCGGGGCCCCGGGGGCGCCCGGTGCGCTGCCGGCGCCCACCGCGACGCCGGGAGTGCGCTCCGCCGCAGGCGGGCTGCTGGACGGGGTACCGGTCAGGGCGCTCACAGCTCCTCCTCCTTGAACAGGGTGCGCATGTACACCACGGTGATGCCGAGCAGGATCAGGGTGAGCAGCACGGCGATCGCCGAGCCCATCCCGTACTTGCCCTGCGCGAACGACTGGATGTACGACCACACACCGAGGTTGAAGACCTCCTTGTTGCCGCCGTTGCCGCCCGGCATCAGGTAGATCTGGGTGAAGACCTTGAAGTCCCAGATGGTCGACAGGATCGTGACGACCGCGAACACGGGGCGCAGGATCGGCGCGGTGATGGTCCAGAACCGGCGCCAGGGCGTGGCGCCGTCCATCATCGCGGCCTCGTGCAGCTCCTTGGGGATCGTCAGCAGCCCGGCGAGGACCGTGATCGCCACGAAGGGGAACCCGTGGTGCACGACGTTGAGGGTCGCGATCGCGTAGAAGCTCAGGCGCTCGGTGAACCAGTTGGTGGTCGCGGGGTCGATCAGGCCGACCGAGTCGAGCACCGAGGAGACCAGACCGTTGAGCGGGTCGAAGATCCAGATCCACACGTAGGTGCCGGTGATCGCGGGCACGGCCCAGGCGACCATGATCGCGGTCGAGCACACGGTGCGCCAGAACGTCCCCAGGTTGTTGAGGAACAGCGCCACCGCCGTCCCCAGGACCACCGTGAGCACCACGCACGCGACCGCGAACCCGATGGTGTTCGGCAGGACGACCGTCCACAGGAACGAGTCGCCGAGGATGGCGGCGTAGTTGTCGAACCCGATGTAGTTCGACTCGCCCGAGGCGATCTGGCGCAGGCCGTAGTCCTGCAGCGAGATCATGACGACGCGGACGAGCGGCCACAGGAGCAGGACGGCGAGGACGGCGAGCGCGGGGGCCAGGAGCAGCCACGGCCGCACCGGCGACCGGTGGCCGAGCACGCCGTGCATGCCGCCTCGGCCGGTACCGCGGCGAGGGCCGGCGGAGGGGTCGGGGGCCGGGGCCCGGCGCGTCAGCTGGTCGGCCGACGCGCCGGGAACCTGGTGCAGGTCTGCCATGGGCTCGTCAGGACCCGAAGGTCTCGTTCATGTCGGCGGCCGCGGTGTCGGCGGCCTCCTGCACCGTCGCGCTGCCCGAGAGGATGGACTGCAGCATCGTCTCGAGCGTCTTCTTGCCCTGGATCTGCCCGTAGAGCGGCGTCACGGGGACCGAGGCGCCGGCCTCGACCATCTGCTGGGCGAACGGTGCGACGAGCGGGTCGTCCTCCTCGATGACCTTCTCCAGGAGCGAGGTCTGGCCGGGGAAGTAGCCGGACTGGTTGCCCCACTCCTGCGCGAACGTGCCGGTCGTCATCATCTCGACGAACTCCCACGCGAGGTCCTGCTTCTCGCTGGCCGCGAAGACGCCCAGGTGCGAGCCGCCCAGGAAGGAGTCCGAGAGCCCCTCGGTCTCGCCCGGGATGGGGAACGCACCGATCTTGTCGGCCATGTCCGGGACGTCCGCGACGATCTTGCCCGGGGTCCAGCTGCCCGAGATCATCATGCCGACGTTGCCCTGCTCGAAGTTCGACAGGAGGTCGGTCTCCTTCCACGTCGTGGCCGCGGCGGTCGACAGGCCCGCCTCGGTCGCGAGCCCGGTGTAGAACTCGAGACCCTTCACGGACTCCGGGGAGCTGATCTCCGACGTCCAGACGTCGCCGTCCTTGCTGGCGAGGTCTCCGCCCGCTCCCCAGACGAACGGCATGGCGCCGTACTGGGAGTCACCCGCGACGGGGAAGGGGACGAGCCCCGGGTTGGCGGCCTTGAGCGTCTCGGCGGCCGTCTGGAGCTCGGCCCACGTGGTGGGGACCTCGATGCCTGCCGCCTCGAAGAGGTCCTTGCGGTAGACGATCGAGCGCACGCCGGCGTACCAGGGCATGCCGTACTGCGCGCCGTCGAGGGTCGCCGACTCGACGAGGCCGGGCACGAGATCCTCCTCGAGGCCTGCCTCCTTGATCCTGTCGGTCAGGTCGGTCAGCGCGCCCACGTCGGCGAACTCGCCGGTCCAGGTGGTGCCGAGCTCGGCGACGTCGGGCGTGGTGTTGCCCGCGATCGAGGTCGTGAACTTGTCGTGGGCGCTGGCCCAGGGCTGGAGCTCGATCTGGAGGTCTGCGCCGGTCTCTTCCTTGAAGGCGGCCGTGACCTCGTCGAAGAAGGCGTCCCCGTCCGGGTTGGTGCCCTCCATGATCCAGACGGTGAGGGTCTCGCCCGTGTGGTCGGCGGAGGCTGCGTCCCCCGTCGCCTCGCCGCTGCCGTCCCCGCCGCCACACGCGGTGAGGCCCAGTGCCAGGAGGAGGGTGCCCGTGACGGCCACCGTGCTGCGTCGCTGCATGCCGTGACTTCCTTTCTGGTCGGCTGCCGCGTCGCGGCCAGCCGTTCGTCCCTGCGGACCTGATCGTTCGTGGGGGCGCCGGATCCTCCGGACCCTTCGACTCTGAAACAAACTTACATCAGGCTGAGTGTTCGTGAAGATTACCGCCAGGACTGGGCAGAGGGAAGCCACTCGCGAAGTTGTGACCTGTTGGTGACCTGAGCAGCCCGCGGCACCCCGACAGCGCGGCACCCGGTCAGCGCGGCACCCCGTCAGCGCGTCAGCGCGTCACGGCACCCGCGCCGTCCACTCCTCGGTGCCGAACTTGGTGCGCACGAGCTCCTCGGCCTGCGCACGCTCGTCGGCCGTCACCGCGCCGTCGACCGTGCGGTACCGCGACCGGAAGTGCGCCTTGAAGGCCTCGATGACGTCCTCGCGGGCCATGCCCGTCTGCGAGCGCACCGGGTCGACGCGCTTGTTGGCGCTCTTGGTGCCCTTGTCGCTCATCTTCTCGCGGCCGATGCGCAGGACCTCGACCATCTTGTCGGCGTCGATGTCGTAGGCCATGGTGACGTGGTGGAGCACCGCTCCCCCGCGCAGGCGCTTCTGCGCGGCGCCGGCGATCTTGCCTGCCGGGGACGCGATGTCGTTGAGCGGCTTGTACGTGGCCTCGACGCCGACGTCGGCGAGCGCGCCGAGCACCCAGTCGTCGAGGAACGCGTAGGAGCGCTCGAAGCTCAGTCCCTCGACGAGCGAGGCCGGGACGGTCAGGGAGTAGGTGATGGTGTTGCCGGGCTCGACGAACATGGCGCCGCCCCCGGAGATGCGACGCACCACGGTGATGCCGTGCTTCGCGGCCCCCTCGGGGTCGACCTCGTTCTTGAGCGACTGGAACGACCCGATGATGACCGCGGGCGCGCCCCACTCCCAGATACGCAGGGTGGGACCGCGGCGTCCGGCGTCGAGCTCCTCGGTGAGGACCTGGTCGAGCGCGAGGTGCATCGCGGGCTGCTCGGGCCCTTCGTGGATGATCTCGAAGACGTGGTCGTCCCAGCCGGTCGCACGTCCGAGCGCTCTGCGCACGGCGATCGCGACGGCCTCGGGCGAGAACCCGACCATGGTGATCTCGTCGGTCAGCACGCTCTCGACCGCGCGCGTCAGGTCCGCCACGGTCGACGTCTCGGGCAGCCCCGTCAGGGCTGCGTTGATGTCCTCGAGCGCGTCGTCGGGCTCGAGGAAGAAGTCTCCGCTCAGCGCGACGCGGGACAACCTCCCGTCGTCGGTCTCGACGTCGACCGCCACGAGCTTGCCACCGGGAACCTTGTACTCGCCTCTCATGGGCTCCACGGTACGTCCCGCGGGGCCCAGGTCGATTTCTGGCACTTTTCTCCTTATCGCGGCGTCTACCTGAAAGTTCATGCCACAATGAGGCGTGACCAGCGCGCACCACCCCCACGCGGCACGCCCGCAGGCCCGTGCAGAGGTCCGGACGCGGCCCGCCGCCCCCTCCCCCTGGATCGTCGCGATCGACGTCGGCGGGAGCGGCAGCCGCCTCGCGGCGGTCCGCCTCGCGGCCGGTGCCGACGAGCGCCGGGCCGGCCTCGCGGGTCGCCCCGTCGCGGTCGGCCCGGGCGGCAGCGACGTCGCCGCCGTGGTCCACGCCCTCGGCGCGGCGTTCGCCGCTGCCCGGAGCGACGCCGACGGCGAGCCCCCCGTGGTCGTCGCGGCCGCCGTCGGCGCGACGGGCGTCGCGACGCTCGTCCCCGACCCGGCCGCCGTCCACGACGCCCTGCGCACGAGCCTCGGCGCGGGCAGCACAGCCGTCGCGGCCGATGCCCTGACCGCCCACCTCGGCGCGCTCGGGGGCCGGGCGGGAGCGGTGGTCGCGGCGGGCACGGGCGCGATCGCCCTCGGCACGGACCTCGGCCGCATCTGGCAGCGCGTCGACGGGTGGGGTCACCTCCTCGGCGACCTCGGGTCGGCCTCCTGGATCGGCGCACGGGGCCTGCGAGCCGCGCTCGCGGCGCACGACCACCGCCCCACGGCCACCTCGCCCGCGCTCCTGCGCGCCGCCACGGCCCGGTTCGGTCCCGTGCAGACCTGGCCCGCGCAGCTCTACACCCGCCACGACCGCGCCCAGGTGCTCGGTTCCTTCACGCCCGACGTCGCCGCGGCGGCCTCGGACGGCGACGCGGCGGCCCGGCAGATCCTCGCCGCCGCCGGGACGCACCTGGCCGAGTCGCTCGCCGCCGCGCTCGTCCCGGACCTGCCCCCGCGCGCCGCGGCCACCGGCGGCGTGCTCGCCGCGGGCCCCGCGCTCACGACCGCCCTCGCTCACCGCTTCGCCACCCTGCGACCCGACGCCGAGCTGCTCCCCTGCGCAGGCACACCGCTCGACGGCGCGCTGCACCTGGCCCGCAGGCTCGCGGGCAGCGCGGCCCGCGGCCCGGACGGTGCCGCGCGCACGAGCCCGCACGCCGGTACCGTCGACCCGCTCGTCGCGCACGCGCCCTGGCTCAGCATCAACCACCACGGCCGTCACCCCGCAGCACGAGGCACCAGCCGCCCCACCGCCCCGACCCCGACCTCTGGAGACCCGACATGACAGGTGATGGACTCGTCCGCGTCCGGCAGGCCCTGCCGAGCCTGCGCCCGGCCGAGGCCCGCATCGCCGAGGCCGTGCTCGCGGACCCGACCGCCGTCGTCGGGTCCACGATCAACGAGCTCGCGGCGCGGGCCGGCGCCTCGCAGGCCACCGTGGTGCGCTTCTGCCGGGCGATCGGCTACGCCGGCTACCCCGAGTTCCGGATCGACCTGGCACAGGCGACCTCGCGCCGCGAGATCGAGCTCGAGCGCTCGAACGTCGCGCACGGGGAGATCAACGAGACCGACACCGCCGAGGACGTCGTCGCGAAGATCGCGTTCCACGAGGCCCGCACGATCGAGGAGACCGCGCGCATGCTCGACCTCGGTGCGCTCGAGCAGGTCGCCGCTGCCGTCGCGGCCGCGCCGCGGGTCGACGTCTTCGGCGTCGGGTCGAGCCAGCTGACCGGGCAGGACCTCGCGCAGAAGCTCCAGCGCATCGGCCTCGTCTGCTTCGCCTCGCCCGACCCGCACGTCCAGCTCCAGTCCGCGGCGCTGCTTCGACCGGGCACGGTCGCGATCGGCGTCTCGCACAGCGGCCAGACCGTCGAGACCAACCACGCGCTCGGCATCGCGCAGGCGCGCGGCGCCACGACCGTGGCGATCACGAACTTCCCCGACTCCCCCCTCGGGCAGGAGGCGGGGATCGTGCTGGCGACCACCGCCCGCGAGACCCAGTTCCGCTCCGGGGCGCTGTCGAGCCGCATCGCGCAGCTCGCCGTCGTCGACTTCCTGTTCGTCCGCGTGGCCCAGCGCCTGTACGAGCAGACGAGCGCCAACCTCAAGGCCACCTACGACGCGGTCCAGCCCCACCGGCTCGACGGGGAGCGCAAGGCCCGAGCATGACCGTCACCGCCGCGACGGCGCACGCGCTCGAGATCCGCACCGACCTGCTGACCCGGGTCGCGCACGCGCACGACGCGTCGCACTACCTGCTGCGCCCCGAGGCGGTCGCGCGCGCGAAGGACGTGCCCGACGTCGTCGCGGCCTTCGCCGAGGCCCGTGACCGCGGGCTCTCGGTCACGTTCCGCTCGGGCGGGACGAGCCTGTCGGGACAGGCGTCGGGCGCGGGCCTGCTCGTGGACACGCGCACGCGCTTCACGCGCGTCGAGGTGCTCGACGACGGCGCCCGCGTGCGCTGCGAACCGGGCGCGACGCTGCGCTCGGTCAACGCGCGGCTCGCGCGCCACGGCCGGCGGCTCGGCCCCGACCCGGCGAGCGAGATCGCGTGCACGATCGGTGGCGTCGTCGCCAACAACTCCTCGGGCATGGCCTGCGGGACGGTCGACACCGCGTACCGCACGATCGAGTCGGCGACCCTCGTCCTGCCCGGCGGGACCGTGCTCGACACGGGCGCCCACGACGCGGACGAGCAGCTGCGTGCGCACGAGCCCGCGCTGCACCGCGGCCTGGCCGGGCTGCGCGACCGGGTCCGCGCGAGCGCGTCGATGCGCGCCACGATCGCCCACCAGTACTCCATGAAGAACACCATGGGCTACGGCGTCAACGCGTTCGTCGACCACGACTCGCCCGTCAAGATCCTCGAGCACCTGGTCGTGGGGTCGGAGGGGACGCTGGCCTTCGTGGCGGACGTGACGCTGCGTACCGTGCCGCTGCTGCCCGCGGCCTCGACCACGCTCCTGGTCTTCGACGCGCTCGAGCGCGCGACCGACGCGCTCGCGGCCCTCACGGACTCGGGCGCGCGCGCGATCGAGCTGCTCGACGCGGCCTCGCTGCGGGTCGCGGCTGCCGACCCGCTCGCCGACGCGTCGATGCGGCCCTTCGCGACCGCCACGAGCCAGACGGCCCTGCTGGTCGAG
>Ga0233375_1001270_pt1 | contig 11592 bp, 10 predicted proteins | sample ElkDunMinimDraft_10_FD_191539 | JGI IMG/M metagenome (GOLD analysis project Ga0233375, IMG submission 191539) | Fecal eukaryotic communites from dung pellets of Tule Elk in California, USA - Elk Dung E16 | ecosystem: Host-associated > Mammals > Digestive system > Large intestine > Fecal | place... | reverse complement strand
CAGGAAGCCGCCCTCGGCGTCGGGCAGCCAGTTGCGCCGCCACGCCAGCTCGGTCGAGAGGTACGCATCCGGCTGCCCGGTCACCACCCCGGCGATCACGACCCACGAGAACCCGACCACGACCCCGAGCAGTCCCGTGGCGACGATGTGCACGACCTCGCGCGCCGGGAGCGGGTCGGTGCGGCGGCGCACCCAGCGCGCGATCGCGTGGAGGGCGAGGAACAGGGCGAACGCGAGCACACCGGGGCGCGTGAATCCCATGACCGGGATGAGCAGGTACAGCCACGCATAGGCGCGGCGCTGCACGGCCCACAGCGCGAGGAACAGCAGCAGCAGGAACAGCGACTCCGCGTAGCCGACGTGGAAGATCGCCGCCAGCGGAGCGCAGGCGAACATCACCGCCGCCCACTGCGCCGCGCTTGTTCCGATGCGCTCGGACAGCATGCGGCACAGCACATACGTCGCGCCGTAGCCCGCGACCAGCGACACCACGACGGCACCGGCCACCCACGAGTTCGCGGGGGCGCCGACGATGTTCGCGAGCATCGGGTACACCGGCAGGAACGCCCACTGGTTCTCGGCAACGAGTCCGTCGGGCGTGAGCGGCAGCGTCGTCGGGTACCCGGCGACCGCGACGAGCCAGTACCACTGTGCGTCCCAGCCTGCCAGGAGATCCCCCACCCCCGCTCCCGGGCCGAAACGCGAGCCGGCCGGAGCGAGCGCCGCAGCCAGCACCAGCAAGCCGTGGGTCACCAGGCGCGCCAGAAGGTACAGCGCACCGATCCGCAGCGACAGCGGCAGCGCCGCCCAGCCGCGCACCACGCGAGCGGTCAGCGGCTGGTCAGCCACGCGCGCAGACCCCGCTCGACCGACTCGATCTGCGCGAGGGGCACCCGCTCCTGGTCATGGTGGGCCAGCATCGGGTCACCGGGACCGTAGTTGACCGCCGGCACGCCCAGCGCCGAGAAACGGGCGACGTCCGTCCAGCCGTACTTGGCCGTGGGGACGGCGCCGACCGCCGCGACGAACTCCTGCGCGAGCGCGGCATCCAGCCCGGGGCGCGCGCCCTCGGCCAGATCGGTGATCTCCACCTCGAACCCGTCGAACACCTCGCGCACGTGACGTTCGGCCTCGGCGGCGTCGCGGCTCGGTGCGAAGCGGTAGTTCACCTCGATCTCGCAGAGATCGGGGATCACGTTGCCGGCCACACCCCCGCTGATGCGCACGGCGTTGAGCCCCTCTCGGTACACGAGACCTTCGACGGGGACCTCCGCCGCACGGTAGTCGGCCAGCCGGGCCAGAATCGGAGCGGCCGCGTGGATGGCGTTCTCACCCATCCACGAGCGGGCACTGTGGGCGCGCGCTCCGTGCGTGCGCACGATGGCGCGGAGGGTGCCGTTGCAGCCGCCCTCGACCTCGCCGCCCGAGGGCTCCCCCAGGATCGCGAAGTCGGCCGCGAACAGGTCGGGTCTGCTCCGCGCGAGGCGGGTGAGGCCGCTGCGGGATGCCTCGACCTCTTCGTGGTCGTACCAGAGCCAGGTGAGGTCGACGCGCGGGTCCACCAGTTCCGCCGCGAGCTTGAGCTGCACCGCGACGCCGGCCTTCATGTCCACCGTGCCCCGTCCCCACAGGTGCGGCTCGCCGTCGACCTCGATCTCCCGCGTCGGCAGGTTGTTGTTGATCGGCACCGTGTCGATGTGCCCGGCGATCGCCACGCGCTGGGCACGGCCGAGGTGGGTGCGGGCGACGATCGTGTCACCGTCGCGATAGACCTCGAGGTGCGCCAGCGCCGAGACGGCGTCGAAGATCGCGTCGGCCAGGGCTGTCTCGTCGTCGGAGACGCTGGGTATGTCGCAGATCGCCCGGGTGAGATCGGCAGCGGACGCGGTCAGATCGAGCCGTGGCATCCCCCGAGTCTAGCCAGCCTCCGGGGCCGGATAATCTGGAGGGATGAGCGACGCACGACTGATCTGGGCAACGGGACTGACCACCACGGCCGGCGACGGGACGGTGCTGGACGCCTGGTACCCGCACCCCGCCGGCGGCGCCCGCCCCGTGGATGTCGACCCGGTCGCCGACTTCGAGGGCCTCACCGGCGCCGACGAGCGCCGCAACGTCACCGTCGAGGCCGTCTCGCTGGAGATCGACCTGGACGCCGCGCCCGCGTCCACCGCCGACGCCTACCTGCGCCTGCACGCGCTGTCGCACCGTCTCGTGACCCCGAACGACCTGAACCTGGACGGCATCTTCGGCCACCTCCCGATCGTCGCCTGGACCAACGCCGGGCCCATGCTCCCCGAGGATGCCGCGCAGCTGCGTCCGTCGTTGCAGCGCCACGGGATCCAGGTGCAGAGCCTGGACAAATTCCCCCGCCTCACCGACTACGTCGCCCCCGAAGGCGTCCGCATCGCCGACGTCGCGCGCGTGCGCCTGGGCGCCTACCTCTCCCCCGGCACGACGGTGATGCACGAGGGCTTCGTGAACTTCAACGCCGGCACCCTCGGCGCCTCGATGGTCGAGGGACGCATCTCGCAGGGCGTCGTCGTCGGCGACGGCAGCGACATCGGCGGCGGCGCGTCGATCATGGGCACCCTCTCCGGCGGCGGCGCGCACCGCGTGTCCATCGGCGCGCGGACGCTCCTGGGCGCCAACGCCGGCATCGGCATCTCGCTCGGCGACGACTGCGTCGTGGAGGCCGGTCTGTACGTCACGGCGGGCACCAAGGTGACCCTCGCGGCCGAGCCGGTGCGCCATGACGGGTCGCGCCCGGTCGTGAAGGCCGCCGAGCTGTCCGGACAGAACGGGCTGCTGTTCCGCCGCAACTCCGTCACCGGGGCCGTCGAAGCCGTCCGCCGCGAGGGCGTCGGCGTGACGCTCAACGAGGCGCTGCACGCCTGAGCGTCAGAACGCGACGAACAGGGTGAAGCTCCACACGCAGATCACCACGAGCATCCCCAGGCTGTAGAGGATCGAGGCCCGCAGGATGTCGCTCTCCTTGCCGGAGAGCCCCACCGCGCCCGCCGCGATGGCGATCGACTGTGGCGAGATGACCTTCGCGGTGTTGCCGCCGGCGGTGTTGCCCGCCACCAGCAGCGCCGGGTCGGCGCCGATGCCCTGGGCGGTCGCGACCTGCAGCGGCGCGAACAGGGTGTTGTTGTTGACGACGGAGCCGGTGAGGAACACGCCGATCCAGCCGATCACCGGTGCCAGCAGCGGCACCAGCACGCCCATCGCGGCCAGGGCGTTGCCCATCGACGTGGATCCCCCGGCGTAGTTGGCGATGTTCGCCAGCGCCAGGATCAGGGCGATGAGCACGAGCGCCTGCCAGAGCGCCCGGATGGTCGCGGCGAGTTCGCCGAACAGCTCCTTCGCGTGCAGCTGCGGAGTCGTGAAGAAGGTGACCAGCACCGCCAGCAGGATGGCCGTGCCCGTCGCGTTGAGGGGGGTGAAGTCCCACGTGGCGGTGACCACCGACCCCGCCGCCGTCGTGACCTCGCCGGTGAGCCCGGGGATCGGCACCTTGACCACCGCGCCCGAGAGCGCGCCGTCGGCGGCGAACAGCGACTTGAAGGCCGGCAGGCTCCAGATCAGCACGATGACGGTGAGGATGTAGAACGGGCTCCACGCCACCGCGATCTCCCGCACGGTGTGGCGTGCCGGTTCGGGAGCGGGCGCGTCGTCCTCGCGGAACGTGCGCTTGGGCTGCCAGACGAGACCCAGCACGAACAGCGCCACCATCGCCCCGAGGCCCGCGCCCACGTCGGCGAGTTCGGGTCCGAGGAACCACAGCAGACCGCCCTGGATGCCACTGAACACGACCGTGACGACGATCGTCGCCGGGAGGGTCTCCTTGAGCCCGCGCCACCCGTCGAGGATCATCACGAGCAGGAACGGGATGAGCAGCGTCAGCGGCTGCAGGAGCACCACCATGGCCTTCGACAGCACCATCACGTCGAGGCCGCTGACCTGCGCTCCGACGATGACGGGGATGCCGATGGCGCCGTACGCGCCGGCGGCGGCGTTGGCCACGAGCGAGATCATGGCGGCCTTGACCGGCCGGAACCCCAGCTGCACCAGCAACGCGGCGCAGATCGCGATCGGCACGCCGAACCCGGCGGCGCCCTCGAGGAAGGCGCCGAACGCGAAGCTGATCAGCAGCACCTGGATGCGCTGATCGGCCGAGATGCCGCCGATCGAGGAGCGGATGACGTCGAAGCGGCCGCTGATGACCGCGAGCCGGTACAGCCACACCGCCATCACGATGATGTAGGCGATGGGCCAGATCGCGGTGAGCAGGCCGATCAGCCCTGCGCCGGCCATCGCGTCCACCGGCATCCCGAACGGCCACATCGCCACGATGATCTGCGCCACGAGCGCGATCAGTGCGGCGAGGATGCCCTGCAGCTTGAACACGACCAGGCACACCAGGAACACCACGATGGGGATCGCGGCGACCAGTGCCGACAGCCAGAGGCTGCCGAAGGGGTCCGTCGACTGCTCCCACATAGCAACCTCCGCTCGTACGGCCAGGTCAAGCCGTACACACGGTACTCGGGGATGTCCTCCCGGTCACCCCATTGCGCTGCGGGCGCCGTTCAGCGTCGGATCAGACTCCGGGGTATTCGCGCCGCGGCGAGCCGGTGTACAGCTGCTGCGGGCGCCCGATCTTCGTCTGCGGGTCGTTCTGCATCTCACGCCAGTGCGCGAGCCAGCCGGGCAGGCGCCCGATGGCGAACAGCACCGTGAACATGCGGGTCGGGAAGCCCATCGCCTTGTAGATCACGCCGGTGTAGAAATCGACGTTCGGGTACAGGCGACGCTCGCGGAAGTAGTCGTCGTTGAGCGCGATCTCCTCGAGCTCCTTCGCGAGGTCCAGGAGCGGATCGTGCACGCCGAGTTCGGTGAGCACCTCGTCGGCGGATTCCTTGACGAGCTTCGCGCGCGGGTCGTAGTTCTTGTAGACGCGGTGCCCGAAGCCCATGAGCTTCACGCCGTCTTCCTTGTTCTTGACCCGCTCGACGAAGCGCTGCACGCTCTCGCCGGAGTCGCGGATGCGCGCGAGCATGTCGAGCACGGCTTCGTTGGCGCCGCCGTGCAGCGGGCCGTACAGCGCGTTGATCCCCGCCGAGACCGACGAGAACTGGTTGGCGCCGGTGGAGCCGACCAGCCGCACGGTGGAGGTGGATGCGTTCTGCTCGTGGTCCTCGTGGAGGATCAGGAGGCGTTCGAGGGCCCGCGACATGACGGGGTTGATCTCATAGTCCTCGCTCATGACACCGAAGTTCAGGCGCAGGAAGTTGTCGACGAAGCTCAGCGAGTTGTCGGGGTAGAGGAACGCCTGGCCGACGCTCTTCTTGTGCGCGTACGCGGCGATCACCGGGAGCTTGGCGAGCAGCCGGATGGTGTTGAGCTCGACGTGCTCGGGGTTGTTGGGGTCGGACTGGCCCTCGTAGTAGGTCGACAGCGCAGCCGTCGCCGAGGAGAGCACCGACATGGGGTGCGCGGTGTGCGGCAGCGAGGAGAAGAAGCGCTTGAGGTCCTCGTGCAGCAGCGTGTGCCGGCGGATGCGCTCGTCGAACGCGCCGAGCTCGTCGGCGGTGGGGAGCTCCCCGTACAGCAGGAGCCACGCGACCTCGAGGTAGGTGCTGTTGGTCGCGAGCTGTTCGATCGGGTACCCGCGGTAGCGGAGGATCCCCTCGTCGCCGTCGATGTAGGTGATCGCGGACTTCGTGGCGGCGGTGTTGACGAACCCGTAGTCGAGCGTCGTGTGGCCGGTCTGTTTCGTGAACGTCGACAGGTCGACACTCGAGGCGCCGTCGGCGCCGGTCAGGATGGGAAGCTCTGCGGTGCGCTCCCCGATGGTGACCGTGGCAACGGGCTGGGGGGCGGTGGGCTGGGTGCTCGCGTCGCTCACGAAGCCTCCTTGCGCTATGGATCGTCGGTGAATACAGCCTAACGGGCGGGGCAGCCTACTCCGATCCCCGCCAAAGGATCGTGGATTCCGGTAGAGGATACCTACGAGCCCGTCAGGCGTCGCGCGGCCTCCGCGATGCGCTCGTCGGTCGCGGTGAGGGAGAACCGCACGTGCTGCGGGAAGTGGGTGCCGTAGAAGTGGCCGGGGCCGGCCAGGATGCCGCGCTCGGCGAGCGAACCCAGGCTCTCCCAGGCATCCCTGCCCTCGGTGGCCCACAGGTACAGGCCACCTTCGCTGCCGTCGATGCGGAAGCCGGCGGCCTCGACGGCGGGGCGCAGCGTTTCGCGGCGCCGGCGGTAGAGCTCCTTCTGCGCCGCGACGTGCGCGTCGTCGGCGAGGGCGGCCGCCGCGGCGGCCTGCACGGGAGCGGGCAGCATGAGGCCGAGGTGCTTGCGCGCCGTCAGCAGGCGCGCCACGAGGTCCCGGTCGCCGGCGAGGAACGCCGCGCGGTACCCCGCCAGGTTGGACTGCTTGCTGAGCGAGTAGACCGACAGCACACCCGACAGGTCACCCTGGGTCACCCGGGGGTCGAGGATGCTCGGCACCGGCTCGTCGGCCCAGCGGCCGTCCCAGCCGAGTTCGGCATAGCATTCGTCGCCGGCGATGACCGCGCCGAGCTGCCGCGCACGGGCGACCGCGGCGCGCAGCTGCTCGTGGTCGAGCACGCGGCCGTCGGGGTTGCCGGGCGAGTTCAGCCAGATCAGCCGGGTGCCTTCCGGCCACTGGGACGGATCGTCGGCGGCCACCGGGGTGGCCCCCACCAGCCGCGCGCCCACCTCGTAGGTCGGGTAGGCCGCGCGGGGATGCACGACGGTGTCCCCGGGGCCGAGGCCCAGCAGCAGCGGAAGGAGGGCGACGAGCTCCTTGGAGCCGATCGTGGGGAGGACATTGTCGACGGTGAGTCCGGGCACGTGGCGCCGACGGGCGAACCAGGCGACGATCTCTTCACGCAGCCGCGGTGTGCCCGCCGTCTGCGGGTACGCGTGCGCGTCGGTGGCATCCGCCAGCGCCGCCGCGACGACGGCCGGCGTCGGGTCGACCGGCGAACCGATCGACAGGTCGACGATGCCGCCGGGATGTGCGCGCGCCGTCGCCGCATACGGGGCGACGGCATCCCACGGGTAGTCCGCGAGGTCGGCGACTCCCACCTCAGGCCTGCGGAGGGAGAGCGGCGATGATCGGATGGTCGTGCTTGATCACACCGGTCTTGGCCGCACCACCGGGCGAGCCGATGTCCTGGAAGAACTCGACGTTGGCGGTGTAGTAGTCCGCCCACTCGGCCGGGAGGTCGTCTTCGTAGTAGATCGCCTCGACGGGGCAGACCGGCTCGCAGGCGCCGCAGTCCACGCATTCATCGGGGTGGATGTACAGCGACCTCTCGCCCTCGTAGATGCAGTCCACAGGGCACTCGTCGATGCAGGCTCGGTCCTTGACATCGACGCACGGGAGGGCGATCACATACGTCACTCCCCCAGTCTAGGCGACCTCCGCGCCATCGGCTGGTGCGACGTGTCCGGCCAGGCCACGACGAGCGCGACCAGCAGCGGCACCGCGATCGTCCAGATGATGCCGACCGAGAACTGCCCCTCCGCGGGCGCCGGCACGATGATCGAGCCGCCGGGACCGGCGCCGGAGAACACGAGCGTCGCCGTCATCGTGCCCAGCCCCGCCGCGAGCGTCGCCCACCGGTCACCCGTGAGCAGACGCACCGCCACCAGCAGCGCGCCGACGCCGACGATCGAGAGGATGAGGCCCAGCGGCAGCCAGCCGAGCATGTACGCGTGTGCGACCGTACCGGCGACACCGTAGACGAGCCCCACCACGAGGGCGATGATCCACGTCAGCACGCGTGCCCAGCTCGTTCCCACCCGTTCAGTCTAGGCGGCCGCTCACGCCGCCCATCCCCACAGCCGCAGCAGTGCCGCGGTGGCCGCGGCGGCGGCGACCACCACGAGGAAGGGCGCCCGCGCGAGCAGCAGTCCCGCCGCCACGGCGAGGGCGGGCAGGCGGGCGTCGATGACGATCGCCTGGCCGACCCCGAGCGCCTGTACGGCGACCAGAGCGGCCAGCAGCGCCACGGTCAGCAGGTCGGCGACCCTGGCGGGGCGAGGGGCTTCGAGCACCTTCGGCGGGATGAGGTAGCCGACCGCCTTCAGTGCGACGCAGATGATGGATGCCAGCAGCACCGCGTTCCACAGGGTCACGGCAGGCCCTCCCGCTCGGGCACGTCGTCGGGCTCCGCGAAGCCGGCCGCGGGGCTGGGTGGGGCGAACCAGTTGAACACGCCCACCACGACCGCCACGACCGCCGCGATGAGTACGGGCAGCCCCGGCATGAGCGCGGGGGTCAGCACCGCGGCCACCACCGCGGCGGCGACCCCCACCACGATCGCCTGCCGCTGTCGCAGGCGCGGCCACAGCAGCGCGAGGAAGGCGGCGGCCGCGGCGGCATCCAGTCCGTACGCCTTCGGGTCGCCCAGCAGATCGCCCAGCAGCGCCCCGAGGAGGGTGGAGATGTTCCACCCGACATAGATGCCGATCCCCGTCACCCAGAAGCCCAGGGTGCGGGCGCGCGGGGTGGGCTGGGCGAGCGAGACGGCGGTGGATTCGTCGATCGTGAACTGCGCGGCGGCCGCACGCCGCCAGATGCTCCCCCCGATGACGGGCGCCATCCGGATGCCGTAGGCGACGTTGCGCACCCCGAGCAGGGTCGCCGACGCGATCGCGGCGGGCGCGGCGGCGAGGCCGCCGGCGGCGATCACCCCCGTGAAGGCGAACTGCGAGCCGCCCGTGAACATCACGAGGCTCAGCACGCACGCCTGCCAGACGTCGAGCCCCGACGCCACCGCCAGCGCGCCGAAGGACACGCCGTACGCGCTCGTCGCCAGTGCTACTCCCAGACCCTCCCGCGTCGCCCGACGGGCAGCGCGGGAGGCATCCGCATCGTCGGGCGGCGGTGCTTCACTCACCCGACGATGCTAGCGGTCAGACGCCGGCGTCCTGGCGCTTGAGGCGAGCGGTCGCCCGGGCGCGCTCGGTGGCATCCAGGTTGACCTTGCGGATGCGCACGATCTCGGGAGTGACCTCGACGCATTCGTCGTCGCGGGCGAACTCCAGGCTCTCCTCGAGCGAGAGCTGACGCGGCGGGGTCATCGACTCGAACGTGTCCGAGGTCGAAGAGCGCATGTTGGTGAGCTTCTTCTCCTTGGTGATGTTCACGTCCATGTCGTCGGCGCGCGAGTTCTCGCCGATGACCATGCCCTCGTAGACCTCCTGCGTGGGCTGCACGAAGAACGACATGCGCTCCTGCAGGGCGATGATCGCGAAGGGGGTGACGACGCCGGAGCGGTCGGCGACGATCGAGCCGTTCTGACGGGTCACGATGTGACCGGCCCAGGGCTCGTAGCCGTGCGAGATCGCGTTGGCGATGCCCGTGCCGCGCGTGGTCGTCAGGAACTCGGTGCGGAAGCCGATCAGGCCGCGCGAGGGGACGATGAACTCCATGCGCACCCAGCCGGTGCCGTGGTTGGTCATGTTGTCCATGCGACCCTTGCGGGCGGCCAGCAGCTGCGTGATCGCGCCGAGGTACTCCTCGGGGGCGTCGATGGTGAGGTGCTCGAAGGGCTCGTACGTCTTGCCGTCGATCTTCTTCGTGACCACCTGGGGCTTCCCGACGGTCAGCTCGAAGCCTTCGCGGCGCATGTTCTCGACGAGGATGGCCAGCGCCAGCTCACCGCGGCCCTGCACCTCCCACGCGTCGGGGCGGCCGATGTCGACGACCTTCAGCGACACGTTGCCGATGAGCTCGCGGTCGAGGCGGTCCTTGACCATGCGCGCGGTGAGCTTGTGACCCTTGACCTTGCCGACGAGCGGCGAGGTGTTGGTGCCGATCGTCATCGAGATGGCGGGCTCGTCGACGTGGATCTGCGGCAGCGGACGCACATCCTCGGGGTCGGCGATGGTCTCGCCGATCGTGATGTCGGGGAATCCGGCGATGGCGACGATGTCGCCGGGGCCGGCGGACTCGGCCGGGTAGCGGTCCAGCGCACGGGTCTTCAGCAGCTCGGTGACGCGAGCGGTGCTGGTGGTGCCGTCGGCACGCACCCAGGCGACGGTCTGGCCCTTCTTGAGGGTGCCGTTGAAGACGCGCAGGAGCGCCAGGCGACCGAGGAACGGCGAGGAGTCGAGGTTCGTGACCCAGGCCTGCAGCGGCGCCTCGTCGTCGTACGACGGCGCGGGGACGTGCTGCAGGATCGCTTCGAACAGCGGCTCGAGGTCGTCGTTGTCGGGGAGCTCGCCGTTCGCGGGACGGTTGGTGGAGGCGGCTCCCGCGCGGCCGGAGGCGTAGACGACGGGGACGTCCAGCAGGGCGTCGACATCGAGATCCGGCACGTCGTCCTGCAGGTCCGAGGCGAGTCCCAGCAGCAGGTCGTGGGCTTCTTCCTCGACCTCGGCGATGCGCGCGTCGGGGCGGTCGGTCTTGTTCACGAGGAGAATCACCGGCAGCTTCGCCTCGAGCGCCTTGCGCAGCACGAAGCGGGTCTGCGGCAGCGGACCTTCACTGGCATCCACCAGCAGCACGACACCGTCGACCATCGACAGGCCGCGCTCGACCTCACCGCCGAAGTCGGCGTGGCCGGGGGTGTCGATCACGTTGATCGTCACCGGCACGTCGCTGTGGATGCCGTTGTAGGTGATCGCCGTGTTCTTGGCGAGGATCGTGATGCCCTTTTCGCGCTCGAGGTCGTTCGAGTCCATCGCGCGTTCCTCCATGTGCTCGTGAGAGCCGAAGGACCCGGTCTGGCGGAGCATCGCGTCGACGAGCGTGGTCTTGCCGTGGTCGACGTGCGCGACGATCGCGACATTACGGAGGTCCGGACGGAGGGCGTGCGCCATCGATTTTCCTTGCGGGGAGAGGGGAAAGAATCTTCGCCGTCCCACGGTGAAACCGAAAGGCCGACACTCCAGGATACAGGAAGCGGGGCGGGGTCTCGTCGACCCCGCCCCATTCCCTGTGTCTTCACCTCCGCGGTCGAGCGTTCCAAGACGCTCTCACCGAGGGCTGATCCCGGCTACTCCCCCGCGCCGGGGCCCTCTCCCAGCGAGTCCAGCAGGGCTCGACGGGCCAGCCGGCGCTCGCGCTGCTCGACCGGGTCGGGCACCGGCGAGGAGGCGAGCAGGCGCTTGGTGTAGTCGTCCTGCGGGTCGTGCAGCACGGTGCTCGTCACACCCTGCTCGACGGCGTGACCGTTCTTCATCACCAGCACGTGGTCGGCGAGCATGTCCACCACAGCCAGATCGTGGCTGACGAGCATGCAGGCGAAGTCGAACTCGCGCTGCAGTTCGCGCAGCATCTCGAGCACGGCGGCCTGCACCGAGACGTCGAGGGCCGACGTCGGCTCGTCCGCGATCAGCAGCTCGGGCTTCAGCGAGAGCGCGCGCGCGATCGACACACGCTGACGCTGGCCGCCGGAGAGCTCGTGCGGGTAGCGGTTGACGACGTCGGTGGGAAGGCGCACGGCGTCGAGGAGCTCGCGGGCACGGGCCTGACGCGACCGCTTGTCGCCCACACGGTGCACGACCATCGGCTCGATGATGCACTCGCCGATCGGGAAGCGG
>Ga0233375_1001269_pt1 | contig 11596 bp, 9 predicted proteins | sample ElkDunMinimDraft_10_FD_191539 | JGI IMG/M metagenome (GOLD analysis project Ga0233375, IMG submission 191539) | Fecal eukaryotic communites from dung pellets of Tule Elk in California, USA - Elk Dung E16 | ecosystem: Host-associated > Mammals > Digestive system > Large intestine > Fecal | place... | reverse complement strand
GAGCCGCGAGGGAGTCCTCGCGGGTGCGGAACGAGTTCATGAGGACCAGCGGCAGCCGCGCACCGGTCGCCTCGCGGGCGGCGAGCACCTGGTCGGCGATGACGTCGAGGAACGTGCGCCCCCCGCGCACCGGCAGCAAGGACTTGGCGCGGTCCATGCCCATCGAGGTGCCGAGACCGCCGTTGAGCTTGATGACGGCGGTACGTGCCAGGGCGTCGGTCGCCGCAGCCGCGTCCGTCGGCAGGCTGTCGAGGCGCGGGACGTCGGTCAGCGGATCGACGTCCGCCTCCGGCACGATGCCGGTGCTGCCGGACTCCAGGAGGCCGTAGAACCGGGTGAACACGTCGACGGCCGTGGCGGCGACGCCGGCGTCACGCATCTTCTGCTGGGCGAGAGCGAGTCCGTTCATGCATCGACTGTAGGAGCGATCGCGTCACCCGGACCGGTGAATCCGGTCACATCGGTCAGGTGCTCGCCCGCAGTTCACGTGCGCGCAGCCGCACCGGCGCGTGCGCATAACCGCCGAGAGGCGGCAGCGCGCGCCGCCGTGGGTGGTCCGGGTCGGGCTCGACGACGGCGGCGTCCAGCACCGCACGGGTGAGCACCCGCAGCTCCGTCGTCGCCAGCGGTCGACCCGGGCACACGTGCTTCCCGATCCCCCACACGAGGTTGTACGGCGCGTTGCCCTCCGGGTCGAACGCGTCGGGATCGCCGAACACCCGGGGGTCGCGGTTGGCCGCCGTCCAGCTCAGCAGGACGAGGTCGCCGGCCGCCACGTGGCGGCCACGGATCGTGACGGCGTCGGTCGCGGTGCGCCGGTTGCTCACGAACGGGTCGTCGATGCGCAGGATCTCGTCGAGGACCGCGTCGAGCTCCCGGTCGGGCACCCCGGCGCGCAGCCGGGCCTGCAGGTCCGGGTGGTCGGCGAGGTACGTGAGCACCACGCCCGTGCACAGGGCCATCGAGCCGAGGTCGCCACCCGTCCAGTTGCGCAGGATCGAGACGATCTCCTCGTCCGTCAGCAGCCGGCCGTCGACACGCTCGCGCAGCAGCTCGGTCGTGACGTCGTCGGTCGCGTCCTCGCCCGCCCGCCGACGCGCGTCGATCAGGGACCGGACGATCATGTCGAACCGGTGGGCGACCTCCGCGGTGCGCTCGCGGTCGCGTGACCGTGTGGCCGCGTGGTTGTCCCGCACCCAGCGCAGCAGGCTGCCCTCGACCTCCGCGGGCCACCCCAGCCACGCGCTCTGCGCCCGCACCGCGAACAGCGACCCGATCTCGACGGCGTCGACGCGGCCCGGGACCTCGAGCTGCGCCACCAGGTCGCGCGCGACCTGCTCCACGACCGGAGCCACGGCCTCGACGCGCTCGCGCGTGAAGTAGCGGTCGACCACCGCCCGGTACGCCGTGTGCGTGGGGCCGTCGAGCCCGTTGGGAACCTGCAGGTGCCGCGACACGGCGTTCGCGTAGGTCTCGTGGTCCAGCGCGGCACGCTGGACGTCGGCGTGCGAGAGGAGCGTCCACGCACCGTCGGGTCCGTGCGCGACGGGGCACCGCTCGCGCAGCGCGTCGTACGCGGCGACCGGGTCCCGACGGACGCTCGGTCCGCGCGGGTTCCAGTCCGGCGGCACGCGCCCGCGGCCGGGGGCGGTGCCCGCACCACGACCGCCGTCGCCGGTGATCTCGTCGGTCGGTGTGTGCTCGGTCACCGTGCCATCCTGGCCTGCACCGCGACGCGACCGCGAGACGAGCCTCCCGGTCGTCAGCCCGCCGAGTCGCTCCCGGTCCGCAGGAAGCCGTCGACGACGTCCGCCACCTCACGGGTGAACAGCGACGGCCAGACGCCGTGGTGCGCACCGTCGACGAGCACGACCTCGCACGTCTGGCCCGCCTCCCGCAGCGCCGCCGCGTAGGCGAGGCTGTGCTCCGCGGGGACGATCTCGTCGCGGGTCCCGTGCACGAGCAGCACCGGGCCGCGTCGACGCCCGTCGAGGTGGTGCGCGGGGCCCGCGGCCCGGGCGACCTCAGGGTCCTCGGCGGGACGTCGGCCACCGAGCAGGTCGCGGACGGCGTCGTCGTGGTCCATGAGCGTGAGGTCGGTGGGCGCGTAGAACGCGACGGCGCCGGACAGGTCCAGCGGCGGCGCTCCCGGCTCGTCGTCCAGCGCGGGCGAGCCGTCCGTCGCGTGGACGAGCAGGGCGGTGTGCCCGCCGGAGCTGTCGCCCGCGACGAAGATGCGGCCAGGGTCGATCCCGTACCGGTCGGCGTTGCGCCGCAGCCATCGCACGGCTGCCTTCGCGTCGTGCACCTGCGCGGGATGGGGCGCCACCGCCGAGGGCCGGTACTCCACGATCGCGATGACGTAGCCCCGCTCGGCGAACCGGCAGAGGTACGACATGGCGGACCCGAGCGACTGGTCCCGCCACCCGGACCCCTGGACGAACGCGATGCACGGGTGGCGGCCTGCGAACGCCGCCTCCCAGCCCAGCACCGCCGCGTCGCCGCTGGGCTGGAGGATCTGCAGGTGCAGGTCGAGGCCGTCGCGGCGCACGTAGGGCACCTGCAGGTGGACGTAGACGTTGGTGCGGTCGGGGACCGCCGGCAGGACGCGGGCATCGTGGGACGGGGGCATCCGGGTACCCCATCACCCCGCACGCGCGGGCACAAGCCGATTGCGGCCGGAGACCACGCTCGGGGACCGCACCGGCCCGACACGACAGCAGGCCGGGCCCGTGGGGCCCGGCCTGCTGGTGATGTCCTGCGACATCACCGATGCCCTGCGACATCAGAGGGTGGAGCTGAGGGGATTCGAACCCCTGACCTTCTCATTGCGAACGAGACGCGCTACCAACTGCGCCACAGCCCCTTGAAGCGGGGATCACACTAGCACCACCGGCGCCCCGCGACGAAACCCGTGAGCGACTCCCCGGGACCGTTGCGGTGTCCGCGGCGCGGGTCCGCAGGGAGCGCCGACGGAGCCCGGGCGGACGGCTACTGCCCGGCCGCACGACGGCGCGCGAGCACCGCGTTGAGGTCGATGCTCCCGGTCGTCGCGGTGGGTGCCTCGACCGCGGGCACGTCCGGCTGCTGCGCTGCCGGAGCGACCTCGTCCGACGGGGCGTCGGCCGGTCGGCGGACCGTCGAGGCCTCGGCGTCCGACTCCTCCAGCGGCGCGGGCGTACGGCGCGGGGCGGGCGCCTTCATCGCGTACGTGGGCCGGGGGACGCGCACGGGCGACCACTCGCCGTCGCGCTGGTCCTGCGCGGCGTCCTGCACGTCGTCGGCTGCGGGCACCTGCACGGTCGACGAGGCACGCACCACCGGCACCTGCCCGGTCGCGTGGCGCGCGCGCCCGGTGGACTCGCCCCGGTCCTCCACGATCCGCTCGAAGACCTCCGTGTGGGCGTCCGACGGGCGCACGGCGTGACCCGTGACGAGCGGCACCGGCACACCGGGCTCGGCATCGGCCCGCACCGCGGGCGTCGCCCCCGTGCGCGGTCGCACGACGGGGGTCGCACCGGTCCGCGGGCTCGCCGCGAGGCGCTCCTCGCGCTCGATCGTCGCGACCCACTGCGCGTCGGCGACGTGCCCGGCGAGCACGGCACGGCGCCCGAGCACGACGACGGACGCGAGCAGCACCGTCGGCACCGCGCCGAGGGCCCACGTCGCCGCGGGCGCGACGCCCGTCACGACCCAGCCCGCGACGGAGGCGACGACCAGGACGGCGGCGAGCAGCCCGCGACGACGCGCGGCGGCACCGCGACGGGCAGCGGCAGCCGCCCGGGCGGCGCGAGCCTGCGCCAGACGGCGCGCGGCCTCGGCGGAGATGCGCTCGGGTGTGGCGTGCGGTCGGTCCACGGTGGTGCCTCCTGTCAGCGTGCCGACGTACGCAGCCGGCACCCCCGTCCCCGGGGTCAGCAGTGCCGTCGTGCTCGGTCCCCACATCCCGGCCGCCGCGGCCCGGCGCCCCAGCCGGCGGCGCGTGCTGCTCGCCACCGCGACGACGCGCAGACCCGCGGAGAACCGGTCGTCGGCCCGTGCCTCCAGCAACCGTTGACGGTGCCGCAGGTGGTGCGGCACCAGATACGCCGCCCACAGGCCGACGAGCGCGAGCGCTACGGGGCCTGCGAGTCCATTCACGCAACGACGGTAGGGGTCGCGAGGGCCACGATGCGGCAACAGCGCGGCGTGTCGCGTCGACGTCCCGCGCGCAGTGGTGCCGCCGGGCGGTGCCGGGGACGCGCGTCAGGGGGTGGCACGCCGGCGGTGCCACCGCTCCACGAGCCCCTCGGGGACGTCCTCGACCGTCAGCGCGAACGTCCGGTGGTCGCACCAGCGTCCCTGGATGTGGAGGTACCGCTCACGGAGGCCCTCGTCGCGGAAGCCCAGCTTCTCGACGACGCGCAGCGACGGCGCGTTCTCCGGGCGGATGTTGACCTCGACACGGTGCAGGCCCAGCACGCCGAAGCAGTGGTCGGTCGCCAGCGCCACAGCGGTCGGGATGATCCCCTGCCCCGCGACGTCCTGCGACACCCAGTACCCGATGGCGGCCGAGCGCAGGGACCCGTACTGGATCGACGACACCGTGAGCTGCCCCACGAGCCGGTCCGCCCGCTGGATCGCGAACGGCAGCGCCGTGCCCTCACGCGCCTGGGCGGACAGCGCCCGCACGAACTGCCCGAAGCTCGGGCGAGGGCCACGCACCGGCTCAGGGCTCGTCGCGTCCCACGGCTCCAACCAGCTCAGGTTGCGGCCGCGCAGCAGCATCCACGCGTCCGCGTCGCGACGACGCAGCGGACGCAGGCGCACGTCACCGTCGACGAGCTCGACCGGCCACCCGACCGCCACCCTCATCCCCTCCGTCCGCGGACGCGGGAGGGACGTGAGCCGTGCTCCACGCCCTCACCCCTCCAGCACGAGACAGTGCACGACGTCGCCCGGGTGCACCGCAAGATCCCGTTCACCGACGACCGCCAGCGCGTTGGCGTGCGCCAGGGCCGTGGTCGACGGGGCCGACGGGTCACCCACCGGCGTCGCACGGTACCCCTCGTCGGGGGACCCCAGCACGCTGGCGGGCACGAACTGACGCAGCCCGGCCGGGGAGACCCACCCGTCCGTGGCGACCGCCGTGACGGACGGGCGGAACAGCTCGGTGCGCCCGGACATCGCACGCAGCGCCGGCCGCACGAACACCTCGAAGGACACCTGCGCGGCGACGGGGTGGCCCTGCAGCGCGAACAGGGGGACGGTCCGCCCGTCCCCGTCCGTCAGGTCCAGGCCCAGTGCGCCGACGGTCCCGAAGCCCTGCCGCGGACCGGGGGTCATGGCGACGTGGTCCAGCCGCACGGTCCCCAGCGGCGCGAGGACGTCCTTGACCGTGTCGTGCGCCAGCTCCGACAGCCCGCCGGTGAGCACGACGAGGTCCGCCCGGACGAGCTGGTCCTCGAGGGTCTCGCGCAGGGCGGCGTGGTCGTCGGGCACCGCGCCGACACGGACCGGGGTGGCGCCCGCGTCGCGCACGGCCGCCTCGAGCGCGTGCCCGTCGACCTCGAAGACCGTCCCCGGCCGGGCGGCGGTCGTCGGCTCGACCAGCTCGTCGCCGACCGACAGCAGCACCACGCGCGGCGTCGGGTGCACGGGCAGGCGGCCACGGCCCATCGCGGCCGCGAGCGCGATCTGCCGGGCCCCCAGCCGGGTGCCCGCCGTGAGGACGACGCCGCCCGCGCGCACGTCGTCGCCCGCGCGCCGCACGTGCTGCCCGACCCGGGCCGCCCGCTGGAAGGCGACGCGAGCCTGCCCACGGTCCGTCTCCTCGACGGGCACGACGGCGTCGGCGCCGAGCGGCAGCGGCGCCCCCGACGCGACGCGCACGGCCGTGCCGGCCACGTGGCGCAGGCCCGCGGCGCTGCCCGCGTGCAGGTCGTGCGCGACCGGGAGCTCCTGCCGGTGCGAGCCGCCCGTCGTGTCGTGCGCGGCGACCGCGTACCCGTCCCTGGCCGCGACGGCGACCGCCGGCACGTCGACCGGGGCGACGACGTCGGCCGCCAGGATGCAGCCCGCCGCGTCGTGGAGCACGACGTCGAGCGGCGGGACCGGGACCGCTGCGGCGAGCACGGCGGCGAGGTGATCCTGGACCGATCTCATCCGCGCATTGTGCCTGCTGCGGGCCCCGCACCCCGCGCGCGCCGCGCCCCCACGGCGTGGCTGTCACGACGCCGGAGCACCCCGCCGCCCCACGCCGGGCCCGACGTTTGCCACACTGGTGCCATGAGCGCCGTCGCCCAGCCCCCTTGGCACGCCCACGCGGAGGCGACGGCCCACCGGTCCCGACCTCGCAGCCCCGCCGAGGAGAAGGAGCGGTTGCGGCGCCAGGTGAGGGCCCGGCGCGCGCACCGGTCGCCCCGGCGGCGCACGGAGGAGGCACTGCGGCTCGCCGAGGTGGTGCTCACGATCCCGGAGGTCACGGCCGCCCGCTGCGTCAGCGTCTACGCCTCACGGCCCACGGAGCCCGGCACCGGTCCGCTCATCGAGGCCCTCGCGGCCCGTGGCGTCCGGCTCCTGCTGCCCGTGCTCGGGTCGGGCCTGCAGCGCGACTGGGCGGAGTACGCGGGCGCCGACGACCTGCGCGAGCGGGCACCCGGGCGTCCGCCCGAGCCGAGCGGCGCGCCGCTGGGATCGGCCGGGCTCGCCGACGCCGACGTCGTGCTCGTCCCGGCGCTCGCCGTGGACGCGAACGGCGGCCGGCTGGGTCAGGGCGGCGGCTGGTACGACCGGGTGCTGGCCCACGTGCGGCCGGGGGCCCCCGTGATCGCGCTCGTCCACGAGGACGAGGTCGTCGACGAGGTCCCTCGGGAGGAGCACGACGCGCCCGTCACGGGCGTCGCGACCCCCGAGGGCTGGCGTCGGTTCGAGCCCGCCGCGGCCCCGGACGCCTGACGTCCGCCGTCAGTCCTCCACCGGCACGAGCGTCTGACGGTCCACCGCGTCCGCGCGCACCGCTGCCGGGGAGTACGGCCAGGCGAACTGCCGGCCCTGCGCCCAGGCCGCGAACTGGTCGTCGTAGTGCTTGCTGGCCGGGTGGCCCGACGTGCCGGTGAGGTTCACCCAGGTCGAGGAGTCCAGGTCGCCCAGGTCGACGACCATGCGCATGGAGGGCGCCGACGTCACGCCGTACGACCCCGTCGCCGCGTCCCAGCTGGTCGCGTCCACGATCGACGAGCCGCCACCGACGCGCTGCGGAGCGGGGTTCACGAGCCGGTGCAGCATCCGCGGGACACCGTCGCCGCCGAGGACCGGGTGCTTCGGCGCGGCCGTGTGCAGCAGGCCCCACTGCCAGTCGTCCGTGCGGCTGCCGAGCTGGGCGGTGAGCTGGCGCCGCGCGGACACCAGCGCGCGGGCGAGGACGTCGTCCCGCCCCTCCACGACGCCCGGCGTCGAGCGGTCGTCCCACCACGCGGACGTGGGGTCGTCGAGCATGCCCCGGACGACCTCCAGCCAGCGGGAGTCGCCCGTCGGTGCGTGCCCCTCCGGGAGGTCGTCCGCGAACGTCAGCTCGAGCACCTCCGCCCACACGGCGGCGAAGTACATGGCACCCGCCGAGTCGACGTCCATCTTCTGGTCCCAGTCGCGCAGCAGCTGCTGCCCGACGCCGTCGAACGGGTCCTCGACCTCCACGTCGAGGAGAGCGGGCACGAGCACCTGCGCGTACGGGCTGCGCTGGTCCGTCTGCAGCTCGGCCACCGCCGCGACGTCGAGGGTCCGCCCTGACTGGATCCGCTCGGTCAGCAGGTCCCGGACCCGCTGGCTGCGGTACCCGTAGTCGGTGTCCTCCGCGAGGAACGGCCCGACGCCCAGCGGGGTGACCGCCTGGTTCGCCGCGACGACGAAGCCCTCGGCCGGGTCCAGCAGGCGCGGCATCGTCGCGGGATCGACCCAGCCCTGCCAGTCGTAGCGCGTGTCCCACCCGGGCCGGGGCCAGGTCCCGTCGGACGGCACGGGCCCGGCGACGGCGCCGCGCACCGGGATGCGCCCCGGCGCCTGGTAGCCGATGTGCCCGTCGGTCGTCGCGAACACGATGTTCTGCGCCGGCACCTCGAGCAGCGTGGCGGCGGACGCCACGTCGTCGGCGTCCTGCGCCGTCATCATCGCGAAGATCGCGTCGCCGGTGCGCCCCGGGGTGAGGGCCGTCCACGCGAGCGCGACCTCGAACCGCAGGCCCGGGGCGTCGTCGGGGACGGGCGCGCGCTGGACGTCCGGGAGCTCGAGGACGTCGGACACGATCGGGCCGTGGCGCGTGCTGCGGACCTCGATGTCGACGTCGTCGCCGCCGGCGACCTCGATCGTCTCCGTGCGGACGTCGAGCGGCGTGCGCTCACCGTCGACCAGCGCCTCGCCGTCCTCGACCCGCTCGAGGAAGAAGTCCGTGACGTCGGCGCCCATGTTGGTCAGGCCCCACGCCAGCTGGCCGTTGTGGCCGATGACGACGCCGGGCAGACCCGCGAGCGAGAAGCCCGTCGCGTCGAACGGGCACGCGTCCGTCACCTCGGCGCAGCGCAGCCCGACCTGGGACCAGATGCCGGGTGCCGAGATCCCCATGTGGGGGTCGTTGGCGAGGATCGGCTTGCCGGACGCGGTGTGCTCCCCGGCCACGACCCACGAGTTCGAGCCGACGCCGTCGCCCTCGCCGACCAGGTGCGGGACGGCAGCGAGCGCGCGGTCGGCGGACGCCAGCGCGTCCTGCAGACCGGCGTCGGACAGGTCGAGGTCCGTGGTCGAGGCGACGGAGAACGCGTCCGAGGCCGCGTCCGCCGCGGTCACGATGGGCTGGTTGCGGTCCTGCGGGTAGGGCGGGAACAGCTCCTCGACGCGCGCGACGTCCTGCACGAAGCGGTAGGTCTGCGCGCGCGAGAGCTCGCGGTCGTAGTTGGCGCGCAGGTCCCACGCCATGGCCTTGAGCCACGCGAGCGAGTCGATCGGGTCCCACGCCTCGGGCGCGTCCTGCGGCACGCGCAGCCCCAGCACGGTGTACTCCATCGCGATGGAGCCCGGGTCACGGTCCTCGAGGTACGCGTTCACGCCGTCGGCGTAGGCCTGCAGGTGGTCCCGCGTGTCCTGCTCGAGCAGGTCCCACTCCTGCTCCGCGACGCGCCGCCAGCCCATCGTGCGGATCACCTTGTCGGCCGCGACCGCGGCCTCGTCGGCGCCGACGAGCTCCGCGAGCCGCCCGGCGGTGACGTGCCGGCGGTAGTCCATCTCGAAGAACCTGTCCTGCGCCGCCACGTAGCCCTGGGCGAGGAACAGGTCGTACGGCGAGTCCGCGACGATCGTCGGCACACCCCGCGCGTCGCGCGTCACCTCGACGTCGGCCCCGAGCCCGTCGATCACCTGGGTGCCCTGCACGTCCGGCAGGGGCCGCCGCACGACGAGGGCGCTCACGACCGACGTGACCAGCAGTGCGAGCACGACGGCAGCGGCGATGACGACGAGCGCGGCTCGCGCGCGGTGGCGACGGATCACGGTCGAAAGGCTACCCGCGAGCACGCTTGACGGTGGCGCTAGAGTTGGCACTCGGATCCTGAGAGTGCCAAGGGCGGCCATCGACACGTGCCGACCGGATGGTGCGCTCGGTGGACCGACGGCGGGTCGTGGCGTCGAGGACGTCAGCCCGTCCGGGACGGGCGGACACCGACCTCCCGCGGCTGCGGCACCCTCAGAGAGCTTCGAGACTGCCGGGGACGCCCGGCGACGACGATCGGGAGTCACCTTGCCCACCTACGCCTACCGCTGCACGGCCTGCGAGCACTCGTTCGAGGTCCAGCAGTCGTTCACCGACGACGCACTGTCCGTCTGCCCCGAGTGCGAGGGGCGCCTGCGCAAGGTCTTCTCGACCGTCGGTGTCGTGTTCAAGGGCTCGGGCTTCTACCGGAACGACGCCCGCAAGGGCGGCTCGGGGTCCGGGTCCAGGTCGAGCGCGTCGACGTCGTCGAGCCCGTCGACGTCCTCCGACTCCTCGACGTCCACGTCGTCGGGCTCCGCCACGTCGTCCGGCACGTCCGGCACCTCGTCCTCGGGGTCCACCGGCTCGTCGAGCACCACGACGACGTCCCCGGCGGCCGCGTCCGCCTGACGGGGCCGCACGCCGGGCCTGTCACCTGACGTCCCGGGCGCGGGTCGGCACGAGCCGACCACAGACCCCGCCGCGGCGGGCCCCATCCCCAGGCCGGGCAGCCGCTTCCCCCGCGCCGTCGGCCTGCCCCTAGCGTCGCGGCATGGCCGTCCTGACACCGGTGAGCCCGCCCCCACGCCGGGAGGGCGTCCGCGACCCCCTGCCCCCGCCGCTGCCCGCCGCCCGCGGCCCCGCGGGGGTGCGGGCGCGGCGGGCCCTGTGGAGGTTCCGGTTCGCGCTGGCGGCGGTGTGCCTCGGCGTCGCGGCGGCCGTCACGCTCCAGGCGCTGCGCCCGCCGACGCCCCCGACCGTCCCCGTCGTCGTGCTCGCGCGTGACGTGCCCGCGGGCACCGAGCTGGCCGCCGGCGACCTGGCCGTGGCCGACGTCCCGGCCGGCACGGCACCCGACGGAGCCTTCCGTGCGGCCGACGACGCGCGCGGCCACGTGACGGCGGTCGACCTCCCCGCACGCCTCCCCCTGACGCCCACCCTGCTCACGGACACCGTGCTCGCAGGCCCGGCGGGGACCGTCGTCGTCGCCGTCCGGCTCGACGACCCCGCCGTCGCGGACCTGCTGGAGCCGGGCCTGCACCTCGACCTCGTCGCGGCACGCCTCGAGGGCGGCCCGGGCGAGACGGTGGCACGACGCGCGCTCGTGCGACCCTCGCCCGACGGCAACGCGCCTCCTGGCGGGCTGCTCGGTGCCGCGCCGGCCGGTGACGGACCGCCCGTGCTCGTGGCCGTCACGCCCGAGGAGGCGCTGCTCATCGCACAGGCCTCGGTGTCGTCACGCCTGGTGGCGGTCGTCGTGCCATGATCGGTTGAGGACGCCCGACATCGACGCAGGCCCAGGAGGTCCCATGTCCGGGAACGGTCGCGAAGGTCTGCGTGGCGCGAGTCGCAGGGTCAGGTCCGTGGGTGAGAACCCGCGGGTCAAGGGACTGGCGAAGGTGGGCCAGGGGTTCAAGGACTTCATCTCGCGCGGGAGCGCGATCGAGCTGGCCGTCGGCGTCATCGTCGGGGCGGCGTTCGCGCAGGTGGTCGACGCGCTCCAGAACGCCTTCATCAGCCCGCTGATCGGCTGGGTGTTCGGCAAGCCGAACCTCGACAACCTCTGGGACATCGGGCCCTACACGTGGAACGAGGACATCGCGGCGACGGCCGAGCCCATCGCGGTGGGTGTCATCCTCAACGCGCTCCTCCAGTTCCTCATCACCGCGGCCGCGATCTACTTCCTCATCGTGCTGCCCCTCAACTCCCTGGCAGCGCGTCGCAAGAAGGGTCAGGAGGACGAGCCCGCCGCCCCGGCCGAGGACATCCTGCTGCTGCAGGAGATCCGGGACCTGCTGTCGCAGCGGCTCACGCCGGCCATCGTCAACGACACGACGGACGCCCCCGGCGGACCGGGGACTCCCCCGCCGCCGCCCGCAC
>Ga0233375_1001267_pt1 | contig 11599 bp, 8 predicted proteins | sample ElkDunMinimDraft_10_FD_191539 | JGI IMG/M metagenome (GOLD analysis project Ga0233375, IMG submission 191539) | Fecal eukaryotic communites from dung pellets of Tule Elk in California, USA - Elk Dung E16 | ecosystem: Host-associated > Mammals > Digestive system > Large intestine > Fecal | place... | reverse complement strand
CCGTCGCGGACTCGCGCGAGACCAGCCCGTCGCCGAAGGACACCACCTGATCGGCCACGCTCAGCCGCGCGTCGCCCGCGATGGCGTGCACGTCCAGCGCGTCGGGCCAGGCGGGCAGGTTCGTCAACTCCTCCGAGCCGACGTGCAGGGCGCGGCCCGCCTCACCGGTGTTCGCGATCGAGGTGCGCAGCCATGTCGGCAGGCCGCAGCCGGACTTCGCGTCGATGGCGAGATCGCGATTGCACAGGTCCACCAACGCCGGCACGATCAGCGCCCGGGCGGCCGACCCGGCGCCGACGACGGTGCCGGTGGCCAGCGACAGCGCGTCGAGGAGCTCTGCGGCATCCGATCCCAGTGTGGGGGTGCCGACGGTCACCACCTGTCCGATCAGCTCGATGAGGTCGGGGTGGGCGGCGACGGCGTAGCGCAGGGCCAGTCCCCCCATCGAGTGGCCGATGACGTCGACCGGCGCACTCGTCTCGGCGGCGAGCTGGCGGATCGCCCGTGCCAGCCCTTCGATGACGGCGGCGCCCCCCACCCAGGCAGCGGCCGTCTGGGAGTAGTCGAAGGCGTACAGCGTGGTCCCGGGGAGGGCCTCGATGCGGTCCTGCAGCGAGCGGGTCGCCTCCATCGCCTCGGCGAGCGTGGATCCTGCAGCCGACGCCGGCCGCCGTGCGAAGGGCGACTGCGCCACACCGGGATCGGCGTCACCGACGGCGGGCAGTGACGTGCTCAGCCATCCGTGGACGAACAGCACCGCGTGCTCGGCGGATGCCACGCGCTCGGGGGCCGACAAGCTCACGAGCGACCCGCCGACGGCGCCGCCGTAGCCTTGCGTCACCGTGAGGTCGACGGGGTTGTCGGTGGGAGTCGCAGCGTACGAGGGCAGCGGCACACCCGAGCTGGAATAGACGAGCACGGCGACCAGCGCCAGCGCCACGCGCGCCGACCGCGACAGCCCCCCGCGACGTAGCCACCGCCAGGACCTCAGACCGGTGGACGTGGGGCGTTCCGCACGGCTCGCCGGTGTCTGCGGCGAGGCGAGGGCACCCCGTGGCGAGGCGGCGCGATCATCGCCGCGGCGACGCGCCATCAGCCGGTTCTCGACCGCGCGATATTAACCCCCATACCCATAGATTATGGCGGTAATCGCGGCGTGTCGGAAATGCTGATTCGAAGAGGGAAGCGGGACCCTCTCGAGTCAGCCATTTGGGGACTGATTTACTCGAGAGGGTCCCTTGCCTGCGCACTCTCGAGCGATCCGTTGGGGACGGAGCATGCCCGAACGCCGCTTGGGGGGCAGCTGAGATTTACGCGCAGGCGCGCCCATGCTAGCCGATCGGGTCGGCCAGAAACGCCGCGCATCGACGCGACCCGCGGGAGGGGCGCGCGACGATCCCCCGCCGGCGGCCGACTCGACGAGGGGACGTCCCCCTATTGGTGGACAACCGGCATCTGTGTAATATGGCGCCCGACAGGCAAGGCCTGAGGCATTTGGGGAGTCCCAGGCCGATGAATTGCCGGTCGATCCAGGGGGCATTTGGGGACACTGTGCACCGTGGGGGGCGTTGTGCCGTGCGCTGATCCAGCGCACGGCACAACGTGTTTTCGGCCGGGTGCCGCCGTCGCCGATTGGTCCTTCCGCTGGCGGGGACCGTGTGCCATACTCAACCCACGCCGGCCACCGAGAGGGGGCCGCGGAATGCCGAGGGGTCGGCATTCCGCTTCGGCCCGATGTGGGAATCGGGCCGCGACAGACACGGCGCCTGATTGGGGAAGTGCGGATTTCGATCCGTGCTTGGGGAACGCGGGTCTCGACCCGCCTTTGGGGACACTGGGGAACGTTCATGGGGAAACGGTTCTGCACGAGCGCGCGTCGCCGCACGCTCTGCGCATCTTTCAGCGCACCATCCGACATCGGAACGCCGCGATGAGCGCCGCGGCGCTGCCTCTGGAGTTCGAGGCGAGCGTCCGCGCACCTCGCGTCCTGCCGCTCTTGGAGCAGCGGCTGGCGTGGCTGCGCAGACGGCGCGCGTGGACGGGCACGGTCGATGTCGCGGTGATCGTCGCGGCATCCAGCGCGACCGCTGTGGCCGGGGTTGCGGCGTCGGGGGGCGCCGCGGCCATCGGCCCGCACCTGCTGATCGGCACGGCGGTGCTCGCCGCCGTATGGAGCACGGCACTGTTCGCGCTGCGCCACGCGGCGTACCGGCACGGCAGGGGCCAGCGCATGGAACTGCTCCCGGTGCTCCACTCCGCCGTCATCGCTTTGGCCGCGCTCGCGTTGACTGCCGGCCTCGCCGACTGGTCGGTTGCGCAGCCGCACGTCTTCGTGACGCTGCCGGTCGCGGTCACCGCACTGGTCACCGCCCGCCTGCTGCGTCAGGTATGGCGATCGCACGGGCGCAACGCCGCTGCGTTCGCCCCCCGCACTCTCATCGTGGGCGATCGGGTGGGCATCGAGCACACGATCCGCTCGCTGCGGCTCGACGGTCGGCTCGGTCACAACGTCGTGGGGACGGCGTTGGGGGACGATGGTGTCACCGAGCTGGCCGTCGATCATCTGACCTACCCCGTGCTCGGAGCACCGGGTCAGGCGGCACGCATCGCCCGCGAGCTCTGCGTGGATACCGTGATCATCGCGGCCGGGACGGACGATCCCGACTTCGTGCGCCGGCTCAGTTGGAGCCTGGAGGGCGCCGCCACCGACCTCGTGCTCGCCACGCGACTGACGGACGTCTCCCGTTCGCGCATCGCGTTCGAGCGCACCGACGGTCTCGCCCTCACGCACGTGAGCCTGCCGCGGTTCGACCGCTCGAGCATGCGCGCCAAGCGCGCACTCGACGTGGTCGTAGCGCTCGTCGCGCTCGTTCCGATCGCGATGATCACACCGATCATCGCCCTGCTGATCCGGATGGACACACCGGGGGGCGTGTTCTTCCGGCAGCAGCGGATCGGGCGCGACGGGCGTGAATTCGGCATCCTCAAGTTCCGCACGATGCGCACGACCGCCGAGGCGGAGCGAGTGCATCTAGAGATGCGCAACGAGGGCGCGGGGCCGCTGTTCAAGCTGAAGCACGATCCGCGGGTGACGCGCGTGGGCGGCGTCCTGCGCCGGTTCTCCCTCGACGAGCTCCCGCAGTTCTGGAACGTGCTGCGCGGCGAGATGAGTGTCGTGGGGCCCCGGCCGCCGCTTCCCACGGAGGTGCGCGACTACGACGGGTCGGTGTTCCGTCGCCTGTATGTGCAGCCGGGGATCACCGGGCTGTGGCAGGTGAGCGGACGCAGCGACCTGACGTGGGAGCAGAGCGTGCGGCTCGACCTCCACTACGTGGAGAACTGGTCGCTGGCCACCGACGTGCAGATCATCCTGCGCACGGCCGCCGTGATGGTGCGGCCGAAGGGGGCGTACTGAGATGGCACGCCGCAGTCTCGCCCTGGCGCCCACAGCGCCCACGTTCCGGGGTAGGACGACCGCACCGACGGCGGCGCCACGACCGCTCGGCGACGCTGCGCCGGCCACGCCGACGCTGACGATCGGCGGCGGGCCGGTGCATCTGGTCGACGAGCGGCAGGCGAGGCGTCTCATCATGGATGCCACGCACGCGTCGCCGCAGGAGGCGCCCCTGGCGGTGTGTTCGATCAACCTCGATCATGTCCATCACTTCGCGCACGCGGCGGACGATTTCGGCCCCGACGCACCGGTGCGCTGGCTGAACCTCATCGACGGGGCGCCCATCGCGCGGCAGGCGCAACGGGTGACCGGTGTCGCCCACCCGCGCCTGGCGGGGAGCGATCTGATCCCCGGCATCCTCAACGACGTCGCCACCGCCGGTCTTTCCGTCGGCGTGCTGGGCGGATCGGCCGAGGTCACGCAGTCGCTCCGCGACCGTCTTGCCGCCGGATGGCCGGGAATGCGGTTCGCCGGCCACTGGACGCCCTCGCGGGAAGCCCTCTCGGACCGAGAACGGTGCGACGACCTCGCGGCGGAGATCAAGGCCACCGGGGTGGACGTGCTGCTCGTCTGCCTCGGCAAGCCCCGGCAGGAGCGATGGATCGCCGCCTACGGCCCCGGGACCGGGGCGCCGGTGCTGCTGGCGTTCGGCGCGGTGGTCGATTTCCTCGCCGGCAGAGTTTCCCGCGCCCCGCGGTGGGTTTCCCGCGCGGGCGTGGAATGGATGTGGCGGCTCATGCTCGAGCCAAGGCGTCTGGCGCGCCGATACCTCTTTGAGGGACCACCGGCCTACATGGCCGTGCGCCGGTCGCACTCCTCCCCCAGAGGGCACGAGCCGTCCACTCGATGAGCGCCCGCCCGGCTACCCAGAGGCCGGGCGGGTGCTCGTTCAGCCCCGTGCGTCGCGGGACCCGGAACGGGGCTCCTGCGGCGCACGGGGACTTTCGCGACGTATGCGCGCCCGCAGCACCAGCCACGCGAGCGCCGAGCCCAGCACCGCCCCGACGACGTTGGCGACGATGTCGCGTGCGCTGGTCGTGCGCGCGGGCAGCGCCAGCTGAGCGATCTCCGCGCCCGCGGACACCACCAGGGCCAGCAGCGCCCCCACCCAGAGCTTCGGCCACAGCGCCGCCGCGAACAGCCCGAGCGGGACGAACAGCGCCACGTTGGCGGCGAACTCCACCCACCCGAAACGGAATCCCTCCCACCCCAACGGACCCCGCAGCCAGTCGACGACGACGTCGATCGCGGCCGTGGGCGGTCCCGGCGCGAGGAGCACGACCGAGACGGCCGCCAGGTACAGCAGCAATCCCCACAGAGCCCAAGGCCGGACGCGTTGTCGCACGCCTCACTCTTGCACAGCGGCGAAGCGGCCCTCACCCTCGCGCTCGCCGTGCGAGCGCCGTTTGCCGGTTCCCAACCGGGGCCCACCGCGGTAGGGTGAGCGCCAAAGCTCTTCGGGCTTGCAGCGCTCGTCATTGGGGAAAGACGACGAGGATGCGGGGGCATCGTCCGAGAGTGGGGGATGGGACGCGGGCGAGCCCGCATCCCGCGTTCTGGGGAAGACGTGACATGGGGACACGATCACGCGTTCGCGCGCGCGGCGGCATTGAGAGGGCGCTGACCGCGCCCATGAAGTGGGCGCTCATCACAGTGGGGCTGCTGGTGGTCACGGGGTTGTCGGCCGCCGCATGGATGCTGACGGTACCGGCCGATCGCCCATCCGCGACGTCGGGGGCCACCTCGTCGGCGGCCACGCCCGGCCCGCTCGCCGACGCGCCGCTGGTGGCCGGCAGCGAGGTGGAGCCGCCCGCAGCGACGCAGGCACCGGACGACCGTCTGCCGCAGCTGCCGACGCCGACGCCGCGGGTGGTCGCTCCCCTGCCGGAGGGTGGGTCTGCCGCCGGGGCGCTGGTCGAGGGCTTCCCCGCCGACGTCGCCGGCCCGCTGGCCGATGCGGACGTCATCACCAGCGCCATCGCCGTCGCCGGTTCTGTGATGCAGGCGACGCTGACGGCACGCACCGATGCGACGGCAGACGACGTGCGCGCGGACTACGCCCTCCGATGGTCGGCGCTGGGTCTGGCCGATGCCGGGGGTGAGGTGGAGGGCTACGCCGATCCCTTTTCTTCCGTGATGCTGGCCTTCGCCGCCGACTCGGGCACCGGCACCGTGTACACCGTCTACGCCGTGCTGCACGCGGAGTGACGGCATGTACATCTCGCTGACCAACACGCCTGAGGAGGCACGCGGCGCGGGCGACTCCCGTCGGGCGCCCCGTGGCGTGCGCACCGTGTCGTCCACCGTCGTGACCCTGGGCATCGTCTCCCTGCTCACGGACATCTCCTCCGAGTCGGTCGCGGCGATCCTGCCGCTGTACATCACCGGCATGCTGGGCCTGTCCACGATCGCCTTCGGCGTGCTGGACGGTCTGTACCAGGGCGTGAGCGCGTTCGTCCGCATCGCCGGCGGGTACGCGTCGGACCGCCTCGACCAGCCGAAGTGGGTGGCTTTCACCGGATACGCGCTGGCCGCCGTCGCCCGGGTGGGACTGCTGTTCGCGGCCGGGTTCGCGGCGATCACCGCCGTGGTCACCGCGGACCGCATCGGCAAGGGCATCCGCACCGCGCCCCGCGATGCGCTGATCACGGCGGCGAGCGATCCGCGCAGCCTCGGCCGCTCCTTCGGCGTTCACCGCATGCTCGACAACATCGGAGCTGCGCTGGGCCCGCTGATCGCCTTCCTCATCCTGCTGGTGGTGCCCGACGGCTTCCATGTCGTCTTCGTGGCCTCCCTCGCGTTCGCCCTGATCGGAGTGCTGGTACTGGGACTCGTCGTACCCAACGTGCGCACCCGCTCGGCGGCGCGCGCGACGGGGGCCGGCCGGCCGCGCGCCGCCGACCGGTTCGAGTGGAGCATCCTCTGGCACGGGCGACTGCGGCGGGTGCTGTCCGCCGCAGGCATCCTCGGCCTCCTGACGATCGGCGACGGGTTCATCTATCTGGTCCTGCAGGCGCGCAGCGACTTCGCCGCGCAATGGTTCCCGCTGCTGTATGTCGGCACCAACGTGGCGTTCCTGGCGTTCGCCGTGCCGCTGGGGCGCCTTGCCGACCGGGTGGGCCGCGCTCGAGTGTTCGTGGTCGGTCACCTCGGGCTGCTCGCCGCCTACGTCGTGGCCGCGCTCGCGATCAACGACCTGGTCGCGACCGTTCTCTGTCTGCTCTTCCTGGGCGCCTTCTACGCCGCCACCGACGGTGTGCTGGCCGCGCTGGCGGCGCAGTTGACGACTCCGCAGACGCGCGGCACCGGCATCGCCGCCGCGCAGACGGTCGTGGCGATCAGCCGCTTCGTGTCCGCCGCCGGCTTCGGGGTCCTCTGGTACACGATCGGCCGGGAGCCTTCGATGATCGTGGTCGCCGCCCTGCTCGCGGTCGGGATCCCCTTGGCGGCGCTGGTGCTGCGGCCCTTGCTGTCGATGACGGGTCAGGCCGCCGCGTGAACGATCGTCGCAAGTGGGCGCTGATCGCGGGAGTGTCCGCCGTGGCGCTGGGGGCCACCGCCACGGTGGGCGTGGTCGCCTGGGCCGATTACGGCACGCGGCGCGATGCCCCCAGCAGTGTCGTCACGACCGCTGACTGGTCCGGTGGCGGCGAGCGCATCCTCTTCCGCAACACCGCCCCCGGGCAGGGCTACGGGCACGTCGCGAGCGTACCCCTGGCCGACCCGACGGCCGCTCGCGCCGTGAGCGGTGTCGTCTGCGACCGCCTGGATGCCGGACCGGGCGTCTTCTCGTGCCTGCGCTCGGTACCCGGCATCGTTCCGACCTACACCGCCGCCCTGTACGCCGACGACGGGAACATGCTCCTGGAGTGGCCGCTGGCGGGTATCCCCAGCCGCACGCGCCTGTCGGCGGACGGGGCCTTCGTGGCCACCACGTCGTTCGTCAGCGGGCACTCCTATGCGAGCGTCGGCTTCTCCACCGAGACCTCGTTGCGCACCGCGCACGGCGAGGACCTCGGCAACATCGAGGAGTGGACGCTGCAGGTGGACGGCGAGCCCACCACCCCTGTCGACCGCAACTACTGGGGGATCACGTTCATCGACGACTCGAGCTTCTACGCCACGGTGGGGATGAGCGCCACCGGCGTCACGTACCTCGTCCGTGGCGATATCGCCGCGCGCACGTTGACGACGCTCGCGCAGAACGTGGAGTGCCCGTCGCTGTCACCGGACGGCACGCGCATCGCGTTCAAGCGGGTGACGGCGGGTGCCGGGCCGAACGTGCACTGGACGCCCGCGATCTACGACGTGGCCACCGGAGAGGTCGACCTGCTGCCGGAGACGCGCGGGATCGACGATCAGATCGAGTGGCTCGACGACGACGTCATCCTCTATGGGATGCCGCGCGAAGGCGCCGCTGGCGACACCGACATCTGGGCGCTCACGGCGGACGGCTCCGGCGTGCCGGAGCTGTTCATCGAGCATGCCTGGTCGCCGTCGGTGGTGCGGGAGGGGGACGACGGATGAACGAGGCGACTATCGGGTCGCCGGCCGTGCCGGAGCCGGTTCGGGAACTGGCCTTCACCGGACGGTCGGGCCACGCCGACGTCACCGTCGTCGTGGTGACCTACAACAGCGCAGCCGACCTCCCTCCGCTGCTTGACGCGCTGCGCCCGGAGACACTCGATCAGCGGGTGCGCGTCGTCATCGCCGACAACGCCTCGGACGACGACACCCTGGCCGTCGCGCGCGCCCACGCTGACGTGTGCGCCCTCGCCACGGGCGGCAACCTCGGCTACGCGGGCGCGATCAACGTCGCGATGAGCGCCGTCGGTGACAGCGACTCGATATTCATCCTCAACCCCGACGCACGGGTCGAACGCGGCGCGCTCGCGACGCTGCGGCACCGCCAGAGCGTCACAGGTGCGGGCGTGGTGGCCCCGATGATCGTCGACGCCGACGGCAGCCGGTACCCGTCGCTGCGGCGGGAGCCCACGGTGCGGCGCTCCCTCGGCGACGCCGCGCTCGGCAGGGTGGTGCGCAACCGTCCGGCGTGGCTGACCGAGACGGTGCATCGCGCCGGAGAGTACGCCACCGCCCACCCCATCGACTGGGCCAGCGGCGCGGCCCTGCTCGTCCACATGGATGCCGTGCGGGCCGCGGGGCCGTGGGATGAGCAGTTCTTCCTCTATTCGGAGGAGACCGATTTCCAGCGTCGGGTCCGCGACACGGGGATGCAGATCTGGTATGAACCGGATGCCCGGGTGCACCATGCCGAACGCGGCTCCGGGTTCTCGCTGGCGCTGGACCGGCTGATCGCCGTGAACCGGGTGCGCTACGCCCGCAAGCACATGGGCCGAGCGAGAGCGGGGGTCTATCGCGGCACGGTCGCGCTGCACCATCTCGCCCGGTCCTCCGGGTCGAGCTATCGCGCGATCTTGCGCACCGTCGCCCGGGAGTCCACGTGGTCGACGCTGCCGCGCGCGCGGCGCACGCCGTCGCCCGAAGCGGTCGCCGCCGCCCGCGGCGCGATCATCATCCCTGCGCACGACGAGGGGGCCGTCCTCGGGCGGACTCTGGCGGGCGTGGCCGCCTTCGCCGGCAGCCCCGCGATCGAGGTGATCGTCGTGGCGAACGGCTGCACGGACGATACGGCGCAGGTGGCGCGCGACCACCCCGGGGTCACCGTGCGGGAGACCGCGCAAGCCTCGAAGGCGGCAGCACTCAACCTCGGCGATCGCGCCGCCACGCACTGGCCGCGGCTGTACCTGGATGCCGATATCGAGGTGACCCCGACAGCCATCCTCGACACGTTGCGAGCACTGCAGGAGCCGGGCATCCTCGCCGCGCGGCCCGAGTACGAGTGGGACGTCACCGGCAGCAGCCCCGTCGTGCGTTCCTACTATCGCGCCCGCGGCCGGCTGGCGATGGCGCATGCCGCGCTCTGGGGTGCCGGCGTGTACGCGCTGACCGACGCGGGCCGGGCGCGCTTCGACGCCTTCCCTGCGGCCATCGGCGATGACGTCTTCGTCGACCGGCTCTTCACGTCCGCGGAGAAGTGCGTCGTCCCGACCGAACCGGTGCTCGTGCGCGTGCCGCGCACGAGCCGGGCGCTCCTCGGGGTGCTGCGACGTCAGACCCGCGGGGCGCGGGAGCAGTCCTCCCGCACGGCTCGGCGCACCCTCGCCCAGCTGCTCCGCTCGGTCCGCGGCCCGCTGTCGCTGCTGGACGCCTTCATCTATGGCGCTCTCTCCCTCGCGGCACGGCGCCGCCGACGCGCGCCGGGCGCCGGCGCCTGGGAACGCGACGAGACGCGGCGGGCGAGCAGCGCCGCCTCTGTGCGCACCAGAGGAGCACACTCATGACCGAACGCAAACGGGTGCTGCTGGTCGCCCCCGCCGCCGACGGCAACGACATCAGCGAAGCCTGGAACGCCTTCCAGTGGGCCGCGCTGTTGTCACAGCGCCACGACCTCACGGTGTTGTGCACATATAAGAGAGGACACGTGCCGCTGTCGAGGCAGCTCGAGCATGCGCGGGTGGTGGAATGGAGCGAACCGCCGCTGGTCAGCCGATTCGAACGGCTCAACTCGCTGCTGCAGCCCGGGTATTTCCCGTTCCGACGCCGCGCCCGCCGCTGGATCCGGCAGCGGCTGGCCGAGGGCGAGACGTTCGACGTGGCGCTGCAGGTCGTGCCCGTCGCCATGCGCTATCCGTCACCGGCCGCGGGGCTCGGCATCCCCTTCTATATGGGTCCCGTCGGGGGGAGCCTGGTCTCGCCTCGCGCCTTCACCGCGGAAGAGGGCGGCACGCCTTGGTACCAGCGGCTCCGCGGGCTCGACGCGGTGCGGCTGCGGCGTGATCCCACGCTGCGACACACCTACTCGTCCGCGGATGCCGTGATCGGCATCGCCCCGTACGTGAAGACACTGCTCTCGGATGTCCCGATGCGACGGTTCGAGATCATGAGCGAAGTCGCGTTGCATCGTGTGCAGTCCCCCGTGGACCGTTCCGGTCGCACCGGCCCGGTGCGGCTGCTGCACGTGGGCCGCACCATCCGCACCAAGGGTCTGCGCGACCTCATCCGTGCGCTGGACCGGGTCAGGGACCTGCCCGTCGTCTTGGACGTGCTCGGCGACGGAAACGACCGCGCGGCCTGCGAGGCGCTGATCGCCGAGTTGGGCCTTGAGGACCGGGTGACCCTCCACGGCACCGTGCCACGCGCCGTGGTCGATGAGTTCTACGCCCGCGCCGATGCCTTCGTCTTCCCCAGCTATCGTGAGCCCGGCGGCGGCGTCATCATGGAGGCCATGTCCTTCGGGCTGCCGCTGATCCTCTGCGACCGGGGCGGCCCGGCCGCGTTCGTGACCGAGGAGTGCGCGATCCTGCTGCCGGCGCAGTCACCGCAGCAGCTCGCCGCCGACTGCGCCAGGGCGGTGCGCGCCCTGGTCGAAGACCCAGCGCTGCGCCAGCGCATGGGCGCGGCGGCACGCGAGCACGCCGAGCGGACGCACCTGTGGACGCACCGGATCGAGCAGATGGAGAGCATCTGGGGCTGAGCGCACCCGCGACCGCGGGCATCCGCCGGGCGGTCAATGCGGGTCGGAGCCTTCCCGCCGCACCCGGACAGGGCGCATCCCGCGCGCCCGACGCGTGCCCGCGCCCTCTTCCTCGGCTCGGGCGAGCCGCTCGGTTGCCGCGACGTGCCCGAACGAGGTCTGCCCGATCGTTCGCAGGGCACCGCACAGCCCCGCGATGAGGAACAGCAGCCCGCCGGCGATCGGGAAGGACAGTCCATCGAAGAAGGCCAGCAGCACCGCGATGGACACCATCGCGACCGCCAGCGCGTGGCCCACCAGCGCCACCCGAGCGTCCTCGGCGCGTCGACCGGATGCCAACGCACTCCAGATCGCGCCGACGAACACTGCGGCCAGCGCGGCGGCCCCCAGCAGCCCCAGCTCCACCGCGATGAGCACCCACTGATTGTCGAAGATGTAATAGCGCGGCAGGAACGTGCCGAATCCGGCGCCGAACAGCGGCGATGTCGCGATGAAGTCCGGTGCGCGCTCCAGGCCGTTCGTCCGCGACAGCGAGCTGGCGTCGGTGCCCGTCGAAGCGAACAGCCCCACCATCGTCCAGAACAGAC
>Ga0233375_1001265_pt1 | contig 11605 bp, 8 predicted proteins | sample ElkDunMinimDraft_10_FD_191539 | JGI IMG/M metagenome (GOLD analysis project Ga0233375, IMG submission 191539) | Fecal eukaryotic communites from dung pellets of Tule Elk in California, USA - Elk Dung E16 | ecosystem: Host-associated > Mammals > Digestive system > Large intestine > Fecal | place... | reverse complement strand
CCTCTTCGACCGGTACCGGGCGTTCCGGCCGCGGCCCGCGGCGTTCTTCGGGCTCGACGTCGTGCGCGTGCCCGGGCCCGGGTGGGCGACGGCGTTCGGCGGCGGCTACGTGGCGTCGGGGCCGGCAGGGCGGTCGCGCCTGCCGTCGCCGCTGACCCCGGGCTGGGGGCTCACGCCGCGCGAGGGTGCGGGCGAGGTGCAGACGCCTCTGCGGCGCCGGGGCCGTGGCGCGGCGCCGGGCACGGGCCCCGACGGCGCGTTGCGCGTGGGCGACCGCGTGTGGTTCCGGCACGCCAAGGCGGGCGAGCTCATGGAGCGCTTCGACACGGTGCACCTGGTGCGCGGCGACGAGGTCGTCGACGTCGTGCCCACGTACCGGGGCGAGGGCCGCGCCTTCGGCTGACCCGCCGGACCACGCGGGGGCTTCCGCTCGGGCGGGCTCGTTGGTTCCATGTGCGCATGACTCTCGCGCACGACGGCGCCACGCCGTCGACCCGCGTCCCGCGCGTACGCCGCATGAGCGGTCGCGACCCGCACGCGGCGCACCGGACGGCGACCCCGCTCGAGCTGCTCTTCGACCTGTCGTTCGTCGTGGCCTTCGGCGTCGCGGGCGACCAGGCCGCACACCTCGTGGCCGAGGAGCACATACTGGCGGGCGTCGTCGGGTTCGCGTTCTCGATGTTCGCGATCTGCTGGGCGTGGATCAACTTCTCGTGGTTCGCGTCGGCGTTCGACACCGACGACTGGGTCTACCGGGTCACGACGATGGTGCAGATGATCGGCGTCGTCGTCCTCGCCCTGGGCCTGCCGGACATGTTCCGCTCGCTCGAGGAGGGCGAGCAGGTCGACAACGAGGTCATGGTCGCCGGGTACCTGGTCATGCGGCTGGCCATGCTCGTGCAGTGGCTCCGTGCGGCGCGGCAGGCCCCGAGGTACCGCGAGGTCTGCCTGATGTACGCGCGGTTCCTCGTGGTCGCCCAGCTCGGCTGGATCGCGCTCGCCGTCGCTCCGGTCGGCGTGGCCACGTTCTTCGCCGTCGGCGCCGTCCTCACGGCGCTCGAGATGGCGGGACCGTGGTTCGCCGACCGGCTGCGCGACGACGGGCGGCGGCCCCAGACGCCGTGGCACGCGCACCACATCGCGGAGCGCTACGGCCTGCTCGCCATCATCACGCTCGGTGAGGGCGTCATCGGGACGGTCGCGTCGCTGTCCGCGGTCGTCGAGGGCCACGGGTGGTCGGCCGACGCCGTGCTCGTCGTGGTCGCGGGCATCGGGCTCACCTTCGGGCTGTGGTGGACGTACTACCTCACCCCGGCGGGCGAGCTGCTGCACCGCCACCGGGAGCGGTCGTTCGGCTGGGGCTACGGCCACATGGTGGTGTTCGCATCCCTCGCCGGCGTGGGCGCCGGACTGCACGTGGCGGCCTACTACCTCGACCACACGTCGCACCTGGGGGCGGTGGGCACCGTGGTGGCGGTCGCGGCGCCCGTGCTCGTGTTCGTCGTCGCCGACTACGTGCTGTTCTGGGTGCTCACGCGCTGGTTCGACGCCTTCCACGTCTGGCTGGTCGCCGGAGCCGTCGCGCTGCTCGCCGCTGCCGTGGGCGCCGCCGCGCTCGGGGCTCCGATGGCCTGGTCCCTCCTGCTCGTGATGCTCGCCCCGGCGGTCACCGTCGTCGGCTACGAGACGGTGGGGCACCGGCACCTGGTCGCGTTCATGGAGGCGGACGCCGTCCGCGCCCGTGGCCAGGGCGCGGGTCACAGGGATCGCGCCGGTTCGGGCCACGGCCCGGCCGGTACCCTGGACGTGTGACCCTCCGCCTGTACGACACCGCGACGCGCGACGTGCGCGAATTCGTCCCCCGAGTCCCGGGCGAGGTCGGCATCTACCTGTGTGGCGCGACGGTCCAGGCAGCCCCGCACGTCGGCCATCTCCGCCCGGCGGTCGCGTTCGACGTGCTGCGCCGGTGGCTCGAGCGCAAGGGTCTGCGGGTCACGCTCATCCGCAACGTGACCGACATCGAGGACAAGATCCTCGCCAAGGCGGCCGCGGCCGGCGTCGAGTGGTGGGCGCACGCCGCGCACTACGAGCGTGTCTTCACCGCGGCCTACGACGCGCTCGGCATCCTGCCGCCCACCTACGAGCCGCGTGCCACGCAGCACGTCCCCGAGATGGTGGCGCTCATGGAGCGGCTCGTCGAGCGCGGGCACGCGTACTCGACGGACGAGGGCAACGTCTGGTTCGACGTCCGCTCGTGGCCCGCCTACGGCGAGCTCACCAAGCAGCGCCTCGAGGACCTCAACCCCGAGCCGTCCGACGAGCCCGCCGAGGGCGAGCGTTCCGCCAAGCGCGACCCGCACGACTTCGCGCTCTGGAAGGCCCCCAAGCCGGGCGAGCCGGCCACCGCCGCGTGGGACACCCCGTTCGGTCGCGGACGGCCCGGCTGGCACCTCGAGTGCTCCGCGATGGCGCAGCGCTACCTGGGCGAGGACTTCGACATCCACGGCGGTGGCCTGGACCTGCGGTTCCCGCACCACGAGAACGAGCAGGCCCAGTCCCGCGCCGCGGGCTACGGCTTCGCCCGGCGGTGGATGCACAGCGCCTGGGTCACGCAGTCGGGCGTCAAGATGAGCAAGTCGCTCGGCAACGGGCTGCTCGTCAGCGAGCTGCTCGCGCAGGCCCCGGCCGTCGTCGTGCGGTACGCCCTGGCCTCGGTGCAGTACCGGTCGATGCTCGAGTGGAGCCCGGACACCCTCGACGAGGCGCGCACCACGTGGGACCGGATCGCCGGGTTCGTCGCGCGTGCGAGCGAGCGCGTCGGCGACCTCCCGCGCGACGAGGTCCGCAAGGCGGACCTCCCGGAGGCGTTCACGGCCGCGCTCGACGACGACCTCAACGTCCCGGCCGGGCTCGCCGTGGTGCACGAGCACCTGCGCGCCGGGAACACCGCACTGGCGTCCGGTGACGACGCCGCGGCACGGGGCGAGCTGCTCGCCCTGCGCAGCATGCTCGACGTGCTCGGGCTCGACCCCGCGGACCCGCAGTGGGCGAGCGCGGGCGACTCCCGCTACACGCACGCGCTCGACTCCCTCGTGGCGGCCGAGCTCACCGCGCGCGCCGATGCTCGCGCGGTCAAGGACTGGGCCCAGAGCGACGCCATCCGCGACCGCCTGGCCGCGGCCGGGATCGTCGTCCAGGACTCGCCCGACGGCGCGCGGTGGTCGCTCGCCGACTGAGCAGGTCGTCCCACAACATCGGTGCTCAACCACCCGCTGAGATGAGAGAAGTACATGGCAGGCAACTCCAAGCGCCCGGGCGCCGTACGTAAGCCCGGCAGCAAGAAGGGCCCACGCGTCGGCACGGGTGGGCACAGCCGGAAGGCGCTCGAGGGCAAGGGCCCCACGCCCAAGGCCGAGGACCGCGTCTACCACCCGGCGCACAAGCGCAAGGCGGAGGCGGAGAAGCGCAAGAGCACGCCTGGCTCGCGCGACTCGGCGAAGGGAGTGGTGCGGGGCACGCGGCGGTCGACCGAGGGCACCGAGGTGGTCGCGGGCCGCAACGCGGTGCTCGAGGCGCTACGCACCGAGGTCCCCGTGAGCACGGTCTACGTGGCGTCGCGCATCGACCACGACGACCGCACGCGGGAGATCCTGCAGATCGCGTCCGGCCGGGGCTACCCGCTGCTCGAGGTCACGAAGCCCGAGCTCGACCGGCTCACGGACGGTTCCGTGCACCAGGGCGTGGCCGTGCAGGTGCCGCCCTACGCGTACGCCGACGTCGAGGACCTGCTCGACGCCGCCGCGGCCGCGGGGTCGCCGCCCCTGATCGTCGCGCTCGACGGCGTGACCGACCCGCGCAACCTCGGTGCGGTGCTGCGGTCGGCGGGCGCCTTCGGGGCGCACGGCGTGCTCGTGCCCGAGCGGCGGGCCGCGGGCGTCACCGCGTCGGCGTGGAAGGTGTCCGCGGGCGCCGCGGCGCGCGTCCCGGTCGCCCGGACGACCAACCTTGCCCGCGCGCTCACCGAGCTCAAGAAGTCGGGCGTCTTCGTCGTCGGCCTCGACGCCGGGGGAGACCAGGAGGTGCACGAGCTGTCGTTCGCCGCCGACCCGCTCGTGCTTGTCGTCGGCTCGGAGGGCAAGGGCCTGTCGCGCCTCGTGCGCGAGACGTGCGACGTCGTCGCGTCGATCCCGATCTCGTCCGACGTCGAGTCGCTCAACGCGGGCGTGGCCGCGGGCATCACGCTCTACGAGGTCGCGCAGTCGCGCCGCACCCTCACGTGAGGTAGTCCTCCTCGGGGTCGGCCTCGCCGGGCGCGACCCCGAGGATCGCCTTCTCGTCCGGGCGGTGCCGCAGCACGTTGTCGACGTACGACACGGTCGCCTCGGCCATCGGGATGTCTCTTCGAGCGCGCTCGGAGATGTACCAGCGGTGGTCGAGGATCTCGTGGAAGAGCTGGGCCGGCTCGAGCTTGCGCCGCAGGTCCCGGGGCACGGCCCGGACCGTCGGGTGGAACACGTTCTGCAGCCAGTCGTGCGCGACGAGCTGCTCCTCGTCGCCCTGGCGGTCGGTCGCGGCCTGGTAGTGGTCGAGGTCGTTGAGCAGCCGCCGTGCCTGGTTGTCCTGCACGTCGAGGCCCGTGAGCCGCAGGAGGCGCCGCGAGTGGTGGCCCGCGTCGACGACCTTGGGCTGGATCTGCACGCGCGTGCCGTCGATGTCCGTCGAGATGGCCAGCTCGCCGACGTCGAACCCGAGGTGGTTGAGGCGGTCGATGCGCGCGGCGACCCGCCAGCGCTCGTCGGACCGGAAGTCCTCGACGCCCGTGAGCGCGTCCCACAGCTCGTTGTAGCGCGACACGAGCGCGTCCCCGATGCCGACCTCGTCGACCTCGTCGTCGAGCAGCTCCCCGGCCGCGAGGTCCATGAGCTCGCCGATGATGTTGGTCCGGGCGAGGTCGACGTCGTAGTTGCGCTGACCGGGCGTGAGCTCACGGTGCAGGTCGCCGGTCTCGGCGTCGACCAGGTAGGCCGCGAAGCGGTCGGCGTCGCGCCGGAACAGCGTGTTCGACAGCGAGATGTCGCCCCAGTAGAAGCCGACGAGGTGCAGCCGCACGATCAGCACGGCGAGCGCGTCGATCAGGCGGGTGGCCGTGTCGGGCCGCAGGGCGTTGCTGAACACCGCGCGGTACGGCAGGGAGAACGCGAGGTGCTCCGTCACGAGCGCGGACTCGAGCACCTCGCCGTCGGGCGTGCGGCGGCCCGTGACCACGCCGACCGGCAGGACCGCCGGGATCTCGCGCTTGCGCAGCCGGCGCAGCAGCTCGTACTCGCGGAACGCGTAGCGCTCGCGCGTCTCCTTGATCGCCAGCACACGCCCGTCGAGCCGGACGAACCGCACGACGTGCCGCGAGATGCCGCGGGGGAGCGCGGCGAGAACATCGGCGGGCCACTCGGCCAGGGGGACTTTCCAGGGCAGGTCGAGCAGCGCCGAGGTCGGCGTCGCGGACGTGATCTGGAGCTGCTCCACGTCATCTCCTGCGGTGTGGGTCGGTGGCTCGTCCGCAGGGCGCGACAGGCCCCGCGGTCGAGACGACGAAAGGGCGGGCCCGGCAGCAGCCGAACCCGCCCCCCGTTGGGCGAGGCAATCAGCTCAGGCGGGCGCCCGACGACGCCGAGAACAGGTGTGCCTGGCCGGGCTTGATCGTCACGTTGATCGTGTCGCCCTTCATGGGCACGTTCCGCGGGTCGATGCGCACGATGACCTGGTCGGACGAGCCCGAGTGCAGGCCGCTCTCGCCCACGCCGTTGCGCAGCGAGCCGTAGACGTACGCGTCGGAGCCGAGCTCCTCGACGATGTTCACCTCGACCGCGAAGGCGTCCGCGGCACCGGCAGTCACGACGTCGAGCGCCTCGGGGCGGAAGCCGACCGTGATCTTGCCGTTGTCGGCCTCGGTGAGGCCGTCGGTGATCCTCCGCTCGAGCGGGATCGTGGCGGCACCGACCTGGGCGGCGCCGTCCTTGATCTCGAAGGTGCCGATGTTCATGGCCGGCGAGCCGATGAAGCCCGCGACGAACACGTTGGCCGGCTGGTCGTACATCTCGCGCGGCGTGCCGACCTGCTGCAGGACGCCGGCGTTGAGCACGGCGATGCGGTCACCCATGGTGAGCGCCTCGGTCTGGTCGTGCGTGACGTAGACCGTCGTGACGCCGAGGCGGCGCTGGAGCGACGCGATCTGGGTACGGGTCTGCACGCGGAGCTTGGCGTCGAGGTTCGACAGCGGCTCGTCCATGAGGAACACCTGGGGCTGGCGGACGATCGCGCGGCCCATGGCGACACGCTGACGCTGGCCACCCGAGAGGGCCTTGGGCTTGCGGTCGAGGTACTCGGTCAGGTCGAGGATCTTGGCGGCCTCTTCGACGCGCTGGCGGATCTCGGCCTTGGGGGTGCCGGCGATCTTGAGCGCGAAGCCCATGTTGTCCGCGACGGACATGTGCGGGTACAGGGCGTAGTTCTGGAAGACCATCGCGATGTCGCGGTCCTTCGGCTGGACGTCCGTGACGTCGCGGTCGCCGATGTAGATGCTGCCGCCGTTCACGTCCTCCAGGCCGGCGAGCATGCGCAGCGAGGTGGACTTGCCGCAGCCCGACGGGCCGACGAGGACGAGGAACTCGCCGTCCTCGATGTGCAGGTTGAGCTGGTCGACGGCGGGGCGCTCGGTGCCCGGGTAGACGCGCGTCGCGTGGTCAAACGTGACCGTAGCCATGATTGATACATCCCTCCACCGGCAGGTACGTGCCGGACGATCCGTTGTGGGTGGGTGCCGTTGCGTTCACGATCCCCGTGTCGGCGTTGACACATTCTGTTGTCCGCACCGGCGGGGGCGCTGCCCGTCACCTGCGTGCGGCTTGATACTACCCGCGCGCAGGTGTGGTCACGCCATGGCCCAGGTCACAGGCCGGTATCGCCCTGACCACGGCCGTCGCCGCCGAGCCGGTCGGCCAGGAGCTCCAGAAGCTCGGCAAGCTCGTCGGCGTGGTCCACCCGGTGGGCCGCGGACGTGTCCCCGGTGCCGACCTTGACCGCGACGTCGCCCGCACGCAGCACCTCGAAGGCGTGCTCGTCCGTGGTGTCGTCGCCCGCGTAGAGGACGTGCACGTCGCGGGCGTCCGTCTCCTGCCCGACGACGTCGCGCAGCCGGTCGAGCGCCGCCCCCTTGGTCGTCGGCACGACGGCGATCTCGACCACGTCCTTGCCGTGCATGGCGGGCAGGTGAAGCCGCGCCGCCGCGGCGTCGGCCGCGGCGATCGCGGGCTCGGCGTCGTGCTGTGCGGCGAGCCGCGTGTGCAGGACGGCGGCGCTGGGCTTGGTCTGCACCCAGGCGCCCTCGCGCCCGTCGACGGCCGCCTCGAGCGCCGCGACGAGCGTGGCCAGGTGCTCGGCCTGCTCGGGCGAGAGCTCGAGCGGCACGGCCTCCACGCCCGACTCCGTCACGCGCCCGAACTCCGCCCCGTGGCTGCCGACCAGGTAGGACCCGGCGGGCGCGGCCGTGCGCAGCGCCAGGTCGTCGAGCGCGCGGCCCGAGACGAAGGCGAGCCGGGTGCGCGTGCTCCCGGCGATCTCGGCGAGCCGGTCGACGGCCGCGCGTGCGGCCGTCGTCATCGTCGCGGCGTCGGGGTCGTCGACGAGCGGCGCCAGGGTGCCGTCGAAGTCGAGCGCGACGAGGTGCGCGGCGCCGTCGGCGGGGGCGGCGAACGCGGCGAGGATCGTGCTCAGCGGGGTCCCGGCCGACGGCTCAGGCATGCGACGTCCGGGGCGGCAGCGAGCTGAGCACGCCGAGGAAGGTCTCGGACCACTTCGCGACGTCGTCGGCCATGACCTTGCGGCGCAGGCGCCGCATGCGCCGCCGCTGCTCGCGAGGATCCATCTGAGCGGCTCTGACGATGATGTCCTTCATGCCGTCGATGTCGTGCGGGTTGACGAGCAGCGGACCGGGCGCGAGCTCGTCGGCGGCGCCGGTGAACTCCGAGAGCACCAGCACGCCCTGCTCGTCGGACCGGGCTGCGATGTACTCCTTGGCCACGAGGTTCATGCCGTCCCGCAGCGACGTCACGAGCATGACGTCCGCGGCGAGGTAGAGGGCGGCCATCTCCTCGGGCGGGTAGGAGTGGTGCAGGTAGTGGATCGCCGAGTGCCCGAGCTCGCCGTACTCCCCGTTGATGCGTCCCACGAGGATCTCGACGTTCTCGCGCAGCTCCTGGTAGGCGCCGACGTTCTCCCGGCTCGGGCTGGCGACCTGCACGAGCGTGGCGTGCTCGACATTGAGCCGGCCGTCCTGCAGGAGCTCGCCGTAGGCCTTGATGCGGTGCCGGATGCCCTTGGTGTAGTCGAGGCGGTCGACGCCGAGCATCATGACGTCCGGGTCGCCCAGGTCGGTGCGGATCTCCTTGGCCCGCGCCTGGACCTCCGGGTGCCGGGCCAGCTCGTCGAACCGGTGCGAGTCGATCGAGATCGGGAACGCGGCGGCGCGCACGTGCCGGGTGGAGCTGGCGTCGTCGCCCACCATGGTGACGATCGGCCCCCGCGTCGGGTAGTCCGTCAGCCGGCGGACGGCACGGACGAAGTTCGAGGCGTCCCCGCCGCGCTGGAAGCCCAGCAGGTCGGCACCCAGCAGCCCTTCGACGATCTGCAGCCGCCACGGGAGCTGCTGGAACAGCTCGATCGGGGGGAACGGGATGTGGTTGAAGAAGCCGATCCGCAGGTCGGGCCGCTGCTCGCGCAGCATCTTGGGCACGAGCTGCAGCTGGTAGTCGTGGACCCAGACCACGCCGCCCTCGGCGGCCTGCTGGGCCGCGGCGTCGGCGAACCGCTGGTTGACCCGGCGGTAGGCGTCCCACCACTGCCGGTGGTACGTCGGCGTGGCGACGACGTCGTGGTAGAGCGGCCAGAGCGTGTCGTTCGAGAAGCCCTCGTAGTACCGCTCGATCTCGTCGGCGCTGAGCGTGACGGGCACGAGCAGCATGTCGTCGGCCTCGAACGGGTCGTGCGCGAGGTCCGGGGCGCCCGACCAGCCCACCCAGGCGCCCTCGGACTTCTGCATGACCGGTTCGAGGGCTGTGACCAGGCCTCCGGGGGAGCGTTGCCAGTCGACGCTCCCGTCGTCGGCAACCGTGAAGTCGACCGGTAGCCGGTTGGCCACCACCACCAGGTCGTTGCCCTTGTTCCCGGACGCGCCTGACGACCCTTTACCACTCAACGAGACTCGCTCCCCCAATTGTTGGCCAACGCCGTACCCCAGCTCGGTAGCGACGTGGTCTTATACCCACCCTATGGTGAGCCGGGCCTGCGCGCGCCGCGACCGCAGCGCCCCGCTACCGTGTGCCCATGAGCGAGGTCGACGCGGGGCGGGTGATGACGCCGAGCGGACCGCAGCGGGCGCCTGCCCCGGCGCGCGCGGCCTCGGAGGGCGCCCTGCCCGAGGGCACCGAGATCGGCGGGTACACCGTCGTCTCGCTGCTCGGCCGGGGCGCGATGGGTGCGGTCTACGAGGCCGTGGACGGCGGCGGCCACGCGGTCGCGGTCAAGGTGCTGCACCCGCACGTCGACGCCGACCCCGCCGGCCGCGAGCGTCTCCGCCGCGAGGTCGCCGCGCTCCAGCGGCTGCGTCACCCCGCCGTCGCGCAGGTGCTCGACGCCGAGCTCGAGGGCGCGGCCGCGTTCGTCGTGACCGAGCTCGTGGACGGCGTGACGCTCGAGCAGGAGGTCGACGAGCGCGGGCCGCTCGACCCCGCCGACCTCTTCTCGCTCGCCGACCAGCTCGCCGACGCCCTCGAGGCCGTCCACACGGCCGGCATCGTGCACCGGGACCTCAAGCCGTCCAACGTCATGGTGACCGAGCAGGGGCCCGTGCTCATCGACTTCGGCATCGCCCAGGGCCCCGGCGACACCAGGACGACCTCGACCGGCTTCGTCATGGGCACCCCGGGCTACCTCGCCCCCGAGCTGCTCGACGGCGCCTCGCCCGGACCCGACACCGACTGGTGGAGCTGGGCCGCGCTGCTCGCGTTCGCCGCGACCGGGCGGTCTCCGTTCGGCGTCCGGCCGACCGAGCTGGTGCTCCGGCGCTCGCGTGAAGGGCGGGCCGACGTCGTGGGCGTGCCGGCCCGCACCGCACGGGCGCTCGCGGGTGCGCTGCAGGCCGACCCGTCTCGCCGCTGGGGGCCGACGGAGGTCGCGCGGGCGCTGCGCCGGGACGCCGACGACGCCGGCAGCGCGGTCGCGGTCGGCCCGCAGGACCCGGACGCGACACAGCGCATCGCGAGCGGGGTCGAGTACGAGCCCGGCGGCGAGCACGGCACGGCCGCCCCTGGCGCACCGACGACCGGGACGGTACAGGCCCCCGCGGTCATGCCGCCCACGGTCGCGCCGGCGACGGTCGCGCCCGCCGAGACCACCGCACCGATGACCGCTCTCGAGCGCGACCGGACGAACGCCCAGGACGGCGGCACCCGGTCGATCCCCGTGGGTGACGCGCGCTACCGGCCGTACGACGAGCTCGAAGGCGTCGACGGCGCCGAGGAGCCCGCTGGCCCGTACACGCGGCCGGTCCCGCGCCGCAGGCTCGGCACGGTGCTGGCGATCGGCGCACCCTTGGTCGTCCTGGCCGCCACGCGGCCGCTCGTGGCGTTCGTCCTCCTCCTGGCGCTCGTCGCGCTGTGCCGCATCGTCGCGGCGTCCTCGGGCTCGCTGCACGACCGGCGCGAACGCAAGGGCGTGCGGCGCTCGGACGGCGCGGTGTCCGCCGTGCTGCTCCCGTGGCACGCGGTCGTGGGGATCGCCGGTACCGTGCCCGCCGCGGTCATCGGAGCGTGCGTGGGCGTCGTGACGGTCGTCGCCGGGTACTGGCTGTTCGGTGACGGGCGCCTCATCGTCATGCCGCTCGACGACGTCGCCTCGCGCTCGGTGGGCGGTCGGAACGCGCCGGTCGTGTTCTGCTTCGTCCTCGCGGTCGCGATGCTGCTCGCGATGCTGGCGACGTGGTTCGGCCCGGCCGGTCGGGCTGCGCGCGAAGGCGCGCGGACGGCGCTCGCGCGCGTCGCGCCGGGGCTCGTGGGCGTGGCGGTCGTGGTCGTGCTGTGCCTGGTCGCGGCGTGGGTCCTGGCCGGAGCGCTGCTCGAGCAGCCGCCGGTGATCGACTGGTGGCCGCTCGGCGACCAGCCGTCGATCCTGTGACCGGGTGAGCCGGCAACCGTAGCGGAGCCGTGACCTGACGGGCCCCGGGGCGGTGCGCGCCCCCGGTAGGCTGGAGCGGGAATCGTCCCCGGCTGCGCGCACGCGCGTCCGCCCTCACGGGCCCGAGCGAAGGACCACAGGAAGCGATGTCGACCAAGAACGCCAACATGACCAAGGCCCAGCGCCGAGAGGCGGCTCGTGCCGAGGCGCTCGCGCTGCAGCAGAAGCAGGCCGCACGCGACAAGCGCAGCCGGATGATCGCCTTCGCTGCGCTGGGGGCGGGCCTGATCGTGGTCGCCGCGGTGGTCTTCTTCATCCTTCGCCAGGACGAAGGAAGCCCGGACACCAACTTCGAGGGCAAGCCCCTGTCGCAGGTCGA
>Ga0233375_1001260_pt1 | contig 11656 bp, 7 predicted proteins | sample ElkDunMinimDraft_10_FD_191539 | JGI IMG/M metagenome (GOLD analysis project Ga0233375, IMG submission 191539) | Fecal eukaryotic communites from dung pellets of Tule Elk in California, USA - Elk Dung E16 | ecosystem: Host-associated > Mammals > Digestive system > Large intestine > Fecal | place... | reverse complement strand
GAGGGCATGGCGATCGACGTGAAGCTGCTGCTGCTGCTCGGCGCCGGCATCCTGGCCGCGGCCTAGCCCCGGCCAGGCCGCGATCCGGCCGAGGGCGGAGCGCTTAGCGGAAGTTGTCGGCGTAGGCCTGAAGCTTGAGCTTGCGCTCTGGCGCCGGGATCACGTGATAGGTGATGCCGTGCTTGTCGGCATAGGCCTGCGCGGCCTCTGCGGTCGGGAAGGTCAGGCGGACCTGGTCGCGGGTGTCGACAGAGCCTGCCCAGCCAGTCAGCGGATCGGCGAACTTGGGTTCGGTGGACTCGAACTCCAGGACCCAGATATTGGTCCGCGCGCGGCCGGACTGGGTGGAATTCTTGGGACGCTGATAGATACGGGCGGACGGCACAAGCTTCTCCACGCGGGAATGGGGTTTGTTGGCAAACGCTCTAACGCCCCTCGCGGCGGCGTGCATCCGCATTTTTGGTGCGCAGCGTCGCGGAGGCCGAGGCAGGGTCCTCGGGCCAGGGGTGGCGGGGATAGCGGCCGCGCATTTCCTTGGCGACCGCGGCCCAGCTGCCGGCCCAGAAGCCGGGCAGGTCGCGGGTCGTCTGGATCGGGCGGCCGGCAGGGGAAGTGAGGCTCAGCACCAGCGGCACCGCGCCTCCGGCGACGGTCGGGTGGCGGGCGAGGCCGAACAGCGCCTGCGGGCGAAGCTCGACCCGGGGACCGCCCTCCGCACCATAGTCGATCGCGTGGGTCGAGCCCGCCGGACTCTCGAAGCGGGCGGGGGCGAGGCGGCGGACCGCCTGCATCGCGTCCCATCCGGCGAGCGACTCGAGCGCCTGGACCAGCGCGGACGGCGCGATCGCGTCGAGGCGGCGCTTGCCCGAGAGGAGCGGCGGCAGCCATTCGTCGAGCCGGTCGAGCAGCACCGCGTCCGACAAGGGATCGTCGATCCCGCCCATCTCGGCCGCGAACCGCGCGCGGGCGCGGAGCGCAGCGGCATCGTCCCCCCAGGGCAGGAGGGCGAGGCCGTGGTTGCGGACGCCCTCGAGCAGCGCCCCCTCGATCTCGGCCGCGGACGCGGCGCTGTCGGGGCCGGAGCTCAGCCGCAGCGCGCCGAGCGCGCGGGCGCGGACCGCGCTGATCGCGCCGGTGGCGGGATCGAAGGCGACATCGCGGCGTACGGCGATGCGATCCCCGAACAGCGATTCGATGGTGGAAAGGTCGAGCGCGGCGGCCGAGAGGATGCGCGCGCCCGAGGCGGCGCCCTGGGTTTCGGCGACCGCGAGCCATTCGGCGCTGGCGAGCGGCGAGGTGGGGTCGAGGCGGAAGCCGCGCCCGCCCACGCTCGCCCAATGTTCGCCGCTGGCGTCGCGGCGGCGGGCGACGCGGTCGGGGAAGGCGAGCGCGACGCAGGTGGCGAGGGCCTGGGGGTCGCGATCGGCGGGCGGCGCGGCCGGGACGAGCTTGGCCCAGCGCTGGGCCATGCGGCGACCGGCTTCGGCGCGCTGGCCGCGCTCGGTGCGCCAGCGGCGGTGGCGCAGTTCGAGGTCGGCGTCCTGGCCGCCGAGGCCGCGCTCGCCCAGCAGCACCGCGACTTCGGCCGCAACCTGGGCGAGGCCGCGCTCGCCGGCGCGGACCAGCATGTGGCCGAGCCGCGGGGGCAGCGGCAGGGACGCGATCACCGCGCCGTGCGGGGTCGGCCGCCCGTCGGCGTCGATCGCCTCCAGCGTGGTGAGGCGTGCCTTCGCCTCGGCTACGGCGGCGGGCGAGGGGGGATCGAGCCAGCGCAGCGTGGTGGGATCGGCGACGCCCCAGCGCGCGCAGTCGAGAACCAGCGCCGACAGGTCCGCCTCCAGGATCTCGGGCGGGTCGAAGCGCGGCAGGCCAGCGGTGGCGGCGGCCTCCCACAGGCGATAGGCGACGCCGGGGCGCTGGCGCGCGGCACGACCGGCGCGCTGGGTGACGGCGGCCTGGCTGGCACGCTCGGTCACCAGCCGGGTCATGCCGGCGGCACGATCGTAGCGCGGGCGGCGGGCGAGGCCGGAGTCGACCACGGTCGAGATGCCGTCGAGGGTGAGCGACGTCTCGGCAATCGAGGTCGCGAGGACGAGCTTGCGGCGCCCTTGCGGATCGGGGGCGATGGCGGCGCGCTGCTGGGCGGGCTCGAGACTGCCGTGCAGGCGGTGGAGGACGATGTCGGGGCCGAGGCCCTCCAGCCGTTCGGCGGTGCGCTCGATCTCCCCTACGCCGGGCAGGAAGGCGAGGACGCCGCCGTCGGTATCGGCAAGAGCGGTGCGGATGGCGCGGGCCATGCTGTCCTCGATCCGCTGTCCGGCGGCGCGGCCGAGGTGGCGGAGTTCGAGGGGGTGGCTGCGGCCTTCGCTTTCCACCACCGACGCGTCGTCGAGCAGGCGGGCGAAGCGGGCACCGTCGAGGGTCGCCGACATGGCGACGATGCGCAGGTCGGGGCGCAACCCGGCCTGGGCGTCGAGCGCGAGGGCGAGGCCGAAGTCGCTGTCGAGACTGCGTTCGTGGACTTCGTCGAACAGAACGGCCGAGATGCCGGCGAGTTCGGGATCCGCCTGGATACGGGCGACGAAAATGCCCTCGGTCACCACCGTCACGCGGGTTTCGGCCGAGCGGCGGCTGTCCATGCGGGTGGCATAGCCGAAGGTGCGGCCTACGGGCTCGCCGGCAAGTGCTGCCATGCGTTCGGCAGCGGCGCGGGCGGCGATGCGGCGGGGCGAGAGGAGCAGGATCTCGCCGGTGCACCAGGCTTCCCCCAGCAGCGCAGGGGCGACGGCGGTGGTCTTGCCGGCGCCGGGCGGGGCGACGAGCACGACGCTGCTGCGGCTGGCCAGGTGGCCGAGCAGATCGGGCAGGACGGCGTGGATCGGCAGGGTCATCGCGGCGGAAGGTTCGTCTAAGGTGAGGCCAAGGCGCGGCATTGCGCGGGCTGCGCCACAGGGCAGCGTGGCGCCTCCATGCCATGGTTCCGGCCGGTAGGACAGCGCGGGCAGGCGGGATCAGTGGGGGGCGACACCCAGGCGGCGGAGGAAGGTGGTGCAGCCGGGGAGGTCGATGCTGTCGCTGCGCCAGGCGACGACGCCGTCGGGGCGGACCAGGAGCAGCGCCTGTGCGTCTTCGGCGGTGAGGCCGTAGCGCTCGAACAGGTCGGCGCGCTCGAGCCGTTCGACCGACCCATGCGCGCCCACCGTCAGCCGCGCGAGCAGATGGGTGGCGACCCGCTCCCCCGAAAGCCGCGCGAGCGCGTCGGCGAGGGCGCCGGCCTCGGTCGGCGAAAGATGTCGGTGGGACAGGGCAAGGACATGGAAGCGATAGCCCGACAGCAGGTCGAACAGGTCGCGGTGCCGGGTCAGCTGCGCATTGGGCGCGCGTTCGCCGGGGCGGGGGGAAGGCCCCTTCGCGCATTCGGCGACGGCGGGGTTGGGAAAATAGGCGATGTCGATCTGGGCGAACTTGCGAAAGGCGCGGTCCTGGACGACGTCGAGCGCGGAGGCCGGGCCGACCAGCATGGGCGCGAGCGCGTCGCGCAGCCACGCCCGCCAGCCGACCTGGCCGGCGGCCGCGCTGAAAATGCGGTTGGTGAAGCGCAGCACGTCCTGCGCCACGGGCAGGCGTTCGGCGCCATAGCTGTCGAGGAGCGCGTCCGGCGCGCCCCCGCGCAGCACCGAAACGAGCTTCCAGGCGAGGTTGGCGGCATCCTGCAGCCCGGTGTTCATGCCCTGGCCGCCGGCGGGCGAGTGGATGTGGGCGGCATCCCCCGCGACGAACACGGGCCCGACCCGATAGCGATCGACCACTCGGTGATGGCTGCGAAAGCGCGTCAGCCATTGCGGTTGCGAGAGGGTGACGGGAAGGCAGCTCGCCTCCTGGAAGGCATCCTGAAGCTCGGCGAGGCTGAGGTCGGGGGCGGCGTGCTCGTCGGGATCGGCGCGCAGGTCGGTCGTCATGACCCGCGACATGCTGCCGCCGTCGAGCGGGAAATAGAGGCCGATGCGGTCGGCGTGGACGAAGACGCGGAAGCGATCATGCCCGAGCGGCCAGTCGACCGCGACGTCGCCCAACAGGAAGTTCTGCGGATAGGGCGCGCCTTCGAACCGCAGGTCGAGCGCGTGGCGGATGATGCTGTGCGCGCCGTCCGCGCCGATCACGTAGCGGGCGTGGAGGGTGGTGGCGACGCCGGTCGCATCCTGCGCCTTTACCCGCACGCCATCGGCATCGGCGGAAAGGCCGGTGACCTCCACCTCGCGCTCCACCGCCAGCCAGCCCTCGTCCAGCGCGTCGAGCAGCACCGCCTCGGTCTCTGCCTGGGGCAGCATCAGGATGAAGCGATAGGGCGTGTCGGGGGCGCTCGCCTGATCGAAGTCGAGCCCGCCGATCCATTCGCCCGAGACGTGGAAGCCGATGCTGCTGTTGATGACGCCGCGCTGGAGCAGCGCGTCGGCGAGTCCGAGGCTGGCGAACAGCTCCAGCGTTCGTGCCGAGACGGCAAAGGCGCGGGACTCGCGGCTGGGCTGGGCATTGCGGTCGACGATGCGGACGTCGATCCCCTGTCGTCGCAGCAGCAGCGCCGCCATGAGCCCGGTGGGTCCTGCACCCACCACCAGCACTTCGCACCGATCGCCGTCCGACATGGTCATGCCTCCACGCTGGCATCGCCCGGCGCGCTGTGCTTTGGATTGGCCAGCAGCGCCGCGCCGCACACGCTATCGCGGGTCGCGTCGCGCGGCGAGCGGCGATTTCGGGGGAGAGCGGGCAATGCGCGTGCTGGGGTATATGAGCGGCACTTCGCTGGACGGTGTCGATGCCGCGATCCTGGAGACGGACGGCGAGAGGATCGCCGGGTTCGGCCCCGCGCTGATGCTGCCGTTCAACGCCGAGGAACGGCGGGTGCTGGAGCAGGCGACCGCGGATGCGGTGGCAAGCGACGGACGCGGCCCGCGCCCGGCGAGCTTTGCCGAGGCCGAGCGGGTGATCCACGACGTCCATGTCCGCGCCGCGCGCGAATTGCTGGCGCAGCCCGACGCCGGCACGATCGAGCTGGTCGGCTTTCACGGCCAGACGGTGCTGCACCGGCCCGAGCGCAAGCTGTCGATCCAGCTGGGCGATCCCGATGCGCTGGCGGTGGCGCTGGGGGTGCCGGTGGTCGCGGACCTACGCCAGGCGGACCTGGCGGCGGGCGGGCAGGGCGCGCCGCTGGCCCCGATCTATCACGCGGCGCTGGCCGACTGGGCCGGGTGCGCGCGGCCGGTCGCGTTCCTGAACATCGGCGGGGTCGCCAATGTGACCGTCATCGGCCGCGACGGCAGCCTTGCGGCGTTCGACGTGGGACCGGGCAACGGGCTGATCGACCAGCTGGTGCAGGCGCGGGGCCTTGGCCGCTATGACGAGGGCGGGCGCGTGGCGGCGGCGGGGACGGTCGATCGCGCCGTGGTCGATCGGCTGATGGAGTCGCCCTATTTCACCCGCACGGGGGCCAAGTCGCTCGACCGCTATGACTTTCCGCTCGATGCGGTGGCCGCGCTGTCGGACGCCGATGCGGCAGCGACGCTGACGGCGTTCACGGTCGCGGCGGTGGTGGCGAGCCGCGCGCAGCTGGACGAGCCGCCCGCGCAGTGGATCGTGTGCGGCGGCGGGCGCCACAATCCGGTGATGATGGCGATGCTGGCGGATGCGCTGGGCCGGGCCGATTCATCGGACACGCTGGGGATGCGCGGCGACTTCATCGAGGCAGAGGCCTTTGCCTATCTGGCGGCGCGGTCGGTGCGCGGGCTGCCGATTTCCTTCCCCGGCACCACCGGTGCGCCCGAGCCGATGACCGGCGGGGTGCTCTATCGGGGGTAGGTGCCGGAGCGGACCGCGTTTTTCCGGTGAACTCCCGCGGCGTTCGGCGGTTCACCGATCGCCACCGAGCGACGAGGTGACTGTGACCCAAGCTGTTCCACAAGTTGCTGCGCCGCTGCGCGCCCCTGTGCCCAGGCGGGCCGGGCGGGAGGGCTGAATGGCGCGCAACCGCTATTACCAGGGGCCGCCGAGCGACCATTTCGACGGGACGCGCTTCTTCAACCCGGGCATGCCGTCTGGCGATCGCGGCCTGCCCGACGTGCTGCGGTGGAAGATCAACGAGCGGCCGGCCGCGTGGCCGCAGTCGGTGCCGGTGACGCAGACCGTCCCCGAACCGCGCGTCCACGGGCTGTGCGTCACCGCGGTCGGCCATGCCACGCTGCTGATCCAGGCGGCCGGCATCAACCTGCTCACCGACCCGGTATGGTCGGAGCGGGCGAGCCCCTTTTCCTTTGCGGGGCCAAAGCGGGTGACGGCGCCGGGGATCGCGTTTGACGCACTGCCGCCGATCGACGCGGTGCTGCTGTCGCACAATCATTACGACCATCTCGACATGGCGACGCTGCGCCGGCTGCATGCGCGCGACGAGCCGCTGATGGTGATGCCGCTCGGCAACGACACGATCGTGCGCAAGGGCGTGCCGGGGGCGAACACCGTGGCGGGCGACTGGGGCGAGCGGATCGCGCTGCCCGGCGGGGCGGTGACGACGCTGGTGCCGGCCAACCACTGGTCGGCGCGCGGCACCGGCGACCGGCGCATGGCCCTGTGGGCGGGGCACTGGATCGATACGCCGGCGGGCAGCGTCTATTTCGCCGGGGACAGCGGCTGGTGCGGGGGCGACATCTTTCGTGACATCGCTGCCGCGCATGGCTCCCCCGACGTCGCGCTGCTGCCGATCGGGGCCTATGCGCCGCGCTGGTTCATGGCGCCGCAGCACGCCGATCCGGACGAGGCGGTGGCGATGTTCGAGGTGCTGGGCGCCCGCCACGCGCTGGGCATCCACTGGGGCACGTTCCAGCTTACCGACGAAGCGCGCGAGGAGCCGGTGATGCGGCTGGCCGCGGCGCTGGACGCGCGCGGGATCGCCCCGGAACGATTCATCGCAGCGACACCTGGGGAAACTTATTCCTTCGCACCCGTGATGGCGTGAAACTTCTGCGACAATTGGTCGCTAACGCCCATCGCTGAAGTGAACGCGCGGGGTCGCGCGGGTGGGAGAGATGAATGCGTCCGATGTCGAAGGCAGCATGGTTGCTGCTGGGTGTGGCCAGTCCTGCGCTTGCAGCAGCGCAAACGGATCCGGTTCCGGCCCAGACGACACCGGAGGATCCCGGTGATTCCGGTCCGCCGGAAATCGTGGAAGAGGAAACCGAGGGTACCGAGATCGTCGTCACGGGCCGCGCGCAGCCCGGAACCGTCCCCGGCGACATCGCGCCCGAGATCCAGCTGTCGCCGGCCGACATCCGTTCCTATGGCGTGAGCTCGGTCGCCGAGCTGCTGGAGGAACTGGCGCCGCAGACCGGCAGCGGCCGGGGCCGCGACGGCGGCGGCGCGCCGGTGGTGCTGGTGAACGGCAGGCGGACCGCGGGCTTCCAGGAAATTCGCGACCTTCCGACCGAGGCGATCCTGCGCGTCGACATCCTGCCCGAGGAAGCCGCGCTCAAGTTCGGTTTCCGCGCGGACCAGCGCGTGGTGAACTTCGTGCTGCGGCCCCGTTTCCGCAGCATCACGGCCGAGCTCAATGACCGCATTCCGACGGCCGGGGGCAGCAACCAGTTCAAGGCGGAAACCGGGCTCACCCGGATCAACGACAGCGGCCGGCTGAACGTGAACCTGCAGGCGGAGACGGTGTCGAAGCTGCTGGAGAGCGAGCGCGACATCACCCCGCTGACGAACCCGCGGCGCCCGTTCGACCTGGTCGGGAACATCACCGGCGAGGGCGGCGGCCAGATCGACCCGGCGCTGACCGCGCTCGTCGGCCGCCCCGTGACCGAAGCCGGGGTGCCGGTCGGCATCGCGAACCCGACGCTGGCCGATTATGCGGCGACCGCCGGCATCCTCAACGTCACCGACACGACGCCCTTCCGCTCGCTGGTGCCGTCCAGCAACCGGGTGACGGGCAATGCGGTCTACAGCACCAGCATCTTTGGCAATGTCGCGGCGACGGGCACGGTGCGGCTGGAGCATGCCGAGACCAATGCGCTGCTGGGCCTGCCCGGCGTCACGCTGAACGTGCCGGGGGGAAGCCCGTTCTCCCCCTTCACCAACGACATCAGCCTCTATCGCTTTGCCGATACCGATCCGCTGGAGCGCAACAACCGCAGCTGGTCGGGCAACGCCACCGCCGCCTTCAACGGCGATGTCGGCCGGTGGCGCTGGTCGCTCAACACCAGCTACCAGCGCGACGAATCGCGCACCACGACCGAGCGCGGGCTGGACATCACCAGCCTGCAGGACGCGATCAACGCGGGCGATCCGACCGCGAGCCCGTTCGGCCCGCTCGACCTCTATGCCCGCACCGCCGACCGCGCGAAGGCGGTGACGCAGGTCGCGACGATCGACGCGCTGGCGGCCGGCACCCTGTTCGAGCTGCCGGCGGGCCCGGCGGCGGCGAGCCTGCGCGTGCGAGGCAACACCACCGACCTGCGCAGCGATTCGGTGCGGTCCGGCATCGCCCAGCTGGTCGACATCGGCCGCGACAGCGGCACCGCGCGCGGCAACATCGACCTGCCGATCTCCAGCCGGTCGCGCGACGTGCTGGGGTTCCTGGGCAACCTGTCGCTGAACGGCAATGCCGAGGTGGAGCAGCTGTCCGACTTCGGAACGCTCACCACACTGGGCTATGGGCTCAACTGGCAGCCGGTCGATCCCGTGCGGCTGCTGGTATCGGTGACGCATGAGGAAGGCGCGCCGACACCGCAGCAGCTGGGCAACCCGGTGCTGGTGACGCCCAACGTCCGCATCTTTGACTATGTGCGCGGCGAGACGGTGGACGTGACCCAGCTGGAGGGCGGCAATCCCAATCTGCGGGGCGACAGCCGGCGGGTGTTCAAGGCGGGCCTGAACCTGCGGCCGATCCGCGACACCGACCTGACCCTGACCGCCGATTACGTGGCGAGCCGGATCAAGAACCCGGTGTCGAGCTTCCCGGCGGCGACGGCGGAGATCGAAGATGCATTCCCCGACCGCTTCGAACGCGGCGAAGACGGCACGCTGCTGCGTGTCGATGCGCGGCCGGTGAACTTCGCCCGCTCCAACCGCAGCCAGCTGCGCTGGGGGTTCAACTTCTCCAAGCCGGTGGTGACCGAGCGGCAGCGCCAGGAAGAGGCGGCGCGCGCCGCCCGGCGTGCCGAGCGCGAGGCGGCGGAAGCGGCCGGGACGGCGCCGCCGCGTGGCCAGGGCGAAGGTCGCGGGCCAGGTGCCGGTGCGGGGCGCCCGGGCGGGGGCGGCGGCTGGGGCGGTCGCGGCGGTCGTGGTGGCGGCGGGTCCGGTGGCCGACTGCAGTTCGCGGCCTATCACACCTGGCAGTTCGAAAACACGATCCTGATCCGTGAGGGCCTGCCCGAGCTCGACCTTTTGAACGGATCGGCGTCCGGCAGCCGGGGCGGGCAGGCGCGCCACCAGATCCAGCTGCAGGGCGGCTATGTCGTCAACGGCCTGGGCGCGCGCGTCAGCGCCAACTGGCAGAGCGCGACGCGAGTCAATGGCGGCGCGACCGGCAACGACCAGCTGCGCTTCGGCTCGCTGGCGACCGCGAACCTGCGGCTGTTCGCCAACCTGGGCCAGCAACCCGACCTGGTGCGCGACAATCCGTGGCTGCGTGGCACCCGCGTGACGCTGTCGGTGGACAACATCTTCAACCAGCGACAGGAGGTGCGCAACGCGCAGGGAGTGGTGCCGCTGAGCTATCAGGGCGGGTTCCTCGATCCGCTCGGCCGGACGGTGCGGCTGAGCGTGCGCAAGCTGTTCTTCTGATCCCGCGGCGGGCGGCCCCTTCGAGGGGCCGCCCGTTTCGGTTCAGCGGCCGAAGCCGCGGGCGCCGGCCTGCGTGTCGCGCGGGAGCTTGAGGACGATGGTGCGGTTGGCAAAGTCGATGTCGACCGACCGGAACAGCCGCAACGCGTTCATGCCGAGCAGGAGTGCGGGCCGGTCGGTGAGCCCGAACTTGTGAAAGGGGGCGACGTCGGCGATCACCACGGGGACGCCCAGGAAGCTGACGCCGCCGATCTCCAGCCGATCCAGCCGGTAGCTGTCCGCCGGGATGGGGGCGCCGGTGACCGCGATCATCGTCACGCTGCCCAGATTGGGGGGCGGTCGCTGGCCGAGCCGCAGCAGCGCGGCGTTGCCGATGGTGAGCGGCGAGCCGGTGTCGAGCACCACCGCGATCTTGTGGTTGCGCCAGCGTGCGTCGGTGACGATCAGCTGGCCGTAGAGCGACCGGGCGACGACGACGATCTCGTCCCGGCGCGGCGGCGGGCGGCGGCGCTTGCGCGAGGGGACCAGCGTCATCGTGTCGCGATCGAAATCGATCGCCACCTTGTGCCCCTGCAGCGCGTCGATGCCGAGCATCCCGATCGCGCCCAGATTGGCGCGCGTGAACACCGGCGCCTCAATCTCTCCGATCGCGATCGAACCGACCTGCAGGTCCGGCACCCGCGCCGTGGGGGCGGGCGCGGTACCCGCCATCGTCGTCACGCGGCGCATCGGCCCGCGCGGCAGGTCGAGGCGCTGGGCAAGCTCGATCGACAGCACCGTGCGTTCGGAGCCGGTGTCGATCACGAAGGGCCAGGGGCTACCGTCCGCGATCGACACGGGGACGGTCATGCGCAGGTCCGCCTCGGTAATCGCCAGCTGGTCGATCACCCCCTCTGGCGGTGGTTCGACCGGGGCGGGCAGGGGGCTGGGCTCCGGGAACGCCTTTTGCGCACCCGCAGGCGCGGCCACGAGCGCCGCGACGGCCAGCATCCTCCTCCACATGACAGCACAGGCTGCGCCTGTTCCGGGGGGACCGCAAGCCGGCGTGTGGATGTCGCGAATGTTGGTCAGTCGCCGTGCATAAAGCCGCCAGAGACGAACAGAGTTGCGACGAACGCAACAAACAGCACCACTGCCAGGGCAAAGCCAGCTACGTAGAAACCAGACCGGCTACTTGGCGGACGATAGCCATCGCTCATACGGATGACGCTACACCATCGCTCAACGTCCGCAAATGGAGCGTTCCCCCACTCACGGCGCACGCGCCTAAGGCCTAGTTCCGGCGGGCGGGGGGTGTCTCGTCGGTGCGCAGGGTCAGGACCTCGACGCCGGTCGCGGTGACGGCGACGGTGTGTTCGAACTGGGCCGAGAGCTTGCCGTCGTCGGTCACCACCGTCCATCCGTCGTCGGCCGTGGAGACGCGGCGCGTGCCCTGGTTGATCATCGGCTCGATGGTGAAGGTCATGCCCTCGCGCAGCGTCGCGCCGGTGCCGGGGCGGCCGAAGTTGAGGACCGACGGCTCCTCGTGCATCTCGCGGCCGATGCCGTGGCCGCAATATTCGCGCACGACGGAATAGCCGTTCTTCCTGGCATGGCGCTCGATCGCGGCGCCGACGTCGCCCAGATGCGCGCCGGGGCGGACCTGGCGGATGCCCTGCCACATCGCCTCCTGCGCCACGCGCACGAGCCGGCGGGCAGCAGGCGCGACGGTGCCGACCATGTAGGTCTTGCTGGAATCGGCGATGAAGCCGTTTTTTTCGAGCGTGATGTCGAGGTTGATGATGTCGCCGTCGCGGATGATCGTGTCGGCGTCCGGCACGCCGTGGCA